>Ga0075420_100004610_pt1 | contig 12091 bp, 5 predicted proteins | sample SoiMetdeltSBSDD4_FD_75296 | JGI IMG/M metagenome (GOLD analysis project Ga0075420, IMG submission 75296) | Bulk soil microbial communities from a Populus tree surrounding site in Tennessee, USA - Soil MetaG P. deltoides SBSDD4 | ecosystem: Environmental > Terrestrial > Soil > Tree plantation... | reverse complement strand
CTTGATGCCGTCACCGAGTTGCTCGGCGCCCTTCCGGCCCGAACTGGCTTGGCGTGTATCGTTGTTCAACATCTCGATCCGCACCACGAGAGCCTGCTGCCCGAGATCCTGGCCCGGACGGTAGCCGTTCCGGTAAGCGCAGCGGTCGATGCCGAGCTCCTGCAGCCCGATCACATCTACGTCATCCCACCCAATACGACACTGACGGTAGCCGACGAACGCTTTCACCTCGAGACGCGGCCGGCGTTCGAGCGCCACCTCCCAGTGGATGCGTTGTTCAAGTCTCTCGCTGTCGCCTATGCCGGGGACGCGATTGGCGTAGTTCTCTCGGGCGGCGACTCCGACGGCTCCCTCGGCATCCAGGCGATCAAACACGAAGGCGGTATCGTCTTCGCCCAGAGTCCCGAGTCCGCACAGTTTGGCGACATGCCCCGTCACGCCATCGAAACAGGGTTCGTCGATCGCGTGCTGAGTCCGAAGGAAATCGCCAGTGACCTCGTGCGGCTGAGCCGGCAACCCTCGTCCTCTGACGATGCATCCGGATCCGTCACCGCCGACGAGGACACGTCGCTCAAGCGCATCCTTCAGCGCCTCCGCGCAGCGCATGCACTGGACTTCACACACTACAAACGCAGCACGCTGCGGCGACGCCTCGAGCGGCGCCTGACGCTACAGGGAATCGCGACGCTCCAGGAATACGCCGATCTGATCGACCGTGATCCGGGGGAGTCGGCTGCGCTCTACCAGGACTTTCTCATTCGTGTCACGGAGTTCTTTCGCGACCCGGCGTCTTTCGACGCGATGCGTCGTCACGTCTTCCCCTCGCTGCGCGAAGGACGGGACCTTCGACACCCGATCAGGATCTGGGTACCTGGTTGCGCGACCGGCGAAGAAGTGTACTCAATCGCGATCGAGCTCCTGGAGTGGATCGGCAATCACGTCCTGCCGTCCGAGGCGCAGATTTTCGGCACCGATGTCAGCGAGGCAGCGCTCGAGAAGGCTCGGGCTGGCATCTACCACGCGAATGCCCTGCGTGATGTCCCGACTGAGCGCCGTCAGCGCTTCTTTGAGAAGCACGGCGGCGACTTCCGCGTAGTGAAGGAGATTCGCGATCTATGCATCTTTGCGCGGCAGGATGTGACGTACGACCCGCCGTTTTCGCGCCTCGATCTTATCAGCTGCCGCAACGTTCTGATCTACCTCGACGACGTGGCGCAACGACGGACATTACAGTCCTTCCATTTCGCACTGAAGCCGCACGGCATGCTCGTCATCGGCCCCGCCGAGAACATCGGCTCTTCCGAGCTCTTCGACCGGGTAGACAAGCGCTTTCGAATATTCCGGAGACATCCCGGCTCGGGTCCGGGTACGGCGGGGCACAGAGGTGGACCCCAGCACGTGTCGCTGGAGTCCAGGGAACGGGGCTTCGAGCCTGCCTCCACGGAAGAATCGCTCGCGCGACAGGCCGACCTGCGGCTGCTCGCACAGTTCGCGCCGGCGAGCCTGGTGGTCGACGACGCGCTGAATATCCGGCAGTTTCGCGGACGAACGGGTCCCTATCTCGAGCCGGCGTCCGGCCCACCGAGCCACGAGTTACAGCGCGTCGTCCGCCCGGACGTGCTTGTCGAGCTATTGCCGGCGATTCGACAGGCCCGCGAAACGGGCTTGGCGGTGCGTCGAGACCCGCTGCGTGTGGACGACGACCGTGAAGTGAGCATCGAAGTCGTCCCACTACTGTCGGGCGCGAGTGCCACGCACGGCTTCCTGATCGTGCTCGATGACGGATCCCACGTTCCAGGAAGCGATCGGCTGCGGCCTCCGCCGGAGCAATTGCCCGAGTCAGAGAAGGACCGTCGCCTTGCCCGGTTACAGCATGAAGTTGAAGCCCTGCGCGACTACCTGCGCGTTGCAATCGAGGAACACGGAGCGGTGCAGGAGGAGCTCAAGTCCGCGCACGAGGAGATGCTGTCGGCGAACGAGGAGTATCAGAGCACCAATGAAGAGCTGGAAACTTCCAAGGAAGAGTTGCAGTCGACCAACGAGGAGCTCACGACCACGATCGAGGAGTTGCGAAATCGCAACCGCGACCTCGGCATCCTCAATGATCAGCTGGAGCAAGCGCGCCTCACTTCGGAACGCGCCAAGGCGTACGCCGACGTCATCATCGAGACGGTGCGGTCCCCTCTCGCGGTGATCGACGCGGAGATGCGGATCAAGCGCGTGAATCAGGCATTCGTCTCGGACCTGGAGATCTCGCGCGAGAGCGTCGATCGCCTTCTGGCGGAAGGCGCGGACGTCGACCCATGGAACATTCCGGGGCTTCGCCAGAAGCTGGACGCGGTGTTCCGCGATGGTGAGCCAATTGATGACTTGGAGACGATTCTGAATCTTCCGGTTCGCGGCCGCCGTGTCGTGACGTTGACGGCGAGGAGGATTCCTGGAGGCCCAGAGCGCGAGAACCTCGTCCTGCTCGCAGTCCAGGATGTCACCGATCGCACCAGCATCACGGCGGATCTCCACGCGAACAACCAGCGGAAGGATGAGTTTCTCGCGATGCTGGCCCATGAGCTGCGGCACCCGCTCACGCCGATCACGCACGCGCTTCATCTGTTGCGCCGCGCCGACGCCGACCCTGCGACGGCCGAGCTCCTGGAGACCATCGAAACGGAGACGCGCAGGCTCGGCCGGTTCGTGAACGAGCTGCTCGACATCGTGCGCATCAACCGGGGGCTCCTCGAGATCACGCGGGACCGTGTGGACCTTGTCCAAGTCGTGCAGCAGGGCGCTGGCGCGATGCGACCGTCAGTCCAGCAGCATCGGCATTCGCTGACACTCGCGTTAGGCAACGGCCCTATGATCGTCGATGGTGATGCGGGCCGTCTGAATCAGGTGGTCACGAACCTGCTGGAGAACGCCGTGAAGTACACCGAACCGGGTGGACAGATTACTCTGTCACTCGAACAGGTAGCGGATGAAGCCGTACTGACCGTGCGCGACAACGGAGTCGGTATTCCACCGGCGCTCCTCGGCGCGATCTTCGAACCTTTCACGCAGGGTGGCACCGGGACCGATCGGGGCGGGGGTGGATTGGGTCTGGGCCTCAGCGTCGTGCGACGCGTGGTGGAACTGCACGGTGGTCGCGTCGAGGCACGCAGCGGCGGCCCCGGTACTGGGAGCGAGTTCATCGTCTGGCTGCCGTTGGCTGCCCGGACCGCCCGACCTGCCTTGCGACCAGCGAGCCGGGAGCGAACGGCACCCACCGCGGGATTCCAGCGGAAGAAGGTACTCGTCGTCGACGATCGCGAAGAAATCACAAGGTCCCTCTCCCGGCTGGTCCGAGCGTTCGGGCATGAAGTCGCGGTTGCCAGGGACGCCGCGAGTGCGCTGACGATCGCCGCGGCATTCCAGCCCGACTGCGCCATCGTGGACCTGGGTCTGCCGCTTGTAGCAGGGTACGACATCGCCCGCCAGCTACGCCAAGCCTCGCGGGACCGTCAGTTGCTCCTCATTGCGTTTACCGGAAGCGGAGATGCCAATGTCCAGGAGATGTCTCGCGCCGCTGGATTCGACGCGTGTCTAATCAAACCTGGGGATCCTGTCCTCTTGGAGACGCTTCTCCGAGGTGGTCCGGAAGGCTGACGAAACCGCGGACCTCAATGGCGTGCTATGGACACGAAAAAGCCCGCCAGGAATGAATCCCCGGCGGGCTAACTCCGCTGTGAATGGGCCTGGGTAGAGTTGAACTACCGACCTCACGCTTATCAGGCGTGCGCTCTAACCACCTGAGCTACAGGCCCGGAGAGAGTCGGGAAAGCTAGTCGTGACTGAAGGTTGAGTCAACCGAACTGCGCGGCGATTCAAGTGAGCCCAGCAATACCGGGAACAGAAATTGCCCCGCACTTTTTGCCTTCTCCGGCGCGTGGCGAGACGCCATCCTCTTCCCTAGGCCCAAGCTCTCGGCACCCGCGCTGGTCGCATGACTTCGCCCGGTCCCCGTGAGCCTCGGGCCGTTCGCACTAGGGCTTCACCCAACTCGCTAGCGCATGCTGGATCGATTCGGAGGCAGCGTCATCGTGATTACCATCTTCATTCTGTCGCTGCTGGTCGTAACTATGATCGTCTGGTGGGCTGTATCGAGGTACCGGCAGCGCGCGGCCAAGGCGCGCTTCGATGACATCCCCCTTTTTGCCGTCCCCGCATCGTCGTCACCGGTGACGCGTCCAAGCCACGTCGCGCTGGGACATCGCACATCGACCGCGGCAGAGGTGGCGGAACCCGTGACGCCGCCTAGTGCGCACGCCCGGTACGCTGCGGTATCGCCGACTGTCCGCAACCGGGACGGCGAGATCTCGACGCTCCCTCGGGCAGCGCGGAGCGCACCGTTAGCCTCGGTTGCCGACGAGTTAGGCGAGGCCGTCGACGGTGAGTCGATCCGATTCTGGCGCCCGGCAGATGGGACGCTGCAGTTCCTTCCAGGACGACTCGAAGTCGCCGCTGGTCGGGACGCCGGGCAGGAGATCCGGTTCGTTCGGACCGGCGGCCCTGACGGAACGTGTGTCACGTTCGGACGCGCGGAGGGTGCGCCCTACCGCCATGTCCAGTTGCGTGAGCCAACTGTTAGCCGGTCGCACGCCCGCATGTCCCTCGAGTCGCCGGCGCCGGGATCGCCGATACCGGCGGATGCATCGGGGGTGGGGGCCGGCTCGCGGTGGCGCATCGAGAATCTCTCGACGACCAACCCGGTGGTTGTCAATGGTCGCGCACTCGGCTCCTCGCCCGGCCAGCGATCATCGGTCATCCTGTCTGATGGCGATCGAATCGAGATGGGCGAGGTCGCGTTCATCTTTCGCGCGCGCTGACCAGATCGCTAATGTTTCCACTGGTCCTGGCGAAGTTCGCCCGCGCGGCTTCGATGGTTGCAACATGGCAGGTGGTCGTCGATGCACAGTGACACGGAACCGCAGGTCGCGACAACCGAACTCGGCTCGGAGTACGAGATCCTCGGAGAGCTCGGCCGTGGCGCGACCGCCGTCGTGTACCGCGCGCGCGATCGCGAGCTCGGCCGCGAGGTCGCGATCAAGGTCATCCGTCCGAAATTCGCGGACGACAACGAGACCGTCGCGCGCCTCGCGCGCGAAGCGCGCACCGTTGCCCAGCTGCAGCATCCGAGCATCGTCACGTTGTACGCGGTACGCCGACTGCGCGACGGCGGCCTCGCACTCGTTATGCAGCTCGTCCCCGGCCGGACCTTACGAGACATTCTCAACGATCGTGGCGCGCTGACATTCGAACGGGCGGATCGCGTCCTGCGCGATGTCGCCGCGGCATTGGCCCACGCGCATCACCGCGGCATCGTTCATCGCGACGTGAAGCCCGAGAACATCTTCATCGATGAAAACACGGGCCACGCACTACTCTCGGACTTCGGCGTCGCGCGATCGCTCGAGCCGGATTCGCGGCTGACCGCCACGGGCACGGCCATCGGCACTCCGTCGTACATGTCCCCGGAGCAGATCGACGGGACGGAACTGGATGGGCGGAGCGACGTCTATAGCCTTGGCCTGGTCGGCTGGGAGATGCTCACCGGGCGGCGACCCTGGGAAGGCGAGGGACTGTATAGCGTCATCTACAAGCAGAAGCGCGAGGAGCTGCCGGCGCTCGACGAGCTGCGTCCCGACATCCCCGACCGATTGATTTACCTGGTCGAGGGCGCAACACGGAAAGCACCGGTGGAACGTTGGGCGAGCGCCGATGAGTTCCTCGAGCAAGCGTCGATGATCGCGCCGGACGGCGGCTGGGCGCGCTGGCACGGAGAGCGGCGCAAACGTCGCCGTGCGCTGGTGTTCGCTGCCGCGCGCGAGCGCGGAGACTCAGTCGTCTCCGCGGCACTCGAGACGATCCGGTTCCGTCGGGACGCCGCAGGAGTCGCGGCGCTGAGCGTCGCCGCTCCGGCGAGGCCATCCGAGCGTCCACGGAACGCCTCACCGCTCGAACAACCGCTGCCCGAAGAGCCGCCCCCGGTGCGGCGTACGCGGCTCGTGCCCGTCCTCGTCGTCACCGCCGTCGCGGTCGCGATGGTGGCCGGCGCCGCGCGACTGGTCCGCGGGCGTGCCGCGCCAGTGGACGCCCCTGCCGCACCGACGACGTTCGCCGATAACGGTGGCCTCGAGGTCCGCGTCGCGCCGGCACCATCGTCGCCTAACGCTACCGCATCGCAGTCCGCGGCGGCCGAGAGCGCGCTGGCGGCGCGCCCAGCCGCGACGCCGCCATCGCCACCCGACACGACAGCGCGACGCCCGGACACGCCGCGGTCCACGGCCCGTGACGAGCCGCGCAATGAACGCCCTCCGTCGACTGGCGAGGTGAAGGCAACGACACCGGCCCGCGAGCAGGCGCGTGTCGCTCCGCTACCCGCCGCGCCGCGGGTTGTCCTGAACAGCACCGTCACACGAGCTGGCTCGTCGACGAACGCTCCAACGTCGGTTCCGGCGCCCGCGCCCGGGGACAGCCGGCCTTCCGCGCCCGCGGCGCCCGCATCCGCGGGCCCCGTCACGCTCGCGGCCGAACGGGGAGTGGTTGCAGCGGGTGGCCGGCACTCCTGTGCGCTCGACGAGGCGGGTGCGGCTACGTGCTGGGGCGCGAACGATCAGGGGCAACTCGGCGACGGCACTCGGGAGGACCACGTGGGCCCCGCGCTCGTTGCCGGCGGACTCGCGTTCGCGCAAGTCAGCGCCGGCACATCTCACACGTGCGGGGTCACGCGCGACGGCGACGTGTACTGCTGGGGAAACAACGAGCGCGGACAGCTTGGTGATGCTACGACGCTGCCGCGCGACACACCCGTCCGCGTCGGCGCGGGTGGCCCGTTCCGATTGGTGAGGGCGGGCTTCAGCCACTCGTGCGCACTGTCGCGCTCCGGCGAAGTGCTGTGTTGGGGCTCCAACGCCTACGGACAGCTGGGCACGACCGGGGGCCTAACGAGATCGACACCGGCCGCAATCGGCGGGATCCTGTTCGGTACCGTCTCGGTGGGCTGGAACCACACGTGCGGCATCACGACTGCCGGCGAGCTGCTGTGCTGGGGGTCGAATAACGGCGGCCAGCTCGGTGATGGATCGCGGGACGATCGGCGCACGCCTACGCGTGTCGTGGCCTCGACACGTTTCGTTGCCGTCGCGGCCGGGAACCAGCACACGTGCGCCGTCGGAACTGACGGCGCGGTGTACTGTTGGGGACGCAACAACTTTGGGCAGCTGGGCACCGGGGCGGGCGATCGCGTCGTTCCCACGCGCGTCGATGTGGACGGGCAGTTCTCGACCGTGGCGGCCGGCGCCGTCCATGCGTGTGCGAGAACCGCGGGCGGCCAGCTCTATTGCTGGGGACGAAACACGTTCGGCCAGGTTGGTGACGGGACAACGGCTGACCGCGCGTCACCGGTTCGCGTGGCCGGACTCCCGGCCGTTGCCGTCGTCCAGGCCAGCGGCGCGCACACCTGCGCGGCAACCTCCGCTGGTGAGACCTACTGTTGGGGATACAACGTCGAGGGGCAGCTGGGCGACGGAACGCGGAACCACCGATCGCGGCCCGTTCGCGTCGCGTCCCCGTCACGCTAGCCCGTCGCAAATTCCGACGCACATGAGCTCACCCCCGTTCTTTCACCCTCCGCGCGTGCGGCGGCGCCTCGCGTTAGGCACCGCCGTCGCCCTGCTCGCCTGCAGCAACGACTCGCTCGACCCCGATCCATCGGTGATCGCTTCGGTCACGGTCGTCCCTGCCCGACTGACCCTTGGCGTCGACGCATCGACGCCGCTGACCGTCGAGATCCGCGACGCCGCCGGCACCCTGCTCCAAGGCCACAAGGTCGTGTGGGCAACGAACAAACCGGAGATCGCAACGGTGTCGAGCGGCGGCGCTGTTACCGGCGTGAGCCCGGGTTCCGTGCAGATCGCGGCGTCGGCCGGAGGGAAAACGGCCGTCGCAGACGTCACCGTCACACCGAAGGCGGTCGCCAGCATCCGCCTGACACCCTCGGGCAACGTGGGACTATTTGTCGGACAGACCCGTCAGATGACGGCTGAGGCCCTCGATGCCGGTGGTGCGGTGCTGCCCGAGCGTGCGATCACGTGGACGAGTAACGCTACGACCGTCGCGACGGTGAGCGCGACGGGACTGATCACGGGGGTCGGCGCCGGGGGCGCCGTGATCACCGCCGCCAGTGAAGGCAAGACCGCGGTCGTCGCCGTGACCGTGACGTCGGTCCCTGTCGCATCCGTCACGGTGACGCCGGCAAGCGATACCGTTACGGTTGCGAGCACACTGCAGCTGTCAGCCGTCGCGAAGGACGCCGCAGGGGGAACACTCACCGGTCGCGTGATCTCCTGGTCCACGAGCGACCCCGCTCGCGCAACGGTGTCGTCGACGGGCCTCGTGACCGGCGTAACGCCCGGCGAGGTGACCATCACGGCCGCGGCGGAAGGCAAGAGCGGCGCCGCGTCCATCACAGTGAAACCGAAGCCCGTGGGGACGGTGGTCATCACCCCCGCGCAGGTCAGTCTGCAGGTGGGGCAGACGAGACAGTTGAGCGTTCAGGTAATGGACGACCAGGGCAACGTACTTACCGGGCGGCCGGTCACGTTCACTACCGATGGCGCGTCGATCGCGACGGTGTCTGCCACGGGACTGGTGACGGCGATTGCGCAAGGCAGCGCGAAAATCACGGCGACGAGCGAGGGAAAAACCGGAACCGCGGACGTGACAGTGACAACCGTTCCTGTCGCGTCGGTGACCGTCGCTCCGGCGCAAGCGACCCTCGCTATCGGGCAAACGATCGCGCTTACCGCGACCGCCCGCGACGCCAGCGGCAACGTCCTCCCCGGGCGCCCGGTTTCGTGGACTTCCGGTGCTCCGTCCGTCGCAACCGTGTCACCAACAGGCACCGTCACGGCGGTCGGTGCGGGGACCGGCGTGCTCATCTTCGCCACGGTCGATGGGCGGACGGGCACGGCGACGATTAACGTTAGGCAGGTATCGAGCGTCGCCGTGACGCCGTCACCAACGTCGGTGTTCGTGCTGTGGACGCGCCAACTCACCGCCACGCCGCGCGACGCCACCGGGAACGCCATCACAGGGCTTACCCCCACATGGTCGGCGAACGCACCGACGGTTGCGAGCGTCAATCAGCAGGGTCTCGTGACCGGCGTCGCTCCCGGCGGAACATCCATCATCGCCGCGTACGGTAGCGTCACGGGCAACGCGAATGTGACCGTTCAATTGGCACCGGTTGCGAGCGTCACGGTCACGCCGAACCCCGCGTCGGTGAAAGTCGGCCAGACGCTCCCGTTGACGGCCACCCTGCGCGACGCCAACAACAACATTCTTTCACTCACTGGGCGCACGATCAACTGGGCATCGAATAACACGACCCGCGCCACGGTCGATCAGGCCGGCGTGGTGACTGGCAAGACGGCCAACACCACGCCGGTGACCATCACCGCCACGTCGGGCGGTGTGTCGGGGTCGTCGCAAGTCACCGTGACCCCGTAGCCGCGATGTTGCGTCACGATCGATTCGCGCCAAGGAGCGCCCGTCGAACGGCCCTCGCGGCCATGGTCCTGCTGGTACTGGCCGCGGCCGCATCGGGTGCGGGCGCGCAGCAACTCACGCCGAAGCGTGCGCTGTCGCCGGCGAGCGTGCTGCCCTGCTCCGCTCCCGGCGCCGGCGCCGCCCCCGCGCGGAACGACTCGCCAGACGTTAGGCGCCTCGTGGCGCTCGGCCACGAAGCCGCGATTGTCGGCGACCACCGGCAAGCGCGCGATGTGTTTCTCGACGCGGCGCGGCTGAGCCCGGGCGACGAACGGATCGCATACCAGCTCGGGCGCGCGTACGAGGAGTTGAACGACCGCCCCGCCGCCATTCGCGAGTATTGTCGCTTCCTCGCGCTCGCTCCGCAGGCGAGCGACGCCGCCGATGTTCGCGCGCGGATTTCCGCGCTCTCGACGCCGGCGACTGGCGGCACGAGTACGGCGGATCGGGCGACAGCCGAATTCCGCGCGGGCGTCGGCCACCTCGACCAGCGCCGCTGGCGGGAAGCATCGGACGCGTTCGGTCGCGTCATCCAGGCGCTGCCGCGGGCGTCCGAGGCGTACTTCAATCGCGGCGTTGCGCTCTCGGCGCTCGAGCAGCGCGACGCCGCGGTGCGGGACTTCGAGCAGTACCTCGCCTTACGGCCGGGGGCGGAGGACCAGGCGCAAGTGCGCCAGCGGATCGGTGCGCTGCGCGCGCCGACCTGGAACGCGAATACGGCGCTCGTGACCGGGCTGGTGCTGCCTGGGTTCGGGCAGGTGTACACCTCTCGTCCGTGGATCGGCCTCGGCGTCGCCGCCGTCGCCGGTACGTCCTTGTACTTCGCGTTCTCCAAGAAGGACGAACAGGAAATTCGCGACTACTCCGTGACGATTCCCGGCTTCCCACCGATCGTCAACATCGACACCGTCACCGTGACGAAGCAGCCGTATTACGCCGCAGGCCTCACCGTCTTCGCGGTGACGACGATCGGCGCGGCATTCGAGGCGGCGCGTTACGCCCGGCGTTCCCGCGTCGAGCCACTGCGAGCCGACCGCCCGGCAGCCGCACGAGTGGGGGCGGTCGAATTGTCGGTCCCAGGTGTGGTGGCGAGTCCTCGCGGACTCGCCGTTATGATGACCGGGCGCCTCAGCCTCGGTTGGTAAGCCGGGGACTTACCGCCGGTGCGACGGGTGCACTCTGGCGCGCGTTCTGCCTCAGCCTAGCTTTCTACTGTGGCGTCGTCTGGCGCCGTAGCCGACTCCCGGCGGCGGTATCTGAAGCAACGGGCACCGCGTAGCACGATTTCGCGGCTGGGCCCATCACGCCGCGCGCGTTCGACCGTTCGTCCCCCAATTCCGATCTCGAGTGGAGGAATACACCACAGTCGTATTCGCGGCGGGCGCGGCCATCGCCGTCATCATCGCGGCAACGGTGGCGTGGACGATAGTGAAGAGGCGTCGCCGGCGTCGCGCTCTACAGGCACCGCTTCCACTCATTCCCTTCTCCGCGAGTCGCGTCGGATCACCGCCACCGCCGACGCGTCCCGTTGTGACGCCAGCGCGCTGGTCGTCGGACGGCGCGACCACCGAGACGCCCGTCTACACGCGAGCCATAAGCGACGCGAACGGGCGCGACGGTGGCCACACGCGGTTCGCGCCGCCCGCGGGTGACTCGCATCGCTACACGAACTCCGACGCGGGAGAGGTGGCGGGTACGCCATCGTTTGTCGCGCCCGTGGGCCGCGGCTCGAGTAACGCGCCTTCAGTTGCGACGGGGAACGTCGATCGTGCCCTGGCGGAGACCGCACTGCCCGAGGTTGCAAACGGTTCCGCCGTCGAGGGCGCCTCGGTCCGCTACTGGCGACCGGCGGACGGGACATTGCAGTTCCTCCCCGGGCGTCTCGAAGTGATCGCGGGTCGCGATTCCGGGCAGGAAATACGCTTTGTGCGGACGCCCGGCCCCGACGGGACGCGAGTCACATTCGGTCGCGCCGAGGGCCCGCCATACCGGCACATTCAGCTGCGTGAGCCGACGGTGAGCCGGTCGCACGCGCGAATGACTCTCGAAACAGATTCACCGGAGCCGGGCGGTCCTCGATCGGCTGCAGCGGCACATTGGCGGCTCGAGAATCTGTCGGCCACCAACCCGGTCGTGGTAAATGGGCACGCGCTCGGTGCGGACGGAAGCACGGCGTGCTCCGTCGAGTTGGTGGAGGGGGATAAGATCGAGATGGGTGAAGTGGTGTTCCGATTTCACGAGCGCTGACGGGCGCGGGTTGCCGACGATGGCAAAAGCCCCGGCACGGATCGCAGAGGCGATGTGCCGGGGCTTCGTATGCCTAACAATCGAGTGTGACTCGTGGATGGCGCGACACGTGAGTGGTTTTCCGCGCAGTGGCCGAGGCCACCTGCTTACTCGCCGACTCCGTTAAGGAGGTGATCCAGCCGCAGGTTCCCCTACGGCTACCTTGTTACGACTTCGCCCCAGTCACTGCGCTCGCCTTCGGCCGCTTGGCCCCTTGCGGGTT
>Ga0075420_100004606_pt1 | contig 12095 bp, 6 predicted proteins | sample SoiMetdeltSBSDD4_FD_75296 | JGI IMG/M metagenome (GOLD analysis project Ga0075420, IMG submission 75296) | Bulk soil microbial communities from a Populus tree surrounding site in Tennessee, USA - Soil MetaG P. deltoides SBSDD4 | ecosystem: Environmental > Terrestrial > Soil > Tree plantation... | reverse complement strand
TACTGCACCGACCAGCCAGACAGGCTCACCGCACTGCTTGACCGGTTGTACAGCTCGACGAAGTCGTTGGCGTACGGGGCGCCAGTGTTGCCGCCGCCACCGTAGACCTCGCTGAGCAGCACGTCGGGCGATGCGGCGAGCACCGGCGCCGGGGCGGTGGTCAACGCCAGACCCAACGCGGCGGCGAGGTAGGTCGCCAGGCGCAGCGGACGTCGCATCTTCCGCTCCTGTTCCCGAAGGGGTACGGGCCAGGCCGGTGCCCGTGGTGGTCGGGTGGGGAGGTCCCTCACCAGGCCCTGGGCACAGCCTGTGAACGGAGAGTGCCATAGCAAAGACTGACAGTAAAGAGATTGTTGTCTATGGAGGAGTCGCGGGCGATGTCTTGTGGGGGGACCTGAGCTGGTATGTCAGCCTGGACATCCTGGCGGGCCCTGCGCAGGCTCCCGTCAACGACGAGGAACGAGCCGACGTCACCACCCGCGTCAAGTCCGGTGGTGGCGCTGGCGGCGACCGCGGCGGCACCTGTACTTCATGATGTCGAGCCGTATATCCAAGATCTACCGTAGGCCTGTGCGGACACGTCGCTCCACTCAGTTCCGGCGGTCGACATGCCAGGATAGACATCAAGCTCATCGGTACATGCGACTGCACTCGGTCGATCCTGAGCAACCGCTCGCTGGCGCATACACCGAGCTGACCGTTGCCGTTATGCGCTGCTGGCCGAGGTGGCCGAGCTGGACCTGGAGGTAACCATGCGCGACCGAGCAACCTCCGCTTCTCAGCCGGATCTGTCCATCGCACAGCGACAGAACGCCGCAGATCTGCTTGACCTGCTGCGCGCCGCACTGGTTACCCATGCCACGACACGTCGGCTGGTCGGCATCCGGATCTGTCTAGCCCTCGTCGTCGCAGCCTCGTCGCTGCTTGCTGCGTTCATGCCTGGCGCCCGCGAACCAGTGGCGATTATCGGCGCTCTGTGGGCAGTGGCATACTCCGTCGGCGTTTCTGGTTGGGCGCGCGGCTACACCACCCGGGCCGCAGTGCTGCATGAGATGTTCGACGTTCGGTTGTACGGGCTACCCTGGAATGCGGTGTTCGCCGGCGACCCGATCGACTGGTACGAGGTCAAACAGATTGCTAAGCGGTACCGCGGCTCTGACGATGACGTGCGCAACTACTATGAGGTCACCACGCTGCCTCGTCCATACGACATCGCCGTCTGCCAGATCCAGAACCTCGCATGGGGAAGCCGGATTCGCCGCCGGTATCGCCAGGTCGTAATTGCGGGTGTGACCGCTTGGTCGGCCGGCGGCGTCCTGATTGGACTGTTCGCTGGGCTCACCGTGACCCAACTTGTCTTGTGGTGGTTCGTGCCCTCGCTGGGGGTCATCCTGCTCGGTGTGGACACCTACCGGGTACAGGTGGAGGTCGAACAGGAACGCCGACGGGCGCTACAGGTGCTGCAGGGCTGGCTTAAGAACCCGCTGGTCGGTCAACAAGCAGCAGTAGAGATGGAGGCGCTCTGTCGAAGGGTGCAGGACGTCATCTTCGTTACTCGCAAGCAGCACACGCGTGTGCCGGCATGGTTCTTCGAGCGGTTCCGGGATGCGGACCGGATAGACTTCAAGGACGCGATCCTTGATCTGGAGTCCACCCTTACGTCGGCGAGTCGCCCGGCAGTCCCGTAGCGTCACCTCACTGAGATCAATGGCCAGTGGCGGATATGCCGCTCTGGCCCAGTCGTGCGCGCCAAATGGACCGCTGAGCCGCCTCAGCACACGGCCAGCGCAGCATCAGATCGAGTAGTGATGACCCCGCTCCCTCCGAAGAGAGATCGATTACCACGTTGGCGATAACCACCTGGTTGGTCGGGGGCCAGGTCCTCGCGCATGAAACAAGCTCATCGAGCGTAAACAGGCCCTGTTGAACCGTGCGACGGAGCGTTTCCTCCGCGAATGCGCGCCCATCACCGGCGAATGCAAGGTCGAGTTTAGCGGCTCTTCGCGCTTGGCTGGATGGGGTATTCAGGTGACGACTGATGGTGATGGGGTGGCTGTGACGGTGGGTAGCCATTCGGGGCGGGTGGAGCGGGAGGCGGTGTAGCGGGAGCGGCGTTGCTGGTTGGTGACGTTGGTGAACCCGAAGGCGGTGCGGTAGACCAGCTTGACCAGCCGGTTGGTGCCCTCGGCGGCGGCGTTGGTGTACCCGGTGAGCACACCGCGGGCGATCTCGGCGCGCCAGGTCGAGATCGTCTCGGCGAGGGTCTGGACCTCCGGGATGGCCTGCGCGATGGTGGCGGCGAAGGTGAAGAGGTTCTCCAGGGCGGTGGCGACCTGGGTGCGTGAGGGTGCCTGCCCGGCCCGGCCGGGACAGAGCCTGGCCAGGTCGCGTACCAGCTCCTTGGCCCGCCAGGCGGCGCCGATCTGGCGGCCGGCCTCGCCGAGGTCGGCCAGGGTGCACAGCAGCTGGTGCCGCGAGCGCCGCGACAGCCGTTCCCGGCCGCGGCGTAGCAGGTTGCGGATGGCGTACTCGGGGTCGCCGCGACGGCCACGCCGGCCGTAGCGGGCGTAGGTAACCCGCCGACGCACCTCGTCAACGGCCTTGGTGGCCAGCTGGACCACATGGAACAGGTCCACCACCAGCCGCGCGTGGGGCAGCGCCTCGGTCACGGCGGCGCGGTAGCCGGTGGACATGTCGATGCTCACGTAGCCGATCCCGGCCCGCCAGGCCGGGTCCTGAGCGGCCACCCAGCCGACCGCGTCGGTGCGGGTGCGCCCCTCGACCTGGCCGAGCAGCCCGTGCCCACCACCGGCGTCGACGAACACCGTCTGCCACCGGTCCACCTCGGCCACCCAGCTGCCGCTGTGCGGGTCGCGCCGGTAGCGCGGCCGGCCCCGCCGATGCTCGTCGATACCCAGCACGTGCACCGGTGGCAGCGCCGCAGCGGCCTGGCGACCCGGCGGTGTGGGCACTGCCGCCTGGCCGCCTTGGCCGTTACCGCCCTGCGCGCCCGGCTGCGCGCTGGCCTGGCCCGCAGCGGGCCGGTACCGCCCGGCGGTAGCACCACAGTGGATACCAGCACGGGCAGCCACCGCGGTAAAGGCGTTATGGACGCTGTGCCAGGACACCCCTACCCCGGCCGCGACCCGCCGCACCGCCACCAGCCAGTCCCCGACCAGGTGCCCCATCACCCGCCGGGCCTGCTCACCGATACGCGCCCCTTTGCGCACCGGTCCGGCCTCGGCGAACCCCTGCCGGTCACACGCAGCGTTGACACACCTCAACCGCAGCTTGTGCCACACCACCCGCACCGCTACCAGCACCACATGGGTGAACCGGTGCACCGCAGGCTCCTTGACCCGCGTGGTGGTCTGCCCACAGTCGGGGCAGCACCCCTGCTGCCCCGCGGCGCTGAGCACGTGCAGCGTCCACGACCCGTCGTCCTCACGCTCGGCCAGGTCGACCTGCACCCCATCCAGTCCCAGTAGCTGCGCCAGTGCCGTACTCTGCATCACGCGTGCCCGCCTTTCCCGGTGACTCTTGTCTTGGTCGACAAAGATCATCCAGAACGGCGGGCACACCTGCGGCTGGACACGCCGACGCGCCACCTACTACCGCCACGCTGCCCGCAACGAAGCAAGCCGAGCCGCGGGGTGGTCAGCACCCGCCCCCGGGCTCCACCGCTACCCGCGCGTCACCCGCGGTGGCCTGCCACGCGTCACGCCACAGCGGCCAGGACCGAGACCAACCCCGACGGCAGGTACCTGCTACGCGCCAGCGGCTCCCACCCGCCGTCGCGGACATCGCAGGCAGCTACCAGCAGCTGCTCGATGTCGAACGCGGCTGGCGGGACATGAGACAGGTCATCGACCTGCGCCCGGTCTAGCGCCGGCTCGGGGCAACGCATCCCGCGCCCCCGTCGTGCCATGCTGGCTGGCCCTGCTGCTCGTGCGCATCGTCAAGACCACCACGGGCACACCTGGCCCGCCGGGCGCCGCGAGCGGCAACGCCTGCACGTGGGCACCTTCACCGGGGCCTGTCGGCCTGTCCCGCCAACGCACCGAGCTGACCGCGCCCCCCACGTGACCTGTTCACCAAAGCTCCATCCCACCCCGTCGAGCCCATCGTCGAGCTGGCCATCCCACCTCAACATTTCGTGACCGTTCTGGGTCACGAAACACAAGCCTCGTCGCCGGGGGCAGTATCGTGACCCCACCCGGTCACGGAGCCCAGCCCACGGGAAGAACCCCTTCACCCATGCCGTTTCTCGCCTGCCAGTGGTGCAAGGCCGCGATCTACCCCGCCACCACCGGACGCCCCATCCGCTTCTGCGGCCCTACCTGCCGCCAAGCCGCCCGCAGAGCTGCCCTACTCGCCGAGCAGTACCCACACCCATGGCAACGCCGCGCCCTCGCCGAAGGCTGGCGACCACCCCAACGACCCCGCTGACACCCACCCACACCCGCGGAACCCAGGCACTACCCCATGTGACTATCGAGACTCACCGCGCGTACGCAACCCGATACACAATCCAGCCAACTGCGAAGAGCCAGTTTAGCGAGCGCATCGATGAGTCGGATGGCGAGGTGCGCTTGCAAAGTCCGATCACCGTATAGCATGACCGTCTTGGCGAGGGCCAGCAGCGCCTTCCGGGCTGCGGCGCCCGTGGGGGGCGGCGTTGTGGAGTCGGTGACAAGCTGCGCAATCGCCGCGATCGCCGCCGGCCCATGTCCAACACCATCGCGCAGGTACGAGTGGGCTAGGTCAAGCGTGCCGACCAGTTCAGCCTCTCCAGATGACTGCCCGGTCCGGTGCCGGCTATGTGCGGCGTCGAGCCACGCCGCAACAGCCGCCTCGGCGTCGCCGCTACCCCGACGGACGAGCGTGCCGAAGGCCTTCAGCACGCCAATCCGCACCGACTCGCGGTCGGAGACGGCGAACCGGGACAACATGTCCGGGGTAAGCCATGGATCCGTTACCTCGGCGGCTTCCTGCACATACTTGATCGCCTGCATCGACACCAGCCGCGCCGGGACCGCTACCAGCGCGAGTAGCTCATCGCGCACAGTAGCGTCAGTCGCTGCGGCGCGGCCCAGCACGCGAGCCCGCAGCACGGCGGGGTCGGCCTCCGCGTCAGAACCAAGCCTTGCCTGGATAGTCGCAAAGTCCGCTGAGGGCACGGTGCTCGCAACGTTGGCGAGCAGCCGGGCACGGTGGGCACTGTTGAGTTTGTTCGCGTACGCGACGGCGCGCCCGACTCGGCGGTCGTCGTCATATACCAGGGCGAGGTACGCGTCGAGGACTTGTAGGCTGCCCGCAAGCCGCGGCGTCAGCCAATCGGCGAGGGCATGGCGCAGTTTAGCTGGCTCGGCGCTGAAGTCCTTGAGCAATGCGCAGGTCCGGCCCAGCGAGCCTGGCGCGCTCGGCGCGCATCGGCGCATCAGCAGCGCGCCGATCCAGGCAGCCCCGCCGATGCGGGCGGCCTCTCGCAGGCAGATCAGTAGGCGCTGACCGTTCGGCTGGTGGGTATCAGTCAGAAATGCCCCGATAACGTCTGTATAGAACGCTGGCCTACGGTTTATCACGACGGCAACCGCTGCGGCGCGAAGCACCTGGGCGCTGTCCGGGCCGGCGATAAGAAACCGGATGAGCGCGTCCGGCCCGTCGGGTGCATCCGGTGCGCTCCACGGGCGTGCGGCGACAACCGCATCGGTTGCCGAGTCCTTCACGGAGTTGCCGCGCGGGTGGACCACCAACAAGGCGACCAGCGCGGCTCGCTGGTCCTCGTCGACACCTGGTACCAGATGCGCGTGCAGGACGGCATTGATGCCGAGGGGGGTCGCGGACGGCACCAGCGATCGGGCGGCAGACAGCACTGCCCGCGGCATGACCAGACCACGCTTTGTTGCTGGATCGAGCAGCAGGACGACTAGCTGATCGGTCGACTCCACTGCGGCGTTCGGCTCTTGGCGGCGGATTCCGCTGATAGTCTCCAAGATCGCAACGGCTCGTGCCACCGTCGTGTCGGGCCGGCGGGAAAGCAGTAACCCGGCCGTACGCGCAGCGGCATGCGCCGTGTCGCGTCGCGTACGCATCAGCCAAGCAAGCACGTCGAGCGCCTCGTCGAGTGCCTCATCATGCACGCTGAGCAGCGCCTCGAGTAGATGGCCGACATGGACGGCACGTTCGGCCAGCCAGACCAACAGCCCCGGACGGTACTCGGCGGCTGCACCCAGCACTGCGGCCCTAAAGGCGGGCACCTGACCGAGATCAAGCTTGCTCAGTAGATCGATGGCGTCAGCGCGGTCCGCGACAGCGACCAGGTGACGGATGAGCTGCCAGGCGTACCACCGCTCCTCGGGATCGCCTCGTAAGGCTTCCAGCAGGCGGCCCAGCTCGTCAGGCTGGCGGTCTCTGAGGTGAATAGCGACGCTGTACTCCACAATGATCTGGTGCACGAAGCCGAGTCGGCCGCCGTCCAGGCTGCGTGGGACCAGCACGCCCTCGCTGAGCATGTCAGCCTGCGCCCGGCGTAGCTCCCGGTCCAGTAATAGGTCATCTGCAACGAAGCTCAGGGACAATGTTCGGTCTGAGGTCGCCCATAGGCGACCGGTGATCAGATGCCACAGCCGCTCTTTCGCATGCACCAGCGCGTCGTCGTCCGGATATTTCCGGCTGACCCGAATACGCTGGTTGCAGTACTTGACGCAGAGTCTCGTAGTGGTCAGGTCAGGGGGCACGGTCTCTGTACCGGCGAACAGCTCGCAGAGCATCAATAGCATCAGTGGGTTGGCGGTTATCTCAGCCAGTGACGTACCGCCCGCTGAGAGACTCCGCACCTTCTCGGCGAAGGCAGCGCGACCCTCCGACGGGTTGACGCCGAGCGCGGCGAGGTGGCTCACGGTCACGTCGACCACCTCTAACGGGGTCAGCGGTGGCACGTCAACGACTCGACGCAGGTACGGCGCCAGGCTGCCGAGTCTGGTCTTCGGCCTCAGCAGCGCGTTGAAGTCTTGGTGCCGGCAGGTGAGCACAAGGTCAGCACCTGCGCGGTGCACCTCCTCCAACGCCTCGATGAGCAGCGGCCGACTGCGCTCGTCGAGCACATAGTCGACGGTGTCGAGAAGCACCACAACCCGACGACCGGCGCTGCGTACGGCAGCAGCGGCATCCTTCAGACTGTCCTCTCCGACGAGACGCCCGAGCGCGGCTGCCAGTTCGTGCGCTCCACCGGTTAAGGCGGGCAATCGGTCGCACGGCACGACGATCACAGCGGCGTCGAGCTCGGCCGTCAGCTTATCGAAGACCTGGCCGGCGATGACGGTCTTTCCCGAGCCTGGCGCCCCGCTGATGATCACTACGCCGGGCTCGTCACGAGGCTCTCGGGTCAGCTCACGCAGCACTGTGGAGACGACATCGTGGCGCGGCACGGCATGGGCGACGTCAAGAGCTACAAGGCCGGTCCGTCGGTACCGGGATGCGGTCGCCAGGATCCGTGCGACCGAACGGGACCCCTGGTCGACACTGGTGCTTAGCACGATGGTGTCCGCTGGTGTAGTGACATGGCGCGGGGTCGTGGGCTCGGCATAGCCGCACAGTTCGAGAAAGGCCGCCGCCGCGTGGGCAGCCAGCCGGAAGCACCACCATCGCTCGCGTGTGCTAAGCGTGTCCAGTCCGGTGTACCGCAGCGCCTGTGCCTGCAACGACAGCAGATACTGCCGGCGCCAGACGTCATGCCAGCTGGCGGGGATGAGTTCGTGGACCTGGTAGGCGGCCCAGATGGATTCTGTGACGAACGGTACGACAGTCGACGGAAAGGTCTCGGTAGGGGCCAGCGTAAATCTCAGGAGATCCGCAGCCTCGCGTGGTTCGACCGCGTCACGTGCGCGGCGCACCGCGAGCGACAAGACGAGCGCCGCGAGGTCTCGGGTAAGGGGCCCGTGCTCCATGAACGCTGAGAGGCCAATGAAGCGGATACTCTCCAGCAGCGGTGTCTGGTCGGTGCGTACCTGGACTAGGACGTTGTCTAGTCGAAGGTCGCCATGGCTGTACCCGTCCAGGTAGTCGATCCACCGGTCGGCGATGAGGGAGCCAGCCAGAGCCATACGGACTGGATCGGGAAGAACTAAGTCTGGATCTTCCTCCGTCGTGATCCAGTCAGAGTCGCCATCGAGCAGCCCGGCAGCTCGCAACCAGGCGTCGGTGCGTTCGGCGAGGCGCATTTCCAAGCCGAGGTACTCCGCGACGGTGACCGTCTTCTTGGGCTGCCCCTTGTCAGCCCGGTTCCATATGATCAACAGGAGCCTGGCCACGTGCTCACAGGCCTTGGCCAGGTAATCGGGCCCAAGCTCGTCGAGAGTACGGCGGTGGCGGAGGCTACCGGAGATCTCCTGAAACATCAGGAACCGCCCGTCCCCCACAGGGTAGCGGGGGTACGGCTGGCGAACTAAGTGCTGCCGTGCAAACTCGGAGTCGATCATCCAGGCCAGCTGGTGGCGACCGGTCTCGTGGGCGAGGGCAGCCGGGCATACCTGAACCATGAGCCGTTCGGCGTGGCGCGAATGGATCTGGATCAGGTCCACGATGCCGAGTACCGCACCCTTGTGGCGTGCTTGTCGCCAGCTATCGGCCGGTGTCTGGACGGTCGCCTCCATCCCCGCTGCCCAGTCGCGTAGAGCGGCGGCGACTGCGGCGTCAAAGATATCCGCAAGTGAGCCTGCTTGAGAGCCCGCCATGAGATGCACCGTACTGACCGCAGTGACGGACTGCCGACCGAACCGCCGCGCGGCCTTCACCTTGCGGTGCGACTCGGGTACGTTCCGTTTCGACGCGCGATTGCGTGCGTCATGCAACCCTGCTCGCGGAGGACGCCGTGACGGACGGACTTCTTGCCTGCTTCGACGAACAGGTGGCTGTTGCGCTCCGGGAGTGGGCTGCGGGCAAGGGAGGTGACGTTCGGCTGCCCAGCCAGCCGTGGGAAGCCCGAGGTCTCAGCGGATCTGTGCTTGTGGCCATTGTGCTGGACCGACCGGCGCGTGGCGGCCGGGTCGGAAGCGACAAGCTGATCGTCAAGGTGCTGCCCGCAAACACGTACGCGGGGGAGACCGGTCGGCATGAGCAGGCTTGGCGGTGGTCGCCGGAGTTCGCACAGCGCCGCCTGGTACGCCAGCTGGAGCCGCGCTACCCGGTCGGAGACGGGCGGTTCCTGATGTTCCAGGAGATCACCGGCAGCCTTCTGGACAGCCGCAACCTCAGTCGCCTGCCCATCGACCACAGAGCGTCGGCCTGCGGGTCCGTCACGCGGATGGTGCTGCACGAGTGGAACGGTGCGCCGTGGCCGCACCCGGACGCTCCGCCCGCCGAGTCGCTGCCGGTCCACCAGTACCTGCGAGCGGAGCTACGCGACGCCATCGAGTCTGTTTATGCATGGGCAACAGCTGAGAATCTTCTCGACATTGAGCGAGTCACCACTGAAGGCACTGACCAGGTCTATGCCAATCCCCTGCGGCTGCTGGAGCCCGGCTCCGCCGGCAGCGCGCTGGTCCTCGACTACCTCGTCGGCCTGAGCCACGGCGACCTGCACGCTGACAACGTCCTGGTGCCGTACCGGCCGCCCGAACCGCCGCGGCTCACGGAGGCCCGCCTGGTTGACTTGTCCGGCTTTGACGCTCGCGCATCGCTCACCCGGGACCTCGCCGCGCTCACTGTCTCCATGCTCCTGCCGGTGGTGCGCCGGGAGCTCGACGACGACGAGTCCCGCGCACTTCTGGACTTCGTGATCGAGCCCTGTATGGAGGCGCCCGGCGCCCTGCGGAAGTGGGTCTGTGAGTCGGTCTGGGCCATCACCACGACCGCCGACGAATACACCCCTACGAACTGGCGTGACGAGTGGCGTGCCCAGAGACTGCTGTCGTTGCTGGCGCAGGCCTTGATCGCCACTACCTTTGACAATGCGGAGGAGCATGGGCGACGCTGGTATTTCCGGCTCGCCGGGTGCGCGGCCGATGCTTTCCTGCGCGGGTGCGGGCTTCCGCCGGGCGCCACTCGTCCAGAAGTGGTCCGCCTACCCGAACCGCCGGGACGCCGTGCCGAGCCGTCGCAGACATACGCCGGACGGTCTGGCCCCGATGTCACCCCGGCATCCTCCCCTGCGGCCAACCCGGTTCCTGGCCTTCCGGCCAAGTATGCAGGCTCAGTGGTGTCCTACGGGCCACTGGCGATCGGCGATCACGCCAAGGCAGCTCACGAGATGCACCTCGGGGGTGAACCATGACCTCCGGCGATCGCCACGAGGAACCGCCCCGCGAGCCAGCGGCCGGCGACGAGCGCCCTAGCCCTACCGAGGACGAGCCGCCCGGTCTTGCGGGCAGGAAGCCGTCCACCGGTCCGGAGGCGTACTTCACCGACAGCGCGACCGAGGCGATCGACCGCTCCGTTCCGGAACACCTCATCCGCGCCAAGTACGGCACCGGTATGGTCCGTACCTCCGGCGCAACCGCAATCGGCGACGGCGCGATCGCGGCGGGGCAGATCGTGTTGTCACGTGAGCCGGACGGCAGCGTCAGGGCCACAACCTGGAAGATCGACGTTGAGCGCCTGGCAGACGAACAGGACACGTACGCCGACACTGAGGCGGACGCGGAGCTGGATGAGCGCCTGCGAGGAAAGGCGGCGCACCTGGTCTACCTGAGCGGCGGCACCGGCACCGGACGCCGCACGACCGCACTCCACGCACTCGCTCGTCGGCACACTGCGGCCAGGGTAGGAGTGATCGACCTTGCCGGCCAAGTCCCGCTGCAGGTCGCCGCCGCCCAGGAGGACCTGATGCTTCCTGAGCACGGGTACATGTTGCGTCTGGTCACGGACAAGCCACCGGACACCATGACGTTGGCCCGCCTGTCGGACAGCGCCAAACGGAAGAACGCATCCGTCGTGCTCATCGGCGCCCCTGTCCCCGGCGGCGGCAGCATCTCCCGTTATGTCATAAACCACCAGCCACCCAACCCGTCAGAGGTTCTCCAGTGGCACCTGTGCCACCAGCTTCGCGATGGGAGTGCCTGCCCGCTGCGGTGCCGTCGCGATCCGGACCGCTCGCGACCCGCTTGTGGCGACGACTACGTTGCCGAATGCCTCGAGCATTCTGACGTAGCCCAGGCGCTGTGCGAGGTGTGGCGTCCCGCAGATGTGTTGGAGATCGTACAGCTACTCGCCGTCCGACCCCGCCGGGACCTGATCGGCGCTGCCTTGGCGGGTCGCTATGCGAGCGTGCGAGGGCTGGTCGAGCGGGCGCTGAGAGCCGAGGCGAAGGATGGCCCTTACCAGAGCTCGTCCCGTGTGGCGCGGCATAGACGAGCCTTCCGGATCGCGTATGCCGTCCTCGACGGCCGCCCGATGACCGACGTGTTTGAGGCGACTGGGTGGCTCATGGATCTGCTTGACCGGGAGACTGGCCAAACACCGATGGGTCGGGCGGTGCTGGAAAACGATGTGCAGTCGCTCCTTGGGGACGAGCTGCGGGGTGGACCAGCCGACTCTGTTTCTGTCCCGCGCAGTGCCCGCATCGCCAAACTGCCCAACCCCACGCTGGTTGACGCGGTCCTCGACGTGTTGTGGCACGACTACGACACAAGCCACCGCCCCCTGCTCCGATGGCTGGACAAGCTAGCGCGCGACGGCCGGCGAGAGGTGCGGCTGACCGCCGCGGTAACTGCCGGTCGGTTGATCGCATATGACCTCGACCGGCTGTTCGAGGAGCTGATCGAAGACTGGGCCGGACATCCCGAACCACATTTGCGCCAGACCGCCGCCCTCGCCTGTGAGTTTGCGGCGTACGACTCGAAGCTCTGCGAGCGGATAGCCTGGCGGATCCGCCGTTGGGCCTCGGCAACCGACCTGAGCCGGCAGGACACCTTGTTACGTGTCCACGCCAGCCGGTTCGGATCCACCTTTCCCGCCTATGCGCTGCAGGACCTTAACCTGAATCCGTGGATCGAGCTGGCCAGGTGACGCCCGAACCGGGCGTGTAGATACGGTGAAAGTGCCCTCCAAGCTGGGATGATCTGGTTTGCCTAGAACCTCATCAATCCCTGCCGGAA
>Ga0075420_100004600_pt1 | contig 12099 bp, 11 predicted proteins | sample SoiMetdeltSBSDD4_FD_75296 | JGI IMG/M metagenome (GOLD analysis project Ga0075420, IMG submission 75296) | Bulk soil microbial communities from a Populus tree surrounding site in Tennessee, USA - Soil MetaG P. deltoides SBSDD4 | ecosystem: Environmental > Terrestrial > Soil > Tree plantation... | reverse complement strand
GGGCGGGTTTGTCGCCGGCGTCGTCCTGATCAAGGTCTTCGTTCGGCGCGACCTCGTGGCGGCCCACGTTTCGGGACGATGGTCGCCGCGTGAGGCGGGCTGGCGCTGATCTCCGTTCTTCTCTACGCGCTGCTTTGTTTGGTGTGGGGTTCCACCTGGCTGGTCATCAAGATCGGCTATGGCGGACTCGGGCCTTTCAACGTCGCAGCCCTCCGGTTCTTTGTGGCCGGCGCGCTCTTCGCGCCGCTGATATGGCTGTTCCGCGCACGATGGCCGCGTGGACGCGAAGAATGGCTGCTCGTCTCGTGGGTCGGCCTGATGATGTTCGCCGGCGACTACGGATTGATCTACTGGGGAGAACAGTTCCTCGACAGCGGTCTGACCGCGATTCTGTTTGCGACGCTGCCGCTCATCACAATTGTGTTCGCTCACGCGTACTTGCCGGGTGAGCGAATCACGCTGCGCAAGCTGACGGGGACGCTCGTCGCGTTTTTCGGCGTTGCCGCCCTGTTCGGCGATCGCGTGCGGCTCGATGCCGCTGAGGCCGGCCCGATGCTCGCAATCGTGGCAAGCGCGCTGTGTGCTGCAACCGTTGGCGTGGCAAGCAAGCGACACGGCTCGGCGCTCCATCCGGCGGCGCTCAATGCGCCGGCGATGATCGGGGGAGCGTTCGTCCTGATGGCGGTCTCACTGGCCGCGGGCGATGGATTCATGATGCCGCGCGACGCTGCTACATGGGGGGCGATCGCCTACCTCGCGATTGCGGGCAGCGTCCTGACGTTCTTGATCTACTTCACGCTGCTCAAGACATGGAGCGTGACGAGCCTGAGCTTTATCAGTGTCTTCACGCCCGCCATCGCGTTGCTGCTCGGGTTCGTGTTTCTCGATGAGCGGCCCACACTGTTGACCGGCGTCGGCGCCGCACTGGTCCTCATTGGCGTGATGCTGGCCGTAACAGAGAAACGAAGAGGGAAGGGGATAGGGGAAAGGGCGAAGGGGGAAGCGGTAGGAGTAGGGGTTAGGCGGCCGGAGGCCTAAAGGCCTCCGGCTACCAACTAAGCGCGGTAGTCGGAGGCCTTCAGGCCTCCGTCCACCGACGAGCGATCAATGCGCGAGCGGATTCGGCCGAATCTGCCAGTGCGCAGCCAGCGGCTTCGAGCCCTTGCCGCCTTCGATGAGCCACGGGGTCCGATCGCCGTTGGCGGCCCAGAGGCCGCGTCCCTTCCAACCTGCACGCGGATCGTCGATACGCCCGTCGAGTCCCTTCGCATAGAAGCCCATCGGATAGGGCACGCGCAGCACGATCATCTGGCCGTCCTTGAACGCGATCATGCCGTCGTTGAGGTTCCCGGTCGCGATCGGCACGTTCTCGCCAAGTCCCAGCGTGTTGTGCTGATCGACCCAGGAGTAGTAGCTCGCCTCGGCACTGTTGTCGCCGATGCCCCTGAAGCCGGGTCCCGGGAACTTGTGGAAGCTCCAGCCTTCCGCGCAATGGTCGCCGGTGGCCTTCGGGCCGCTGAGCGGTCCCTTGCACTTGCGGCGATCGAAGCTTCCAAACTGCCCACTCGCCAGCGAGACCCACACGACGCCGTTGCGATCGATGTCGCCGCCGCGAGGACCGAACCCTGGTTTGGGCACGTTGTAGACCTCGGTGATGGTGGTTTCAGGTGGGTTTGGTCCCGGAACCACACGAACCACCGCCCCCGGGTTCGACCAGTACGTCCCCCAGATTGAGCCATCCGTCGGGTTGGGCATCACTGCGTAGAAGCCGGTGGCCACGCGCTTGTCCTTGGTGGGATCGACCGGCTGATCGGGTTCGACGTACGCGTCGCGCTTGCCGTTGCCATTGGTGTCCAGAACGAACGCCGTCCATCCCTGCGATTTCGCGATGTCGCCCGTCTGGTCGTACATCTTCGTGTTGACCCATCCGAGCACCGTTCCGCCGCCGCTGAACCAGATGGTGTCGTTGGCGTCGTAACCGAACTGCGGATGATGCGTGCCGAAGCAGAGGTCGAGATACGTGTACTTCTTCGTCTTCGGATCGAATACCGCCGCCTGGCGAGTGCTGCGCTCCATCGGGAACAATTTCGCCGAGGGAAGCGCCGATCCCTGCTTGCAGTACGCCGGGTTCTCGGGACTGCGGTTCGCGGCGGTCATCCACACGCGCCCCTGCTTGTCGAGCATCGAGTTGTGGTTGTTGACCTTGTTGTCCCAGATCCGCCGCTCACCCCAGTACGGCGAGGGCTGCAGGGCGTCGAGTCCCGCGGCATGTCCGGGACCGAGCGCCAGCGGCGCGTCTTCGCCAACCGGCACGCGGAACGTCGTCCAGCTGTTCTTGACCGGATCCAGCATCGGGATCTCGTCGCCCGCGTACTCGGGCGAGCCGTACAGCGCACCATACGCGTTCACGGTGGGATAGCGGCGATCGCTCGAGATGAGATCGTGCAGATACTTGTCCTCGTAGTACCAGTCGCGCAGCGTGACGACCACGTTGCGCTCCACGCCCTGCGGTCGCGGCGGCGTTGCAAATGGCAGCTCACCGTTCTTGATGCGATCGGTCCAGTCGGCAAAGTTTCGGATGGATACCGGACCGAGTTGCGCGAGCTGGCCCGACATCTGTGCGCCCGATTGTCCCGACTGCACGCGGCGAGCCCACGCCTCACGCGACGAGGCAAAGGTGCCGAGCGATGCCGGGATCGTACGCGTGGACAGCTGGCCGAGCTGGTGACATCCGATGCAGCCGCTGTTCTTCATCTGATAGATCCAGCGCTGTTGATCGATCTCCGCCGGAATCTCGCCCTTCCCGCCAAACTCGGCGGCCTCGGGGATCTTCAGCATCGAGTACCAGTAAATGGCGGGGTAATAGTGGGCCGCATCTGCCGGCGTCGGCGCGACTTTCGCTGTGATGTTCAGGGTGCGGCCCGGTGCTGCCGGAAGCTTCTCGCTGTCCACGAGACCGTATCCCCGCGACCACACACTGTAGTTGGCCTTCGGCAGGTCGGGAATCACGAACCGCCCCTGGTCGTCTGTGACCACGCTCTTGATGTAGCGCGACTGGAAATCGCGCGTTTCCGCGATCACCCAGACGCCTGCTTCAGGGCCTTTAGGCCCTGTGACAACGCCGCCGATGTCGTCGTTGTCGATTTCGACGGCGGGACGCGCCTGCTGTGCGAGAGGGGCGGAGTAGAGCCAGGCGCCCGCGAACACCGCCGCGGCGGTGGAGAAAAGGAGTCTGACGAAACGATTCGCGCGCATACATCCTCACTTAGTAGATTTGTGATTCGTGATCCGTGATTTGTGATTCGTGATTGTCGATACCTGAACCACGAACCCAAAGCGCCAGAACCACGACCGCGAGAACCCATTCACTAATTGCTAATCACGATTGCATGAATTGCCCAGATAGTTGCCGCTAACTCCTGAAATCACAGTGATCTACGCCGCCGAGAATACACAACGTTTCACGCTGCTGTCTATTGGGGATTTCGGCTAGAATCGAAAAGAACAGCAGCAACGGAGGGCACCTCATGCAGAAGCAATGGATTCGTCATACTCTGGGTCTTCTCGCCGGTGTCGCGATAGTTGCCTTCCTTTCGAGCCCGGCGATCGCTCATCACGGATGGGGAGGCAATGCTGATGAGGAAACCACGCTGACCGGTACGCTGGCAGCGCCGGTGAGCCTCGCGGGTCCGCACGGAACGTTCAAGCTGAAGACGGCCGACGGTCAGGTCTGGGACATCACGCTGGCGCCGCCGGCACGCACGTCGGGCGCGGGGCTGAAGGAAAACGTCATCCCGCTCGGCGCGACCGTCACCGTAAAGGGGCATCGGAACAAGACGGCGAACCGGTTCGAGATGAAGACCGAATCGGTCACCTGGAACAACCGCACGTTCGCGGTGTACGCCGACCGTCACTGACCTGTAGTTAACTCACGCAACTTCCACATTCCAAGGCCCAACTCCCAAGGCGAAACACCGCAATACGCATTGGGAGTTGGGAATTGGCAGTTGGAAGTTGACAGTGGCAGTGAATCTCGGGGCTAGGAACAGCAGACACTGGAGCCGGGCTTGCGCGACTTTCTAGCGTGGATGCAGGCATCCGCGCTTGGCGTTGCGATGCGCGAGTCCGGAGTCTGGTCCTACGCAGTCGTCAATCTCTTCCACATCCTCGGGGTCTCCACGCTATTCGGATCGATCCTCGTGTTGGATCTCCGCCTGCTCGGCGTCTCGCGGAGCGTGCCGCTTGCGCCGCTGTCGCGCATGGCGGTTCCGGTAGCGAAGGTGGGGTTTGCCGTTGCGGTGACGACGGGCGTGGCGCTGCTGTCGACCAACGCGACCGAATATCGCGGCAATCCATTCCTGCTGATCAAGTTTCCAGCGATCGCATTGGGACTGCTGAATGTCTCGATTCTCAGCCGCCTGCCCGCCTGGAAGGCGCACCGCGAGCGCGCGCTGACCTCGCGCGAAGATCGGCAGCTTGCGCTGATGGGCGGGCTCTCGTTGGCAAGCTGGCTCACGGCAGTCAGCGCGGGTCGGATGATCGGATACTGGTAACACTCAGGCCCAGGGCTCAGGGCCCAGGCCCCAGCGTTTGACGTAGCGCGCAGGCTTTAGCCTGCGCGGCAATGACTTCAGCCTGCCGGCCGCTCTGCGATCGCCCCGTCGTGACTTGCGCCTTGTGGCTTATGCGGTATCAGGGGCGCTATGTCAAAATGGTCTGTCCGGCGACCTGCTGCCGGACCTCTTCTACGTCCCCATCGTCCAGAGGCCTAGGACGCGGCCCTTTCAAGGCTGAAACCCGGGTTCGAATCCCGGTGGGGACGCCATCGCCATTCGGGCGATGGCTGCCTCCACCGGTTTTCAGGCACATCCCGTCTCGCGGTTGCTCGACGGGAATGGGCACGAATCCCCAGGTTCGAGTGGTCGCGCTGCGCTCACGCGTAACGCGCCGAATCCCGGTGGGGACGCTTCCTTCACGCGGCTCGAAATTTTCGAATGAAGTCAATTCTTCACTGGGTATCTATCAGCTCCCGGGGACCTGTACTTGGGGGCTAGTCCCTCCAACAACGCGGGCGTCACGCTCGCTTCCCACGCCACCCCAGGCCGCGCCGGCGTCGGTCGTATCCCACAACGTCAACGGCCGTAGCGTCACGTGCTGGGTGGGTCCTAGCGCGGCGACAATGGCGCGATCAGTGGGTCGTTCTCGATCAGACCTGTGACGAGGGCGTCGGTGCCGTCATCCTCACTCGATGTGGTCGTTGAGCCGATCATTCTGATGATCAGCACCAGCACGAGAAAGACGGCCAACCCATAGAGGACAAACTTCAGCATGTGCGTCAGGGGGTGCTCCTTTCCTCCCGCGTCGGAGGCGAATCGTAGCACGCGCCTATGCCACCCGCCGCAGCGCCACCCCGGCCACGTGAAAGGGTCTCGTCTCTCCGTGGGGACGCTTCCTTCACGCGGCTCGAAATTTTCTGTGGAAATCGATTGTCCACTGGGTATCGGTTCCCCGTCGGGACGCTTCCTAGCTCGCTTCGCTCGTTCGTCAGCGTCCCTCACCGAGTTTCAGGCACATCGCGTCTCGCTATCCCTCGACGCGAATGGGCACGAATCCCCACGCCTGAGAGCTCGCGTTGTCCTCGCACACAAACGCGGCGAATCCCGGTGGGGACGAATCCCATCTCTGTCGTTCACACTTCCCGGTTCTCTCTTCTCCGTTCGTGTTCAGGTTCGATCGCGCGCGAGCATTCGCGTCGCGTGCGCCAATCCTGGTCGAGGCCCCGTTTGCTAATTGATTCCATTCCAGTTGCCACGCCAGACTGCGGCCGCCGGATGCAGGAAGGAAGTGAATATGTTCCGTCTAGCCGTTGCCGGTACGTTGGTCTTCATGTCGGCGGTGATAGCGAGCGCGCAGACTGCCCCGCAGAAGCCAGGACCACTGGACAATCTCGTGCCGACGCCCAATCCCATGACCAGCGTTACCCAGGCGGACGCTGGAGTTACCGCCGAGTGGCGTCGGGCCATGCGCGCGAAGTACGAAGGCAAGTTCCCTGGCCCCACGCCGCGCACGCCCGACGGCAAGCCGGACTTGAACGGCGTCTGGGTCCCCGTGGGCACGCCGGAACGACCCGCATTGACGCACCTGGGGCTCACGCTGCTCGAGGCTCGGTACAAGACGAACATAAAAGACTTCCCGTATTCCGTGTGTCTGCCGTTTGGCCCAGTTCCCCCTGGTGATATTGGACCTTGGGTCGTAATGCAAAATCGGACGCAGTTGGTCACGCTTTTTGAATTCCCGCCGAATTACCGACTGGTGTTTCTTGATGGTCGGAGTCATCCGCTAGACATTGAGCCGAGGTGGATGGGGCATTCGATTGGGATGTGGGAGGGCGATACGCTGGTCGTGGACTCGATTGGATTCAATGACAAGTCGTGGCTCGGCAACTCCTTCCTGCCGCACACGGCGAACCTGCATGTTAGGGAACGCTGGACCCGCACGACGATGGGCACCATGGCCGTGGAAGTGATCTACGAGGACGCCGAGATCTTCGTAAAGCCGTGGAAGGTCGTCTTCACGTTGGTTCTCGCGCCTGGAGAGAACCTGATGGAGAGTATCTGCGAGAACAACAAGTTTCAGGAGCTCTCTGCGGGCCAGAATCCATAAAAGTCGTCAGCGCAGTGTTTGGGTTCCAGGGGGACCCGGACAACTGCAGCGTCAGGCCGCTCGAAATTTCCGATAGAAATCGATTGTCCACTGGGTATCGGTTCCCCGCGGGGACGCCACAGAAGACAATCTGTCCGCCTTCGCCCTACGGAGGTTGCAGATTTCGTAGGGTTGTCGTTCCAGTTGCCCGGCCAGTCTCAATCCGACGCAGCATCTCCAGTTTTGATCACGCGACCGCTGGGAAGCTCGAAGGATAAAGCTTCTTTCGGAGTAGCGCGCCCGCAAAGGCTGGCCGCTCAGTGGGAGACCTGCCCGGAGGAAGTCAGACCTGCTTAGTTTGGGTCGCGTCCGCGGAAGGTCAGCTCGGCCCTCCTCCCCATCGCCTCACGGGCGGTTGCTAGGTCGGGGCACTCGCCGCCGATCTTGCTCATCGAGACATCGGCGGCGTCTGGCCGAACACGTCACGGGGCGAGGGCGCTTCGACAACTGTCGAGGCCTGGAAGATCGCGCCGTTCAGGGGACGGGACATGAAACGCAAGTCAAAGACCGTCACCTGAGTGCCCGTCGGGACGGGCGCGAGCGTCCACACCGGGAACCGCGCCCAGACGAGGAACTCGCGCACGCCGGCCGACTGCTCGCGCGCACTCGCGACTTCCGGCGCCATATCGTTCTTCGGCAGCGTCATCGGTTCGAAGACGACGGACTGGTCCCGCCACTGGAACGTGCCGACCTCGTACTTGTCGCCATCGTCGACGATGACAACGCGCGTGAATGGCATCACCGGGACGGGCCCGACCATCACGCGGGCCGGCTCGCGTCCGCGCAGGGCGCGCCACGCGTCGGCGACGATCCCGCGGGCGATGTGCGTCGAAATCAGCGCCACGGCAATGTAGCCGGTGGTGAACAGGAGCGCGCCGCGCGCAAAGACCGGCGCGCGTTGCCGCCGCGCCAGCCATACTCCGGCCCCGAGGAACGTCCACAGAACCACGTCCGCAATGAACACCGCATCGCCGTAGAACCAGGTCCAGTCGAAGGGCGCCAGCAGGCGGATGCCGTAGTTATTCAAGTAGTCCAGAAAGACGTGCGACAGCACGCCGGTGTACGACAGCGCGAGCAGCCATCCGAATCGGACTTCCATCCGACGGGCCCGCCCAATGCCCCACATCAGGCTCGCAAGCGCGATGGGGAGTACCGCCTGCGCGAGAATGCCGTGCGTCCATCCACGACGGAACGCGAAACCCGTGCTGTCGGTGAAGAAGATCAAGACGTCGATATCGGGAAGATTCGACGCGATCATCAGGGTCGCGTTGCCGCAGGCCGTGCGGTGCTTGAGTCCGGCTTCGCCAAAGGCCGCGCCGGTCAGCGTATGACAGAGGTTATCCATACAGGAATAACACAGAACTACCCACGCGTCCCGGCCGATGTCGATCTCCTGGACGTCCCCCAATCGTCCTGTTCATCAGAAATCTCAGTACGCGCTGCAAGTAATCGATTTCGCTGTGCCGTGGGCAGTAGTCATTCCGCTCAGCAGTGTGAGCAGCCTCTCTGTGACCTCGTCCCGACCACGTCCGTTACTCTTCGAGGATGTCGGTCCAGAACCGAATCAGTTTCCACGCGTCGGACGCCGTCGCCGATGCACTGACCTGCGCGTGCGTGATGAGACCGCTCAGCAGCACCTTGACCTCGGCGCCTCGGGCCTCGAGCGCGTCGGCCAGAAGAACGCTCTCCGCCGCAGGGATGATGTTGTCGTCGCGGCCGTGGAGCAGGTACACCGGCGCAGACGGCGGCGGCGCGAGCTCAGGCGACAACGACGGATCGTCGGCGCCAAGCTGATTGAGGAACGGCACGAGCACGGGCCCGAGCTGCTGAACCGCGCGCGCGTTCACGTACCGCATGTACGTCCGCGACGGCTCGGGGAGCCGTTCGGTCATCTCGCGGGCCTTCGCAAACATCCGGTCGGCGGCTGCCTGATCCCTGACGGTGAGTTGCGACCCGACCAGAAACGTGGTGATGGCGTCGCGCAGCGGCTGTACCTGATCGGAGCGCACGATTCCGCGATCCGCGAGCTCGTTCAGAATGACGGCCACGCCGTAATCGTGCGGGGCACTCGGCGGGTCGACGCCGGCTACGCGTGGCGCGTCGCCTGTGGCGAGAAATCGCATAACCCGGCGTAAATCGCCATGGCCGCCAAGCGCCACCACGAACGCAACCTTGTCGCGGACGCGCTGGCGTCCGGCGGCCGAGACCGACAAACCGCCGGTGAAGCTGGCCGCGATGACGCCGACGCGGCCGTCTGGGGTGGCGCTTTCGGGCTGCGCGGCCAGCCATGCGACGGCGTCCTCGATCACGTCCGTGGCGGCCGGGGTGAGACGGAACCGCTGCAGGTCGGGCAGCGCCATCGCCATCACCCGAAAGCCGCTGCCCGCGAGGTCCGCCGCGAGCGACGCGACGCGGGGTTCGTCGATCCCGAACGAGTTAAAGCCCGGCATCATCAGCACGGTACGTTGCGGTGTCGCATCAGGCACGTAGAACTGAGCGACAACGTCGCCGTGCCGTGTCGGCACCATGTGCTTCGGCTGAGCCGTGACCTGATGCGCCTGCGCGTCGGCGAGCGACTTGGCGCGGCCGCCCAGGCCTGCCGCGCGAATGACCAACGAGGTCGCACGCGCATACGGAAGCGCGGCGTATGCGCCCGGCGCGACGACGGCGGTAGTGAGGAGGAGAACGAGCAGGCGACGCGAGCGCATCGATCGCCCATGTTACATTCGAAGCCACTGCTTTCCACCCCGCGCGCCTGGCGCCGATAAGTCTCCCCCGCTGCGCGTCGGACTTGGTAGAATCCGCGCGTCATGAAAAACGCCAAACAGCTTCTGACGGTTGTCGGCAGCGCCATGCTTGCCATCATCGTCGCGTCCGCACAACAGGTACCCGCCCCCGCGCAAGATGTTGCTGCTGCGCCACAGGGTGCGCCCGGCGCCCCGGCGCCGCCGCCGGTCCGGGCGAGCCAGTTCGCAGACCCGAACAATCTTCCGCCGGTGCTGCGGAACTATCGCAACGTGACGCGGCAGCGGCTGCTGCGGCCCGAGGACGAGAACTGGCTGATGGTCCGCCGCACGTACGACGGGTGGGGCTACACCCCGCTCGACGACATCACGCCGAGCAACGTGTCGCGGCTGACGCTCGTGTGGTCCCAACCCACCGGCGAGGTCGGCGCGCACCAGGCACCGCCGCTCGTGAACAACGGCGTGATGTTCGTCAGCACGCCGAACAACCAGGTTGCGGCCTACGATGCGAAGACCGGCACGCTACTCTGGCGCTACAAGCGGCCCCGGCCGGAGGGCGCTTTCATCGCGCATCCCTCTAACCGCGGCCTCGCACTGTACAACGACAAGATCTACTACGGGGCTGGCGAAGCCGTCGTCGTCGCGCTCGACGCCAAGACCGGCCGGGAGGTGTGGGCGAAGGAGGTCTTCAACAACAAGATCAACTACTACATCACACTCGCGCCGCTTGTGGCGGACGGCAAGATCCTCGTGGGCGCGTCAGGCGGCGAATTCGGCGTCCGCGGCTACATTGCGGCGCTCGATCCCGACACCGGCAATGAGCTGCGGCGCACCTACACGGTGCCCGCGCCCGGAGAGCCGGGCAGCGAGACGTGGCCGAAGGGCGGCGAGCAGTGGAAGACCGGTGGCGCATCGGTGTGGGTGACCGGCAACTACGATCCGGAGACGAACACCTCGTACTGGGGCACCGGCAACGGCGGCCCGTGGATGGGCGATCAGCGACCCGGTGACAACCTGTACACCGCGTCCACCGTGGCGCTCGATGTCGCCACTGGCAAGATCAAAGGCCATATGCAGTACACGCCGAACGAGTCGTTCGACTGGGATGAGGTGTCGCCCCCGATCCTGGTCGATTTCCGGCGCGGCGGCCGCGAAATCAAGGGGGCGATCAACGTGGCGCGCAACGGGTACTTGTACTTCCTCGATCGGACCGGCGGCTCGCTCCGCTTTGTCGAGGGCAAGCCGTACGTGAACCAAACGGTGTTTCGCTCGCTCGATCCGAAGACAGGGCGTCCCGACATCGACGAGTCGAAGAAGCCCGGCACCGGCAAGGAAGCCACCTACTGCCCGTCCCTCCACGGCGGCAAGAACTGGCCCCCAATCGCCTACAGCCCCCGCACGCGGATGATCTACATTCCGGCGAACAACAACCTGTGTCAGACGCTGGTGGGTGTCCCCGTGACGTATACGCCGGGGCGCGGCTTCACAGGCAGGGGGCCGACGAGCGGTCCTGGTACGACGCTGTGGCCAGGCGCCACTCACGTGGGCGAGGTGCAGGCCTGGAACGTCGACACGGGACAGAGGGTGTGGACGCACACCTATCGACAGGCGAACTGGGGGCCGATACTGGCCACGGCCGGCGGCCTGGTGTTCACCGGCGGCACGCCGGATCAGAACTTCCACGCGTTCGACGCCGCCACGGGCAAGCTCCTGTGGGAGTTCAAGACGAGCTCCGGCGTGCTCGGCCCGCCCTCGTCGTTCGAAATCGATGGCAAGCAGTACGTCGCGGTGCTGACCGGCTGGGCGGCCGACGCGCGCGGCATGGGCCAGACGGTGGCGCTGCTCCTCGGCGAACCTGTCCCGAACGTGCCGGAAGGCGGCGCGATCTACGTTTTCGCCGTCGAGTAGAGGCGAAGAGCATTTGCGCGGGCCCCACAGGGCAGATCCCCGGCCCGCACTCGCGAGGAGACGCACGTAGTGTCATAGAACCTGCGAGTCTCAGTTAATCGCAGGCAGTTCTGCCGAGGGAGAGGCCCGCCCGGCGTGTTTTTCGCGCGGCTCCGGATCCGCTTGCAGGCGCGATGCACTTCAGTCGATGAGTTGATTCGACTTGCTCAGCAGCGAGTTCACAATGGTCGCCACGAATTCCCGAAACGATGGCTGGTGATCACGTTGATCATCACCGCTTCTTCGCCGCCTTATTTATGCGACTCTCGCTCCGTGGCGATGGCCTCGCCAACTGCTGATATTCGCGACGCTTCCAGAGTCGCAACGACTCGCGTGATGCGAGCTTCTACTTCACGTACCTCGTCCATACGACGTGGTAAATGATGACGAACGGCCACATAACCAGGCCTAGAATGATCTGAACGTCCTCACGCCAAGCAGCGATGGAGCCAGAGAGTCGCCGCTCGTTCACTGGTAGTTCGTCTGGCGGGCCGATGGTTTGGAGGGCCAATACACGGGGTCGCACCTCACGAACGTGCCTCCGTCAGGACCCGGCAGCTGCGTCAATCGGCACGTGCGATCGAGCTCGAATGTGATGTTGAAATCAAGACCGGGACACGGTGGTTCGAGCTCGACCCGTATGGCCGTTTGGCGCGTCGTCAGGAAATTTGAGAACACCACCGGCGCGCTGGTCGCACATCCGAAC
>Ga0075420_100004597_pt1 | contig 12102 bp, 12 predicted proteins | sample SoiMetdeltSBSDD4_FD_75296 | JGI IMG/M metagenome (GOLD analysis project Ga0075420, IMG submission 75296) | Bulk soil microbial communities from a Populus tree surrounding site in Tennessee, USA - Soil MetaG P. deltoides SBSDD4 | ecosystem: Environmental > Terrestrial > Soil > Tree plantation... | reverse complement strand
CCGAGCAGGCCGTGGCTCATGTCGGCGATGGCGCGGTGCAGCCGCGTGCGCTTCTCCAGGTCCGCCCTGGTCTTGGCGCGCAGGAAGTAGGCGCTGAACTTCTCGCCTTTCTCAGTAAAGCTGAACTCGGGATCGGCCGCCTTCATGTCGTAGATCGCGGCCATCGAGCGCGCCGCGTTGCGGAAGGCGGGGTGCGTGGTGACGTCGTCCACCCGCTCGCCGCCGACGTACACCACGCGGCCGTCGCGCAGGGATCTGAGGTGCTCGGCTCCGGTCTTGAGCATGGTCAGCCCTTGTTTCCGCTGCTTGCGTAGTAGTGGATCTCGTACAGCAGGCAGCCGCCCTTGCTGGCGAAGGGGCCATGGCGCACGCCCGGCGGCCGGCAGGCATAGGTGAAGGCCTGCGAGGACTCGCCGCCCCTGCCTTGCGCGTCGTTGCCGACCACCAGGTCGCCCTGCACCAGGAACACTTCCTCCCAGTGGTCGTGGACGAAGGGCGCGGTGGAATACGCGCCGGGTTCGAGCCTGAGCAACCGGGTCCTGCTCCCTCTCCTTGCTCGTTCGTCTATGTCCGAGGCGAGGATCTTCTGCGTGAAACCCGGCGGGTAATTGTCGCCGGGCGACTCCCAGCCGTTCTTCATGTCCACGCCCACGAATTCCAGGTGCGGTTTGGGCTTGCTCATGGCACTCCTCGAATCTGCATTGACGCGCTCGGACCGGCTTGCGGAGAATAGCGCAGTCCACCAGCGAATTCCACGGAGGCAGCATGCTGAAGCTCTATGGCCAGTACCGCTCGCGCGCGTTCCGCGTGGCCTGGCTGTGCAAGGAATCGCACATCCCCTACGAGCACCACAACGTCACCATCAATGTCGAGGGCGCGACCTGCAAGGAGCCCTGGTTCGCCGCCCTGAACCCCAACCAGCGCGTGCCGGCCATCGACGACGATGGCATCGTGATGTGGGAGTCGGCCGGCATCAACCTCTACCTGGCGGAGAAGTACCGCAGCCCGCTGTGGCCGAAGGACGCCGCCGGCAAGGCGCGCATGCTGCAGTGGGCCTTCTTCGTCGCCAACGACGTCGAGCAGCCGATGATCACCGTGATGCAGCACCGGCACCTGTTTCCGCCGGAGAAGCGCAACGCGGCGCTGGCGGACGAGGCCGAGGCGCGGCTGCTGCCGAAGCTCAAGGTGCTGGAAGCGCATCTGGCCGGGAACCGGTTCTTCAGCGGCGAAGCCTGGGGCATGGCCGACTTCATGGTGGCGAGCGTCACCTACTCCATGTGGATCAACAAGTTCCCGCTGCTGGAGAAATTCCCCAAGTTCAAGGCCTGGCTCGATGCCAGCGTCAAGCGGCCGATGGCGCAGGAGGCGCGCAAGCTGCGTGAATAGGGAAGACCTCGTGCGGGCGCAGGCCCTGCTCGCCGCCGGCGACTGGCAGGCTGCCCATGCGATCGTCCAGCAGGACGAGGATTCGCCGCTCGCCTGCTGGGCGCACGGCATCGTGCATCTGATGGAGGGCGATACCTCCAACGCCCGCTATTGGTACCGGGAGGCAAAGCGCGCCTTCCCGCGACAGCCCTCGATTCCCGAGGAGATCGCCGCCCTCGCACGAGCCCTAGAGACGTAGCTCCCAGTATTCTCCGGTGAGCGACTTGCCGAAGCTGCGGTGGCGCTCCTCCCCGACCTTGCGGAAGCCCGCCTTTTCATAGATCGCCCGCGCGGCCGTCAGTTCGCTCTGCGTCCAGAGCACCAGCTTGCGGTAGCCGGCCGCGCGGGCGAAACCGATGCACGCGGCCACCAGGCGGCGCCCGATCCCTCGGCCCCTCGCCTCGGGCTCGAGAATGAGCAGGCGCAGCTTGGCGACCGTGGGCGACTGTTTCACCAGGAACACGGCGCCCAGGCGCTTGCCCCGGCGCTCGGCGATCCAGCAGCGCTCGCGCCGCGCGTCGTAGCGCTCGATGAAGCGGGCGACGATGCCCGCCACCAGCGCCTCGAAGCCCGCGTCGTAGCCGAACTCCCGCCAGTACAGCTCGCCGTGCCGCTGCACCACCCAGCCCATGTCGCCCGGGCGGTGCCGGCGCAAACGCACTTGCGGTAGCATCCTGCGCTTCACCATGGGGGGAAATTAGCATGGCCGCACAGAACAAAGTCGCGATCGTCACCGGGGCGTCGGCCGGCATCGGCGAGGCCGCCGGCCTGGCGCTGGCGAAAGCGGGCTGGAAGGTCGCCTTCGCGGCGCGGCGCGCCGAGCTCCTGCAGAAGATCGTCGCCCAGTGCGGCGGCAATGCGCTGGCGGTCGCCACCGACGTGAGCAAACCGGATTCCGTGAAGAACCTGTTCGCGAAGACGGTGGAGAAATTCGGACGCCTGGACCTGCTGTTCAACAACGCCGGCATGGGCGCCCCGCCGGTGCCGATCGACGAGCTGCCCTACGAGAAGTGGAAGGAAGTCGTCGACGTCAACCTGAACGGCATGTTCCTCTGCGCGCAGGAGGCGTTCCGCCAGTTCAAGCGCCAGAATCCCCAGGGCGGGCGCATCATCAACAACGGCTCGATCTCGGCGCATGCGCCGCGTCCCTTCTCGATCGCCTACACCTCGACCAAGCACGCGGTCACCGGCCTCACCAAGTGCATCGCGCTCGACGGCCGCGCGCACGACATCTGCGGCTGCCAGATCGACATCGGCAACGCCGCCACGCCGATGACAGAGAGGATGACCAAGGGCGTGCCGCAGCCCAACGGCAGCACCATGGTCGAGCCGCGCATGGACGTGCAGCACGTCGCCGACGCCGTGGTCTACATGGCCGGGCTGCCGAAGGAGTCCAACGTGCTCACCATGACGGTGATGGCGACCAAGATGCCGTTCGTGGGTCGCGGCTGAGCGCTAACGTGTTGTTTATGACGGCAATGGCGGCCGGGATGCCGTTTCCGGGCCGCGGCTAGCGCGGGCGGGTGGGCCGCGCCCCACGGCGCCTGCAAGCCCAAAGCAAGCTTTCTATTTTCGCGGGGGCTTCTCCTTTCCCCGCGCCAGGTACTAGGATATTGCTCACGACAACAAGCTGTGCCCACCAAAGGAGGCAGTCCGATGGCCCGTATCACCGTCAATGGCAAATCCCGCGAGGTCGACGCCGATCCGAGCACGCCGCTGCTCTGGGTGATCCGCGACAGCCTGGGCATGACCGGCACCAAGTTCGGCTGCGGCGCGCAGCTGTGCGGCGCCTGCACCGTGCACCTCGACGGCAAGCCGGTGCGCTCCTGCGGCACGCCGCTGTCGGCGGCGGCGGGCAAGAAGATCACCACCATCGAGGCGATCGGCGCGACGCCGACCGGCAAGAAGGTGCAGCAGGCCTGGGCGGCGCTCGACGTGCCGCAGTGCGGCTACTGCCAGTCCGGCCAGATCATGGCGGCGACCGCGCTCCTGCAGGCCAAGCCGAACCCGAGCGACGCCGACATCGACGCGGCAATGGCGGGCAATATCTGCCGCTGCGGCACCTACCCGCGCGTTCGCGCGGCCATCCACAGAGCCGCCGGCACGAAGGGAGCCTGACCATGAGCCAACTCAAGAATCCTGCCCGTCGCAGCTTCCTGCAGTCCGGCGCCGCCCTGGGCGGCAGCCTGGTGATCGGCGTGGCGCTGCCCGAGTCGGTATTCGCGCAGGCCAAGGTCATCACCTCGATGCCGAACGCCTGGATCCGCATCGGCAGCGACAACACCGTCACCATCCTGTGCGCGCGTTCCGAGATGGGGCAAGGCGTGGTGATGGCCCTGCCGACGCTGGTGGCCGAGGAGCTGGAAGTGGACCTGCGCAGAATCAAGGTCGACTTCGCGCCGCCCGGGGAGATCTACATCAACGCCATGCTGGGCGGCCAGATCACCGGCGGCTCGACCTCGGTGCGCGACGGCTGGGACAAGCTGCGCACCGCCGGCGCGCAGGCGCGCGTCATGCTCGTGCAGGCCGCCGCCGACAAGTGGGGCGTGGACGCGTCCAAGTGCAAGGCGGCCAACGGGATGGTCACCGGGCCCGGCGGCAAGAAGGCCTCCTACGGCCAGCTCGCCGAGGCGGCCTCCAAGCTGACGCCGCCGAAGGAAGTCGCGCTCAAGGACCCCTCGAAATTCCGCTACATCGGAAAGCCGCTCAAGCGCCTGGATACCGCCGACAAGCTCACCGGCAAGACCGAGTTCGGCATCGACGTGAAACTGCCCGGCATGCTGTATGCGGCCCTCGCGCAATGCCCGGTGATCGGCGGCAAGGTGGCGAGCTATGACGCCGGCAAGGCGAAATCGATGCCCGGCGTGAAGCACGTGGTGCAGGTCAGCGACGGCGTGGCGGTGGTGGCCGACAGCTGGTGGCGGGCGAAGACCGCGCGCGACACGATCAGCATCCAGTGGGACGAGGGCCCCAACAAGTCCTTGAACCAGGCGGACGTCTGGAAGGGTCTCGCGGCCGCGATGTCCAAGCCCGGCGCGACGATCAAGGCGCAAGGCAACGTCGCCGAAGGCATGAAGAACGCGGCCAAGACCGTGCAGGCGACCTATGAAATGCCGTTCCTCTCGCACTCGCCGCTGGAGCCGATGAACTTCACCGCCGACGTGCGCAAGGACTCGGCGCTGCTGATCGGCTCGATCCAGTTCCAGCAGATGGCGCTGGGCATGGCGGCGGCGATCACCGGCCTGAAGCCCGAGCAGATCACCATCAAGACCACCTACCTGGGCGGCGGCTTCGGCCGGCGCATCGACCTGGACTACATGGCCCAGGCGGTGGAGATCTCCAAGGCCGTCGGCGCCCCGGTGAAGCTGGTGTGGACGCGGGAAGACGACATGACGCACGACTTCTACCGACCGGCCAGCCTGACCGAGATGTCGGCCGGGCTGGACGCGGGCGGCAAGCCCACCACGCTCAGCCTCAAGCTGAGCTCGCCGTCGGTGACCGTGCGCCTGTTCCCGCAGATCGTGAAGGACGGGGTCGATCCGCTGCAGACCGAGGCGATCCTGGTGCCCTACGACATTCCCAACCAGGCGGTGTCCACCGTGATCCACGACACCGGCCTCAGAGTCGGCTACCTGCGCTCGGTGTCGCACGCGCTCAACGTGTTCGCCAACGAGTCCTTCATGGACGAGCTGGCGGCGGCGGCGGGCAAGGATCCCTACGAGTACCGCATGGGCCTGCTCGCCAAGCAGCCGCGCTTCGCCAATGTGCTCAAGATCGCGGCGGAGAAGGCGGGCTGGGGCAAGCCGCTGCCCAAGGGCCGCGCGCGCGGCATCGCGTTGATGGAGGGCTACGAGACCTACATGGCGCAGGTGGTCGAGGCTTCGGTGCAGGGCGGCAAGATCAAGGTGCACCGCGTGGTGGTGGCGGTCGATCTGGGCCGCATGGTCAACCCGAACATCGTCGAGCAGCAGATCGAGAGCAACATCATCTTCGGCCTGCAGGTGGCGCTGTACGGCGACATCACGCTGAAGGACGGGCGCGTGCAGCAGACCAACTTCCACGACTACCAGCTGCCGCGCATGCCGGAGACGCCGAAGATCGAGATGCACATCGTCAAGAGCACGGAGAAACCCGGCGGCATCGGCGAACCGGGCATGGCGCTGTTCTCGCCGGCGCTGGCGAATGCGCTGTACTCGCTCACCGGCAAGCGCCTGCGCAAGATGCCCTTCTCGCTTGCCTGAGCATCCGCGGATGGGGAAACAGGGGGCCCGCCTCGGCGGGCTTTTTGTTGTGCCGGCGTTGCTGCTGGGCGCCCTCGCCCCGCCGGCGGGTGCGCAGGATTACGAACGCGAGAAGCGCTGGGCGGCCGAAATCCAGCAGACGCTGATGGTGGGCGAGGCGGCCTGGCTGCAGCAGAAGAACGGCCACCGCTTCATCGCGCTCCACACCGCGGCGCAACGGCCGCGCGGCGCGGCGATCATCGCCCACGGGCGCGGCTGGAGCCCGGATTTCGAGCTCTACGGCAGCCTGCGCACCAAGCTCGCCGAAGCCGGGTACACCACGCTGTCGATCCAGCTGCCGGTGCTGCCGAGCACCGCCATCCTCGGCCTCTACGTGCCGCTGTACCCGGACGCGCGCGAGCGCTTCCAGCTGGCCGTGGATTTCCTCAAGGCGAAGGGTTATCGCAACATCGCCATCGTGTCGCACAGCCTGGGCGCGACCATGGCCAACCAGTACCTGATCCGCACCGAGGACACGAGCGTCGGCGCCTGGGTGTTCATCGGCATCCTGCAGGGCCTGGAGGAGATGTACCGCATCCGCATCCCGGTGCTCGACGTGTTCGGCAGCCGGGACTGGGTGGTCACCATGTGGGGCGCGGACGAGCGCCGGAAGCAGATCGAGAAGAACCCGGCTTCCGGCCAGGTGATCGTGCAGGACGCGCAGCACTTCTTCGAGGACCGCGAGGACGAGCTGGTGCGCATCGTCGTCGCCTTCCTCGACCGCGCGTTCAGCGCGGCGGCGCCTGGTTGAGCAGCATCCAGTACACCCCGAGCTGCGACACCGCCGTGGCGAAGGCCGCGAACTCCACGGGCTTCCTCACGTAGCTGTTGGCCCCGGACTCGTAGCTGCGCAGCATGTCCTCTTCCTCGCTGGACGAGGTGAGCACCACCACCGGGATCAGCCTGGTGCGCGGGTCGGCGCGCATGCGCTTCAGCACGTCGATGCCGCCGAGCTTGGGCAGCTTCAGGTCGAGCAGCACCACCGTGGGCATCTGCGCGGGATTGCGCCCGGCGTGGCTGCCGGTGCAGAACAGGAAATCCAGCGCCTCGCTGCCGTCGCGCGCCACGGCGACGTCGTTGGCGACGTTGCCCAGGCGCAGTGCGCGCAGGGTCAGCTCCTCGTCGTCCGGATTGTCTTCCACCAGCAGGATGATGCGGTCCTTCACGGCTTGCCTCCGTTGGTCTGGTCCACGCGTCCCGCGGTGGCGAACGCGTGCACCGCGTCTGCGCGCAGCGCGCGCGCGTAATGGAAACCCTGGCACTCGTCGCAGCCCTGCGCGCGCAGGAACTCCGCCTGCGCCGCGGTCTCGACGCCCTCGGCCAGCACGCGCAGGCCGAGGGCGTGCGCCAGCGAGATGATCGCATGCGCGATGGCCGCGTCGCGACCGCCTTCGGTGACGCGGTGCACGAACGAGCGGTCGATCTTCAGGCAGTCGATCGGCAGGAACGACAGGTAGCTCAGGCTGGAGTAGCCGGTGCCGAAGTCGTCCACCGCCACCTGCACGCCCAGGGCCTTGAGGCGCTTGAGGATGCAGATCGCCTCCTCCCGGTTCTCCACCAGCACGCCCTCGGTGAGCTCGATCTCCAGGCGCCGCGGGTCGACGCCGGCGGCGCTCAGCGCGCTGCCCACCTGCTCGACGAAGCCCTCGTTCTTGAACTGGCGCGCCGACACGTTCACCGCCAGGCGCAGCGGCGCGAGGCCGGCGCGGTCCCAGGCGGCGAGCCGCCGCACGCCCTCGCCGATGGCGAAGGCGCCGATGTCGTGGATCAGGTCGGAGTCCTCGGCGATCGGCATGAACAGCGCCGGCGAGATCCAGCCGCGCTCGGGATGGTGCCAGCGCATCAGCGCCTCGACGCCCACCACGCGCCCGTCGTCGAAGGCGATCTGCGGCTGGAAATGCATCTCCAGCTCGCCCTTGTCCAGCGCACGGCGCAATTCGCTCTCCAGTCCGACCCGGTCGGCGGCCTCGCGCGTCATCTCCTCGGCGTAGAACTGGAAGCCGTCGCGCCCCTGTCCCTTGACGCGGTGCATGGCGGCGTCCGCGTTGCGCAGCAGCAGCTCGAAGTCCCCGCCGTCCCTGGGAGCCAGGCTCGCGCCGATGCTCGCCGTCAGCCGCAGCTCCGCCCCGCCGCTGCGGAACGGCGGCCGCAGCGCATTCTGGATCTTGCGCACCACCGCGATCACGTCGTCGGGCCGCGCCAGGTCGGCGGCCAGCACGGCGAAGATGTCCGCGCTGAGGCGCGCCACGGTGTCGCCCTCGCGCACCACCTGGCGCAGCCGCTCGCCCACGGCGCGCAGCAGCTCGTCGCCTGCGCTATGGCCGCCGCTGTCCACCACCAGCTTGAAGCGGTCCAGGTTGAGCGAGATCAGCGCCACCGAGCGCCCGAAGCGCCGCGCGTGCGCGATGCCCTGCGCGGCACGGTCGCCGAGCAGCGAGCGGTTCGGCAGCCCGGTGACCGCGTCGTAGTTGGCCAGGTGCTGGATGCGCGCCTCGTAGGCCTTGCGCTCGCGGATGTCGCGCGCGATGCTGGAGTAGAAGCGGATGCCGCCCTCGGCGTTGCGGTGCGCGATCACCACCTGCGACACCGGAATCTCCTTGCCCTGCGGGTCGAGGATCGCGGTTTCCCCCGACCACAGGCCGTCGCGCTCCGCCTGCGGCCGCGCCTCGTCGACGATGATCTTGCGCGCCCAGGGCGGGTAGATGCCGTAGATCTCCTTGCCGATGACGTCTTCGCGCCTGGCGCCGATCATGCGGTAGCCGGCGGCATTCAGGTAGATCTGCCGCCCTTCCGGATCGGACATGCCGACGTAGTCGCTGGTCGCCTCCATGATCTCCACCAGCCGCGCGCGCTCCTCCTCGGCGGTGCGCACGCGCACGCGCTCCTCGGCTTCCGCCAGCGCGCGACGCACCGCGGTGCCGAGGCGCCGCAGGTTGTTCTTCAGCACGTAGTCGGTGGCCCCCAGGCGGATGGCCTCGATCGCCCGCTCCTCGCCGATGGTCCCGGAGATGAAGATGAAGGGCACCGCCGGGGTGAGTTCGCGGGCGATGCGCAGCGCCGAGATGCCGTCGAAGCCCGGCATGGAAAAGTCCGACAGGATCGCCTGCGGCGTGCGCGCGGCGAGGGCCTGGCGCATGTCGGACTCCAGGTCGACCCTGCGCCAGGAGGGGCTGAAGCCCTCCTTCTCGATCGCGCGCAGCGACAGCTCGACGTCGAGCTCCGAGTCCTCGATGAACAGAAGTTCGATCGGTTCGTGCTTCATCGGCCTGCCTCCATCCTGGCGCGCGGCTCCTTGCGCCGGTCTTCGCCGTATTCGAGCGTGAAGAAGAACGCGGCGCCCTTGCCGACATGGCCGTCGGCCCAGATGCGCCCGCCGTGCCGGTTGACGATGCGCTGCACCGTCGCCAGCCCGATGCCGGTGCCGGGGAAATCGTTCACCGCGTGCAGCCGCTGGAAGGCGCCGAACAGCTTGTCGGCGTACGCCATGTCGAAGCCGGCGCCGTTGTCGCGCACGAAATAGATGGCGACGGGGCCGTCGCGCAATACCCCGACCTCGATGCGCGGCCGGCCCGTCTTGGCGGTGAATTTCCAGGCGTTGGCGAGCAGGTTCTCCAGCCCCGCGCGCAGCAGGCGCGGGTCCGCCGCCACGCGCATGCCGTCCTCGATCTGCACCTCGACGCTGCGCTGCGGCTCCTGCTGCTGCAGCTCGGCGAGCACCTGCCGCGCCATCTCGCCCAGGTCCACCGGGGCGCGCTCCAGCCCGCCGCGCGACACGCGCGACAGATTCAGCAGGTCCTCGATCAGCTGCCCCATGCGCTTGGCCGAGGACTGGATGCGCGCCAGGTAGCGGCGCCCGCCCTCGGGGACGCCGGCGCCGTGATCCTCGACCAGCGCCTGGCTGAAGCCGTCGATGGCGCGCAGCGGGGCGCGCAGGTCGTGCGACACCGAGTAGCAGAACGCCTCCAGCTCGCGGTTCGCCGCCTCGAGCTGCGCGGTGCGCTCGCGCACGCGCGCTTCCAGCACCTCGTTCAGCCGCAGCACCTCGCCCTCGGCGCGCGCGCGCTCGGCGACCTCGCGCTGCAGCGCACCGGTGCGGCGCTCGATCTCCGCCAGCATGGCGTTGAACGAGTCCACCAGCGCGCCGACTTCGTCCTCGCTCAGCTTCTGCGCGCGTCGCGAGTAGTCGCCCCGGCCGATGACCTCGCGCGCGATGCGCGCGATGTCGAGGATCGGGTGCGTGACGATGCGCTGCATGCGCGCGGTCATCAGGAACGCCACCAACAGCGCGAGCGCCAGCACGGCAGCGGCGATGCCAGCGTAATCCAGTACCCGGTCGTACATCTCGTAGTCGGCCCGCAGGAACACCGTGCCGACGAACTCGCCGTCCTGCACGATGCGCTTGAACACTAGGAGGTCGCGCGCCTCGATCCTCACGCCTTCCGCCTCCGGCGCTGCCGGCGCGCCGCGCGCCTCGCCCTCGCGCTGGAAGCGGGCGAACGCCGCACCGCGCGCGGTGTAGATCGCCGCCGCGCCGACCTGCGAGCGGAAGCGCAGCAGGCCCAGGTTTTCCTGCGCCACCCGCGGATCGTCGAAGGTCAGCGCCGCCGCGGAGGTGCGGCCGAGCAGCGCGGCCTGCGTGTTCATGTCGTCGATCAGGCCGCGGTGGTAGACGCGCAGGTCGTAGGCCACCATCGCGCCCAGCGCCACCACCAGCGCCACCAGCGTGGTGAGGAGCACCAGCGCGACCAGTTTCTGCCGCAACGAGCGCAGCGCGAGGAAGCTCATGAGGACCCCGCCACGACCTTGCGCGCCACCGCCAGCAGCCGGGCGCTGATCTTCAGCCCGCCGGCTTCCGCCGGCGGCAGGGCCACGTCGAAGCGCACCTTGTCCGCCACCAGCACGAAATTGATCACGCTGCCCGGGTCGCCGCCGTCCTCGGCCTCGGTGACGGTGAGGGTCGGCCGGCCTTTCGCCGCGGCGAGGGCCTCCGGCAGCCGGCCGCCATCGCGGCCGCCGACGAACAGCAGGTGCAGGCCGGCGAGCGGCGCGCCTTGCATGAGCTTGCGCACCACCACCGGCCTTCCGTGCACGCTGCGCTGGGCGACCACCGCGGCCAGCTCGTCGGCCAGCGCGTCGGCACCCACGACACCGACGGTGAACGCGTCACCCGGCGCGGCAAAGGCGGCGGTCGGCCATTCGACGAAATCGCAGAACTTGTACAAGAACGCCGCCTTGATGCGCACTTCGGCGGCGCGCGCGTCGCCCTGTGCGGCGGCGCTCGCGGGCGCCAGCAGGCAGGCGAGCGCCAGCACCAAGGCTCTCAGGTTCACGGTGTCCACCGCAGCTTGAGGAAAGCACCGCGCGCAAGCTCGCTGCGCGCCGGCGCGGCGCCCGACTCCGGGTGCGACGAATCGGACAGGTTCTGCACCGTGAGCGACACTTCCAGGTCGCGCCGGGCGCGCCAGCCGTAGCGCAGGTCTACCGCAAGGTAGGCCGGCACGCTGGGCTGCGGCAGCCCGCCCACGCGCCGCAGCATGATGTCCAGCTCCTGGCGCGGCGCCAAGTTGTGCGAGGAACGCAGCATCCACTGGTATTCGGGATCGTTGCCCAATGCACTGGGGCCGGTGGGATCGAGGCTGTCCGGCTTGCGTTTCAGGTCTTGGTCAAGGAAAACTGCGCCGCCGCTCAAGCGCCAGCTCCTGGCCATCTGGTAGCTGCCCCAGGCTTCGATCCCCTGCGTCGTCCCCTCCATGAGATTGCCGAGCGCGAAACCGCCGCCTGGCGCCGGTTCCAGGCTGCGCAGGTGATCGTGGTCGTGATAGAACCCCGTTATGGAATAGGACAGGGCATCGGATAGCTGCGCGCGGTATCCGATCTCGAATACCTTGGAGATTTCGGAACGGAAGTTGGGCCCACCGGCGAGCTGAGTGAACGGCGGGCTGCCCGGGGCGAAGAGCTCGCGATCGAGGCGTGACGGGGCGCGCACCGCGCGCGACAGCGCCGTCCACAGCAGCTTGTCGGCGGCCGGCTTCCATGCCAGGCGCAGGCTCGGCAGATGCTCCCAACCGGTGTAGTCGTTGCTTTCGAGCTTGAGGCCGGCCGTGAGTTCCAGCGTCGCGCCCAGCGCGATCTGGTCCTGCACGAAGACGTTGGCCCAGTCGAGATCCTTGTCGGCCGGCAGGAACGCCAGCGCCGCGCTGTTGCGGACGCGGTCGCGCCCATGGCGATATCCGCCGCCCCACAGCACGCGATGCGCCGCCGCCGGCGTAATCCCGTGCTGGAACTCCACGTCGAAGATGTCCAGCACTTCCCCGAACGTACCGGGGATTTCGCGCTCCGTACGGTCCCAGTAGGCCTGCAGACGCAAATCCGAGCCGCCGGCGAGCCGCTGGTTCCA
>Ga0075420_100004596_pt1 | contig 12103 bp, 10 predicted proteins | sample SoiMetdeltSBSDD4_FD_75296 | JGI IMG/M metagenome (GOLD analysis project Ga0075420, IMG submission 75296) | Bulk soil microbial communities from a Populus tree surrounding site in Tennessee, USA - Soil MetaG P. deltoides SBSDD4 | ecosystem: Environmental > Terrestrial > Soil > Tree plantation... | reverse complement strand
TGATGAACGCCTTCACGACCACGGAGTCGAAGCCGCGACGAGGGTTGTCGCGCATCCCAGCCAGCACCGCAGCCGGAGAAAGCGGATCCGTCTGGTACGACCGCCGCGACGTCGCCGCGTCGAATCCATCGGCGACCGCGACGATCTTGCTGAAAATGCTGAGCCCACGCGGCCTGACGTTCTTGGGGTAGCCCGTGAGATCGCACTTCATGTGATGCTCGTACGCGACCGTCATTGCGCGATATGGCAGCTCCTGCTGGCCACGCAGCTGGAACAGCGTGAGCAGTCCGAGCCACGGGTGCGCCGCGATGTAACGCCAGTCGTTGTCGTCGAGCTGCTCGACCTTGTTGAGCACCGTGAGCGGGACGCGCGACTTGCCGACGTCGTGGAAGAGCGCCGCGAGCCCGAGGTCGTACAGCTGGCGCTTGCCCAGCCCGAGCCGCCTGCCTAACGCGACAGAGAAGATGCACACGTTCACGCTGTGCGTGAACGTGTACTCATCGTAGTCGCGGATGGTCGTGAGCCCGAGGAGCGAGGTCTCCTCGTTGAGGATCTGGTCGACGATCCCCTGCACCACGCGCTTGATCTTCTTGAGGTTGACGCCACGGCCCATGCGGACGGAGTTGATCACGTCCTTCGTGGCGGCCACCGACTGGCTGTACGTTCGCTTCGCCGCTTCCTTCGCGCGCTCGCGGAAGTCGCCGTCATCGTCCACGCCCGACGGCGGCCCGACCTCGATGAGGGTGACGCCCGCCGTCGAGAGGCGCTCGACGACATCGACGAACCGGTCCTCGGCCGACTCGGACGACGCCGCCTGAATCGCCGAGAGGAACACGAGCCAGTCCTTCGGCCAGACCCCCGGCATGACACGCGCGACGCCCACGCCGGCAGCGCGGAACACGGAGAGGATCTGCGTGAAGCTCGCGTAGTTGTCGAGGTCGAGGCGGAGACGCGTCTGGTTGATGAAGATGAACTCGCTCGTGACGCGGAGCTCGAACTCGCCCTCCCGCGTGAGGATCTCGCTCGTCACCCCGTTGAGGTCGTCGAGCGCCTTCTTCACCGCCTCGTTTTCGACCGGATACAGCCGGATCGCTCGCGTCGCGCCGTACAGCGCGATGATGAACGACCGCCCCATCCGCCGGATGTACGGATCGCCCCCGATGTCGCCCGATGTACCGTTCGACGTGGTCTTGTCGAGGGTCGGCCGCTCTGGGCTGGACGTCATCCGGCCCCCCCACGCAGCGCCCGATTGACTGCGTTCCGCACGAGAATGTCCTTCTCCGTCGACGCCCGTCGCAGCGTGGCGATCGCGGCCTCCGACCCGATGCGACCGAGCGCCATCGCGGCGCACGCGCGCAGCTCGGTGTCCTCCTTCTTCCCGAAGAGCCCGCGCGAGTTGAGCATGCCGTCGAGCAGGGGGATACCGGCTTCGCCACAGAGCGTCCCGTACGCCTCGAACAGCGCCATCTTCTCCGTCAGGTCCGCGTCTCGCGCGAGCTTGCCCTTCACCGCCGCCTCGATCTTCGCCAGCGCCGGTCGATGCGCGCGCACGGCGATCGCGCGAGCCGTCGCCACGCGGACGTCGCGATGCGCATCCTCGATCGTGCGCTCGAGGAACTGCAGGGCGCCGGGCGAGGCGATCTCGCCTAACGCCTGCACGGCGGCCAGACGCATCTGCACGTCGGCGTCCGTCGTGAGCTTCGCCAGCGCGCCGACGGCGGCCGTCGCGCGCACCGCGCCGGCGCGACGCACCGCCTCACGCGCCACCTCGCGGTCGCTCGAGCCGATCAGTCGCACGAGCTCCGCGGTGTTCGCCATGGCAAGGCGTGCGGCGGCGTTCTCGAGGAGCACGCGCAGCCGAGGCGTCTGGGCCTTGAGCAGCCACGTGAAGACCATCGCCAGCGCGCTCACGCGCAGCTGGTCGAACAGCTCGTTCAGATCCTCCTGATCGGGCAGCTGCGATGCCTCGTCGAGCGATTGGAGGACCTGCGCCAGCACCTCCGGCTCGCTCAACCGGTCGCGAATCTTGAGCAGCTGGTCCCGCTGCTCGGGGGAGATTCCCGGCGCGCGGTCCGCCGTCCCCGATGTCTCACGCAGAAGAAACGCCGCCGTCTTGAACTGGCCCGACGACAGGATGTGCAGCATGAGCGTGTCGAGCAGCGCCGAAATCTCCTCGCGCACCCCCCGATCGCCCTGCACTTCGTACGTGTCGAGCAGCATCGCGACGACGTTGCGACGCATGTCGATCGAGTATTCCTTGCGCACCTCGTCGCGGAGGTACTCGATCTCGCGCTCCTCGAGGAAGTACAGCGTCGAGTCGAAGTCATCGAGGTTGACGACCGACGGCATCATCGAATCGATCGGCGGCGCGCTATCGCGGATCGTGTCCGGGCCCGTCTCACCGCCGCGGAACCCCGCCCTGTCGATTGGCGCCGCCTGATCGGCCGAGAGGTCGATGTACCGGTAGCGGAGGTACGCGAACTCCTGCTCCCAGAGCATCGTCAGCAGGTCGTCCTCCTCGGGCGAGACCTTCCGCGATCGCTGGAGGATGTCGAGGAGCGGCACGAGCTCGTGCTGCTCGAAGTCCTTCATCAGCTTCAGCTCGCGAATCCCGTCCTTGTACATCATCCACGGGATGTTGTCGGTCGCCTTCTCGGGCTCGTGCAGCACGGCCTCGCCGTGCCACTTGAGCTCCGTCTCCGTCACCTCGAACGACAACTCGTCCGCCACTTGCCAGATGGGCGCGAACGCCGCGCGTGCCACGTCGAGCGCGCGCAGGTATGTCGGGTTGTTGTGCAGATAGAGCTGGTGGGCTCGTGCCGCCTTCACGAGGAGCTTCAACATCTCCTCGACGAGCGTGCTCGAAAAAGGCGGTTCGGGCCGACCCGACTCCTGGGCAGAAGTCGGTACGGAAGAAAGCGTCACTCGGGCAACGTGCTCAGCTGGCTGATTTGCGCGACGTCCTTGTCACCTCTACCACTGACGCACAAGAGGACCTGTTGGTCAGGCTTCCACTTCCCGGTCTGGGACGAAAGCCACGCCACGGCATGAGCGGTTTCCAACGCGGGAATGATCCCCTCCAGCCGACTGAGCAGCGCGAATCCGCCGAGCGCTCCGCGGTCGGTAACGGCGACGTACGTCGCTCGCCCCGAGTCTTTCAGAAACGCGTGTTCTGGTCCGACGCCAGGATAGTCCAGCCCCGCCGAAATCGAGTGCGCAGGGTGCACCTGGCCGGCGGCATCCTGCAGCAGGTAGCTGAGCGATCCGTGTAGCACGCCGGGCGTACCGCGCGAGAGCGATGCCGAGTGCCGCTCGGTGTCCAGCCCGTCGCCGGCCGCCTCGACGCCAATCAGGACGACGCCGGGATCGTCGAGGAATCCGGCGAACACGCCCATCGCGTTCGATCCGCCTCCGACGCACGCGACGACGCACGCGGGAAGCGCGCCCGTTCGTTCGAGCATCTGCGCGCGCGCTTCTCGGCCGATCACGGCCTGGAACTCGCGAACCATCCGCGGATACGGCGCCGGGCCGACGACCGAGCCGATGATGTAGTGGGTGTCCTCGACGTTCGTGACCCAGTCACGAATGGCCTCGGTGGTCGCGTCCTTCAACGTGCGAGTGCCGCTGGTGACGGGGATCACCGTCGCTCCCATGAGCCGCATGCGGAACACGTTCAGCTCCTGACGGCGCATGTCCTCCTCGCCCATGTACACGACGCAGGTGAGCCCGAACCGCGCGCACACCGTCGCCGTCGCCACGCCGTGCTGGCCGGCGCCCGTCTCGGCGATAATGCGCGTCTTCCCCATTCGCCGCGCCAGCAACACCTGACCGACGGTGTTGTTGATCTTGTGTGCGCCGGTGTGGTTGAGGTCTTCGCGCTTGAGGTACACGCGTGCGCCGATGCGCTCCGATAACCGCGGCGCATCGCTCAGGATCGACGGACGGCCGACATAGTCGCGCAGCATCCCGTCGAGCGCCGCGCGGAATTCTGCGTCCGCCATCGCGTCATCGAACGCAACGTCGAGCGCGTCGAGCGCCGGGATCAATGTCTCGGGAACGTATCGTCCGCCGAACGGACCGAATCGGTCGCTCACGACATGGCGACCGCTGGCTGTGGTGTCGCTCACTCGGTGGATCCTCTCCCTCGCACGGCTTCGCTGAACGCACGCATGCGCACGTGATCCTTCACTCCAGGGGCGCTTTCGACGCCCGATGAGACATCGACGACATCGGGGGCCATGACGCGAACGGCCTCGGCGACGTTCGCCGGCGTCAGTCCGCCTGCGAGCACCACGCGCGACTGTCCGCGGTGTCGGTCGAGTGCGCGCGCGACGGCGTCCCAGTCGAAACACGCACCCGTTCCGCCCAGGCGGCCATTGACCTTCGCGTCGAGCACGACGGCGTCGGCAACGCTCAGAAGCGCGAGCGCGCCGTCCGGGATGATGCGCCCAGCGACGCGCACGACCGCCCACACTTCCCCGGCGAAGGCAGGTCGCATCCGCTCGACGAGATCCGGCTCCGGATCCCCGTGCAGCTGGATCACGTCGAGGCCGACCTCGCCCGCGATCGACGCCACGGCAGCCACGCTCGCCGCGCCGAACACCCCGACGGTTCGAGCACGACCGCGCGCCGGCGCGAGGACCGTTGCCGCCACCGGTGCGGTCACGCGGCGCGGGCTCTCCGCGAAAACGACGCCAACGTACGCCGCGCCTAACGAGGCGGCGTAGTCGGCGTCGCCGGCCCGCGTGAGGCCGCAGAACTTGATGTCAGCCACGCGCGCTCCGCGGGACGCCCACGAGCGCCGACACGGCGGCCGCCGGATCGGCTGCCGCCGAAACGCTCGAGCCGACGAGGACGGCATCTGCCCCCGCGGCGGCGGCTCGCTCGACATCGCTCCGATGCGAGACGCCGCTTTCCGCGATCGCGACACGATCCGCGGGGATTGCGGCGACCAGGCGGTCCGCCACCGCCGGATCGATGACGAGCGTCTCGAGATCCCGGCTGTTCACGCCGATCGCGGCGCCATGAACCCGGAGGGCGAGCTCCAGCTCGTCCTCGGTTCGCACCTCGAGCACGACATCCAACCCGAGCTCGGCAGCGTCGTCCGCCATGCGCAGCAGGCGGTCTGGCGTGAGGGCGCGTGCGATGAGCAGCACCGCGGAGGCGCCGAGGCTCGCCGCCTCGAGCAGCTGCACGGAGTGGACGTGAAAGTCCTTCTTGAGAACCGGGAGTCGAGTGGCCGCCCTCGCTGCCCGAATGTCATCGGGCGATCCACCGAATTCCGAAGGCTCGGTCAGGACCGAAAGTGCTGAGGCGCCCCCACGGGCATACGCAGCTGTCCGGGCCGACGCGTCCAGCGTCGCGTCGATCGTTCCTTTCGACGGCGATCGGCGCTTGAGCTCCGCGATGACGGCGACATCGGGGCGCCGGAGCGCCGCGACGAACGAGGGGGGGCGGGGCGCGGTGGCTGCCAGGCTCTTCAGGGCCTCCCGCCGCTCCAGCAGCGCCGCAGCGCGCGTCTCGGCTGCGGCGGAGAGCCGTCCGAGAGGGCCGGTGGGCGGCGTCCAGGAACCTTTTGCTTGCACTTCGGCCCTTGTTCGGATATCGTATTCTTCGGCCGTTGTTCGGTACAGCGGCCTCGTGGGCTCAACCAGCGGGGAAACACAAATGCCGCTCACCAAGCGCCAGCGCGAGATCCTCAACTTCCTGTCGACGTACGCCGAGGAGCGTGGCTATGCGCCGAGCTTCGAGGAGATCGCGTCGCACTTCAACTATAACTCGCTCGCGACGGTGCACGAGCACCTGAGCAATCTCGAGCGAAAGGGCTACATCAAGCGCAGTTACAACGAGAGCCGCGCGATCGAGATTCTGCCATCCGAGATCTTCCAGCGCGCCGTCGAGCTGCCGCTGCTCGGCTCAGTCGCCGCCGGATATCCCATCGAGGCGATGACGGCGAACGAGAGCGTCGCCGTGCCCGACGATTTCATTCGCCGAACGGGTAATCACTACGTCCTGCGGGTTCGCGGAAACTCGATGATCGACGAGCAGATCCGCGACGGCGACTTCGTCGTCGTGAACGAGCGTCAGAGCGCCGACAACGGCGAGATGGTGATCGCCATGCTGAATGGCAACTCGGCGACGGTGAAAAAGTTCTACCGCGAGCGCGATGGCCGCATTCGCCTGCAGCCGGCGAACGAGACGATGGCGCCGATGTACATCCACGAGAACGACATCAGCATCCAGGGGGTCGTCGTCGGAGTGCTCCGCCGCTACTAGTTACCAGCGTTGTCGTCGGGGGCGTCTACGAGGATACGCGAGGGACTTACCTGCTCGCGTAAGCGCGCCGCATGCGATCGAGTGCCGCGCTCCCTGCCCCGTTCGCGAGCGCCGCTGCTGCGGTCGCGACGCAATCGGCGAACGACCGGCTGCCCGGCGCCACGAACAGCGCGCCCGCCGCGTTGAGGACGACCGCCGCCGCTGCCGCAGGACGTCCCCTTCCCTCCAGCACATCGACGATGAGCCGGGCGTTCTCGGCCGGAGTCCCGCCCGCGAGATCCGACGGGACGAAGCCGGAAAACCCGTAGTCCGCCGGATCGATCGTCCACTCGGTGACGGCGCCATCGCGGACTTCGGAGACCAGCGTCGGCGCGATGGGGGAGATCTCGTCCATTCCGGGCGCCCCGTGGACGACGATCGCGTGCGCGGCGCCTAACGCGGCCAGCGCTCCGGCCAACAGCGGCATCCGTCCGCGTTCCGCGACGCCGACCACCTGGCGCGCGGCGCCCGCGGGGTTCGCGAGCGGACCGACGATGTTCATCACCGTCGGAATGCCGAGCTCACGACGCACGGGGCCGACGTGGCGCATGGCGGGGTGCATTGCCGGCGCGAACATGAACGCGATGCCCGCTTCCTCGAGCGCGCGCGCGACGCGCTCCACGGTCGCGTCGAGCGACACGCCGAGCTGCTCGAGGACGTCGGCGCTGCCGCATTGCGTGGTGAACGAGCGGTTGCCGTGCTTCGCGATGCGAACGCCCGCACCGGCCGCCAGCAGAGCCGCGGCGGTGGAGATGTTGAACGTCGGCACCGCGCCGCCGCCGGTTCCGCACGTGTCGACGAGGTCTTGGGCGGACGCGACCGGCAGGTGGATCATCGCGCCTCGCAACGCCCGCGCGGCGCCGGTGACCTCCTCCGCCGTTTCGCCTTTCACGCGCAGCCCGATGAGCAGCGCCGCGATCTGCGCCGCCGTCGCTTCACCCCGCATCACCGTGCCGAACGCGTCGGCGGCGACGTCGGCGTCGAGCGATTCGCCGAACGCGATGCGCTTGATCGCGGCCTGGAGCGCGTTAGGCGCGACGGCAGGAGCTGCGGTGGTCGTCACCGGCGCTACCTCGTGGCGATCGTCTGGACGAGGCGCGTCGCGAGCGACGCGTTCGTGGCCACGAGCGCGATCACGAGGGCGAGCAGGCGCACACGCTCCATGTCGTCCTCCACGAACACGCCGTACTGCGCCCGGTTCGTGAGGTTCACCACGCCGACGAGCTCTCCCCGGTACACGAGCGGGAACGAGATGAACGAGCCGGTCGTGAGGTGCTGGTCGTGCAGCAGCGGATGCGACGTCGCCTGCGTCACGTCCTGGACGAGGAGCGGCTCGCGCGCCTTCGCCACGCGCCCTGCGACGCCCTGCCCGATCGCGATGCGCGAGCCCTCGACGATGGTCGGCGCCAGCCCGCGCGAGGCCGCGAGGTAGATGTAGCCGGGCTCCGGCGCGACGAGCATGAGCGAACAGCGCTGGGCCTGCATGTCGTCGCCGACGAGCGCGAGCAGCCCATCCACGAGTTGGCGCGGATCGACCACCGTGGCGTCGAGCTTCAGCACCCGCTCGATCAGATACATCGTCCGCGTGCGCTGGCGCAGCGATTCACTTCTGCGGTGCAGCTCGACGTGCGCCTGCTCGAGCTGACTGACTGCTGCCGTGACGTGCCCCTCGATCTCGTCCGCGTGACGCTTCGACTTTCTCGCCTGCTCGGTTGCTTTCGCGACTTCGCGCTCGAGTGCGACGATTCTCGCGGCCGCTTCCTCGCTCGATGGCCCGCGCGACGCATCACGCGCGCGCACGAGCTCATTCTCGAGCTCCGCGAGCCGCCGGAGGTATTCGCCGTGCACGCGTTGCGTCACGTCCTCCAGCGTCCGCACCGCTTCGTCGCGCGCCTCGCGCTCGGAGAGTCGCGCGTAGCCGAGCTCGAACAGCGCGACGAACGGAGCGAATCGCTCGACCGACCGCGTCCCGAACATCTTCTTCTGCTCGTAGAGCGCCACCACCGCCGCCAGACAACCGTCCACGTGGATGCCGCGGAGCGAGAGGATCCCGCCGTCGGGAAACGGTGCGAATCCGAACATTCTCGCGTACTCGGTCGAGCGGTCGCCGAGGTCCACGAACTGCCCGCCCGCGGCGACCTGCATGCGCGTCGGCGCCGGCAGGTGATCGAAGGTCGTTTCGACTGGAGTGCGAGCCACGCGGCCACCCTGCGGCGTCAAACGCTCCCGCAGCATCTCGCGCCGCGCGTCATAGCGCAGCAGACCGAGCAACGCGGTACGGTCGACGTCGGCAAGCCCTTCGCCTAGCGCGACCAGGGCAGCATCGTAGTCGGGCGCGACGCTGAGAGCGTGCGCGAGCGAAGGGAGATTCCTCGAAGACATTGACTGGGGAAGCCGTCGGCGGGCGCGTCGAACGCTTCGAACGGCGCTCGAATGTTGAGGCGTACGTCTCGCAAAGTCAATCGCTTCCGCGCTCGCACGCGCCCTCGGCCATTGCTTGACAGCACTACGCTCGGGGCTAGTTTCCGAGCGATGACGGCGCGCACCGTGCAGCTCGTGCTGCACTACGACGGCTCCGCCTTCGCGGGTTGGCAGCGTCAGCCGAAAGAGCGCACCGTGCAGGGCGAGCTGGAGCGGGTGTTGACGCGCCTCACAGGCAGTCACGTCGCGGCTCTTGGCGCGGGTCGGACCGACGCCGGCGTGCACGCGCGCGGCCAGGCAGTCGGCGTTCGGGTGCCCGAACGATGGTCCGCCGCGAACTTGAGACGTGCACTGAACGCACTGTTGCCGCGCGACATCTGGGTGGCGGCGGCGCACGACATGCGCCCGGAATTTCACGCGCGGTACAGCGCGCTCACTCGCCGATACAGCTATTACGTGGGAACCGACGATGAGTCCCGGTCGCCGTTCCGTCGCCACACCGAGTGGGCGCTCGCCCGCGCGCTCGATCGCGACGCCCTCGAGCGTGAGACCGCGTCGATCATCGGCGATCACTGCTTCGTCGCGTTCGCCGTCCGCGGCACCGCCCCACCCACTGACGACCACCGCTGTCACGTTCGCTCGGCGACGTGGCGCGAACGTGACGGCGGCATCGTGTTCGAGATCGAGGCGAACCGGTTTCTCCATCACATGGTACGCTTCGTCGTCGGCACCGTGGTCGAAGTCGCCGCCGGAAAGCGCGAACCGGGCGCCGTCGACGCGTTGCTCGCCGCCGCAAACAACGACGACGTGTCTCCTCCCGCGCCCGCACACGCCCTCTTCCTCGATCGCGTGATGTATCCCCAAGACCTGTACACGCACGCCGAATGAGAATCTTCATCGCGACCGCGAAGCTCGACGACATCCGATGGGCGACCGGCCACGGGCTCGTCGACGGCGTGCTCACGACGCCCTCGCTCCTGACCGCCGAGGTGCACCCCGCCGGTGCGGGCGAGCTGCTCGCGGACATCTGTCGCACCGCGGCGCTGCCGGTTGCGGTCACCGTCGGAGCCGTGCACTCGAACGACATCTACCGCGACGCGAAAGAGCTCGCGAAGCTCGGTGACGGCGTGCTCGTGCAGATCCCGTTCGTGGAAGACGCAGTCATCGCGATGAAGAAGCTGAACGCCGAGGGCATCCGCGTTGCGGCGACGCTCGTGTTCAACGCGGCGCAGGCCGTCCTCGCGGCGAAGGCGGGGGCGACGACCGTGTGTGTGCACCTCGATCAGCTCGACGCCCAGGGCAACGATGGTGTCGATACCATCGCCAGCATGCACACCCTGTTCACGACGCACGGCATCGAGTGCGACGTGCTCGCGGCGCTTCCCCGCAATGCCGCGCAGTTCAGCGCGTGCGCGATCGCCGGCGCCGACGCGATCGCCGTTTCGCCCGATGTGCTGCGCGCCCTGCTCTTGCATCCACTGACCGACCGAGGGCTGGATCAATTCCTCACCGATCTCAGCCGCACTCATCGCACCCGGCTCAAGTGATGTCAGCAAAGTCCGTTTTCGCGGCGAGCTGGCTGCTCGCACTGCTGGTCGGCTGTCAGGGCGCGAGCCCGGCCGACTCCAGCGCGCAGACGGTTCCCAGAACCGCGCCACCGATCTCGCCACAGTCGGTCTCGGCCTCGCGTCGCAACGCGATCACCGAGGCGGTTGCGCGTGTCGCTCCGGCAGTCGTGACGGTACAGACCGAAGTCGTCGAGCGCGTGCCCGTCGATCCGTTCGACTGGATGTTCGGCGGTCGGCGATCGGGCGAGCGCATCGGCGCCGGGCTCGGCTCCGGGTTCATCACCGACGCGAACGGCACCATCATCACCAACTCGCACGTGGTCGCCGGCGCCACCCGGGTGTCGGTCGCGATGCGAGACGGAAAGAGCTTCCCGGCAAAGGTCCTCGGGCTCGATGAGCAAAACGATCTCGCCGTGCTCAAGATCGACGCGCCCAATTTGCCCGTCGCTCCGCTCGGCAACTCCGACGATGTGATCATTGGCGAGTGGGCCATCGCCATCGGGAATCCCTACGGATTCCTCCTCGGCAACACGGAGCCGAGCGTCACGGCCGGTGTCATCAGCGCGACCGGGCGCAACCTGATCGGTCAGGCGGAAGGCGGTGGCGCGTACCTCGACATGATTCAGACCGACGCGTCCATCAACCCCGGGAACTCGGGCGGGCCGCTCGTCAACGCGGATGGCGCTGTGATCGGTGTGAACGCATCGATCTACTCGCCGAGTGGTGGTTCCATCGGTCTCGGCTTCGCCATCCCGATCAATCGCGCACGCCGCGTCGCCGAGGATCTGATCGCACATGGCAGACTGCGTCAGCCGTGGATTGGCGTGAAGGTGGCCCAGCCGCCCACGAATAATCCGCGCGACGCGTTGAGCGCCGGCGTCTTCGTCGCGTCCGTCGTACCGGGATCACCGGCGGCACGCGCCGGCATTCAGGTCGGCGACCAGCTCCTGCGTGCCGGCCCACGCGTGTTGCGCAACTCGTTCGACTGGGAAACCGAGCGGCTCGACCTTCGGGTTGGCGATCGCGTCCCGTTCGCGATTCGGCGCGGCGGTCGCGAGCTGACGATCAACGTGGAGGTCGCCGATCTTCCCGAGGTCAGTGCGCCGAAGGTCGCGGTGCTGCAGGAGCTGGAGCTCGTGAACCTGACGCCGGCGATTCGCGCGGAACGCGGCATCCGCGTGTCGCGCGGCGCGGTCGTGTACAACGTGAGCGACCGTGTGGCGAATGACATCGGCCTGCAGCGCGGCGACGTGATCGTGCAGATCAACCGACTTCCGGTTGCATCCGCGGCGGACGTGCAGCGCGCCATCGACAGTTACGCGGGTCGCTCCGCGATGCGCATTCTGTACGAGCGCGGCGGACGAATCTTCTATACCGACGTCGTAATCCAGTGACCACTCAGATCGATCAGCGGTTCACGCAGTACAGCTCGCCGCTCGCGGAGCGATACGCATCTCCCGAGATGCTGCGTCTCTGGTCGCCTGCCATGCGGCACGGCCTGTGGAGGCAACTCTGGCTCGCGCTGGCCGAGGCTGAGCGGTCGCTCGGCTACCCGGTGCCGGACGAGGCGATCGAGCAGATGCGTGAACATCTCGACGACATCGACTTCACCGCCGTCGCGGCGTACGAGCGTCGGTTTCGCCACGACGTGATGGCGCACGTGCATGCGTTCGGCGACGTCGCGCCGGCGGCACGTGGATTTGTGCACTACGGCGCGACGAGTGCGTATGTGACGGACAACGGCGATCTGATTTTGATGCGCCGCGGTCTCGAGCTCCTGCGCGGCAAACTGCTGTCTG
>Ga0075420_100004595_pt1 | contig 12104 bp, 18 predicted proteins | sample SoiMetdeltSBSDD4_FD_75296 | JGI IMG/M metagenome (GOLD analysis project Ga0075420, IMG submission 75296) | Bulk soil microbial communities from a Populus tree surrounding site in Tennessee, USA - Soil MetaG P. deltoides SBSDD4 | ecosystem: Environmental > Terrestrial > Soil > Tree plantation... | reverse complement strand
CCGAGGACGCAGCGTCATTCGAGCGCATCGACCAGTTGATCGACCCGGACCGTCCCGACCCCCACGCGGCCGCTGTCGGCGCATCCGACGAGTCCACCGACGACGACCGGTGGCGAACGGCTCAGAAGCCTGAGTTCGAGGGCTGGTGGTGGCACCCCGAGCACGGCTACAGGCGCAAGCTCCCTGCCGAGGTCGAGCGTCTGCGGGCTGCGCCACCCGCACCCACACGCGAGCAGCTCATCGAAGCGATCGCTGGGGCGTTTGTGATGCGTGAGGGACTGTTCGATGGAATCCCAGCAGCCGCTGACGCGGTGATGAAGCTCAGGGCTGGGGAGGGACCGTGATCTCGTTCACCCCCTATGGGTTCCCGCGCCCAGTGGGCTCGACCTTCCGTAGGCGAGACATCTACGCTCCCCAGGGTCTCGCGCCCGACGAACACGCCGTCCTGTGGAACGTCAGCGTGGTGGAGGTTCGAGGCGGGACCTTCATCGAGGCCAAGACCCACATGTCTCCCAATGCCATCGTGGTTGATGATCTCCACGGTCACTCCTCGCTCCCGCCCGTGTTGGAAGCGGTGAAGCCCTTACTCGATCACCGGGGTGGCTGGGACCAAGCTCGGGTACCCGAATGCGTCATCGTGGGCTGCAGCAACCCGTGCCCGATGTGGTCGGTCGGCGGCCAGTTTGCCAACGCTGGGGTGGAGTGCTTGACCTGCCAGGCCCGTTCGATCCTGGCCTGCCGCGAATGCGGCGCACCCGAACTCGCTCACTACGTCAACCGGGAACAGCTGCTGGATCGGCAGCTGTGCTTCACGTGCAGCCTGTGGACCGACCGGTTCCACGACTTCGGCGACAGCCAAGCGTTCGTTGGCGACGACTGGCGATACCAGACGATCGCTACCATCGGGGTCGGCGGCGGCGTCCAGGCGATGAAGGGCTACGGCGGTCGGGTCTGGACCATCCAGTTCTTGCTCACCGGGGCGATCATCAAGACTGACAACCTCTGGGACGGTGGTGTGGTACCCGAGTGGTTCCGGGATCGGCTGCCGCAGACAGCAGTCTACTGGGTCGGCGACCGTGCCTGACCTAGCGGACTACCTCCGCCAGGAGGCCGAGACCCAACGGGCATGGCAACGCAGGCACCAGGGAGGCCGCAAGTTCGCTGCTGGGCTGCGTGGCAACTTCTGGATGCCATGCCCGCTGTGCGGTGAAGAGTTCGGCGGCCATGAGTGGATCGGCAACGTCATGTTGCCCGATAAGGAACCGGGCATGAGCCGAGGAGTCTGCCCCGCCTGCGAGCTCGACCTTCGGATCCTGGCCCTGCCCTATTGCGAGGAGCACGGCCACAGCCCGACCGCGGTCCTTGGCGAGGCGACCTTCACTGATCGAGGCGATGGCACGATGGAGGCAAGCCTGCCGTACGACCCGGAGGCAACCCCGATCCGGGCATACTGCCTCGTCTGCGGCTCCGACCTGCCGATCGATACTTGACACCGAGTCACGGGTGTGATTTAATGGGGTTATGACGACGACCAACCAGCAACTCATCGACGAGATCGTTGCCCACCTCGCCGCCGTGAACGGTCAGGATTGGGAGCCCGAGTACCTCGCCAACTTCGACAGCTACCGCCAGCTGGTGGCTCAGGTCGGCGACGAGAACGAGGCGTGCGAGCTGATCGACGACGCCATCGGTTTTGAGGCGTACCGATGACCGCCACCCAGTACGAGAACGTCAGCGCTGGCAAGGCCCGCAAGGGCCAGACCATTCGGCTCAAGAACTTCGCTCCCGTCTGGGATGACCAGGCTGGCCTGCCCTGGGACGAGCAGGAGTTCAGCCGCAAGAGCACCGACTACCTGGTTCTCGGTGTCGACACCGTCAACACCTACTCCGGGCGTCGGTGGAGCACCAGCTACCGCCTGACTCTGGTCGAGGTTGCCAACCCCGGCGAGCCCCGGACCCTGACGCTGGCCAGCTCGGTCCGCATCCTGATGGTGCCGGAGGTGGCATCGTGACCGCCACCGAGCGGGACCTGTACCACGGGCTGGCCCGCACCTTTCGGACCCTAGCCCGAGGCGACCTGGTTATCGCTGGCATCGCTCGCAGCAAGGGCGACCGTCAAGAGGCCGCCGCTCGGGTCCGGCTGGCTCGGGACCGGGTCCGAGAAGCCCGACGCTGGGACGCCGTGGCCCGGATGGGGCAGGCATGACCTCCCCCTCCGAGATCGAAGCTATCGCCACTCGGGTGGCGTCGGTCATCTCCGACATGATCGACGATGAGATCCTCGCCGCTGCGGAGCTGGTCGGTGCCGAGCTGCCCGACTGGGACACCAAAGAGGAAGAGGCCGAGCGGGTTGCAGATGCGATCTTCAAGGCCGTCATCGCGGAGCTGACAGGCGACAAGTGACCTGGGTGTGCGTGCTGCTCGGCTGTAAAGAGGTCACGATCGACCTGCGGGAGGATCACCTCCTGCAGGTTATCGGTTGGGCGGATACGGTGCTGATCGAGACCAAGCGGTGCCTCCGATGCGGCGATCAACGAGAGGTGCGGTCCTTTGGTCGGTACGGCTAACTTGACACGCGCCCCGTTGATGTGATTTAATGGGGTTATGACGATGAACCGCACCGCCGAGACCGTCAAGCTTCGCCGAGGTAACGAGCGCTACTACGTCGAAGCTAACGGTAAGAGTCTTGGCTGGGTTGTCAAGCGTGACGGCTACTGGTTCGCTTACCGTCGTGATGAGAGCGGCCTGACTGGCTCCCCCATCAACCAGGGCGAGTCACTTCGCCGTGACGCGGTTCTCTCGCTCCTCATCAAGTCCCACGTTGACTTCAATGTCGTCAGCTCTTGGTATGATCGGCAGCTGGATCGGTCGCTTGGCCTGTAGAAGCGAACGGCGGGGTTATGCCAGGGTGGCACGGTCGTCCCGCCCGCGCTACACTGGCTCTCCACTACGCGCGGTAGTGGCGGACGAGGGAGCAAACGCCGCATGGTTTTCGAAGCAGGGCACTGGGCGGTCACGACCACCGACGACGCCTACGCCAACCGGGATGGGGCCAACTTCGACCCCGTCTACGCCGACCCCCACGAGCCAGTGTGGTGCGTCTACGACGAGCGGAGTGATGACGAACCCGCCGCCCAGGGCATGACTCGCTTCTGGGCTGACAAGGTCGCCACCGCTCTGCACCTGATGGACGTGGTCGCGCCCGTGCTAGGAGCGTTGGAGAGCGAGCCGATGCCCGCACCACCGAGGGGTATCGTTGCTCTCGGTGAGTACCTCGGTATCCAGTCCAAAGGCTACTGGGTGACCTGCTGCGTAGCGTGCGACGGTGACCACCCGATGCCGATGCCATTCGGGAGCCTCGAAGAGCGGGAGAACTGGGTGTCGGCCCACACCCGCGGGACCGGCCATAACCACTACATCATGGTCGACCCCGTCCGGGATCAGGACTCGGACCAGCTGCCGCTCGGGTTCGCCCAAGCCGGCGAAGTCAGCTTCGGTGAGATCATGAGCGGGCCAGGTGTGACCGGATTGGCCATCCACGGTCCCGAACCTGAGATCAACGTGGTTGTCACCGGCCGGGTGTCTCGTCTGGGCGACGACGGTAGACCAACGGGGCCGTCGTACGAAATCAAGCCCAACCCGGGATGGAGGCCGGACCATTGATTTGGCCCCAGGCCGGCGACGCCTGGTTCGGCAACGTAGTGAAGGCCGACAGCCAGGGAGTGGTCGTTTACAGCCCCAAGTGGCCAACGTACGGGAACGGGTTGCGGTTCCCACCTGAGGGCACTGAGGTCGAGATCCGGGTGATCCGGCGGTCACCCTACTGGGCATTGGTGGACGACCAGTGACCTACGTCAGCAACGCCACCGTCCTGGCCTGCGACTGGGGAGGCTGCGCCGTGGTGTTCGTCCCCCCGATCAACAAAGGGCGGCGGGAGCTGCGGATCCTGGCCGGCGACGCTGGGTGGTCATGCGTGAAGCGGGTCCAGTGGACCGACCTGTGTCCTGCCCACGCGGCCCAGCTCCAAGCCCAACGGGAGGCCCTGTGAAGCAGCCACATGAAGGCATCCGAGGCTACGATCTGACGAACCGGGGCGACCTGCTGTGTCTCAGCGAGGAGGGGCAAGCCCACCGGTCCCTGATCGTCCTGCTCGCTCACGGCATCCTGACCGCCACCCAGGTCGGCAACCCGGCTCCCATCGTCCAGCGGATTGCCGATCGGATGCGCAGGCCCCAGGCCGGCGACCTGGTCTTCGAGGAGTCCACCTTCTGGGGGTCGTTCCGTCGAGGACACCCGCACGAGGGCCAGGCGTGGTGCCGAGGCTTCGGGTTCCTGCTCGAAGAGCGGGAGGAGTGGGCCGACATCGATGCTGAATGGGAAGAGCACCTCGCTGCAGAAGCGGAATACTACGCTCTCGACCACGACGACCCTGAACGGCCTACCGACTGGGCCTGGTACATCCAATACGGACCCAGTCCCGAAGACGTGACCCGGTGGTTCAACTGCTCGATCATCGCCATCCCGACCGACCCCGAGCTGTTCTCGATCGGCATCGGCCCCGACCGTGGGCTGCCGCGGCTCAGCTTCGGCGAGATCGCAGAGGGCGTGGTGCTGGCGAAGGAGAGCTATGATCCGAAAGCTTGAGATCCTGTGCATCGCCCTGGGTCTGGCACTCGGGGTGGCGTGCGAGACCCCGCCTGACGACGACGCACCCGGCCAGGCTCCGACCAGCGTGCAAGCCTGCGACCCCGACGTGGAGCGATGTGAATGAGCCGCAGCAAGAACCTCGAAGTCGACGAAGAGGAGTTCCAGCGGGTCAAGCGGCTGATCATCGGCAAGGCCAAGCGGTACAGCCTCGCTAAGGTCGAGATCTCGGACCGGCTGATCGTGGGCTTCTCCCCCGAGCAGGTCGAGAGGCTGGTCGCTGAGGTGGCCGAGGCCGATCACGAGCTCGTCTTCAAAGATCACATCGGCTACTCCGCCGTCATCGCCAGTCGACGCCAGGAGAAGGTGTCGAGGTTTGGCGGCGAACCCAAGCGATCCCAGGGTGTGCGCCACCCTAAGTCGGTCGATTGGGCCAACGAAGGATTGCGAGGGAGCAGGTCGTGAACGACGTCGAGCGGCTCATCGCTGGCGAATGTCTCCACGGTCATGAACGGCAAAGTGACTGCGGTGCCTGCACCATGACCCGGGTATCTCGTGCTGACCATACGGAAGGCGCTGGCCGGAATGTTCGAGTCGAGGCGCTGATGGACCTGCCAGAGGAGGAACGCCACCGGCTGTCGGAGCTCCCAGCGGAGCAGATGTTGGCCGACGGCTGGACCGTCCGACCCCAGTTCTACCACCCGCGCACCGGTGAGTACGTCGAGCGGAGCTGGGTCCACGTCGAGCGGGGCATCGACCGAGTGGCCGTCCATCAACGGCAGCTCACGGTCTTGGCTGGTTTGCAGATCCCAGGAGCTCGGCATCACGAGGGCCACTTCTACGAAGGCGAACACGAGAATAACGGACCCTCGTGGGCCGGCCCGGGGCCTTACGCTGACGAGCCCGGCGCGTGGTCGTTTGGGGTCCGTGAGATCTACGAGTTCATCGATCCTGCCTTGCCCTACAACAAGCGGTTCCGGACCCTACGGTACGAGCTGCAGATCTCCCGGGCAGGCGACGACGACCCCTACAACGGCGACCGCTTCGGCGTAGTCCCGCTGTCGGCGGAGCGGTGGTACGCTCTCGCAGAGATGGCCCTGAGCACGGGCCAGCGGGCTACGGCGGCGGGGCTCTAGCGGGTCCAGGAGCCAGGCTCCGTCGAGGCGGGCTTTACAGGGATCCCCCACCCAGGGCAGCCATAGCCGGGATCCCACAAATCCCCACAAGGTCTAGGAGGGGCATAAGGCGTGAGTCCTATCTACGCCGACGCGGTCGCAGCCTACCAGGCGGCCGGGTGGCCTTCTGTGCTACCCGTCGAACGCAAGGAACTCAAGGTCAAGGGTGTGACCGGGCGGCAAGGACGCATGCCCGCCGAGATCGACTACAAGAAATGGTTGCTGCGGTTCCCGGAGCACAACGCGGCACTCCGGCTGCCGAAGTACCTCATCGGGATCGATGTCGACGCCTACGACGACAAGCCCGGGGCGGCGACGCTCGCCGAGCTCGAAGAGCGATGGGGGGAGCTTCCCCGTACGATCCGCAGCTCAGCCCGGATTGGCGACCCGTACTCGGGTATCCGGTTCTTCCGCGTACCGGCCGAGGCCGAGGTGGCGACGGAGTTTCCGGGGATCGAGATCATCCAGTTCCATCACCGCTACGCGGTGGTCTGGCCCAGCATCCACCCCGACCTGCAGATCCAGTATCGATGGTGGGCGGTCGACGGTGAGCGCATGGATCGCGTCCCGCAGCCGGGCGAGTTCGAGTGGTTGCCGGACGGCTGGTGGGACGGCCTGCGGGCCGCGGCCCCTGCGTCCGGGGAGCCCGGCGGAGCGTCCGGGGATTTACAGCGGGGGGCCGCCGGTACCCGGAGTACCCTAGCGGCACTCCTGGAAAATCCGCCGGACGGGGCATCGGGTCGGAATAACTGGCTGACGAAGGTGGCGGGTCACCTGGCGAAGGTGATCCCCTGGCAGGACGGGTATGAGGCGCTGCTGGCTGCGGTCGATGCGGGGCTGGTGGTCCCGTATGAGTCGACCGATGCCGGAGGGATAAAGAAACTGGCGGTCTCGGTGTGGGACACTGAACAGCGGGGGAAGGTGGCCGACGACGGCGAGCTGCCTCGTCAGGAGACCGGCTGGCTGGCCGGCGACGGTTCAGTCTTGTGGGTACTACGGGAAGTCGGCAAGGAACAGAAGACGCAGCAGCTGGCAGCCTGTTCGGACTTCGACCTCAAGGTACTGGGTAAGTACGTCGACGAGGAGGCAGGGACCCACTACCGGCTGCAGATCAACAGTGCGCTGGCGGAGGTGCGGTACCTGGTCGAGCCTGCCAGCCTGTTCGGCAACATGCGAGCGCTGGCGCCACGGCTCCGGGCGCTCGAACTCAACATCTGGCCAGTGGCGGGCGACCAGGGGGCGATCCAGTCCAAGAACCCAGCGGGGCGGCTGGGGCACTACCTGTCGACCCAGGCGGTGCCGCGGCTGCGGATCGCGCCCTGCATGGGCTGGCACGACCCCGCCGACGGGTTCATCTGTGACGAGGGCGTCATCACTGCCGACGGGCTCAACCCGCATGGGGGCTGGATGCCCGACCCTGCGATCCGTAAGCGAGACCCAGTGGTGCATCACTACGGGTTCGAGGGTGACTGGGCGGCAGCGCAGCAGATCCTGCGAGAGGTGCTGACCTTCCAGGCCGAGGAAGTGACGTCAGTGTTCGGAGCTTGGTGGGCTGCGGTCCTAGTCAAAGCCCAAATGAAGGCCAAGGCGTCGTTGTTCCCTTTCGTGGCCATCGAGGCAACGTCCGGAACCGGCAAGACCGAAGGGTTCTTCTCGCTGATGGTCGAGCTCAACGGTGCGACCAAGCTGGGGAGCCACCAGACTGCGGCGTCGTTCAGGGACTCGCTCGCGGCCAACCGGTCAGGGATCGTGTGGATCGACGACCTCGACGACGCCACCAGGATCTACCAGGACATCCGGACCGCAACCAGCGAGCAGGTCAGGAGCAAGAAAGGCGCTGACCACTTTAGCACCGTATCGGTGAACCTGGTGGCCCCGGTGCTGTTGACCGGTGAGACCCTACCCGGGTTGGCGGACCAGACAGCGCTGTTGGACCGGCTGATCAGGCTCGACGTGCCACCTGCTAAGGACCGTCGATCGCGCCACGGTGCCTACCCACAGTGGGACGACATCGTAAAGCTTAAGGAGCTCCAACCGCAATTGTGGCGGTACTCAGGCTGGTACGTGCAGAAGGCGCTGCAGTTCTGGCCCGAGCTGGCGGGTGAGTGGCTGTCGCTCCGACCCGCAGGTAGTGGCCGGCATGCCGACAAGCTGACGATCTTGCGGCTGGGGGCGAGGCTGCTTGAACTGCTGACCGAGGAGACCTGGCACGCGGAGTTGGTCGATGACTGGTGCGGGCGGCAGGTCGCACCGGAAGGCGACTTCCTGACTAACCGCATCCTGCCCGAGCTCCTGCGAGACGGCGACTTGGTGAGTCACGCCATGGGCTGGCAGCCAGTGTTTGTCGACGAGGAGGGGACAGTGTGGTGGCATCCCGCTAAGGTGGCGGATGCCTGGCAGCATAAGTACAAGAACGCCGACGCTCGGACGAAGGGCTTCGGTAATATCGACACTCTGACGCGGCATCGGGAGGCTATGGGGGTAGACAGGTCCCAGCGGCGCAAGTTCGCAGTCAATCGAGTTGATGAGGACAGGCGACAGCAGAACTACTTCCCCCTGCCGCCCGAGATGTCTGCTTTGGTATTTGAGAAGGCCCAAAATGGGTGAGACCCGGGGCGGTCTCGCCGCGAGCCTAGGGGGGTGGTCTCGGGGTGGTCTCGCGATATTAGGTTATCCTATGAGACCATATGAGACCACCCCTGAGACCACCCCTGAGACCATACGGAGGCCCAGGCCAGAGGGTATGAGACCGCGAGACCACCGCTGGGGGGTATCCGTACGCGAGCGCACGCCCGTCCTAAAAACTTATCGCGTGCGCGCCCGCGAGGCGGCGGGGAGGGCTCGCTGGGGCGGCCGGCGGTCTCGCGGGGGGTAACCAGCGAGACCGCTTGACACCGGGGCAAGGAGTGGAGTAGACTGGTGGTGCCTATTCCATGAAGGGCGACCGTATCGTAGTAGCGAGCGAGTTGCGTTGTAGAGCACCTGGAACCCCAAGCGAGCACTTAACGACTGAGGGGGTACCGAGACGTCTAAGCGAGTCAGGTTTGGCGTTGAGCACCGAGATATCTGAACGAACCGTTCCATCCGAGACACCCGTGCTTACATAGTGAGCTCGTCCCGAAAGAGGGCGCCGAAGCGTTATAACGAGCATCATGGGCCGAGTGAACCGTAAGATCTGAGCGATCCGGTCAAGTCAAGTGGACCGATGAGGTACTAGAGAGCATCGACCCCCAGTAGTGTACCGTATTGGGAAAGCGAACCCCCCTAGGTAAGTGAACCGTACAACGACAGTGAGTTTCGGACTCATGAATGAGTACCGATGGACCAGAACGAGTCACAGCTTACGGTAGAGCACCGACGAAGGCAAACGAGCTGGTACGGAAGTTAGCGCACCGTTGGGCTCAAGCGAGCCAACCCAAGATACAGCATCGACGTGTGAAAGCGAGTTGCAACGACCCGAGCGTGCCATAGCAGGTCAACGAGCCGTCTTTCAGCCGAGAGCGCCATACAGCGGTATCGAACCAACGGACCTCAGGCGAACCGTACATCAATAGTGAGCCATAAGCACGGCATTGAGCAACGAAGCGTACGAGCGAGGCAATGAAGGTAAAGGGCGCCGCAGTGATGAAACGAGTTGTCATTGCTATAGAGGACCGTAAGGCCTTAACGAGCCACACAGGTTAATGGCATCGTACCAGAGAAGCGAGCCGTTTCGGCTACAGAGGACCGTTGAGCTTTAACGAGTTGGTTCGTTATAGGGGACCGCAAAGGGATTAACGAGCACTGCTTCCACCTAAGTGGAATCGCGGAAGGCAAGCGAGCCGAGCAGCGCGGAAGTGAACCGAAAGGCCGCAAGCGAGCGGACTTGACAAGCGGTCAAGATGTGTGATTGGGTGTCTCCCAGCTGGAATCCCACGAGGGAGACACCCAATGGTTACCGATGAAGACGTCCTATCGGGCGCACCGCTAGCACCAATCGACAAGCTGATGCGGGAGGTGAGAGCTGCGGCCAGCGACCTGGGCCGCGGCGAAGCCCGTAGCCTGGTCGACACCTACTACCGAGTCCAACGACAGCGCATCGACCTCTCCGCCCAAGTGCGAGCACTCGATGCGGCCGGGCGGCCCAGCCTCGTGGTGCGGCACTTCGCCGACCAGATGCGGGCCATGGAACGACAGATGACGTCGGTCCTCGACGCCTTCTCGATGTCGAACAATGTGGGGCAGTGGAGCCGGTCCATCACCGGCGTCGGCCCCGTCATCGCCGCAGGACTCATGGCCTACATCGACATCGAACGAGCACGGACCGCCGGAGCGATCTGGCGATACGCAGGCTTGGACCCTACCCTCAAGTGGCATGGCAGGGTGGCGGGGCGGGAGCTCGTCGAGTCCGCCTTCGACGTCGAGTTCACCGACGCGGGGGCCATGTACTGGCTGGCCAAGGCGACCGATCGGCGCACCTCCGGGCTGTACCAAGCCTTGGAAGTCGAGGTTCCGACCGTGCAACGTGCCTGCCAGGCGACCGCCGAGGAGGCCGGGGTGGCGTATTCGGTGGTCGAGGCGCTGTTCGTTCAGCGGCCGATCCACGTCGACAACGCGATCGAGTTTGCCTGTGAGCAGCTCAGCCTCGACCCCCGCAGCGTCTACGAGCTGATCTACCGCGACGTGAAGGTCGACCAGCAGGCGATCCGGTCCTACCTGGCCAAGCGACCCTGGAATGGCAACCTCAAGGTCTTGTGCTGGAAGCTGGGTGACAGCTTCGTCAAGCAGTCGGGCCGACCGAACGCCTTCTACGGTCGCCTGTACCGCGAGCGCAAGGAACAGGAGGTTGCCTATAACGAGGCCGGCAGGTTCAGGGCTCAGGCCGAGGAGACCTTGTCAACCAAGCGCATCCAGGATCCGCTGACCCGGGCGACCTACCAGGCGGGGATGCTGCCTCCGGGTCGGCTGGACCTGCGGGCCAGGCGGTGGGCGGTCAAGATCTTCCTCGCTCACTGGCATGACGTGGCGTACCGGGACTTCTACCACGAGGCACCACCCAAGCCCTGGGTGTTCGAATGGGGCGACCAGGAGCACACCCACATGATCGAGGTCCCGCGGGAGGGCGACGGCGGCGAGTGACTTGATCGGGTCGGGTGGAGGACAATCGAGCCTCTGCCCGATCTGAGTCCATTGATCCGAGCGGACCGTGCAGTAGTAGCGAGTCACCAAATCTTAGAGTGCCGCATCCGAGCAGCGAGCAACGTCAACTAAGTGTTCCGCATAGAGTGAGCGAGCCGTTATCTCGAAGTGTTCCGCAACTCAATAGGCGAGCCCATGGACGCTCAGCGTTCCGCATCAAGTGAACGAGCCATCTCTCCACAGTGTACCGAGGCAAGGCAAGCGAGTCATCGTCTAATGAGTGCACCTTGGCATGGTAACGAGCCATTCCAGCGACTGAGTACCGTGCTCAAGCAGCGATCCGCTTCTGATGTTGAGTACCGTTCCAGCTGAGTGAGCCTATCCACCCGGGGAGTACCGTTCACATTGAGTGAGTCAGTCCGTCCTTGAGTACCGTTCACGATGAACGAGCCGGATCTCCATTGAGACCCGTACACATGAAGCGAGCATTGGTCCAGTTAGTGTACCGGAGCGATTAAGCGAGCTTGAATCCAGCTGAGCGTACCGGAGCTTATGAGCGAGTAACCCAGCCGCAGAGGGCCGTACTACGACAACGAATCGTTCAGCTCGTCTAGTGTTCCGCAGCAGCGCAATGAATTCCGCCCATGGAGAGTACCGCACGGATTGAATGAGATCGGGCGTGTCAGGGGTACCTTAGGGGTCGATCGAGCCAACGTAACCTTACAGCACCGCAGCAACGAAGCGAGCCAGTGCGCTAACCCGGTCCGGGGGATGCCAGTGAGCCGAAGACGCAGACTGGTTCCGAAGAATCTAAGCGAGTCGCTTCATATGAGAGTGTCAAGGACACCTAACGAGTCTAGTCTGAGGTAGCGGGTGCCGTATGCACTGAACGAGCCGATGCACCACGAGGGCGACCGAACTGCAACATCGAGTTGTAAAATGCGAGAGTGCCGTTCCGGCTGAATGAGTAGCTGCAAGCCGAGGGTACCGTTCCTACTGAACGAGCCGATAGACAATAGCGCGCCGTTGACATTGAGCGAGTGGCCTGTCCGCGAGGGCACCGAAGTATCTGAACGAGCCAGAAAGGCCGAACCCAGTATCGTAATGACGTAGCGAGCGACGTTGCCGGCGAGGGTGCCGCAATGATGCCAGCGAGTCAGGTGGCTT
>Ga0075420_100004594_pt1 | contig 12106 bp, 5 predicted proteins | sample SoiMetdeltSBSDD4_FD_75296 | JGI IMG/M metagenome (GOLD analysis project Ga0075420, IMG submission 75296) | Bulk soil microbial communities from a Populus tree surrounding site in Tennessee, USA - Soil MetaG P. deltoides SBSDD4 | ecosystem: Environmental > Terrestrial > Soil > Tree plantation... | reverse complement strand
TATGTGTTGATGTTTTAATAATGATATTATCTGCCACCCATTTATTCCAAACTCCTGAAATGCTGTTTCTGTCTTCTTTATTAATGCTGATCATCTGAGGTACTTCATCATCGATCGATATAGCATACTGCAACCCGTTTTCGGTGCCATGGAAATTTAAAGTAGGAGAGAAATGAGCGGTCAATTTGATCGTCCCCGTATCATAACTGTAGATCTCATATTCTAAACGAGGACCACTCGCAGACAATTTTTGTTCAGGAATGTTGACCGGAAAAATAGCAACACCATCTCCATCTTTTCCGATATCGGGTATGATTTTCCATTGAACTTTTTTTCCGTTCACGGTTCTTGTCCACCTGGCTGAGTTTATAGACACTACTCCATCCTTCTCATAATATACATTGCCTTTTTGGTTTGCCGGTATTGAATCCAATGAGGAATAGGTAGCTAGTGCTACACCAGGTGGGTGTTGCTGCGCATTGGCCGGTACATACCTGACTTCCGGCATTACTTGTTTTGGTGGTTGTTGCCAATAAGTATACCCGATATGCGTTTGATCCATCATATGATTCCATTTGTCATTTGCCACCTGGTGATATTGAAGGGTAAGCAGAGAATCTTCGATGTAACATTTTTTTGCATAATCAGCGTACCTATTCGCATCCGGCCAATTTAAGGTCAGATAAAAACGATTTTGTGCAACCGCACCATATAATTGATGCAGGTTGTTAAGTGCTTTTACAGGATGTAACACCAATTCGAAGAAAGCATCTTTGTATTCTGGAGCTAAAAGATTGTTGATTTTTTCAGCAGTTTGTTGAAGCGTTTGCCATTCATTTAGCACCCTGATTAACTCGTCACCATAAGAATATGTAAATTGATAGGTGTTTGCATCAAGCAACTCCGGCTTTCTTCTTGCAGCATATTGGGAGTACTTGCGAATTATTTCGCCAATTTCTTTGGCATATTGTTGTCCAAATTGACCGGCCGCCCAGTTCGTATAGTATTCTCTCAGATTATCTTCATTCCATTCACCAGGATCCCATGCATAATTTAAAAAGAAAGAGATCGGAAATTCCATCGGTTTAATATCACCTACATTCACGATCCATATTTGTTTTACGCCGTACTCATATGCCAGGTGCATTTGCTCCCAAACTCTTGCAATATTGTTTGTGTTGATCCATTTATAATTTCTTGGGCCACCTACATAATCGAAATGATAATAGATGCCATAACCACCTTTTCTTGGAGGGTCACTCAGTTTTGGAAGTTTGCGAAGGTTTCCCCAGTTATCATCACATAATAATAATGTAACATCATCAGGCACTCTCATCCCTTTATCATAATAATCCTGCACTTCCTTATACAAGGCCCATAATTGTGGCGTTTCACCCGCGGGTTTGCCGGTTACTTCTTCAATGATCTGGCGCTGGTCTTTCACAATTCGTTCTAATAATTCTGTAGCAGTTTCACGGCTCATAGGCGCATCGCCATCGCCACGCATACCAACACTAACTATCTTTTCATTCCATGCCCGTTGCATACCACCACGCCAGTACTCTTTTAATCCTGCTTCAGTACTATCATAGTTCCACTTTCTTCCTTTGCCAAAATATTTCCATTCTTCATGTGCCCGCATCAATGGTTCATGATGAGATGTTCCGATCACAATTCCATATTTATCTGCCGATCTTACATTTAATGAATCGTCATAATAGAATGCATTGCCCCACATTGCCGGCCAGAGATAATTACCTTTTAACCGTAATATCAGTTCAAAAACCTTTTCATAGAACAGGTGATTAAAGCCTCCAAACTTTTCTTTTGTCCAGCCGGAAAGGGCAGGAGCCTCATCATTAATAAATATGCCACGGTATTTTACTTTGGGCGCATCGGAGATAGCGACATTATTCTTTACAAAAATTTCTTTTTTCTTTTTAACGGGAACATCCGCCCACCAATACCAGGGAGAAACCCCGATTTGTTTTGAAAATTCAAACACACCATAGGCGGTTCCTCTTCTGTCGTTGCCTGCGATGATCAACATGTTTGGTAACGATTGCAGGATATAAGCTTCCCATTTGCCGTCGATATTTTTTGTATTGATCTTTTTTTGTGCCAGTAGTTGTTTAAGGCCAGACGACGCTTTGAGCGAACCAATAATAATTGCCGGTGATGAAGAAAGAATTTTATTTGTTATCGGCAGCTTTTTGCCGGTAACCATTTCAATATCCTGCTGCAATAATTCTGCTGATCTTTTCACAAGTGGAAAATCATTATCGTCAATATAAATCACTGCATTTGATAATGAAAACGAGTTGGGCTGTTTTATTTCCGATACCAGTTGACCAATGCTTTCAAAAAAGCATGTACAAGCTATCCAAACACTAATGATCAGTTTCAACATAGTGAGAGTAATTTCCCGGTTAAGAGCCGGGGTTTAAAAACCAATACTATTACCGCCATCAACAGGCAGCACAACACCTGTGATATATTTTGCTGCATCAGTTGCCAAAAACAATGCAGCATCACCTATATCGGAAGGCTGACCCATTTTTCCCATCGGTGTACGATTAAACACTTTTGTTTTACGCTCCGGATCGCTATCCAAAGCCTTTGCCGTCATATCGGAATAAATAAATCCGGGAGCAATTGCATTGATGCGTATCCCTTTTGGCGAAAGCTCAACAGCCATGGCCCTTGTCATGCCATCGATCGCCGTTTTACTGGCACTGTATGCGATCACCTTTGGTAACCCATATTGTGCTGCCATGGAACTGATATTGATTATGCAACCGGATTTCTTTTCGAGCATATGTTTTACTACCTCGCGGCTCATTACAAATACTGCCGTAAGGTTGGTGGTGATCACTTTTTGAAAGTCTTCATCTGTTACCTCCTGAAATTCTTTTTTCATGTTGATACCGGCATTGTTCACCAGGATATCAATTTGACCGAATTGTTCAATGACATCACATACAAAAACCGGTATAGAAGAAAGATCACTGACATCGCAAGCCATGGCATGACAAAGCTTTCCCAGCTTTTCTTTTGCAGTGTTCAATTTTTCTTTGTCTCTTCCTGCAATAATAGTTTCGATACCCGCCTGGGTAAACTTTTCTGCGATAGCAAACCCTAATCCCGAACCACCTCCCGTTACAATAGCAATTTTCTTACTCATAATGACTTATTCTTATTTAGTTTCCAGGAGCATATAGAATTCTTATGCTTTTATAATACTCGAGCGGCTTATCCGGTTGTTCATAGGTAGAAGGTATTGGTTTTTTGGAATAGGTTTGGAAATAAAGAAGACAGGCATTGCGCCACCATATTGCATCCTTTAGTTGTATGTTCAACAACTGTTGCACCTGTCTGAATCTTTCAGCATCGATCTTATTTTCGATGCTGTTCCATTGGTCAATAAATGATCTTACAGAATCAACTCCTGTGTTGTATTTGTAACAGAGCTCATGCCATAGCGTTCTTCCGGAGTGCATTTTATGCTCCCAGGAAGCATGATGAAACCACAACAAATATTCGTCGGGACATTTATTAATGTCATTAAATTGATTTTGGACTTCGACGGCATATTGCACTAAAGCATTGGTGCCTTTTGCCGTTCTGTCGAAACCAATACCAAATGAATCTGCTTTATGATAATAAACCGGGTTCCAATCCGGCCGGTTCAATGTATTTCCCCAGGGCATTGGACCATAGTGATGGCCATTATACATAATATGAGTAAGCCCGATGGGGGTCATGTAGTTTACCAATGCCTCATGAGAATGTAACATGATATTTTTTATGACGCCGATAGTTTTCTTATCCTTCGAAAAAGTCTGTTTGATCCATTCTTCGGAAATTTGTTCTGATGTCAGGTGATGGTCCCAACTCAATCTTCCCAGTGTATACCAATTGGCTTGCGCAAATGGATGACCACACCAGTTGATATCATTACCAATATTGCTTACACCGGCCATTCCATTCAATGAAAAATTATCAAGAGACCCATCAACAACTTTTGCTACAGTCGAACCTTCACCCTTTGAATAAGTATCAGCATTCAGCACTTCCTTGAACAATGGTGCTTCATAAACTAAGTGAGTTCCTTGTCCCAGGTATTCCTGCGTCAATTGAAATTCCATCATTAATGGTGTATGATGCATGGCGCCGAAAAGAGGAGAGTAGGGTTCTCTTGGTTGAAAATCTATTGGGCCATTCTTTACCTGCACCAAAACATTGTTTCTGAATTTTCCATCAAGCGGCTTGAATTCTTCATAAGCTTGTTTAAACCGGTCATTTGATTCCGGATTGTATACAAAGGCTCTCCACATTACTATGCCACCAAAAGGAGCCACGGCATCAGCCAGCATATTGGCACCATCAGCGTGATTCCTTTTGTAATCCTGCGGCCCGGGTTGTCCTTCACTATTGGCTTTTACCAGGAAACCGCCAAAATCAGGGATGACCGAATATATTTCTTTTATTTTCTCCTTCCACCAATTTTGTACACTATCATTTAAAGGATCGGCAGATCTTAATCTTCCAATTTCTATCGGGGCACTGAATCTTGCCGTGAGATACACTTTAATACCATAGGGACGAAATACATCGGCCAAAGCTTTTACCTTCTCTAAATAGGGTCCCGTAAGAATCACTGCGTTTGCATTCACATTGGTTAATACGGTTCCATTAATACCGATCGAAGCATTTGTTCTGGCATAATCGATATAACGTTTATCGATATAGCCGGGTAAGGTATGCCAGTTCCAGATAGAAAATCCTGCATAGCCTCTTTCAACAGTCCTGTTAAGATTATCCCAGTGATTCAGCAGTCTCAATTTTAATTTAGGCTGCGAAATCATATTCAAAGCGCTAATTGGTTGTTCAGTTTGTATCAGGCGTATCAAATGAAAAACTCCATATAGTAAACCGATATCCGTATTTGCTTCTATATTAATAACCGGTTTGCCGGCTAAGGTCGCTGAATTTATTGCGAAGCCTTCCTGTCCAAAGGCAACATTCTTTTTTTCTTTCTTATTGTTTCCTATGATCAATCCTTTATTGCCCGTTGCATTGAATACAGGAATTTGAGCAAGCATTCCTCTTGACGCTTTTAGTAATTCATTCCTGATAATCTGAATTGTCGCAGAGTTGCCGGATACCGAAATATCCTTCAAAAATGAGCGATAGGATTGAAGCAGTAGTTTATTTTCAACAGGTTTATACCGGAGCCAAAGATCATAACCATCTTCAGCTTTTATTAGTGAAGCAGTTAATATGCATATGATAAACAATCCCTTTTTCATTATGATACCGGCACAGCCTAGTAATGTGGCCTTTTCTTTATAGATGATTTTCTAATAACTAGATCCGACCTGATCACTATGGTTTGCGTGTGTTTTATATTCGCTAATCCTTTCAGGTGATTGATGAGGTTTCTCGCTGCAATTTCTCCCATATCCATTCCCGGATAATCTATGGTAGTTAATTGCGGTTCTACAATTTTACCGATAGCGTCATTATTAAAACCAACGATCGCAATGTCATCAGGGATCATTATTCCATATTCCTTCAACGTTTGCATACATACAGCGGCTGAGAAATCATTGGTAATAAAAGCGCCATCGGGAAGTGGCTTCATTTTCAAAATTTCTAAAGCCGCCTCAATGCCACATTGCTCACTCAGATCTTTTATCAAAACGTAGTTTTCATTGAAAGGAATATTGTTATCATACAACGCATCCTTGTATCCTTTGTGACGCTGGGCATATACATTTCGTTTCAGATTCGCAGTCACTAGCACGATCCTTTTACATCCCTGGTCAATAAGATGTTCGGTTGCCTGGTAACCGCATTTATAATTATCGATGATGACCTTGGTGCTGTCACTGTTTTCTTCTACACGGTCAAAGAAAATAACCGGGATAGATTTTTCATAAAAGGATTTATAGTGATCAAGACCCTGTGTATCGAAGGCAAGCGAAGCGATCAACCCATCCACTCTCTTATGAAATAAGTTCAGTGCATTGGCCGACTCTTTTATAAAACTTTCTGAAGAGTGTGCGATGATCAGATCATATCCTGCTTCAGCTGTTATTTTTTCTATACCAGCCAGTACGGATGTAATAAAATTAGAATTCAATTCGTGAACAATAACGCCGATGGTATTTGTTCTTTGTTTGCGAAGATTACTGGCAAATGTATTATGCCTGTACCCAAGTTCTCTGGCGGCCTCTTGTATCTTCTTTTTTGTGTTCTTATTGATCGCAGGATGATCCTTTAAAGCACGGCTCACAGTAGCGGACGATAAGTCAAGCTTCTGCGCTATATCATAGATCGTAACTTCTTTTTTTGGCTTCATGGTGCAATCGGTTGCATAAAAATCGCAAAAAAAATGACATAAAAACCAATTAAGCAGATTTGTTTTTTAAAGAAGATTCACGAATGATAAGGTCGGCGCGCAAAATAATGCTATTGGTAGTTTTTGTACTCGATAATCCTTTCAGATGATCAATGAGATTCATAACAGCAACCTCACCGACCTGGTAACCTGAATAATTAACTGTCGTTAAGTTGGGTTCGACCACTTTGCTGATCGGATCGTTATTAAAACCTGCAAACGCGATATCTTCTGGTATCCTGATACCTGCTGTTTTCAACTGTATCATACAATGCACCGCAACGGTATCGTTCGCTGCGAAAACTCCGTCCGGTCTCAATGAAGGGTTCATTTTCAAAATATGTTTGGCCGCTTCGGCACCCGCATCCTCATTAAGATTACTTATATAAATCAACTTTTCACTAAACGCTATGTTATGATCCTGGAGGGCTTTTTTATAACCTCTTAAACGCTCTGAATACACATCACGCAGCATGTTACCGCCCAGGTGCATGATTCGTCTACAACCCTGTTCCAGTAAGTGTTTCGTTACATCATATGCTGCCTTAAAATTGTCAATCAGTATGCTTGTACTTTCACTATGTGGAAAGGTTCTGTCAAAAAAAACCACGGGTATTCCTTTTGAAAAAAATGGCTGGAGATGATTTATATTTTCAGTGTCATATGCCAGAGAGATCAACAGGCCATCCACTCTTTTATTATACATGGTGTGGGCATTGGCCTTTTCCTTTTCTCGTTTCTCCAGGGATTGAGTGATGATCAGGTTATAATGTTCGCGGCTCGCTGCATCTTCCATTCCGGCGAGCACCGAAGACATAAAATTACTGTTGAGACGCGGAACAATTACACCAATGGTGTGTGTTCTTTTACTCCTGAGGCTGCTTGCAAAAGTGTTTGAACGGTAGCCTAATTCTTTAGCGGTGTCTGCGATTTTCTTTCGCGTATTCTTATTTATCGTAGGATGATTTTTTAACCCACGGCTTACCGTAGTAGCCGAAATTTTCAAATGTTTGGCAATATCGTAGATCGTTATTTCCTTTTGGATTGACATGGTGCTCGATTGCGAGTACAAATAAAAGCAGCATTTTTCGAAAAAAAAATTGCAATCGGTTGCAATTTTAAAAATTTACCCTATATTCGTTTTACCAAGGCACGGATTTACGATTGCAGGTTTACGCGAAAGTCCACAACAACTCTTTATTGCTGTATGAGAAAAATAAGATCACATCAATCTTCTTTCATGCGTTTGCATGTTTCGTTGTGTAGTGGCTTACTATCAACTTTCACTATCAGTTTCTTAAAGAAAATCCATGGGAACACCTGGCAGACTGATGCCTGAAAACAATGAAGGTTCTTCGTTATGCAATTCTCATTTATTATATCAATTCAATTGCCAAATTAATAATTATGAAAAAAACTGCTTATTTAGAAATCCGGATGCAGAAGTTGATAGTACAGTCAATGAAGAATATGCTGATTATATTTTCATTGCTGTTATTTTCTGCAGGCGCATTGGCGCAAAATATTACTATTAAAGGGAAGGTTGTCAAAGATGATGGGCAGCCCGTGCCCGGTGCCTCCGTGGTTGTAAAAGGCACAACGAGCGGAACTACATGTAATGATACGGGTGAATTCCAGATTACAGCGCCGGGTAATGCAACACTGGTAATAACAGCAGTTGATTTTGCAAACAAAGAAGTGAAAGTAAATAACCAATCATCTTTGAACATTACACTAACCGCTCTGGATAAAACTCTTGGTGAGGTGGTGGTAACAGGCTATGGTACCACAAGGAGAAAAGATGTGACTGGTTCAATTGCTTCGGTAACAGGAACCACATTGAAAGAAGTTCCGGCACCTAATGTTGTTTCACAACTTAAAGGCCGCGTAGCGGGTGTTTCAATAGTTAATAATAGTAGTTCCATCGGATCCATTCCTCAGATTCGTATTCGGGGCAACCGAACTTTGACTACCAATTCAGGTGCAAGCGATGCGTTAGATGGTCCCTTATTTGTCGTAGATGGAATTCCATACGGCGGTTTGAATGATTTGAATCCTGACGATATTGTTAGCATGGATATTTTAAAAGACGCATCCGCAACGGCCATATATGGCTCACGAGGTGCCGGTGGAGTTATATTAATCACTACCAAACGTGGAAAAGTTGGGAAACCAGTAATTAGTTACGATGGCTATTATTCAGTAACATCTATTTTGGACCAATACAAGATATTCAGCGGTCCTGAGTATGCCCAATTTAAGCAAGATGCGGCTACTTATAACCGATCATCATCTACCAGCCCAGGTACTTCGTCCTATTTGCTTACTCAGGCGGAAAAAGACGCTCTGGCTGCTGGCATATCAACCGATTGGCAAAAATTAATTTTTCAACATGGCTATACTACAAACCATCAGTTAGGTGTACAAGGAGGTACTGACGCAACTCAATATTCATTAGGCACTGGATTTTTTAGAGAAACGGGAATCATTCCAAATCAAAGATTTGATCGCGGAAACTTGCGTTTGACATTAGATCAAAGAATTGGTAAAAGAGTAAAAATTGGTGTGAATAGCCTGAATACTGTTACGTATACAAATAATCCCGGCGGAGGAGGCGTACCGGGAGGTTTGGTGAGATTAACGCCATTGGCTGCTCCTTACAATTCAGATGGTACTGTGAATATAAATCCGGCCGCGGGTTCGATTGATGCTGCCCAAGTAAGCCCTTTAACATTGATAACAAAAGCTAATTCTATACTATCAAGAAGCAGATCATTAAGGACTTTTAATAGTGTGTATGCAGAAGTTAGGATTATTGAAGGATTAAGGTACAGGTTTAATGCTGGTCTAAATTATAGCCAATCTGCTTTTGATGGTTACTCCGGCCCCCTTACTTACGTCAATACTGCAACAGTGCAGTCATCATCAAATGCATCGGTAAGTAACACTGAATTTTGGAATTATAATTTGCAACACCTTTTATACTATGATAAAGTAATTGCCCAAAACCATAGAATTGGCTTTACAGGCTTGTTTGAGGTGACTAAAGACCATTCAAAAGGGAGCAGTATGACTGTGACCGGAGTTCCTGCTGATTATATAGGCAGTTCTAATTTTGCATTGGCGAGTGGAACTCCTACTGCAAGTGGCAGTTTCACCGAACAAGGATTAGTTTCTTATATGGGACGCTTAAATTATTCATATAAAAATCGCTACTTGTTGACGGCCACAGTAAGACGTGATGGCTCATCAACTTTATCTCCTGGCCATCAGTGGTTCACTTATCCAGCTATAGGCTTGGGTTGGGCTGTTTCTGAAGAAAGCTTTATGAAGAATATTTCATTTATTTCTAACCTTAAGTTAAGAGGAGGATGGGGTGTTTCAGGTAATAGAAATGTCGGTCCTTATTCAACACTTGGGGCATTATCGGCCGGATATTATAATTTTGGAACGGGTACTGCCGGTCAACAATTGGCTTACACAGTAACGAGCCTGCCTGCTACAAATCTAAGTTGGCAATCTACCTCCCAAGTTGACGTCGGTCTTGAATTCGCAATACTAAAGAGTAGGATTACCGGTAGCATCGACTATTATCATCAAAAAACAAAAGATATCTTATTGTCCGTATTACTTCCTCAAAGTAATGGGGCCAACTCTACCCTGAAAAATCTAGGTAAAACAGAAGGTAAAGGGTTAGAAATTACGCTTAGTGGAAATATTTTTCAAAATAAAGCTGGTTTTAGTTGGAGCGTAGACCTGATTTATTTCTTTAACAGAGAAAAAATTACTCAATTGACTACTCCGACTGAAAAATCTATTCCCGGCAATGGTTGGTTTGTAGGAGAACCGTTAACTGTGATATATGATTATAAGAAATTAGGGATATGGCAAACTGAGGATTCTGCAAAAGGTATTATTGCACAACAAACTTCACCGGTTCAATTCCCCGGGCAAATACGTGTTCAAGATTTAAATGGAGATAATAGAATTACTGCCGCAGACAGGCAAATTTTGGGAAATTTCCAACCAGGATGGGAAGGAGGAATTACCAACAGATTTAGCTACAAAGGTTTTGACATGTCAATAGTTGTTTATGCAAGAATGGGTATGAAACTCGTTGTTCCATATCTTACTGGTAACTCTACAGGAAGTGGAGGTTTTGCGTTCTTTAATCAAAGCCGTGTAAACCAAATAAAGATTAACTACTGGACCCGCACTAATCCTACCCACGATTTTCCAGCACCTGATGCTGGTAGCGCAGTTGCCTATTTTGGTTCTGTTTTGGGTTATCAGGACGGATCATTTATTAAGTGCAGAAGCATAAACCTTGGTTATGAAATTCCTGGTAAAATTTTTGGTAAAATCGGAATTAGCTCTGCAAGAGTGTATGTAAATGCTACAAATCCATTTATTATTTATTCACCTTTTGTAAGAGATGGCTTCGGTACTGATCCGGAAGGGAATGCATACAATAGTACACAATTATCACCAACTGGTACAAGTGATCCTGGTGCGCCGACCAGACAAATCAGTGTGGATCTTAATAATCCATCCACGAGGCAATTTACTTTTGGAGTAAACTTTAAATTTTAAACTTTTAATAATATTAGTATGAAAGATAAACACGTGAAGTATAAATTAATTTTAGCCACGTTGGCTTTTGTTAGTATGGGCTGCAAAAAAATTTTGGAAGAACATCCGCAAGCTCAAATTGTACCCTCTTTCTTTACTAGTCCTTCCGGTGTTTTAGGTGGAATTGCAGGTGTATATAATGATATAAGAGGACAATGGGGCACAGAAGGGTTTACTAATGAAATGCAGGCGGGTACGGATGAATTTTTGATGGGTCAAAGCGGCAACTCAATTATTTGTACTTACAATGGCCTTAATGCTACTAATTTCGGAGCTGCTTGGGCAGTAGCATTTCAGGATATAAACACATTGAATGGAGTGCTGCAATATGGGCAAGGAATAAATGTTGATTCAATTACGAAAAAAAGATACCTCGCTCAGGCAAAATTCCTGAGAGCTTTTTGGTATTTCTATTTGGTGCAAACTTATGGGCCGGTGCCTTATCACACCACCTTCATTACCGTTCCCTCCCAAGCTGACCGTAGATCCTCAGTCGACAGTATTTATTCGTTAATAATACAAGATTTAACAGAAGCAGCGAATGATTTACCCAATACAGTTACAGCTCCTTTTCTTGGCAAAGCAGCCACAAAACCAGTTGCTCAATTTCTCTTAGCAAAAGCATATTTAACAAGGGGGTGGTTAAATAACACCGCATCTGATTTTACCACTGCAGCAACTCTTTCTGCTAATATAATCGCTAATAAAACAACTTATGGTTTAGATTTATGGCAAGACTTTGGTGATGCTTTTGTACCGGCTAATGATTATGGGAAAGAAACGATGTTTGTAAGCGATCACGTATTAGACCCAAAATATGGGTATTACAGTGTTGGAGCTGGTGCAAGTGGCGGAGCTGCTCAAAACCTTAGTCCATGGTTTACCAATTGGAATTATCCTAATAACAGCGGAGTCAACTCATACATAAATTCATCGGGCGCTATTGTTAATAGTGGTACCTCTGGCATGATTCGAGATTCATATTATGGCCGTCCTTATATTCGTATGTGTCCTAATTATTACAAATGGCCAAGCGGACCGAATGCAGGCAAAACCTATTTTCTTGAC
>Ga0075420_100004592_pt1 | contig 12106 bp, 9 predicted proteins | sample SoiMetdeltSBSDD4_FD_75296 | JGI IMG/M metagenome (GOLD analysis project Ga0075420, IMG submission 75296) | Bulk soil microbial communities from a Populus tree surrounding site in Tennessee, USA - Soil MetaG P. deltoides SBSDD4 | ecosystem: Environmental > Terrestrial > Soil > Tree plantation... | reverse complement strand
CAAGCTGAATCGTCTCATTGACGTTGAGCGTTCCATTGACGATATGAGCCGAGTTAATGATGTGCACTCCAGGAATCGATGTGGCCATCGGCGGAAGCTGATCGGAATAATTCAAGGTCGAGATTGCCAGTACATACTTGACACGTGAAATCCGGAAGCAGAGCACAGCTTCTCTCCGAAACTTCGAATACATTCGTTCCAATGCGCTGAGGAATTTCTCTTTCACTTCCTCATCCGACCAGAGAAAGGCGGGATCGTCCGGAGCTACATACTTCGGAAGGTAGACCAGCGAGTGTCCGTCAAAATGCTTACGATCGACCAACGCCGACATCTCAATGACCGCCGTGAACGGTATCCCGGTTTCAGTGATATTGGTCACATAGAAGTCGGCGAGCGGTTCCTTCAAGAGCAACGATGCACAAATGATCCCTTGGTATTGAATACCGTTCAATTTGGCCTGCTCATCCGTTGAGAGGCCATGACAGAGACGGGCGGCGACGGGTGCCGCAACCGTAATCACGAGGCGGTCGACTGTTTCCTTATGACCGTTCTTGAATTCGATCCTGACGCCGTCGCCATCACGCTCCACTCTTGTTGCCGCGTGGTTCAGCTCAAGACAAACATGCTCTTGACTCAGGACATCAACAAATCGCTCAAGGATCCGCGCGTAGCCTCCGGGGACATATCCAAACATCTCTTTTTTCAGCCCTGAACGGCGCGCGGCATACATACGGGCAATGATCGCCCAGATGAACGCGGCCGAGGCGATCTTGTACAGATCGCCGAGTTTCGCACGAAGGAGGGGAAGCCATATTTTCTCGAACGTGTGATCGCCGGACCACCGCCTCAACCAGTCCGCAACGGGGATTTTTTCCAGTCTCTTCCAATCCTTGATCTGACTTGCGTAGAAAATTGTCGCGCCCAGGCGAAGCTTATGAATGAGATTCAACGGAGGAAATTTCAGAAATTCAAGCGTATTCGACATCGAATAGAGCGTCTGATCGGTGTAAAAGCCGGTGCGTGTCTGAACCCATTCGATGTCTCTCTCCAATCCCAACTCCTCGAGCAGAGCGCGCAGATAGTGATCCGAGAGCAACGTGACGTGATAGTGCCGATCCCAGATGACATCGCCCAGTCTCCATGCGCCGGCCAGTCCGCCCAAGTGATCGGCCCCTTCAAACAGGGTGACGCGACGACCGTTCTGGGCAAGGCGATGCGCCAAGGTCATCCCCAAGAATCCGCCGCCGATGATACCCCATCGCTCTGATGGTCGAGACACGACTAGAGGTCCAGTATGGTGAGAGTTTATCGACAACTAACCGTCAACTCGGTGACGACCCGATCTTTGAGCAGATATCGCAAGCTGCAGGAGGGACACCCGACTTCTTGTTCGGTTTCGGATCCATATACAGAAGGCGGGAAGCGCGACAACAATTTTCCGCAGCGGCACACGCAGCCGATAGACGTGGCCGGATGTCCGATGACCAGATGAAAATCCGGAACCGATTTTGTGACGACGGACCCCATTCCGACCATGGCGAAGCGACCAATGACCAGATCATTGCCGATGATGCAGCCGGCTCCGATGGTGGCTCCTTCCCGAACCAGCGTGGGCAAGGTATGTTCATCGGGGTCCGAGGTTCTCAGTTCCTTAAGATCACTCGTGGTGGCACGCGGGAACCGGTCATTGGTGAAGACGGTGCCGGCGCTGATCATCACCCCGTCTTCAATTGTAACGGCAGTGCAGACATAGACCATGGCATTGATCTTGACGCGATTGCCGATGCGGACATCATAGGCAATATAGGTCTTCTCTCCTATGATGCATTGCTCGCCGATACGAGTGGCGTATCGGATATGCACGTTATCCCACACCGACGTGCCTGCGCCGATGTCCACTCCTTGTTCCACGATCGCGGTCGAATGGATGCGGACGTCCACGTCACGCTCCTGCAGTGACAAGGTGATGCGTATCAACGCTGTCTGCCGCCGGGACCCCGTTCTTTACTGCGATCCAACTCTCCTGCCGGAGTGATTGATACGCTGCTTCGATAACTTCCACGGACGCGAGCGCGTCCTTTGCCGTGATCAGTAAGATGTCCTGCCCGAGAATGGACCTTGAGAAGTTTTCGATTTGGCTGCGAAACGCTTGAAGCTTGTTGTATCCGCCACCGAATACGATCCAATCACGACTAGAGGATTGCCGATACTTTGACTCCTTCCACCCAATGGAGATGGTCCCATTTGAGCCGTAGATGTTGATGTAGCTATCCAATTCTTTATTGATACGCCAGGACAGGTCGATGTTCCCGATGATGCCGTCCCTGCTCTTCACGAAGATACGCACCGTGTCCTCGACCGCCAGTCCTTCGGCGCGTTTTCCTTCCACGACGTGCACGTCAGTCACCGGTCCCATGAAATAGCGCATCAGGTCCACGGAGTGGGATCCGTTGTCGATCAACACACCGCCGCCGCTGATGGTGGGGTCGGAGTTCCACCGGTTGGACATATCCACTCTGGCGGTAAAGGCATTCTCGAACAGAATGATCTCGCCGAGAATGCCCGACGTCACAATGCTCTTGGCGCGAATGACATCCTCGACATATCGAAACTTCGACCCCATCGTCAGCCTGACTCCGGCCCGTTTGGCGGCGTCCAGCATGGCTGTTGCGTTCTCCACATCAACGCTAAGCGGCTTCTCGCACAGCACATGGATCTTGTTTTCAAGGAAAAAGAGGCTGATCTCGGGATGGGTCACCGGAGGAGTGCTGACAATAACGGCATCCAGTTCCGATTCCTGGAACATGGTGATGTACGATCCGTAGCTGGGACAGCCGAATCCATGCGCCAATGCGTGAGCCGCTTCGACACGGATATCCGCAACCGCCTTGAGTTCGGCGTGCTCACACTTGTCGAACGCCTGTGCGTAGCTCTGCGCGATCGCTCCGGCCCCGACGATGCCAAACCGGACTTTCTTTCTCATCTTACGCCCTCCTTTCGGTCAATTGAACGACGGCTCCGCGCACCGCATCGGCGATGAAGTCGACGTGCTCATCCGTGTACCGTTCGTTCCATGGAAGCACCAGGACCCCTTCCAACGCTTCGAACGTCCCGGGGAATCGAGCCCGATCGTAATGGAGAACCGCCGGCCTCGCGAGCGTGAAAGGATACGAACTTGTCCCGAATGTTCGCTGCTTCTGAAAAATCTCGCACATGAATGCCGGTTTCTGGATATAGCGGGGGGCCGAGGCGATTCCCTTTGCCTTCAGCAGTTTCGCCAACCCGACCGCTCCCCCTGACACGACCGTACCATCGACGCGCAGGCAATATTTCCAGTAGGTATGGACATTCCCGGGCGACACAAAGGGCGTTTCGATCCCCGCCAGTCCCTGGAGCGCCTCTGTGAGCTTGTTTGCTGAAGCGATGCGGCTGCTGACAACGGAGTCAAGCTTTGCCAGTTGAGCCACAGCGACAGCTCCCTGCAATTCGCTCAGACGATAGTTCAAGGCCAAGAAATAGTGGTCCGGGTTTGGGTCGCCGTACCCCCACGCCTTGTTGATGAGAAGATACATCCGCCGCGCGAGGGCATCGTCGTTGGAGACCACCAGCCCCCCCTCTCCCGTCGTGATATGCTTCCCCTGCTGGAGACTGAAGCACCCGATCGTTCCAATGGTCCCGACCAGACGTCCATCATGCCGTGATAAGTAACTCTGTGCACAGTCCTCGATAACTGGAATCCCTTTTGATTGGGCCAACGCCATGATGTCGTTCATTTCACAGGGGTTGCCGAAAAGGTGGGTCACGATGATGGCTCGGGTCTTCGGGCTGAGGCAGGACTCGATCGATTTACGGGTGACATTGTATGTCCTGGGATCCACATCCGCGAAGACAGGAATAGCACCCTGATAGAGAATCGGCGTCAGCGCGCCCATGTCGGTGATCGAGGTCGTCACAATCTCGTCGCCCGGATCCGGATTGATGGCCGCGATGGCAATATGGATGGCCGCCGTTCCCGATGCGCATGCGTGGGCATGTTTGATGCCATACGTCGCGGCGAATCGAGTTTCCAACTCCTTCACAAATGTTCCTTTGGTGCTGGTGAGAGTACCGGAATGGATGGCGTCGGTGAGCGCTTTCAGTTCCTCGACGCCGAGCGTTCGGCCGGACGATTCTTGATCCGAAGGCAATGTGATGACGTCGTCTTGAGCGAGCGTGGAACTATTCATGAGATGCTCTCCTTTCTTGATCACGTATCGATTTGTAAATGGAGCTGCCGAGATGAAAGATCTCTTCAAAATACTGCTTGCTCTGTAAGGACAGGATTCCCAGGCTGATCAACTGGATAGCCAGCGTCAGCGACAAGCCTCCGACAATGAATGTATGGGGAAATGCCTGGTAGGCTTGCGCCACGGCAACGGAAGCCCGGTCAAAGAACCAGTCATATTGTGAGAGCGCCCGATACTCCCTGAGAAAATGCAGGAGAATCCAAGCATTGACATAGATTGCAAAGAGCAAGAGACCGAGGCCCGGTAATATGAAACACATGACCGGCTTGAAGAGAAAACCGGACAGCAGCGTGGAGAAGATGTGCCGCATTACCTTCATGCTCGACTTCCGCCTCGGGCCTACTGTCTGCTGAAGCTTCCAGTCCAGATGTGCGGGAATCTCCTCGATTCGTGCTTTGAGCAGCAGGCCCTTGTAGATAATCTCGGGGTTCACCTCCATTCCCACAGACTTTAGGTCCAGGCTTTTGATGAATCTCCCGTCGTATACCCGGACCATGCCCGTCAGCGTAGACACGTTGCAGTTTGCCGCCTGCGAGAGAAATCGATTGGCCCACACACTCAGCGTCCGTCTCAGCCACGGAACATTCGAAACAAGTCCGCCTTTGGTGTAGGGCGAGGTGACCACGACTTTGGCCCGTGTTTGCCTGATCCTGGTGAGGAGTTTTTCGATGTGATCCGGGGAATAGCTGAGATCCAGGTCCAGCACGACGATATAATCGCCCCGGCATTGATTAAAGCCCGATTTTAGTGCCTGTCCCAGTCCATAATTCTTCACGTGGTGGAGGACGTGGATATTACTATTCGACTTACTGAACTGCTCAGCCAGCGCACCGGTTTCATCCCTGCTGCCGTCGTTGACGACGATGATTTCCCATCGGTACTGCGTCTCCAATGATTCCATATGGCGGCACAGGCGGGTGAGGTTCTCCTCGATAATCATGGCTTCATTGAAGGCCGGTAACAGTATCGAAACGAGAGGCATATGGTTCGGGGACCGACTCTGATCGTCTGCCTCAGATATCGACAATATTCGGCGTGTGGATTCAGGGACTGAAGTTACTGCCGCCATGGAAGCACCTCAGATTGCGAAGTAAAAGATTGTCATCAACTCGTTGCCGTATTCCTCAACACTAAGCCGGACACCCGTTCATCGCCTGCGCACCCGACAGTTCCGCCAGAATGTGCACGATGCGCTTACCGCTATCCCCCCGACCGAACGGATTCTCGAGGCGCGCGACGCATTCCGCCCAGACCCCATCTTGATAGACCTCTTCAAGCAGATCCGCCAATCGCTCAGGATGTGCGCCGACCAGACGAGCCGAGCCGGATTCGATGGCCTCCCTTCGTTCCGTGTTGTCCCTGGTCACTAGAAGCGGTTTGCCCAGCGTGGGGGCTTCCTCCTGAATGCCTCCGGAATCGGACACGATCAGCCATGCCGCCGACAACAGAATCACGAAGTCTTGGTAATCCATCGGCTGCATCAGATGTATCCGGGGATGCCGGGAGAGCATCCGGGATGCAATGGCTACGACCTCGGGATTGGGATGAACCGGGAATATCATCGCCGCATCCTCGTGTCGTTCCACGAAGCAGCGAAGGACTTTAAAGTAGTCCGCCATCTGTGCTCCGAGATTTTCCCGACGATGGGCCGTCACGACGACCCGTTTGAGGCCTTTGGTCGCCGCCAGCACCTCCTCGACAATCGCCGATGCAGAAGACTTCCGAAGGATATTCTGCAGCGAATCCACGACCGGATTTCCGGTGACGAACGCCACCTCCTTGCTCACGCCTTCGGAGAGAAGCGTCTCCAGGTTCTGTTGGGTCGCGGCAAAATGATAGGTCGCCAGACGTGTGATCAGCAGACGATTCATCTCTTCCGGATAGGGGCTCCAACGGTTTCCCGAACGTAATCCGGCTTCGACATGCCCCACAGGAATACGCCGATGAAAGCCGGCGAGTGCCCCGGCCATCGCCGTCGTGGTATCTCCCTGAACAAGAATAAGATCCGGTTTTTCCTGGCACAGAACCGGATCCAATGAGGACAGGACCCGTGAGCACACGTGGCTCGGTGTCTGGTTCGCTTCCATCACGCGCAAATCGTAATCAATCCGTAAATCGAACAGACGGATAAAGGGGTATAAGAGATCCGTGTGTTGGGCAGAGGTGACGTTCACCGTCTCGAAGACCTCCTTATGCATCTCAAGGTGCTGAATAACCGGAGCCAACTTGATGACTTCTGGACGCGTGCCGAAGAGCACGATGACCTTGGTGCGCATTCCGGTTTTGTTGTTCATACTTGCGATGGACATTCGACGATGCTGCGGGACGGATTGACCCATCTGAAGGCCGCTCGATTGATCAGCCTTACGACGTATGTATGCTGGTCGTGGCTTTCACGGCTTGGATGTCACGGCACGTCGTGAATGAGGGAACGGCCGCCACTCATGGCGACCTATCTCAGGGAGTATTGGTTAGGCTACGACGAGGAGGAGTGGAGTCTTCATTCTTGTATCAAAGTGCTACTGAAACGGATGGACCAACGTTCGATAAACAATGATGCCAGACTGCCGTACGCCACCAGCCAAAGTGGTTCCGTCAAGACCATGTACCGATCACCCTGCAAATACCCAAGCGGCGCAGGCAGAATCAAGAATACCGTGAACACATAGCAGGTCACTGTCGCTTCGTTTCCGAAACCGATCTTTCCGGAACCCGCAAGAAATAGGACCACGATGAACATGACAACATGCATGCCCGTGAACACACGAGCGAGCAGGAAGGACCACCGCACAAGAAGGTCACGCGCTCCTGTGTGTCTCTGATCGCCCGGTGGAACAGTCCGGATGTAATTGGATCCCGCCATCAGGTGTTCTCCCACCAGCAAAGAGAGATACGTCTTGATCGTGGTTTTATAATTGTGGGTCATGTATGCCAGCTTGTCTCCCAGTTCTGGGAACCGTCGCAGCCCCTCTTGGGCCTCCAACGATTTCCGCCCCACAAACCTTCCATACTCTTGGTTCCCGTAGACGGCTGGAAAGAACCATGTGGAAATCCCTTGCGCCCCTACTGACACAAGCGTCACCGATCCCGTCACAAGAGAGGACACGAACATTTGACAGAGAAGCGGCACCATGATTATGAGCGGTTGCCACACCCTCCTCTCCTGATCTCTTAGCCAGCACCATCCGCAATACGCGACAAGGACGATCCAAAAGGGCAGCACGATCGGTCTTATGCAGAACAAAAGCGACACAACCACTGCCGCCATATAGAGACTCGTTCGTCGATCATACTGAAAATGATCCACCATGAGAGCGATGAAGACGCAGACCAGAAAGATAGAGAGAGTTTCCGTCAGACCATGAAGCGCCAGATAATTAAAAGATGGCGTGATGGCCAGGACTGTTCCACATAGTCCAGCGATCCAAGTTCGGCGTGTGAGTGCTCGTACCGACTCAAAGACAAGCCACAGCGACAGAGCATTCATAATCACTTGAAGTCCTTGCATGCCCGCGATCCCAATCAAACGATACAATCCCAGATACAATGGGAACATGAAGTTTCGCACTCGCAGGAGAAAATCCGACGGTCTCTCCGAGCTCCCAAGAGACGTGTAATAGTCAGAAATCAACCTGTAACCCGGCGCGTCGCTCTCTGCCATAAAAAATAGGGACTCATCTCCCAAATAGAACAAATGTCCGCTGAACCAGGTCATGAGAATGAACGCAGGAATATAAATAGCCGTGATCGCAAGCAGCGCTCTTGTCTTCTCGGCCCCCAGTACGTAAATAGTCATGCGCGACTCTCCGATTTGGTCAGGCCTCACGCTCGATCATGCAATAGGACTTGATCCGCAGTGATGGAAACCCTGCCATCAATCGTGCCCTATTTGCCTGCAGGAAAATTATTCTTCGAGAACCGGTTCAATAGCCCGCGATCGTTCGGAGGGTCAGGGAGACTCCGGTCGTTCTGGACAACGCTTATCTCTGAAGGACTTGAGGATTACCTTCTTGAACCCGGGCGACGCCGGAAGAGGTTTCGACATATCGATGGCTGCAGGCACAAGTAGCCTGTTCAGCTCTCCACTTCAATTTGAGACCGCATTCACACATCCACCCCGTCACCTTCGCCGGTGACCCCATCACAAGAGCATAGTCCGGAACGTCCTTCGTCACCACAGCCCCCGCCCCGACAAACGCATACCGTCCAATCGTCGTACCGCACACGATGGTGCAATTGGCCCCGAGCGTAGCGCCCCTCTTGACCCGGGTAGATTTGAGTTCATGCATCCGGGAGATCTCGCTCCGCGGGTTGAACACATTGGTGAACACCATGGAGGGACCACAGAAGACGGAGTCTTCGAGAATAACCCCCTCATACACGGAGACGTTGTTCTGAATCTTGACGCCGTCACCGATTGTAGCGCTCGGCCCGATCACCACATTCTGGCCGATCTTGCAGGATTTTCCGATCTTGGACCCTTTGAGCACATGCGACACATGCCAGATGCTCGTCCCCTCACCGATCTCCACTCCCTCATCGATGAACGCCGAATCATGTGCATACCACTGCTGGGGAGATCGAACGGTCGTCGAACGGACACCGCGGCGTTCTCTTGCCTCCAGCGCCTCCTGGCACTGTTGCAAAACGGAGAGGACTCGTAGACCTTCTTCCCCATCTGTTCGCGGAAGACGACGGCTCCGAATGCATTCCAAAAAGTGCCCGCATTCTTCGCTGAGTGGTTCCGCTGCACCAACCTCGACCGGCTGTGCCTCAGCACGGTTTGCTATCGGAGTCTGCCCTTTCCACTGAATGGAGTGCGGATACAACAGCAGCTTGTCCTTTTTTTCCATGTCATCGAACACGGCCATTTTTCGATCGCCTACCACAATCAGTTTTTGCTCCTTAAACGGATGGAGCCATGACACGAAGATATGCGCCTTGACGCCGCTCGGGAATGACAGGAGGGTCACGGTGGTATCGGCGATCTGTTCGTGCAAATAGTTACCACCCTGTGCAGCAACGGAGCTGGGTGTTTCCCCCAGGAGCCCGAGAATGACCGAGATATCATGGGGGGCAAAGCTCCACAGGATGTTTTCCTCGCGACGAATCTTTCCCAGGTTCAGCCGGTTCGAATAGATATAGTGGATCCGTCCGAGTTCCCCGCTCTCGATCAACTCTTTGAGTTTGAGAACGGCAGGATGGTACCAGAGCAAATGCCCCACCATCAGGATGCGCCCGCGATCTCGCGCCAAGGTAACCAGAGATTGTCCCTGTTCTGCGGAAAGGCATAGCGGCTTTTCGACAAACACGTCCTTGCCGGCGAGTAGGGCTTCTCGAACCATGTGACCGTGGGTCTCGGCCGGTGTTGCGATCGCCACGGCCTGAATCGATTCATCTCGTAAGACCTCTGTGTAGGACGTGAAAGTCCTGCATTGAGGATACTGCTCGCCAAGCGTACGAAGTGTTTCGGTGTGACTGTCACACACGGCTGTTAGTGCGTCCAAGCTGGAAAAATTGCGGACGAGGTTCTTGCCCCAGTAGCCGGACCCAACTACCGCCACTCGGAGACGCGACAGTTCGTCAACGTGTGTCACACCTGTGTGGCCCCGGAGCGTCATCAAAGTATCCGACATGATCCTCGTCCTTTCTGTCTGATGGAGACACTAACTGTTCCCCCTACGCGATGCGGATGTATCGCAAGAGGCTTTCACTTCCGCCTGGTGGGGATGCTGGTTCGCAGCTAGTTGTTTTGTCTGCTATGGATTCCGGAAATTGGAGCCGGTTTTGAATAGGAATGCGCACTCAAGGTGCGGAGATCAAATTCGGACCATTGCCGCGTGGAAAACATGTCTTGCATCCGTTGCCCGCCAAAACATCCGATAAAAGACCGGAACCGCTGCTCAAACCATCGTCGCCCTATTCCCTGGTGAAGTCGAACCGAGAGGGGAATAGGCAATGGAATCTCTTCCAACTCTTGCACGTCAAACTCATAGGGATGACAGTAAAACACAAATGGTGTGGCGCTCATGACGTGCCGTGCGAAGTATCGACTCACAAGTCCCGGTAGTAGACGATGATATCCTCCTCCTCCTACCGGCCAGTTTCTTCCGAGTGCGTGGAACGTAGCCAGGGGAGCCTCCAGGATCGTGTTGCCATGACCAAGGTTCACGCGCACCGGAAGGATCGGCCACTCGGGAATGCCATAACGGACCAGTTGGACCGGGACGACGCTGGAGTCGTACTCAAATCCTGCTTCCGCAAGGGCACCAAAGGCCCATAACGTCTTCCGGACGATCGAAAAATCGGGGGCACGATAGCCTTTGACCTTCTCTCCTGTGATTTGTTCTAGAAGGTCTTTGCCACGGCGTATGTCCGCCAGAAACTCGCTTGGGGACTGTTGCGCAATTTCCACATGTCCATAGCCGTGACAGGCAACCTCATGACCGTCAGCCTGGATCTCTTTCACCACGTGGGGGAAGCGTTCGGCCAGCTTGCCGAGCACGAACATCGTAGCCCGTACCTCCGCCTCGCGAAGAAGGCACAGCACTCGCCGCGTATTCTCAACCGCTCGATCGGTGATCGGAAGATTCCGGTCCCAGGTGGATTGAGGCCAGTCTTCAACGTCGATGGAGATGACCGGAGGACCGAAGCTCATGGTTTCACACACACGTGATAGTCCATACCGGCGCCCGGTATTTTCCGGATCTGAATGTCCGTAAAGCCGGCAGCCGAGCACAGCTTGCGAATGTGGACATCATCGTAGAAGTAGACGGGACATCGTCGCAGTCGGTATCGCAGTTCCCGAAATGGAGTTCTGAACCAGTGTCGGCTGGGAAAGGAAATGACGGCAAGATCCTTAACCAACGGCCGCAGGGCGTTCAAGAAGCTTTGAGCATCGGCGACATAATCCATGACGCCCATCACAATGACGGCGTCGTGCGGTTCCACTCTCACTCCCGGGAATATCCCCTCGATCAGCTCGCATCGGTCTTCTTCTCCCTTCTTCCGGCGGAGCCGTTGGCGGACCAGGGCAAGCATGTTCGGGGCCGGATCCACTCCCGTGACCCGAAAAGCGCCGCGCTTGAACGCCTCCACAATGTAAGGGCCCGAGCCGCATCCGATATCGAGAATCGTACGTCCTTTGAGCTGGCCGAGCGCCTCGAACGTGAGGTTGTACCGAATGAACATGTCGCTGCGAAACGTACAGTCTACCCAGCGCATGAAGAGGTTACGCTTTTGCTCGTAGATGGTATCGAAGGTTTCGGCAAATCCGTTGAAGAAGGTTGCCGCATTAGGTTCGTGAGACATGACATGCTCCTTTGTTGTTAAACACATCCCGAGCGATACGCTTGGGGTTCCGAAGAATCCCCCACACGAACCCCGCAGCATAAGCCGCGTGCATGATCGCTGCCGCGACGGGAAAGAGGAATGCAACTCTCCAGCCGGCCTTGCCGACCGCCCACACTCCCACCACACATAGTGTCGCCACGTAAACCAAGGGAAGCACCGCAGCTGTGATTCGCCACCATCCAGGCAGGAGCAGTCCTAGAACCGCAATCGCCAGCATGCAGGCCATGAAGAGCGGCGGCACAATCTGCCGGAGGGAAGCCGGAATCCGATGCTTTCTTAAGACCGCAACTCGCCAGTAGCCATAGTGAAAGTATTGACGAAAAAGGGCCCGGACGGTTTCCCTGACAAAATAGGTTGACCGTGCGCGTGGAGAAAGAAAAACCTTTCCACCGGATTTGGTCAACCGGTAATTCAGCTCATCATCTTGGTTGCGAACCAGGTTCTCGTCATAGAATCCGATCTGCTCG
>Ga0075420_100004591_pt1 | contig 12106 bp, 12 predicted proteins | sample SoiMetdeltSBSDD4_FD_75296 | JGI IMG/M metagenome (GOLD analysis project Ga0075420, IMG submission 75296) | Bulk soil microbial communities from a Populus tree surrounding site in Tennessee, USA - Soil MetaG P. deltoides SBSDD4 | ecosystem: Environmental > Terrestrial > Soil > Tree plantation... | reverse complement strand
GCTTGAGGGGCTAGTGGCCTAATCAGCCGTAGCAGTTCGAGTCTGCTCGTGGGCACCAACTATGCTGGCTGAGTACTATCCCATCCTGTTGTTCATCCTCGTCGGCCTGGCGGTCGGCGCGGCGCCGCTGGCGCTCGGCAAGCTGCTCGGCCCGAGCCGCCCCGACCCGGAAAAGCTCTCGCCCTACGAATGCGGCTTCGAGGCCTTCGAGGACGCGCGCATGAAGTTCGACGTGCGCTATTACCTGGTGGCGATCCTGTTCATCCTGTTCGACCTGGAGATCGCATTCCTGTTTCCCTGGGCGGTGGCGCTGAACGACATCGGCATGGCGGGCTTCGTGGCGATGATGCTGTTCCTCGGCATCCTGGTGGTGGGCTTCGCCTACGAGTGGAAGAAGGGCGCGCTGGAATGGGAGTAGCCCATGGGAATTGAAGGCGTCCTGCAGCAGGGGTTCGTCACCACCAGCGCCGACAAGCTGATCAACTGGACGCGCACCGGGTCGCTGTGGCCGATGACCTTCGGCCTGGCCTGCTGCGCGGTGGAGATGATGCACGCCGGCGCGGCGCGCTACGACCTGGACCGCTTCGGCATCGTGTTCCGCCCCAGCCCGCGGCAGTCCGACGTGATGATCGTCGCCGGCACCCTGTGCAACAAGATGGCGCCGGCGCTGCGCAAGGTCTACGACCAGATGGCCGAGCCGCGCTGGGTGATCTCGATGGGCTCCTGCGCCAACGGCGGCGGCTATTACCACTACTCCTACTCGGTGGTGCGCGGCTGCGACCGCATCGTGCCGGTGGACGTGTACGTGCCCGGCTGCCCGCCGACCGCCGAGGCGCTGCTCTACGGCATCGTGCAGCTGCAGAACAAGATCAAGCGAACCAACACGATCGCCCGATGACGCCGAAGCTGCAGCAGCTGGCCGAGGCGCTCGCGCTGGCGGGCCTGAAACCCGCCGAGCGGCTCAACGAGCTCACCGTGGAGGTGGCGGCGCAGGATTACCGCGCCGCCTGTCTCAGGCTGCGCGACGACGCCGGGCTGCGCTTCGAGCAGCTGATCGACCTGTGCGGCGTGGACTACTCGACCTACGGCGACCGGCCGCAGCAGGGGCGGCGCTTCGCGGCGGTCGTGCACCTGCTGTCGGTGTCGCGCAACTGGCGGCTGCGCCTGCGCTGCTACGCGCCGGACGACGCGTTCCCGCTGCTCGATTCGCTGGTGGAGGTCTGGCCGGCGGCGGGCTGGTTCGAGCGCGAGGCCTTCGACCTGTACGGCATGGTGTTCGACGGCCATCCCGACCTGCGCCGCATCCTCACCGACTACGGCTTTGCCGGGCATCCGTTCCGCAAGGATTTCCCGATCAGCGGCACCGTCGAGATGCGCTACGACCCGGAGCAGAAGCGCGTCATCTACCAGCCGGTGAGCATCGAGCCGCGCGAGACCACGCCGCGCATCGTGCGCGCCGAGCACTACGCGGAGGACGAGTAGTGCCGGAGATCCGCAACTACACGCTGAACTTCGGCCCGCAGCACCCGGCGGCGCACGGCGTGCTGCGCCTGGTGCTGGAGCTCGATGGCGAGGTGATCCAGCGCGCCGATCCGCATATCGGCCTGCTGCACCGGGCCACCGAGAAGCTCGCCGAGCAGAAGACCTACATCCAGTCGGTGCCCTACATGGACCGCCTGGACTACGTGTCGATGATGTGCAACGAGCACGCCTACGTGCTGGCCATCGAGAAGCTGCTCGGGGTCGACGTGCCGCTGCGCGCGCAGTACATCCGCGTGCTGTTCGACGAGATCACGCGCATCCTGAACCACCTGCTGTGGCTCGGGGCGCACGGGCTGGACATCGGCGCGATGACGGTGTTCCTGTACTGCTTCCGCGAGCGCGAGGACCTGATGGACTGCTACGAGGCGGTGTCGGGGGCGCGCCTGCATGCGGCCTACTACCGCCCGGGCGGCGTGTACCGCGATCTGCCGGAGCGCATGCCGCAGTACAGCGCGCAGCATTCGAGGAACGCCGCGGCGCTCGGCGAGATGAACGCCAACCGCCAGGGCTCGCTGCTCGACTTCATCGAGGACTTCACGCGGCGCTTTCCCGCATGCGTGGACGACTACGAGACGCTGCTCACCGAGAACCGCATCTGGAAGCAGCGCACCGTGGGCATCGGCGTGGTGTCGCCGGAGCGCGCGCTGGCGCTGGGCTTCAGCGGGCCGATGCTGCGCGGCTCGGGCGTGGAGTGGGATCTGAGGAAGAAGCAGCCCTACGAGGTCTACGACCGCGTCGAGTTCGACATCCCGGTGGGCGTGAACGGCGACTGCTACGACCGCTACCTGGTGCGCGTCGAGGAGATGCGCCAGTCCAACCGCATCATCCGGCAGTGCGTCGACTGGCTGCGCGCCAATCCGGGTGCGGTGATCACCGACAACCACAAGGTGGCGCCGCCCTCGCGCTTGGAGATGAAGCAGAACATGGAGGAGCTGATCCACCACTTCAAGCTGTTCACCGAGGGCATGCACGTGCCCGCAGGCGAGGCTTACGCCGCGGTCGAGGCGCCGAAGGGCGAGTTCGGCATCTACCTCGTGTCCGATGGCGCCAACAAGCCCTACCGGCTGAAGATCCGCGCGCCGGGCTTCCCGCACCTTGCGGCGCTGGACGAAATGGCGCGCGGCCACATGATCGCAGACGCCGTGGCGATCATCGGCACGCAGGACATCGTATTCGGCGAAATCGATAGGTAACCGCGAATGCTGTCGGCCGAGTCCCTGCAGAAGATCGACCGCGAGGTCGCCAAGTACCCCGCCGGGCAGAAGCAGTCGGCGGTGATGAGCGCGCTCATCGTGGCGCAGGACGAGAAGGGCTGGCTGTCGACGGAAACCATGGACGCCGTGGCGCAATACCTCGGCATGCCGCCGGTGGCGGTGTACGAGGTGGCGAGCTTCTACGGCATGTACAACCTCGCGCCCACCGGCACGCACAAGCTCACCATCTGCACCTGCCTGCCCTGCGGCCTGCAGGGCTCGCTGGAGGCCGCCGACTACCTGAAGAAGAAGCTGGGGATCGGCTTCGGCGAGACCACGCCCGACGGCTGGTTCACGCTGAAGGAAGGCGAGTGCATGGGCGCCTGCGCCATGGCGCCGGTGGTACTGGTGAACAACAAGCGCATGTGCGATTACATGTCCCGGCACAAGCTCGATGCGCTCATCGACGAGCTTTCCAAGAAGGGCTGAGATGCTCGACTACGGACCCGACGCGATCCTGATGGCCGGCCTGGACGGCGCCAACTGGCGCCTGAAGGACTACGAGAAGCGCGACGGCTACGCCGCGCTCCGGCGCCTGCTCAAGGACAAGGTCAAACCCGAGGAAGTCATCGCCGAGGTGAAGAAGTCGGCGCTGCGCGGCCGCGGCGGCGCCGGCTTCCCCACCGGCCTGAAGTGGTCGTTCATGCCGCGCGCCTTTCCCGGCGCCAAGTACCTGGTGTGCAATTCCGACGAGGGCGAGCCCGGCACCTGCAAGGACCGGGATCTCCTGCGCTACAACCCGCACGCGGTGATCGAGGGCATGATCATCGCCGCCTACGCGATGGGCGCCACCGCCGGCTACAACTACATCCACGGCGAGATCTGGGCGGTGTACGAGCAATACGAGGAAGCGCTGCGCGAAGCCTATGCCGCCGGCTACCTCGGCAAGAACATCCTCGGCTCCGGGTTCAGCTTCGAGATGCACGCGTACGCGGGCTACGGCGCCTATATCTGCGGCGAGGAGACCGCGCTGCTCGAATCCCTTGAAGGCAAGAAGGGCCAGCCGCGCTTCAAGCCGCCGTTCCCGGCGAGCTACGGCCTGTACGGCAAGCCCACCACCATCAACAACACCGAGACCTTCGCCGCGGTGCCCTGGATCATGCGCAAGGGCGCCGACGCATTCCTCGCCATGGGCAGGCCGAACAACGGCGGCACCAAGCTGTTTTCCGTCACCGGCCACGTGGCGAAGCCCGGCAACTACGAGGTGAGGCTCGGCACGCCGTTCGCGCAGCTGCTCGACATGGCGGGCGGCATGCGGGCGGGGAGGAAGCTCAAGGCCGTGATCCCGGGGGGGTCCTCGATGCCGGTGCTGCCCGCCGAGATCATGATGAAGACCGACATGGACTACGACTCGATCGCCAAGGCGGGTTCGATGCTCGGCTCCGGCGCGGTGATCGTGATGGACGACACCACCTGCATGGTGCGGGCGCTGGAGCGCCTGTCGTACTTCTACTTCGAGGAGTCCTGCGGCCAGTGCACGCCCTGCCGCGAGGGCACCGGCTGGCTGTACCGCGTGGTGAACCGCATCGAAAACGGACAGGGGCGCATGGAGGACCTGGCGCTGCTCGACAACGTGGCCGACAACATCGCCGGCCGCACCATCTGCGCGCTGGGCGACGCCGCGGCGCTGCCGGTGAAGAGCTTCCTCAAGCACTACCGCCACGAATTCGAGCATCACATCCAGCACCGGCATTGCCTGGTGCAAGGCGCGGATGTCGAGCCCAAATGGGGCCGCTCGGGCGCGCATGCGGTCCACGCCGTGAAGCAGGCCGCCTAGATGCTCAAGCTGCAGATCGACGGCCGGGACGTGGAGATCGAGCACGGCGCCACCGTGATGGACGCCGCCAACAAGCTCGGCATCTACGTGCCGCATTTCTGCTACCACAAGAAGCTGTCGATCGCGGCCAACTGCCGCATGTGCCTGGTGGAAGTGGAAAAGGCGCCCAAGCCGCTGCCGGCCTGCGCCACGCCGGTCACCGACGGCATGAAGGTGCAGACGCATTCGCCCGCCGCGAAGACGGCGCAGAACGGGGTGATGGAGTTCCTGCTCATCAATCACCCGCTCGACTGCCCGATCTGCGACCAGGGCGGCGAGTGCCAGCTGCAGGACCTGGCGGTGGGCTACGGCGGCTCGGCCTCGCGCTACCAGGAGGAAAAGCGCGTGGTGCTGCACAAGGACCTCGGGCCGCTGGTGGCCGCCGAGGAAATGAGCCGCTGCATCCAGTGCACCCGCTGCGTGCGCTTCGGCCAGGAAGTGGCCGGGGTGATGGAGCTCGGCATGATCGGCCGCGGCGAGCACGCCGAGATCGTGGCCTTCGTCGGCAAGACGGTCGATTCGGAACTGTCGGGCAACATGATCGACCTGTGCCCGGTGGGCGCGCTCACCTCGCGGCCGTTCCGCTACAGCGCGCGCACCTGGGAGCTGGCGCGGCGCCGCAGCGTCTCGCCGCACGACGGGCTGGGCGCCAACCTCGTCGTGCAGGTGAAGCAGGGCCGGGTGATGCGCGTCCTGCCGCTGGAGAACGAAGCGATCAACGAATGCTGGCTGTCGGACAAGGACCGCTTTTCCTACGAGGGCCTGAACGCGCCGGACCGGCTGACGCGGCCGATGCTGCGCCGAAACGGCCGCCTCGAAGAGGTCGACTGGGAGGTGGCGCTGCAGCGGGCCGCCGCCGGGCTGCAGGACGCGGGCGTGCTCGTCTCGCCGCACGCCACGCTGGAGGAGATGTTCCTCGCCGGGCGCCTCGGCGCGGCGGAATTCCGCCTGCGCCACAGCGATTTCTCCGCCGACGGCAAGCGCGCAGGCATTCCCTGGCTCGGCATGCCGGTCGCCGGGATCGGCAGCCTGGACTGCGTGCTGGTGGTGGGTTCGTTCCTGCGCAAGGACCACCCGCTGATCGCGCAGCGCCTGCGCCAGGCCGCCAAGCGCGGCGCGCAGATCCACGTGCTGCACTCGGTGGACGACGACTGGCTGATGCCGATCGCGAGCAAGACCATCGTCGCGCCGTCGGCCATCCCGCAGGCGATCGCCGCGTTCAAGGACCGGCTCGCCGCCGGCAGGAACGCCGCGGTGCTGCTGGGCAACTTCGCGCAGCAGCACCCGCAGGCCGCGCAGATCCACGCCGCGGCGCAGGCGCTGGGCGTGACGCTCGGCTTTCTCGGCGAGGCGGCCAACTCCGTCGGCGGCTACGTCGCCGGCCTGCCCAGCGGCGGCGGCCTGCCCGCGGCGCGCCAGAAGAAGGCGCTGGTCCTGCTCAACGTCGAGCCGGCGCTGGATTGCGCCGACCCGCGCGCGGCGAAGAACGCCGACTTCATCGTCAACCTCAGCGCCTGGAAATCGGAGCTGGGCGACGTGCTGCTGCCGATCGCGCCGTTCAGCGAGACCGCGGGGACTTTCGTCAGCACCGAAGGTCGCGCGCAGAGCTTCCATGCCGCGGTGCAGCCGCTCGGCGAGGCGCGCCCGGCCTGGAAGGTGCTGCGCGTGCTCGGCACGCTGCTCGGCAGGCCGGGATTCGACTTCGACACCATCGAGCAGGTGCGGCAGGCTTGCCTCGAGGGCAAGGACCTGGCGGCGCTGTTGTCGAACAGGATCGAGGGCGTCGCGATGGCGCCGGCGGCCTCCGGCGGCTTGCAGCGCATCGCCGACGTGCCGATCTACTTCGCTGACCCGCTGGTGCGCCGCGCGCCGTCGCTGCAGCGGACACGCGATGCGCGCCCGCCCAGGGCGTGGATGAATTCGCGGCTGCTGCAGAAGCTCGGGGTCGCCGCCGGCCAGCCGGTGATCGTGCGCCAGGGCGAGGGCAGCGCCAGGCTTGCTGCGGCGCTGGACGACGCCCTGCCCGAGGATTGCGTGCGCGTGGCGGCGGCGCATCCCTCGACCGTCGGCCTGGGCGGCCTTTTCGGCAGCCTCGAGCTGGCGAAGGCGCCGGCGGAGAGGGCGGCCTAGTGGACTGGACCGCCGCGCTCGTCGATACCGCCTGGAATCTGGCGGGGATCGTCGCCATCCTGGTGCCGCTGATGCTGTCGGTGGCCTACCTCACGCTGTGGGAGCGCAAGCTGATCGGCTGGATGCAGATCCGGCTCGGCCCCAACCGCGTCGGGCCGCTCGGCCTGCTGCAGCCGGTTGCCGACGGCGTGAAGCTGCTGTTCAAGGAGATCATCCTCCCGACAAACGCCAGCAAGGGCCTGTTCATCCTCGCGCCGATCCTCATGCTGATGCCGGCGGTCGCCGCCTGGGCGGTGATCCCGTTCGCCCCGGAGCTGGTGCTCGCGGACATCAATGCGGGGCTGCTGTACGTGATGGCCCTCACCTCGATGGGGGTGTACGGCGTGATCATCGCCGGCTGGGCGTCGAACTCGAAATACGCCTTCCTCGGCGCCATGCGCTCGGCAGCGCAGATGGTGTCCTACGAGCTGGCGATGGGCTTCGCCCTGGTGGTGGTGCTGATGGTCTCGGGCAGCCTGAACCTGTCGGACATCGTGGCGGGCCAGGGACGGGGGCGCTTCGCCACCATGGGACTGAATTTCCTCTCCTGGAACTGGCTGCCGCTCGCGCCGATGCTGGTGGTGTATTTCGTCTCCGGCATCGCCGAGACCAACCGCGCGCCCTTCGACGTGGTGGAGGGCGAGTCGGAGATCGTCGCCGGCCACATGGTGGAGTACTCGGGCATGACCTTCGCGCTGTTCTTCCTCGCCGAGTACATGAACATGATCCTGATCTCCACGCTGACCGCGGTCATGTTCTTCGGCGGCTGGCAGGCGCCCGTCTCCAGCCCGGTGCTGGACGCGGTGCCCCCGTTCCTCTGGCTGCTGGCGAAGGTGTTTGTCATCGTGTCGCTGTTCCTGTGGATCCGCGCGACCTTTCCGCGCTACCGCTACGACCAGGTCATGCGCCTGGGCTGGAAGGTGTTCATCCCGCTCACCCTGGTGTGGATCGCGGTGATCGGGCTGTGGATGCAGACGCCCTGGAGCCTGTGGCCATGATCGCGCGCCTGGGCGAATTCTTCCGCTCGTTCCTGCTGCTGGAGCTGCTGCGCGGCCTGATGCTCACCGGGCGGCACCTGTTCGCGCGCAAGATCACGGTGCAGTTTCCGGAGGAGAAGACGCCGCAGGGCCCTCGGTTCCGCGGCCTGCATGCGCTGCGCCGCTACCCGAACGGCGAGGAGCGCTGCATCGCCTGCAAGCTGTGCGAGGCGGTTTGCCCGGCGCTCGCTATCCACATCGAATCGGAGGCGCGCGCCGACGGCACGCGCCGCACCACGCGCTACGACATCGACCTGGTGAAGTGCATCTTCTGCGGCTTCTGCGAGGAGGCCTGCCCGGTGGACGCGATCGTCGAGACGCGCATCCTCGAGTACCACGGCGAGAAGCGCGGCGACCTGTACTACACCAAGCCGATGCTGCTGGCGGTCGGCGACCACTGCGAAGAACAGATCGCGCGGGACCGGGCGGAAGACGCCGCGTTCCGCTAGCGAGGGAAGTCGACAAGGGGATGCTGGAGACCTGGATGTTCTATGCCTTCGCGGCAGTGCTGCTGTGCGCGGCGCTGCGCGTGATCACGGCACGCAACCCGGTGCACGCGGCGCTGTACCTGGTGCTCGCCTTCTTCAGCGCCGCGGCCATCTGGCTGCTGCTGCGCGCCGAGTTTCTCGCCATCGCCCTGGTGCTGGTCTACGTCGGCGCCGTGATGGTGCTGTTCCTGTTCGTGGTGATGATGCTCGACATCAACCTGGAGCGGCTGCGCGAGGGCTACTGGCGCAACCTGCCGGTGGCGCTGGTGGTGGGCGGGGTGATGGCCGCCGAGATGGTGGCGGTGCTGGCGCAGCGCTACTTCGGCGCCGCCGCCGGCACCCGCGCGGTGCCCGCCGGCCACAGCAACACGCGCGAGCTGGGGCGGGTGCTCTACACCCAGTACGTGTACGCGTTCGAGATCGCGGCGGTGATCCTGCTGGTGGCGATCATCGCGGCCATCGCGCTCACCCTGCGCCGGCGCAAGGACACGAAGAGCCAGGACCCGGCGCGCCAGGTGGCGGCGCGGCGCGAGGAGCGCGTGCGCATGGTCGCCATGCCGGCGGAGAAGGAGCGCTGATGGGCGCCCTGACCCTCAACCACTTCCTGGTGCTCGGCGCGCTGCTGTTCGCGGTGAGCGTGGTGGGCATCTTCCTCAACCGGCGCAACATCATCGTGCTGCTGATGGCCATCGAGCTGATGCTGCTGGCGGTGAACCTGAACTTCGTCGCCTTCTCGCACTACCTCGGCGACCTGGCGGGTCAGGTATTCGTGTTTTTCATCCTCACGGTGGCCGCCGCCGAGTCGGCGATCGGCCTGGCGATCCTGGTGGTGCTGTTCCGCAATCTCTCGACCATCAACGTCGAGGACCTGGACTCCCTCAAGGGATGAAGACCCTCTATCTCCTGGCGCCGCTCGCGCCGCTGGCGGGCGCGATCCTCGCGGGCCTCGCCGGCCGCGCTCTCGGCCGCGCCGGCGCGCACACGGTGACGATCCTCGGCGTGCTGGTGTCCTTCCTCGCCTCGTGCTGGATCTTCGCCGACGTGCTGCAGGGCAACAGCTTCAACGGCAGCGTCTACACCTGGCTTACCAGCGGCGGCGTGAAGCTGGAGATCGGCTTCCTCATCGACCGCCTGTCGGCGCTGATGATGGTGGTGGTGACCTTCGTCTCGCTGATGGTGCACGTGTACACCATCGGCTACATGGCCGAGGACCCGGGCTACCAGAGGTTCTTCGCCTACATCTCGCTGTTCACCTTCTCCATGCTGATGCTGGTGATGGCGAACAACTTCCTGCAGCTGTTCTTCGGCTGGGAGGCGGTGGGCCTGGTGTCCTACCTGCTGATCGGCTTCTGGTACACGCGGCCCACCGCGATCCACGCCAACCTGAAGGCCTTCCTGGTCAACCGCGTGGGCGATCTGGGCTTCCTCCTCGGCATCGGGCTGGTGCTGGCGCACATCGGCAGCCTGGATTACGCCCGGGTGTTCGAGCAGGCGCCGTCGTTCGCCCCGCAGATGACGCTGATCTGCCTGTGCCTGTTCGTCGGCGCGATGGGCAAGAGCGCCCAGTTTCCGCTGCACGTCTGGCTGCCCGACTCGATGGAGGGCCCGACGCCGATCTCGGCGCTGATCCACGCCGCCACCATGGTGACCGCCGGCATCTTCATGGTGGCGCGCATGGCGCCGCTCTACGAGCTGTCGCCGACCGCGCGCTCGGTGGTGCTGGTGATCGGCGGCATCACCGCGCTCGCCATGGGGCTGGTGGCGCTCACCCAGTACGACATCAAGCGGGTGGTGGCCTACTCGACGCTGTCGCAACTCGGCTACATGACGGTGGCGCTGGGCGCCTCGGCCTACCCGGTGGCCATCTTCCACCTGATGACGCACGCCTTCTTCAAGGCGCTGCTGTTCCTCGGCGCGGGCTCGGTGATCATCGCGCTGCACCACGAGCAGGACCTGCGCCGCATGGGCGGCCTGAAGCGCTTCATGCCGGTCACCTACTGGACCGTGCTGCTCGGGGCGATCTCGTCGGCCGGCATTCCCGGCTTCGCGGGCTTCTTCTCCAAGGACGCGATCATCGAGGCGGCGCGCCACGCCTCGATCCCCGGCGCCGGCTTCGCCTATTTCTGCGTGCTGGCCTGCGTGTTCGTCACCGCCACCTACACCTTCCGCATGGTGTTCATGGCCTTCCACGGCCTGCCGCGCTTCGACCCGGCGCACCCGCCGCACGAGTCGCCCGCCGTGGTCACGCTGCCGCTGGTGCTGCTGGCGATCCCCTCGGTGCTCGCCGGCTGGCTGATCGGCCATTTCGTCGAGATCGACAGCGCTCTGGCGTTCGTCGCCCACGGTTTCGTTTCGCTGCCGTTCTGGCTGGCGGCCGCGGGCATCGCCACCGCCTACCTGCTGTACCGGCTGCGCCCCGACCTGCCCAAGCGCATCGCCATGCGCCTGGGACCGCTGTACGCGGTGGTGGAGCGCAAATACGGCTTCGACGAGCTCTACGCCTGGCTGTTCGGCGCCGGCGCGCGCGTCGTGGGCACCGGCCTGTGGAAGGCGGGCGACGTGACCTTCATCGACGGGCTGGCGGTCAACGGCTCGGCGCGCGTGGTGGGCTGGTTCTCGGCGCTCGCCGCGCTCCTGCAGTCCGGGATGATCTACCGTTACGCCTCGGTGATGCTGCTCGGCGTGGTCCTGATGACCTACTGGTTCCTCCGGGCCTGAGATGCCGCTGCTTTCGCTCGCCATCTGGGTACCGATCGCCGCCGCGCTCGCGGTGCTGGCCGCGGGCGGGGACCGCAACGCCCCCCTGCAGCGCGCCCTCGCGCTGGCCGGCGCGCTGCTCGGCTTCCTGGTCACGCTTCCGCTCTACGCCGGCTTCGACCTGCGCGCCGATGGCATGCAGTTCGTCGAGTTCCTCCCCTGGATCGAGGCCTTCAACGTCAACTACCACCTCGGCGTGGACGGCATCTCGGTGCTGTTCCTGCTGTTGAATTCCTTCATCACCATCCTGGTGGTGATCGCCGGCTGGACGGTGATCGACAGCCGGGTGGGGCAGTACTACGCCTCGTTCCTCATGCTCTCGGGCGTGATGAACGGCGTGTTCGCCGCGCTCGACGGCCTGCTGTTCTACGTGTTCTTCGAGGCCACCCTGATCCCGATGTTCATCATCATCGGCGTATGGGGCGGCCCGAACCGGGTCTACGCCGCGGTCAAGTTCTTCCTCTACACGCTGTTCGGCTCGCTGCTGATGCTGGTGGCGCTGCTGGTTCTCTACGGCAAGGCGGGCGGCAGCTTCGCCATCCTCGACTGGCACAAGATGCCGCTCGGCCTCGGGGTGCAGAAATGGCTGTTCTTCGGCCTGCTGTTCGCCTTTGCGGTCAAGGTGCCGATGTGGCCGGTGCATACCTGGCTGCCCGACGCGCACGTCGAGGCACCCACCGGCGGCTCGGTGGTGCTGGCGGCGATCATGCTGAAGCTCGGGGCTTACGGTTTTATCCGCTTCACGCTGCCGATCCTGCCCGATGCCGCGCGCGACCTCGCCTGGCTGATGATCGCGCTGTCGCTGGTGGCGGTGGTGTACATCGGCCTGGTGGCGCTGGTGCAGACCGACATGAAGAAGCTCATCGCCTATTCCTCCATCTCGCACATGGGCTTCGTCACCCTGGGCTTCTTCCTGTTCAACGCCTGGGGCGTGGAGGGCGCCCTGGTGCAGATGATCTCGCACGGTTTCGTCTCCGCCGCGCTGTTCCTGTGCGTCGGGGTGCTGTACGACCGCATGCACAGCCGCATGATCTCGGACTACGG
>Ga0075420_100004590_pt1 | contig 12107 bp, 7 predicted proteins | sample SoiMetdeltSBSDD4_FD_75296 | JGI IMG/M metagenome (GOLD analysis project Ga0075420, IMG submission 75296) | Bulk soil microbial communities from a Populus tree surrounding site in Tennessee, USA - Soil MetaG P. deltoides SBSDD4 | ecosystem: Environmental > Terrestrial > Soil > Tree plantation... | reverse complement strand
GCGCGTGCCGCGTGGCTGCTGATGGGCGCCGTCGCCGTCTTCCTGCTGATCGCCTGCGTGAACGTCACCCACCTGATGCTGGCGCGCGTCGGCGAGCGCCGCCGCGAATTCGCACTCCGAGCCGCGATCGGCGCCGGGACGATCCGACTCGCGCGCCTCGCGCTCGCTGAGAGCCTGCTGCTGTCGATCGCCGCAGGTGCGAGCGGACTCGTCATCGCGTTGGCACTTCTCAGGACCTTCGTCGCGATGGCGCCGCCGGGCGTTCCCGGCATCACCGACGCGGCGATGGATCTGCGCGTGTACGTCGTGGCCATCCTGCTGATGATCATCAGCGGCGTGGCCATTGGCCTGTGGCCGGCGCTCTCCGTCTTGCGCGTCGCCGCTCCGGAGAGTCTGCGCTCGACGAGCACGGCGCCGCCGGGTGCGCGACCGCGTGTTCGATTTGCGCTCGTGACTGCGCAGATCGCGCTGACGTTGGCGCTGCTTGTGGGCTCCACGCTGCTGCTGCAGAGCCTGTGGAACGTCGTCAGCGTGCCGCTCGGTTTCGACGCCGAGCACGTCATCACGCTGACCGCTGGCCTCAGCCGCACACGGTATCCGACTGCCGAGCGGGCGGCCGCATTCTTCGACGAACTGCTCGCACGCGCCCGGTCGACGCCTGGTGTGATTGCCGCGACCTTGAGCGATTCGGCCCCGCCGCCACGGCCTCCAGGTGGCCGCGCGGCCATCACCGTCGAAGGCCGGCCCACCCAGCCCAACGCGCCTCAGCTCCTCATCGGCCTCCGATGGGTGACGCCGGACTATTTCAAGACGTTCCGAATCTCGGTAGTCAAAGGGACGACGTTGAAGGACGACGACGCAGGCGAGCCGACAGTCGTACTGAACGAATCTGCCGAGCGCACTCTGTTTGCGGGAGAGAATTCCGTCGGACGGCGTGTCCGGCCAGCGCCGTTCGGATTCAGCAACGGGAAGGAAGTCCCGAACCCGTGGTTCACCGTCGTGGGTGTGACGCCGGACGTTCGAAACGGCCAGAGCCTCACCGATGAGCCCGCGCCGGAAGCTTTTCTCGCCTTGCGGGCGGGAACACCGGGACCGGCGCTTGGCGTGTCACGCCTCACATTGCGCACGACGGCCGCCCCTTCCGAGGTGGCTGCCTCCCTGCGGCAGATCACATCCGACATCGATCCGCGGCAGCTCGTGACCATCCAGACCGGCGATGAGCTGCTCACCCTGCTCACGGCCCAACCACGGTTCATTGCGTGGCTGCTGACAGCGTTCGCCACGCTCGCGCTGCTGCTGGCGGCGGCCGGGCTGTACAGCGTCGCGTCCTACCTCGTGGCGCAGCGCCGCCGCGATATCGGCGTGCGGATAGCCATCGGCGCCTCACCGCGCGACGTGGCGCGGCAGGTCGTGGGCGAAGCCGGGCGCTGGATCATCGGCGGCGCAGTGGCCGGCGCGGTGCTCGGCTGGATGGGGACGCGCGCGCTGCAGTCACAGCTCTATCAGGTGGAGGCGCTCGACCCGTGGTCGTGGACTGGCGCTCTGCTCGCGCTTGCGATGGTGCTGATGATGGCGGTCTTCAGACCTGCGTATCGTGCCGCGCACGTCGATCCGGTTGCGGCGTTGAGAGCGGATTAAAGGTGTCGCAATGGGCATGAAGGGTAAACGGTTTCGCAGACGACCATCGGACGATGAAATGCGGGAAGAGCTCGAGGCGCACGTGTCGATGCGCGCAGAACACGACCGCGTGGACGAGGCCGCCGCGCGGCGACGCCTCGGCAACATGCTGCAGACGCTTGAGTCAATGCGCCGCGTGTGGATCGCCGAGTGGTGGGACGCGCTGCGACAGGACATCCACTTCACCTGGCGCTCGTGGCGGCGCCAGCCCGGATTCGCAGTATCGGCGGTCCTCGTCCTGGCGCTCGGCCTCGGCGCCTCGACGGCGCTCTTCGCCGCACTCGACCGCGTGCTCTTCAGACCCCTCCCGTACGCGGATCCCGATCGCCTCGTCTCGGTCGGGGCGGTTACCTTCCGCGGCAACGCATTGGTATTCGAGGGTATGACTGAGTCGTTGATCGAAACGTTCTACGTTCAGGAGTGGGACCCGTTGCCGGCGCCGTTCCAGTCGGTGACGGCGATGCTCGCTCTCGTCGGTGCCCGGACGTGCGAGTTCGCCGAGGGACAGCCGGAGGGCCTGCGGTGCGACCTCGTCGAGCACAACTTTCTGCGCGTCCTCGGTGTGCGCGTCGCGCTGGGCCGTGACTTCGGACCCGAGGACGACGTGCGCGGGACGCCGCAGGTTGCGCTCATCAGCCACGCGCTGTGGGTCCGGCGCTTCGGCGCAGATTCGGGAGTCCTCAACCGGACGCTGAGTCTCGAAAGGGCAGGATCGCTCCTGCACGTACGCGTCATCGGTGTCCTGCCACGGAACTTCGAGATGCCGCTCGAGAGCGGCGACGTCCTGCTCCCGGCTCACTTGCGTCCCATCGACCCGAACAACCAGGCCCGCTCGTCGCTCACGGTGCTGGCACGACTCCGACCAGGCGAGACACCCGATCGCGCGAGGCAACTGCTGCAGTCGCAGTGGCCGCGGGTCAACCCGTTTCCGCCCCCCTTCCGCGACGAATGGCGCGTGCGGCCGTTGCACGAGAGGCGGTTCGGTGGGGCCGCCCGAGTTGCCTGGTTGCTCCTGGGCGCGGTGGCCGTCTTCCTGCTGATCGCCTGCGTGAACGTCACCAACCTCATGCTGGCACGCGTCGGAGAGCGCCGCGGGGAGTTCGGGGTTCGGGCCGCCATTGGCGCGGGCAGGATGCGGCTCGCCCGTCTGGCGCTCGCCGAGAGCGTGCTGCTTGCCCTCGTTGCGGGCGGCGTCGGTCTCGGTGTCGCCTTCGCACTGCTCCAGACGTTCGCGGCGATGGCGCCGCCGGGATTGCCTGGCGTTGCCAATGCCTCGATCGACCTGCGCGTCTTCGCCGTGGCCGCGCTGCTCGTCGTCGTCACCGGAACGGCCGTCGGGCTATGGCCGGCTATCTCCGTCTTTCGCGTGAGGGATCTGCACGGACTGCGGCCAACGGCCACCTCGTCACCGGGCGCACGGCCGGGTGTGCGATTCGCGCTGGTCACCACGCAGATCGCGTTGACGCTAGCGCTTCTCGGTGGCTCGGCGCTGCTGCTCCGCAGCTTGTGGAACGTGGTCAGCGTGCCGCTCGGCTTCAACGCCGAGCGTGTTATCACGCTGACTGCGTCGCTCAGCCGCGTGCGGTATCCGACGGCCGAGCATGGCACCACGTTCTTCGAGGAACTGCTCGCACGCGCGCGGGCCATGCCCGGTACGGTATCGGTGGCGCTGAGCGACACCGCGCCGCCACCCCTGGCGACCGGGATGGTACTCAGTGGGTGGGAGGTCGAAGGCCGGCCGGTCGATTCCAAATCGCCTCTGCCCCCGATTCACGTCCGATCGGTGACCCCGCACTATTTCGAGACGTTCGAGATCGGGGTCGTCCGGGGTCGGACGTTTCAGGAAGCTGACTGGACCGGCGAGCCGGCTGTGATACTCAACGAATCCGGCGAACGACTGCTCTTCCCAGGAGAGCGCGCGATCGGACGTCGCGTTCGGATACCCACGCCTCCAGCCTACGGAAAGTTCCCGACCCCGTGGTACACGCTCGTGGGCGTGACCAGGGACGTCCGAAACAGCGCGGCGCTCACCGACAACCCGAAGCCCGAGGTCTACTTCGTGGCGCGGCCGGGACGGTCGGGAGGCCCGATGGCCGCATTGGCGGCTTTCTCAGCGCCGGGGGGGCATCTGTCACTTCGCACGGCAGCCGGTGGTGCCGAGGCAGCCACCTTCCTCAGGCAGATCGTCGCCGACATCGACCCGAGACAGCTCGTGACCATTCAGACCAGCGACGAGCAGCTGACGCGACTCACCGCGCAGCCGCGTTTCATCGCGTGGCTGCTGTCGGCATTCGCCGCGCTCGCGCTGCTGCTGGCGGCCGCCGGCCTGTACAGCGTCGCGTCCTTCCTGGTGATGCAACGTCGCCGCGACATCGGCGTGCGGATGGCGATCGGCGGCGCCTCTCCGCGCGACGTGGCGCGGCAGGTCGTGGGCGAAGCCGGGCGCTGGATCATCGGCGGTGCGGTGATCGGCGCTGCACTCGGCTGGATGAGCACGCCCGCGTTGCAATCGCAGCTCTACGAAGTCCAGGCGCTGGACCCGTGGTCGTGGACGGGCGCGCTGCTCGCGCTCGCGGTGGTGTTGGTGATCGCCGTCTTCAGGCCCGCGTATCGCGCCGCGCACGTTGACGCGGTCGCGGCGCTGAGGGCCGAATGATCCGCGACGCGCGGTAGCCGTCTCCGAACGACCCGCGATCGCCCTTTGACGAGGGCGCTTGTGATTACCGGGCGCTTTTGCTGATTCGATAGAGCTTTGTCGCAGTACGGATGAAGAGACTTCCGCCGGCGACTGCCGGGGACGCGAGCGCCATTTCGTTCAGGCTGTTTCTGCCCAGCAGCTTGTACTGCGGTCCTGCTTGAATCACGAACGTCTCGCCGTCCTCACTCACGGCGAAGATCTTGCCGTTGTACGACCAGGGCGACGCCGAGAACGTGCCAGCGTCTGATGCCAGGCGCTGCCTTCCGTAGATCTCCTTTCCCGTCCTGGCGTCGTGGGCCGTCAGAAAGCCGCGATCGAGCAGCGTGTAATACTGATCGCCGACGACAATTGCGGAAGGGTATGTGGAGGACGCGGTGGGCTGTGACCAGACGACAAACGCGTTCGCAGTCTGCTGGCCCGTTAACGAGATGTCACCCGACGCGCCGGGCCGTATCGCGAATACCGGCCGTCGTGGATCGCTGTAGTATCCCGAACTCACATAGAGAAGCCCGTTACGCGCAAACGGTGTCGGCGTGTGGAGCGTCGTGCCAACGCCAAGTTCCCACAAGATCCTGCCGTTCACGTCGTACGATCGGACCTTGCGCGCGCCGACAGTGACGACTTCTGTGCGCAGCTCCTTCTGCCACACGTACGGTGTCGACCAGTTCGATTCCTCGTCGCGTGCGACACGCCAGAGTTCGGTGCCGGTGCGTGCGTCGAATGCCGCAGCAAATGATCCTTCTTCGTTGTCGTTGACGATGTAGATGCGGCCGTCATGCAGCGCCGGAGAGGCACCACCGCCATAGTAGTAGCCCTCATTGCCTGTGTTCTTCGCATCCATCGGTTTCGCCCAGGCGAGCGTCCCGTTCATCTCGTAGGCGAACAGTCCGACATACCCAAGATAGACGTAGACGCGCTGACCGTCAGTGACCGGCGTCTCCGACGCGTACGAGTTCTTCATATGGACGGGCCGCGCTGGTACAGCCGCGTAAATCACACGCTCCCAGCGGACACGACCGCTCGTGGCATCCACGTCGTAGAGAATCCAACGGAAGACGTCGGTGTCTCTCACGAGATCCCTGCGGCTCATCGTGCCGCCCATGCTCGCGCCGCGATAGGCCTCGGGCCGAAGCAGGTCCTGCTTCGGCTGCCGGGCATTCACGGCCGTGGTGACGAAGACATGGTCACCCCAGACGACAGGTGAGCTCCAGCCGCGCCCGGGAATGTCGATCTTCCATGCAATGTTCTGCGTCTCGCTCCACGTGTCAGGCAACGAGGGATCATCGGTGGCGATGCCAGCGTGTTCACCACGGAACTGTGGCCAGGTCTGGGCAGAACAGACGGCTTCGCCAGCGAGCAGCAACAGCCACAGCCTTGTCAGTCCACGTTTCATGTTGGGTGACTCGATTCGCCGGTCAAGTGTAGACCGGTGATCGTCACGTGTCATCAATGGGTCAGCGCATACACCACGATGTTCGTCGCCAATGCGTAACCCTCAGGTGAGAACTCGGCGAAGTACGCCGGATCGTCTCCCTCCCGCTCCATCGAACTTGACCTCGGTGATGCTGAACAGTGCGTGTCGGATGGGATCGCCCTGGCGTGACCTCGACAATCGGCATGGCCAATTTGTTGCTATGCCGTCGTGGTCGCGAATTCCTTGTCGGATGCAGTCAACCGAACTCAAGGAGACAGCAGTCATGACGCACCTCGGAACCGACCCATATCCTTTGCGTTTCCAGAAGCTGAGGCGGCGCGCAGCCATTGTTTTCGCGATCGCACTTCTCGCGGTCGTGTGGGTGGGAGCCGATGCGCCACCAGGACCGTACTTCAACGGGTTCGAGACAAACACGGCAGGGTGGTTCCCACTTAGTGGCGGCACCATCTCACGCCAACCCTCGGGATACACGAACGGCGGCGGCTATGCCGATGGGATTTCCTCAGCGACAGGCAGTTGGCACGCGAGACTTGGAGTTGATCCGAATCCCGACACGTGCACATCGGGAGGCGGCCCACAACCGGTCTACACCGGCCCGTACACGAACTGGGGAGGCTACAGCTCGATCTTCCCTCCCGGCGGATATCAGACCGGCGTTGACGTCTATCTCGATGTGACGTGGGCAGCAGTAAACCTCGATAAACGATTCGACTGGTCGTCAGCCATCAACAACACGAGCGGCCAGCACCGGCGCGATTTTGTTTTCAATGTCGGCACTGAGCCAACCGGATTCGTGATTTCTGGAAGCAACAACGCAACCCGCTGCGGCGCGTTTCCAGCAAATCCCCTTCGCACGCCGGTTCACGTTGTCGTGTCGGGCTGGTACACGTTTGAACACACCTTCGCCGGTGTTGCGGGTGGCCCGCTTGTGGTCACGTTGCGCCTGATTAACCAAGCGACTAACACAACCGTTGGCACGTGGGTGCTCACTGATCCGACCGACATCATCGGCGTCACGGTCGGCGGCAATCGTTATGGCTGGTTCGCCCAGAACGAGATCGACGACCTGGCCATCGACAACAGCTATCGGACTGGCATCCTGAGCACACCTAACTGCGAACTCAAGATCAGTGACGGTGGCTCGATCATTGCCCTGAACGGCGACGTCGCCACGTTCGGCGGCAACGCCAAGGTGTCGTCCGCCGGGATCGCGACCGGAAACCAGGAGTACCAGGATCACGGGCCGCTGCAACCGATCACCGTGAACACAATCGATGTGACGGCCGTCACGTGTAGTGACGACCGCACCAAGGCAAGCCTCTTTGGACACGCCACGGTCGACGGCGCCGGGTCTTTCGAGTACCAAATCGACTTGCAAGACAACGGCGAGCCGGGCTTTGACGACAAGTACAGAATCTTCATCCCGGGGGCGACCTACGAGTCGGGGTTACAGACGCTGCGGGGAGGCAACGTACAGATCCGTTAGGCGGGACCACTCGTCATCACCGGCGGCACCCATCCTTCCAGCAGGCGTCTGCACAGGCATCGTGCGCCAAAAGCCCCTGCTGGAAGGGTTCGTCAGGTCGATGCGGCTCGCTCCCACGCGGTGATCGTCACGGGTCATCAATGGGTCAGCGCATACACCACGATGTTCGTCGCCAATGCGTAACCCTCAGGTGAGAACTCGGCGAAGTACGCCGGATCGTCTCCCTCCCGCTCCATCGAATCGCCGATGTCGGTGTTGTGGGTCATCGCGACCATGATGCGCCCGTGGCTATCGGCGATGGCGCGGAAGTTTGCATGGGGACTGTCACTCCCCCGCTCCCGCGGGTCGCTGCCGGGACCGCCCCACGCGAAGATGCTGGGCACCTGCTTGACCTCGGTGATGTTGAACAGCGAGTGTCGGATGGGATCGGCCGGCCCCACGTCGACAATCGGGAACTCGGGCAGCACACGCGTGATCTGGCCGGCCCACTGATTCCACGCCGGTGTGCCCCAGAAGTCGTCCACCCAGAGGAAACCGCCCTTCAGGAGGTACTCCCGTAAGCGCTGCACCTCTGTCTTTGAGAGCGCGGCAGTACCGACGTCCGAACCAATCAGCATCGGACATTCGAACAACTGGTCGTCGGTGAGCCGCACGGCCCAGTAGTTGAGATCGCCGCCGTTTCGGCTGACGCGAATATTGGTAAATTCCGAGATTCGTGTGAGCAGGTTGATTTCGCCAAACGGGTAGTCGGTGCTCCAGCCGATTCCGCTTGGCTCCGACCGATCGCTGCGAAACATCCACTTGCAGACGGTGAATCGACCGTCGTTGAAGTCCTTGGGCGGAACACGAACACCAGCACCGGCGCCTTCGAAGACACCGAACCGTTGCGCCAGCGACACGGCTCCGCTGAGGACAACGAGTGCGAGCACGACGGCGATGCCAGCACGCAGGCGCGCCATGGATGAATCGTAGTCTATGTCCGCGTTGGGGACGCGTGCGGCCCTAAGTTTCGTAATCCGCCTAATCCCGAATCGCCGATGACGGCGACTGTGCAGTCGCGTTGGTGTAGTAAATAGATCGATGGGCGTTCTCCTCACGCCAATCGTCGTCAAAGACACAATCGGACTCGCCGATCTGCGCGGCAAGCGACTGGCGGTCGACGCGAACGGTGAGCTGTATCAATTTCTCGCGCTCATCCGGCTGCCCGACGGTACTCCGTTGAGGGACTCGCAGGGCCGAATCACATCCCACCTATCGGGTTTGTTCTATCGCACGACGCGGCTCATCGCCGACTTCGGTCTGCAAGTCGTATTCGTATTCGACGGCCGGCCACCCGTCGAGAAGGCGGCCGAGATCACGCGTCGTCGCGCCGTGCGAGACCGCTATGAGGCCGAAGCCGCAGAGGCGCGGCGTGCGGGCGACCTCGCGCGGGCGTACTCGAAATCGACGATGACCTCACGGCTGACCCCGGAAATGATCACCAGCGCGAAGCAACTGTTGGAGCTCATGGGCCTGCCAGTGGTTCAGGCACCGTCCGAGGCTGAAGCGCAGGCGGCGCACATGGCGAGGCGCGGCGATGTCTGGGCTGCGGCGTCCAAGGATTACGATGCGCTGTTGTTCGGCGCGCCGCGTCTTGTCCGATTTCTGACAATTTCCGGACGGGAGTTCCTGCCGGCCCAGCGGACATTCCGGCCAATCACGCCTGAGTTGATCGACTTGCCGAGGATGCTCGAGGCATTGGGAATCACACGCGCGCAATTGATCGATCTCGGCCTGCTCGTCGGGACTGACTTCCATCCCGGCGTCATCGGCATCGGACCCAAGAAAGCGCTGGCGCTCGTCAGGCGTCACGGCGCAATCGAGCACATGCCGTCGGCGGTTCGCGACGCGTTCACCGACAATCTGAATCGGCTCCGTCAGATCTACCTCGAGCCGGACGTGCACGATGACTATCGCGTGGAGTCTGGCCGATGCGATGTCAACGGCGTGGCTCACTTTCTCTGCGACGAGTACGCGTTCGGGCGCGACCGGGTGATGGCGGCACTCGAACGGGCCTTCGGCTCGCAGACACTCTTCTGACGGCTGCGCGCCTCCCTTGCCAACCACCTTCCTCTCATACTAAGCTCGCTCAGTATAATACCGAGCTCGCTTAGTAATCATGACGAGTAGAGTATGACGACACGCCCCGATACACTCCAGGGTTCCCTGCCACTGCTCGTCCTGAACGTGCTGGACAGACGAGGACCGCTGCACGGCTACGCCATTACCTCGCGGATCCATGAACTGTCGGACGTCCTTCGCGTCGAGGAGGGGTCGTTGTATCCGGCGCTGCACCGCATGGAGGAGGCGGGCTGGATCAAGGCGCGAACGATCACGACGGATCACAATCGCCGTGCCCGTGCGTACGAGATCACGGCCGCCGGACGACGACAGCTCGGAGTCGAACGCGAGCGGTGGCGTTCGATCACCACTGCGGTCAATCACGTGCTCAAACACGCATAGAGGCACGGCATGTCCTGGCTTTCGCGCGTGGCCAATGCGTTCCGGCAATCCCGTGTGGATCGTGCGCTGGACGAGGAGGCCGCCTTCCATCTCGAGTGCCGGATCAACGAGCTCGTTGCCGCTGGGCTGTCACCGAAGGAGGCTGAGGCCCAAGCCAGGCGCGCGTTCGGAAATCGTCTGCGGCTCCGCGAACAGAGCCGCGACGTCAAGCTCCTCCCATGGCTGGTCGACTGTGTCCAGGACGTGCGGGTCGCCGTTCGCGTGCTCCGCGCCGCTCCGATCGTGACGGGCGTCGCGATTCTGTCACTGGCACTCGGCATCGGTGCCAACACCGCGATCTTTTCCCTCGTCAACAGCCTGCTGCTCCGCACGCTGCCGGTCCCTGAACCGGAAAGCCTCGTCACGCTGTCGACCGATGGTCCAATGGCCCGAGGGAGCAGAGTTGCATGGACGTACCGACTCTGGGAGGAGATCCGGGCGCGCGCAGCGCAGACGTTCGATGGCGCAGTAGCGTGGACGGACGATCGGCTGAATCTCTCAATGGCCGGCGGAGAGGTGCAGGCGGTCGATGGCGCGTATGTCAGCGGCGATTTCTTCAGGACGCTTGGCGTGCCAGCGTTCCTCGGGCGTACGTTCACGGCAGCCGACGATGTGCGGAGTGGCGGACCGGATGCTCCTGTAGCTGTCATCAGCTATGGAATGTGGCAGCGCCGTTTTGGCGGGGACGCGAGCGTCATCGGCACGTCACTAGTCATCGAGCGCATCCCGTTCACCATTATTGGGGTGACACCGCCCGAGTTCTTCGGTGCGGAAGTTGGGCGGACCTTCGACGTCGCCGTTCCACTCAACGCGCAGCGGTCGATCCGCGGCAAGGACTCGGACATCGACAGGGGGGCCGTCTGGCTCTACATCATGGTCCGGTTGAAGGCCGGACAGTCGGCGGAGGCGGCAACCAGTCTCCTGCGCGCGGTGGAGCCGCAGATCCGTGAGGCCGCGGACGTCACGCCGGCAACGATGCCGCCGCGTGCCCAGCACCTCTTTCCATTCACGTTCGTTCCGGCGTCCCTGGGCACATCCCGACTGCGTCAACGATACGAACAGCCCCTGCTGGTGACCCTTGGCATCGTCGGGCTGGTCCTCCTGATCGCCTGCGGAAACATCGCCAACCTGCTCCTCGCACGGACGATAGCGCGGCGGCATGAATTGAGCCTCCGCCTGGCTCTGGGAGCGACGCGCTGGCGTCTCGTGCGGCTTCTGCTGGTTGAAGCGCTCATCCTCGCAGGTATCGGCGCGTTGGCCGGACTCGCGTTCGCGAGGTGGGCGAGTCCACTCCTGGTGGCGCAGTTGTCGACCTCTGTCGCGCGTGTGACTCTGGATCTCTCGCTGGACTGGCGCGTGCTGGCCTTCACAATCGCGGTCACCGGTGTGACGGCAGTACTATTCGGGACCGCGCCGGCGTTCAGGGCGACGCGCGTCGCACCGATCGACGCGCTCAAGGCGCAGGGTCGCGGAGCACTGGGTGACGCGCGCACACGTCTGGCAAGCGGCGTCGTCGTGGCACAGGTGGCGTTGTCGATGGTGCTCATCGTGGCGGCGGGCCTGTTGGTGGGAACGTTCGAACAGCTCGCGACGCTGCCGCTTGGGTTCGATAGCGACCGCGTACTCACGATCAACGTGGACGTGACGCGTGCGTCGATCGATCCGGGCAATCGCACTCCTTTCTATTATCAGCTCGTCGCGGCAGCCGCTGCAGTGCCCGGTGTCGCGCGTGCGGGTGGGTCGATGAACACGCCGGTCGGCGGTAGCGTCGGCCTCGACTTTCTCGACCTGCCCGGTGCGCCGCCCCCTCAGCCTGAAGCGGGTCCGGTGCCGTTCTGGAACTCGCATATGACGCTGGTCAATCAGATCACGCCGGGATGGCTCGCCACCTACGGCACGGCCCTCCTCGGCGGCCGCGACATCGACGAAAGGGATGCACAGGGAGCGCTTCCGGTCGCGCTCGTCAACGAAGCGTTTACGCGCAGGTTTTTGCCCAACCGGAATCCGATCGGAGGAACAGTTGCGTTCGCACACGGCGGTCAGACGAGGACAATCGTCGGAGTCGTGAGCGACGCCGTTTACGTTTCCTTGCGTGATGGTATGCGGCCGACCGTCTACATACCGCTCGCGCAGCGCAATGCTGGAGGGCCGACAGCCAATTTCAACATCAGTGTTCGTCCGGCCTCGGGTTCGCCTGCCTTGCTGGCACCTCGTGTGGCGGCTGCACTGATGGCGGTGGATCGCAATCTCACATTTACGTTCCGACCGAT
>Ga0075420_100004589_pt1 | contig 12108 bp, 10 predicted proteins | sample SoiMetdeltSBSDD4_FD_75296 | JGI IMG/M metagenome (GOLD analysis project Ga0075420, IMG submission 75296) | Bulk soil microbial communities from a Populus tree surrounding site in Tennessee, USA - Soil MetaG P. deltoides SBSDD4 | ecosystem: Environmental > Terrestrial > Soil > Tree plantation... | reverse complement strand
ATGATCAAAGCTTCGGACGCCCCATTGCAAATGAGTGTACACGCATAAACAATTGATTTAGACGTTGGCAGAGATTTACTGGTATAGCTGCATCTGTGGTGTAGTCAGTTTTTTTGTGGTTTGCAAGCATTTGACTCATTTACGGGCGTCTTGAATGAGCGGCTAAAAACTTGAGATACACAGAGAAAGCTAATCAACGATCACAAGTAGAAGGTATATCACAGAGCGTACTGAAAAGATGAAATGACAGTCCACTTCATTGGCAAATAAGTTACTTTACATGCAAGGATCGATACAATAAAACTTATATCAAAACTATCCCAAAATTCATCTATTATTTCACGCAAAGTTCATTCAGAAAAAAAAGGAATTAGGGTACTTGGCATAGCTGAAACTTTCAAAAAATTCAGTAAGAAATCGATCCTTGCTGGAGTAGTTATGCGACGAGATCTCATAATCGACGGTATGACATATCAAACCGCCACAATAGGGGGAGATGATGCGACCCAAAGTATAATTTCAATGTACACCATGCTCGCAAGAGAGGACATCAATTGCATCATGTTAGATGGACTTGTGATCAGCATGTACAACATCATAGATGGCGGCCAAGTTGCTGGAGAAACAGGTCTCCCTGTGATTGCAATCACGTTTGAAGATTCAAAGGGGCTTGAAGATGTCATCAAAAGCCACTTTGATAATTGGGAGGACAAACTCGCACAATACCAGAAGCTAGGAGGGCGTGAGAAAGTGACCCTGAAAACCGGAAAGAATCTTTTCGTACGGTGCTGGTCTGTGAATAGGGGGAGAGCCCTTGCGATACTTAATTCCTTCACAAGACAGGGCTCTATTCCTGAGCCAATTAGAGTAGCGAAGATTGCAGCACGTTCACATGCTAATGCTTTAAATTATGAGTTAGAAAAGAACTAGCAATTACGGTGGGGTGGCAGAGCGGCCATGCGTTCGCCTGCAGACGGCGCCAGCGGTTAGCGAATTTATAGGGGTTCGAATCCCCTCCCCACCTCTCATAACCCTGAAAGATCAGGCTTGAAAATAACTTAGCTCAATACACTCGGTCTAATAATGTGAGGCTTATCGCCATACCATTTTCATTCTAGTTCAAGATAGAATGAACCGCTCTGCTTGTGCATCCGAAGCGTCTTTTTTGAGGTAGGAGGAGGACTACTAAATCACGCCGGCGGACTTTGCAAGCTCAAAGGCAGATTTTTTGTCCAGCCTAACCTTGCTTAGGATTGTATATCTGTCTGGACGGAGGGATTGGGCTACCATCAATGCCCGCACCACATATTCTTCGGTCAACTTAATCTGCTGGGCCTTAGTGGGGGCACCAATATTTTCCAGTGTTTCTACTATCTTTAGCCAGTCAAGACCGTGCAGCTTTGCCATCATTATTGTGCCTATGCCGACCCGCTCCCCATGGAGCCCGAAATTTGGACCCGCAACGTATTCCACTGCATGGCTGAAGAGATGCTCAGCTCCCGAGCATGGCCTGCTACTGCCCGCAATACAGGCAGCAACCCCAGCACTAATGAGCGCTTCTACAACCGTGCGAATGCTGAATTGGTTCTTGCCTCTTAGTTTCTCTGACTCCTCAACTATTATTTTAGCACTCATATAGGCAAGATTGGCTGCATAACTGCCAAAATACTCTCCGATATCATCCCTGGCAAGCTCCCAGTCCTTAACTGCAGTTATTTTTGCAACCAAATCCCCGCACCCCCCTGCCAGAAGTCGAGACGGCGCCTCTAACATAAGTCGGGTGTCAGCGACGACAGCAATGGGCGTGCTTGCTCTTATGGAATGTGGCTTGTTGGTACCTCTTATAGAAACAAACGGACTTGAGATCCCGTCGTGGGATGCCGATGTTGGCACACTTAAGAATGGTTTCCCTATCCTGAAGGCTGTCATCTTGGCAATATCGACAGATCGTCCCCCACCGAAACCGATTACAAAATCAGGCAACGTGTTTGCCATCTTATCATGGAGTACATTAACTATATCCATTGATGCATGACTTACTACGTGCACTGACCGGTTTAGAGACATCTTTTGAAGGGATAAGTCTAATTGATCGCCTGCTTTTGATCTGACTGTTCGGCCAGTAACAACAGCAACCTCGGCTGCGCCTTGATTAAGGCTTCGAATTAGCATCCCAACCTGAGAAGCAACATTGTCGCCTATCAGTATCTTTCTCGGCAACTCCATGAGGTGGGTTGGCGGAGAACTCAATTTAAAAAAACCTGCACGCTGCATTTAATTAACCTTCCACCACACTAAGTCATACATACCCTTGTTAGCGAATTCGCATTTGAGGTTTATGCGACCTGAGAACCTTGAGTTAAGCCGATTAAGGCGCTCCAGCATAGTATTTTCAATTTTCCTGGTGTGTGCGCTATGTTTCTCGCATTTATCATTTTGGTCATCTACATCACGCAGATAATAATAATAATAATAATAATAGCATGAATAATTTGCAGTTTAGGTCGCCAATTCACTGTTGTTGACCTACATAGTGCTCTCCTTACCTAAGCAGCAAATTTGAACAGTTTGAATCATGCTTTACTTTTCCAACTTCCAGATTTGGTGTATAGTCTCAACCTGCTACTCCACATTTAATCAGAAGGATGTAAACGATAACGTGACTAACTAGCAAATAACCTGGCAGCAGCTTCATGGCTAAACAATCCGATTGCAACTTACGCCTTCTCGGTATTTCTTTATCTTGCTTGTGACAGCACTCCAAATATTTAATACCTGGCATCCATCTATTCACACCAATAACTCTTGACGGAGACATTCGTTTGAGGGTCATCTAGGAATTACATTCATGCAACGTAAACCGCCCTCCACTCATGAACCTGCTAGCCAAAATATTATGGCAGTAATACTGCAAAGTCTACCTCAGGAGGCTAGCCTGACAAAAATTGAATACGAGGGTCCTTGCATAGCGCTTTATTCTAAGAACCCAAGTTATCTACTTCACAACAATCAGCTTGTCTTAAACATGGTTAATAGCATAAAGAAGCGAATAGTAATCCGAACAGATGAATCACTGCGTCGTTCTCAGGATGAAGCGCGTAAGATTATTGCAGAGTCTGTTCCTAGAGATGCTGGCTTGGTAAGCGCATTTTTTGATGCTGCTCTAGGCGAGGCAGTAATCTTTGCTAGGAAGCCGACTACTATTTTACACGACGGCGAGGATCTATATCTTTCAGAAAAGATAGGCTGGAGAGTCAAGATCAGAAAAGCTCCTCAAAACATGTTGCCAATTGAAACACTTTATAATTTATTGAGTGAAACTGTGAGTCTGCGTACAAAATTCTACCGAGAAGTCGGGGATAAGATTTTTCGGTCTAGATTGACTCAGCAGGCCGAAGCGAGCCTTCTTACGTTAGGAGGATTTGCAGAGATAGGCAGGTCGTGCATGCTTCTTGAGACACGTGATAGCAAAATTATTCTTGACTGTGGACTCAATTTGTCTGCTAAGGACTCACTGGCGGCAGTACCCCGATTTGACATTGCGGGCATAAGTATGGCAGACATAGATGCAGTCGTACTCAGCCATGCACACCTTGATCATACTGGCTTTTTGCCTGCTCTATTCAAATACGGATATAGAGGTCCAGTATATTGCACTGAGCCCACCCTATTGCTCATGAGTATACTTCAACGCGACTATCTTAAGCATTTAGGGAAAGATGCGTTATACTCTGAGCATGACATCAATAGTGCAGTGGCACACACTATAACACTCATGAACGGTATAGTAACCGATATTTCACCAGATGTGAAGCTCGTGCTCTCAAACTCGGGACACATTATAGGATCTACTTCAATTCATCTGAATATCGGCAATGGCGAGCACAACCTGGTATACACAAGCGATATGAAGTTTGGCAAGACATTGACACTGGAAAATGCCAGCTGGAACTTTCCACGTGTAGAGACTATGATAATTGAAAGTACATACGGTGGGAAGGAAGACATAATGTGTCCTCGAGAGCAGGCTGAGAATGAGCTCACAGCTACAGTTGAAAGGACAATTGCGGTAGGTGGCCACATCTTGTTGCCAGTGCCAGCAGTAGGCATCTCTCAAGAATTGATTATCATACTTGACAGGCTTAGAAAAGCTGGCAGATTTCAGGCGAGCGTCATTGTGGAAAAGATAATCTCAGAGGCAACAGTTGCATATGAGAGTTACCCCGAGTTTCTTTCAAAAGATCTCGGCAAATGTGTGCTAGAGTCTGAGGAGAGCCAATTTGGTTCAGAATTTTCAATAGTAGAATCCAAGACGCTTCAGCCAAGTGAACCTACAGTTGTACTTGCTCCCTCATCCATGCTCATAGGAGGTCCATCTCTAGGATATCTTAAGCAAATAGCGAGTGATCCAAAGAGCGCAATTGTCATTCTATCCTATCAATCGCTAGATACTCCAGGCAGAGCATTATTGGATGGTGCCAAACAAATCGAAGTCCAAGGCCAAACACTTGACATTCAGTGCCAAGTCAAAAGAATCGATGGACTTGGTAGCCACAGTGACTACAACCAGCTTATGGCATATGTTTCACGGCTTCGTCCTAAGCTTAGGCGAATCCTTGTAAATCACGGTGAGCGACCAAAGGCACAGAACTTAGCAAGTAGCATAAACAAGCAGTTTAGAATACAGACACAGCACCCCTTGGTACAAGAGGCCATAAAACTACTTTAGATCGTATATGCCACGCCAGATTTTAACACCTGGAGGAGTAATTACAATGCGCTCTTCTCCGAGTCTTGCAATATCGCCCCCAGCTGACTGTGTATAGGAATAAAGGTCCTCAACAACCTTTCGCAGTTCCTCCAAATCCTTTTGTGCTAGCGGAGTAACCCTGATAATTAGAATCATATGCTTTTTGATATCTTCCTTTACCGCTGAGATATCTGATATCTCGCGAAGCGAAATCGCCTTCAAGTAAACCGGTGTCTTCTGAGTCTGCATTTAATCCCTATCTTCTGCGAAACGCAGTTGAGCTTGTAAAATCACATCAATAGTCATGGTGGTCAATTCTCGTTAACTGAATAGTTGATTTTAGGTTAAACGTAGTAAATCACAATCCGATCCCGCTGTTGACCAAGACAAATTTTTTTCTTCATATGCGTAGCATCTCTATTGTTCCAATGTCTGCTGGCGTTGCTGTCAGTTCATTACTGTGAACATTAGAGGTTATTGAGACCTTTGATGCCTCATGCTTAGGGGCGTCAGAGTAATGCACAGCTATTGCGGCACATGTCATCAACAAAGAATTGTCATAATTTTTGCAGCGAAGTACGCATGTTGGGCCAACATAATCTTTGACTTCTATAATGAAATCGCTGTCAGTTGCTAGTGCCTTTATGACATCATTTTCCTCCTTATTCCTCCCAACCACAAATTTAGCATCGTCGGTAATTCGAAAATGTCTTCCAACTTTCAAAAGCTCAACATCGTTAAGAGTTGGGACATCATCTGAGTGATCGATAATATCCTTGACACGCTTGGAAAAGCAAGGATCTGTCAGCAGACAACCCCCTGCTGCATTAGGTGGTTCGGAGATGCCAAAATGCTTTGCTAAAGCCAGTTGTCCTTTCCTTGATCTGCCTTTGATATTGCCCATGTTCTCGCGGTTTACTAACCCCCTCTTTTCTGCATCTGTTGGTGGGAGATGTTTTGCTGATAATGGTCGTAAAATCTTGGACTCCATGCCAGTTTCCTTTTCGATGATGTGGAGAGCACGATTGTTTTGGCTCATAGGACGCTGAAACAACACCTCACCCGTTATTACAAAATCCGCGTTTGTCTTTTTCATATGTTCCTTGGCTGCATTGTACATCATGCCTCTACAATCTATGCAAGGATTCATACCAGAACCATATCCATATTTAGGATTCTTGAGCATCCGCAGATATTCTTCGCCAAAGTACACAGTCTTTAGCTTGATACCAAGTTCGTCAGCAACCTCTTTGACTCGTTGACCACAACCCTTGCCACAGTCAAAGTCGCAGAAAGGAGTCTTCACAGCAACCGCTTCGACATCAATGCCCTGCTCCAGCATTATTCTTACAGCTAAACTGCTGTCAAGACCGCCAGACAACAATGCAACTGCTTTCGGTCTTTTGTCTTCTGTCGGCTTTTCGCCATCTTTCTGTGACATAGTTGGCTCTGGTGATATATTGGTTATAAAAATCATATGTGCCCCGCCTCTGACTCACACGCTGTCACTGGTTAGCCAAAAGCTGTGTCCTCTGCGTGCTCTTTAACGGGGCACATTATCATTCACGTAGTGCTATTTGTTTCTTATGATGGCAAGAAGGTCTATCTCAAACGCTGAGACAGGCATCCTCAATTTGAAGTTTTCAAGCGCATAGGGAACAATCTCTCCGAGCAGTCCTACAGATCTACCATCAAAAATCACTTCGGCACACCTGCCATCCATGAACATATGATTTGTTGATGGTTTTGTGGTTGCCTCTTTGCCAAAACAAGACCTCAATAGTCCCTGCAACGATGATTTTATCTCTGTATATCCTGCGTCTGCGTGTGCTATAACTGCACCGATGCTCCATTTCTCTTCTATTATTGCAGCTGATCTATGAAAGGTCTTGCCGATTTCAAACAATCTCTGTGGATATTGCTCATGAATGTTGTTTGAAAGGGATTGAATGAGCAATGGGATAAGCGAGTCACGTAGAATTTCATGCTCTTTGCTCTTAGAGCTCTCTACAGAAAGCAGATCCGTACCAGGAATACCAAATGAAGCGTACTGCACATCTCTACTAGTTAGCGAAAAGTTCAGTGTTTCAATCATGCCCAAGCCGATCATGGTTTCTCTTACTGAGTTAAAATAGATGGAAAGATAATCCTTATTTCCAGCTGTTGGTGAGTTTGGGAATTTTGGTTCGAAGTTATAAACACCATAACCTATTGCTACTTCCTCTGTAATGTCTATCGCATCGCTGATATCTATTCGATAACGGGGGATAGTAGATAAAATTTTGCTCTTAGATGCTTTTGCGTCAAGCCTGCTTTTCTTAAGGCAGGTGATCATCTGTTTGGCATCTAGCATTAGACCAAGGATATTGTTAACGTAGCTGATATCTGCTGCAATTACTTTTGGCTTCAGTTGAGGAGTTTCTATCTTTTTTTTGCCTGACTCTATATTCACGCTTCTTATTTCAAATCCCGCATCATGAAGTGTGATTGCGAGAATAGCGAGGACATTTTCTGCAACCTCTTGGTCAATTGCCGTTACCTCTACAAACAGGTTATGGCACTTCTCGCTAACCTTTGTCGCATCGCCATTGATGATAGGTGGCAATGAAAGAACTGTGCCAATCCTGTCCACTATGACAGGATATCTTTCAAATCTTGAGTGAATATGACCATACTGCTTACCAATATCCAAATCTTTGAGTATACCCTCAATTCGGAACTCTGAAGTTTCATCGAGGGGTCTAAATGCATAATCTCCGCTTACTGTTTTATAGCTGACAGGAAACTTGATGACATCGAAGTTATGGATGCCAATAGATGCTTTCCTGCGCTTTCTGCCGATGCCATTGTGAAGATCCTCTTGCGCTGATATTAACTGCTTTAGTGTATCATTGTCTAGTGTTCCATTTGCTGCTACTAATGCCGTGACATATGGTCTTATCTTTCGAACTCTACCGTCAACAATCCTTACCGCAACTCCACTTTTACCACTTAGCTTTAATTTGGGCAATCCTGTCTCGATTTCAAGCAAACCGCGCAATGCTCTTACTACTCCGTAATCAGATGATAAATCTGGTCTGTTTGGGTTGTATTCAACCCTGATGATGTCTTGATCAATATCCTCGATGTCAAGTCCCACAAAGGGCAAAGTGTCAAGAACCTTATCGACTGGAATACCTGGAAGGAGCTTTCTCAGGCGCTCAAATTTGATGCTTACAACTGGCACCTAGGAACGCTCCTGAGCCATGAAAGTTTGTTTCCATATAATTCGCGTACGTCATCCAATCCAAAACGCAGCATGGCGATTCTTTCGAGGCCCCCACCCCATGCAAGCACTGGAGTTTTGATATTAAGTGGCATTGTGACCTCCGGCCGTAATATACCCATGCCAAACAGCTCGACCCACTTTTCCAACTTTTCATTATAAACCATACTCTGTAATGACGGTTCTGTGTAAGGAAAAAAAGTGGGCCAAAACTTGATACGCTTGATACCCATCTTGGAATAGAATTCTTTCTGCAGCCCCATCAGCTCACGGAGGGTCGCCTTTGGTGCAGTTGCAACTCCCTCTACCTGGTGAAATTCAACTAGGTGTTTGTAAGACACTTTTTCATTTCTAAAAACCTTGCCTACTGAGAAGTACCTGCCAACCTCTGACTTTATCTTTGCAAGATGTTGGACAGTTACAGGGGTAGTGTGAGTACGGAGGACTAACCGCTGGCCTTCTTGGGTATCCCAATGATGATTCCACCTTTGCTTGTGGACTCGAGAAACTTTTAAAATCTGATCATTGCTTGCAGGGATTGGTTGTCCCTCAGCTGATATGTAGAATGTGTCTTGCATCTCTCTTGCAGGATGATCCTGCGGAGTGAATAAAGCATCAAAGTTCCAAAAGCCAGATTGAATTATAGGCCCTTCAATCTCTGAGAATCCTAGACCAATAAAGATCTCTTTGACCTCTTCAATAATATCAATCAAAGGGTGCGGCCTTCCTGGATAAATAATTGGTGTAGAAGCTTCTACATCGAGGGCACCAAATTTCGTGTCCTTCCATTTTCCTGAGGAAATAAGTTCTGTTGTAAGGCGGCGCTCCAGGTTCTCCTGGTTTAAAGAAGGGATAATCTGTCTCGCTGCATCAGTAAGTGAAATTCGTGATTCTTTTTCTGCCTTGATCTCTATGAAATTAGGCCGCTTCTTTAATTGCTCAAGTCCACGCTTTTCCTCTTCTGTAAGCCTTGAAATCTCTATTCCCTCTCTTAAGTTTTTGAGGAAGATCTCTTCGGGGGACTGCTTGGCAGCATTCGGTGTGGGTATCATCTTTCCTTCGATCAATTGAATCCATTGGTTACGTCTAGCTCCAGCAATCGCAGCATTTATCTCCTCATTTTTTACCGCACCGCTCGCAAGCACTTGTGCAAGCGTGACATTTCCGTCTTTAAGTGAATTTACCAGCCTTCTTTCAGGTAGGCCATTTTTCGCAGCCTCGACGCCACTGGAAGTGATGAAAACTCCCTGAGTTGAAATCTGTTCTACCAAGATGAACCTCTTAAATTTTAGCCACTCTATGCCTCTTCTAATTTGGTCAATCGACAGGCCGGTGCTGGTAACAAGTGAGTCGACCAGTACATGGTCATTATTGGACAACGAGATGAGTATAGATTGCTCGATTGGATGTAAGGCCTGAGTTGAGGTCATTAGTCATGGTTGTGAGAGTGTAAGACTTTTTAAACGTTTAAAGCAATGATGCTTCTGCCAGGATGAATTCATTCGACGACGATTATGATCAAACTCCTTCAAACACAAACATAGACTTTAAGGTCACACCTTGGGAAGTTGAAGGGAATATCGACTATGGGAAGCTGATCGTAAAGTTTGGAACACAGCCCATAACGCCTGAGCTATTGGAGAAGATAAAGAGCATGACAGGTGAAGTACATCCGCTCTTAAAATCAGGTTACTTTTTCTCCCATCGTGACCTGGACTGGCTATTAGATAAGAAGATGAAGGGAGAGAGCTTTTACCTTTACACTGGAAGAGGGCCCTCTGGCATGGTTCACATGGGGCATCTGATGCCATGGATATTTACAAAATACTTGCAGGACAAATTTGAGTCAAAATTGTTATTCCAACTAACAGATGACGAAAAGTTTCTCTACGGTCAGGACAGAACAATGAAGGAGCTTGAGCGATATACTTATGAAAATATCCTAGATATCATTGCGATTGGATTTGATCCAAAAAAGACCAAGATAATTGTGAATACAAGGCATATTCAACATCTTTATCCAATTGCCCTGGAAGTGGCAAAACGCATCACATTTTCAACGGCACGAGCAGTATTCGGATTCTCTAATTCCACAAATATAGGGATGATAGGATTTCCACCTCTACAGGCTGCTCCTTGCTTCCTTCCTTCTGTCATCGAGGGCAAGAATGTACCAGTATTGATACCTGCAGCAATTGACCAAGACCCATATTGGCGCATGACAAGAGACATTGCCGAAAAGATGAACTATTATAAACCTGCCCAGATTCACAGCAAATTCGTGCCCGGTCTGGGTATGCTCGGCAAAATGTCGTCGTCAAAGCCTGGGACTGCTATATTTACAACAGACGATCCAGAAGTAGTCGACAAAAAAGTGTCTGCGGCTTATACTGGTGGTCAAGCTACTGTTGCATTACAGAGACAGCTTGGAGCCAATGCCCTTGGATGCCCCGTTTTTTGGTACCTACGCTACTTTTTCGATACTGAGAAGCAATCGGACGAGCGCATGCTAAGATGTAAGAGTGGCAACCTTTTATGTGGCGAATGCAAATCAGACCTGTCAAAGGGAGCTAAGCCTTTTATCATAGAATTCAAGAAACGAAGAGAACAAGCTAGGAATATCGTCGACAGATTCATGTATGACGAAAAGCCGTTTGCGACATGAAGACTCTCGAATTTGAATGCGATGACCGATACGAGGCGGAAAAACTGGCAAGCCTCGTATCGGTACATAAGGACAACACCGTTTGGGTTTCAGGGGTCGAAGCAGTGGTTGGAAATGAGATCGTCTTACAATTAAAAGATAGATCCTCCCATGCTGTGTTGCTCAAGGATGAGCAGACAGTAATGAGACTCAAGTCGTTCCTAGCGGAACTTTTAGGAGGAAAGATAAAGATACAGTCGAGTAGCTATATTGGGTCGATAACGGGAATAACAATTCTTGATTAGCGCAGCTCTTTGTTCATCTCATCAGTCAGTATCTCTTGCACTTTCGTGAAATAGAGTGCAGTGGAGTATGGCATCATTGGTTTGTATTCTTGGATGATCTGCATCACATATGGAACTGCTCTTTTTGAGATATCTAACTTGAATTTCATCCACAGTATCCTGTCCTGCTCAAAGTGAACCTTGTCTTTAAGATGTTTTGGGACAACCTCTCTTGATCTATCCTCAACGCGCTTGTACCAGTATGCGAGAACATCTGGATCAAGCCCTTCACGGAGGTCTTTTACACCTGATATGATCTTGCTTGAGGCATAATCAATGGGGGTTTCAGGATACATATACTGTCGCATGGAAACATCAAAATAAAATTTCAATAATCAAAGATTCCTTAGTATTGCATGCACAATAATCGACATTACTTTTTTTTGAAATCTCTCTAAAACACATTGAACTTGATGAAATAGAAGAAGATATATAGTTAGGTAATGATAATTGCTGATCGGTTAGTTATACCTATTTGCAGTCCAGCTTTATACTAGTCGATGTGAGGAACTAGAGATGAGTTTATCTCATGAAGTTTGAGCTCGTGTTTATCTCAGAATAAATTTCAATAAAGAATAATTATATACTCTTGGGCGATATTCGTTTCCTTTTTAGATAGACAATGCAACTATAATTAATGCTGAATTCTCCCATGCAAGGAACGCAAATAGTGTTTAGTATCTAGACTTCTAAGATTTGCACAAAATCAAATCGTAGTGTAGTTCACTGGATAACTTGAGACAAATTGATAAATGGTTAAGTGTACATTCACACATGAAATGATGGCCTATTAATATACTGCCTGGAATTCTTAGTAAGTCCCAAATGACCGCGGTCTAACTTCTAACTTCCTCATAAATAAAAACAAAGCCTAGCATTCAACCAAGCACATTTTCAGAATGTTGGCAACCTACCTCAGCACATCTATATGGCCATGATGCATAAGAAACTGTAGGAGAAAGATTACAATGTCATCCTCACCTTTATCGACTGCTAGCGGCTTCATTAAATCAATTGAATCTGGCTCAAAGCACCTTGTTATCAAGCGCTTTACACTGCGCTATCCAGAACAAAAACTCAAATTTGTAGGAGATGGCTATCAATT
>Ga0075420_100004588_pt1 | contig 12108 bp, 10 predicted proteins | sample SoiMetdeltSBSDD4_FD_75296 | JGI IMG/M metagenome (GOLD analysis project Ga0075420, IMG submission 75296) | Bulk soil microbial communities from a Populus tree surrounding site in Tennessee, USA - Soil MetaG P. deltoides SBSDD4 | ecosystem: Environmental > Terrestrial > Soil > Tree plantation... | reverse complement strand
CTTCACCAGGTCGCCGTTGCGGCAGGTCATCACCTTGCCGACCCCGGCGCGGCGGGCCAGCGCCGCGTGCTCGTTCAAGTGCAGCGGCTCGCCGTGCACCGGAATGAGGATCTGTGGCCGCACCCAGGAGATCATCTCCTCGAGTTCGGCGCGGCGCGGATGGCCGGAAACGTGGACGAGATGGGTGCGGTCGGTGATGACCTCGACCCCCAGGCCCACGAGGCCGTTGATGATCCGCATCACCGACTTCTCGTTGCCGGGAATGGCGCGCGAGGAAAAGATCACCCGATCGCCGCGGGAGAACGTCACCAACGGATGCTGGTCCTCGGCGATACGCGCCAGCGCCGCGCGCGGCTCGCCCTGGCTGCCGGTGCAGAGCGCCACGACCTTGTCGGGCGGCAGATAACCGTAGGTATCGAGAGACCTGAAATCGCGGATGTCGTCGAGGTAGCCGGTTTCGCGCGCGACCTGCGCGACCCGTTCCATTGCACGCCCGACCAGCACGACCTCACGTCCACATTCGGCCGCAGCTTCCGCGACGGCGCGGATGCGCGCGACATTCGACGCAAAGGTGGTGACGCCGACCCGGCCGGGGGCGTTCCTGATCAGCTCCGCCAACACCTTGGCCACGTCGGCTTCCGACGGCGAGCGGCCTTCGCGGACGGCGTTGGTCGAGTCCCCGAGCAGCGCCAGGCAGCCCTCGTCGCCGAGCGCGCGCAGCCGCACTTCGTCGGTCGGCGGCCCGATCACCGGCGTCGGGTCGATCTTCCAGTCGCCGGTATGCAGGATCGTGCCGTGCCGGGTCTTGATAATGAGCCCGTTCGATTCCGGGATCGAATGCGCCATCGACACGTATTCGATGTCGAAGGGACCGAGCGAGATCCGCCCGCCCAGCGGCACCACATTGATCGGTATATCGGGCGCGCCCGGCTCGCCACGCCGCTTGGCCTCGAACAGCGCTGCCGTGAACGGCGTCGCATAGATCGGCACCCGCAAACGCGGCCACAGATCGATGATCGCGCCGAAATGGTCTTCATGCGCATGCGTCAGCACGAGTCCGAGGAGATTGCGGCGCTCCTCGACCAGAAATCGGATGTCCGGCAGGATGAGATCGATGCCGGGCAGATCCTCGCCGCCAAAGGCGACACCGAGGTCGACGGCGATCCACTGCCGGCGGCGCTCGGTGCCGAGGCCGTAGAGGCCGAGATTCATCCCGATCTCGCCCACTCCACCGAGCGGCGCGAAGACGAGCTCGTCGCCGGGCTCCACCATCAACTTGGACCCATCATTTGGACGACGTCGCCCGCGGCAATCGTTTTGCGCCCGCCATCCGGCAATGACAGCACCAGCCGTCCGGCATCATCGACCTCGTCGAAGCGCCCGACCAGTTCCTGGTCCTCGGCGAGGCGCAACCGTAGCAGCTCGCCCCGCCCGGCGGCGCGCGCCAGCCAGTCGGCGCGGATCGTCGAGAAGTGCTCGCCGGCGTTCCATTGCGCCAGCCGCCCGAGCATCTTGGCGGACAGCGCCGCGAACAGGCTCTCGGCGGTGACTTCGACACCCGCCGCCGCAAGATCGGTTGCGGGGTAATCGGTCTCGGCCGGATGACCGACGCAGTTGACGCCGATACCCACCACGACAGCACCCCGCTCGCCAGCCTCGCCTTCGATCAAGATGCCGGAGAACTTCTTTCCGGCAAGCAGCAGATCATTCGGCCATTTGATGAAAAGTTGCTGCCGCAGGCCCGGCGCTACTTCCGCGACCGCGTCATGGATCGCGAGCGCGGCAACGAAGGCGAGTTCCGGCCAGTGCTCCGGCGGCGCCGCGTCGGTCAGCAGCAACGACGCAAAAAGATTGCCGCGCTCCGACACCCAGGTCCGGCCGCGCCGGCCGCGCCCCCCGGTCTGGTGGCCGGCGGTGACCCACAGCGGTCCGTTCTCACCACGCCCGGCAAGCGCCAGCGCCTCGGCGTTGGTCGACATCAGCACTTCGTGCGCAATCAGCCGCACACCGGCCGCTGACGCCCTGGGATCCAACTGCATTTTTTCTCAGAACAATGACTTCGCGGCAGCGTTCGCGGCCTCGACCAAGGGGCCGGGATAAACGAAGAACAGGAGGTTGAACAGCCCCGAAACCGCCAGCACGGCCTTGAGCTGATAGGGCATCGGCTCGAACGGCTTGGCCGGCTCGTCGAAATACATGATCTTGATGATCAAGAGGTAGTAGTAAGCGCCCACCACACTCGCGAGGACGCCAATGACGGCGAGCGCGAACAGCCCGGCCTGGATGGCGGCCAGGAAGACATAGAACTTCGCAAAAAAGCCGGCGAGCGGCGGAATGCCGGCGAGCGAAAACAGCAGCATCGCCAGGAAAAAGGCCATGGTCGGATTGGTCCGCGCCAGCCCGGCAAGGTCGCTGATCTGCTCGACCATCTGGCCGTCACGGCGCATCGACAGGATGCAGGCGAAGGTGCCGAGCGTCATGGCGACATAGATCGTCATATAGACCAGGACGCCCTGGATGCCCTCAGGCGTGCCGGCGGCGAGCCCGACCAGCGCGAAACCCATGTGGCCGATCGACGAATAGGCCATCAGGCGCTTGATGTTGCGCTGGCCGATGGCGGCGAACGCGCCGAGCGCCATCGACGCGATCGACACGAACACGACGATCTGCTGCCACTGCGGCACGATGTCGGGGAACGCATCGATGGCGACGCGCATGAACATCGCCATGCCGGCAACCTTCGGCGCCGCCGCGAAGAACGCGGTGATCGGCGTTGGAGCGCCTTCGTAGACATCAGGCGTCCACATGTGGAACGGCACCGCCGAGACCTTGAAGCAGAAGCCCGCGAACAGGAACACCAGCCCGAATACGAGGCCGATGCCGCCATTGGCTGACGCCTTGGCGATACCCGCGAAACTGACGGTGCCGGTGAAACCGTAAACCAGCGACGCGCCGTAGAGCAGCATTCCCGACGACAGCGCGCCTAGCACGAAATACTTGAGGCCGGCCTCGGTCGAACGCACGGAATCGCGGTTGATCGCGGCTACGACGTAGAGCGCGAGGCTCATCAGCTCGAGGCCGAGATAGAGTGCGATCAGGTCGGACGCCGAGATCAGCATCAGCATGCCGGCAGTCGCGAGCAGGATCAGGATCGGATATTCGAACCGGCTCTGCTGCTCCCGCTCGAAGTAATCGAGCGACATCAGGATCGCGGTCGCGGAGCCGACCAGCGCCAGCAGCTTCAGGAAGCGGGCATACGGTTCCAGCACGAAGCTGCCGCCGAAGGCTTCCAGCCGCTCCGCCGGCAACCAGGCGATGACGCCTCCGGCCGCGACCAGCAGCAAGATCGCGAGCCAATTCACCGCTGGGGCTGACCGCTCGCCGCGGAACGCCCCAACCATCAGCAGGACCATCGCCCCGACAGCCAGGATGATCTCCGGCAGGACCGGGTAGAGCTCGCGAACGACAAAGGTCTCGTTCATGGCTGTCTCACTTCACCAGCACGGCGGCGGTCTTGGCGACCGCGCCGATGGCCTGCTGGTACTGATTGATGAGTTGCGCGACCGAGACGGCGGACATGTCGAGGATCGGCTTCGGAAACACGCCGAACACGATGGTCAGGACGGCGAGCGGGCCGAGCGTGATCATCTCGCGATAGTCGAGGTCCTTGATCGCAAGGAGCTTCGGCTTGTCGAGCACCCCGAAGATCACTTTTCGATAGAGCCACAGAGCGTAGCAGGCCGAGAGGATGACGCCGATCGTCGCGAACGTCGCGGTCCAGATGCTCACCTTGAAGGTGCCGATAAGCGTCAAGAATTCGCCGACGAATCCCGAAGTGCCCGGCAGGCCGACATTGGCCAGGGTGAAGATCATGAAAGCGGCCGCGTACAGCGGCATCCGGTTGACCAGCCCGCCATAGGCCGCAATCTCGCGGGTGTGCAGGCGGTCGTAGACGACGCCGACCGAGAGGAACAGCGCGCCGGAGACGATGCCGTGCGACACCATCTGGAAGATGCCGCCGGCGATGCCCTGCGTGGTCGCCGCGAAGATGCCCATGGTGACGAAGCCCATATGCGCCACCGACGAATAGGCGATGAGCTTCTTCATGTCCTCCTGCACCAGCGCGACCAGCGAGGTGTAGACGATCGCGATCGCCGACAGGCTGAAGACCAGCGGCGCGAAATCCTGCGAGGCGAGCGGGAACATCGGCAGCGAGAACCGCAGGAAGCCGTAGCCGCCCATCTTCAGCAGGATCGCGGCAAGGATCACCGAACCGGCGGTCGGCGCCTCGACGTGGGCGTCCGGCAGCCAGGTGTGGACCGGCCACATCGGCATCTTCACCGCGAACGAGGCGAAGAATGCGAGCCAGGCCCAGGTCTGCAGGTTCGCCGGGAAGCCGTGCTTGAGCAGCGTCGGGATATCGGACGTGCCGGCGTGCCAGTACATCGCCATGATGGCGAGCAGCATCAGCACCGAGCCGAGCAGCGTGTAGAGGAAGAACTTGAAGCTCGCATAGACCCGGCGCGGGCCGCCCCAGACGCCGATGATCAGGAACATCGGAATGAGGCCGCCCTCAAAGAACAGGTAGAACAGCACGAGATCGAGCGCGCAGAAGGTGCCGACCATCAAGGTCTCGAGCACCAGGAACGCGATCATGTACTCCTTCACGCGGGTCTGGATCGCGCCCCAGCTCGCGATGATGCACAGCGGCATCAGCGCGGTGGTGAGGATCACGAACGGCAGCGAAATGCCGTCGACGCCCATGTGGTAGTTGATCGTGCCGGCGAGCCACGGCCGCCGCTCGACGAACTGGAATTCCGCCGAGCCGGCATCGAAGCGCCACACCAGCACCAGCGAGATCGCGAAGGTGATGAGCGTGGTCCACAACGCCACCCAGCGCGCATTGCGCTTCTCAGCCTCGCCGTCGCTGCCCAACATCATGATGAACAGCGCGCCGGCGAGCGGCAGGAAGGTCGTAACGGAAAGGATCGGCCAGCTCAGCATCAACCCGCCCCCGCCCGCACGATGAACCAAGTAATGAGCGCCGCGACCCCGATCAGCATCGCGAACGCGTAGTGATAGAGGTAGCCGGTCTGCAGCCGCACCACGTTACGGGTGACGTCGAGCACGCGCGCCGACACGCCGTCCGGGCCGAGGCCGTCAATGATGCGCCCGTCGCCCTGCTTCCACAGCAGCCGTCCGAGCCACAAGGTCGGCCGCACGAAGATGATCTCGTAGAGCTCGTCGATGTACCACTTGTTGAGCAGGAACTTGTAGAGCGGCTCGTGCTGGCGTGCGAGTTCGACCGGCAGCGCCGGCTTGCGGATGTAGAAGTGCCACGAGATCAGGAACCCGAGCGCCATCATCACGGTCGGCAGCAGCGCGATCGCGTACGGCACCTCATGCATATCGTGAAGGATGTGGTTGTTCGGGCCGAACTTGAGCGAGTCACGGAAGAACGTCTCGACCCCGTGCCCCACGAACAGCTCCTTGAACGGATAGCCCGACAGGATCGCGCCGACAGCCAGGAACGCCAGCGGGATCAGAATCACCAGCGGGCTCTCATGCGCGGCTTCGTAGTGGTGGCGGTCGTGTGGCTTGCCGTGGAAGGTCACCAGGATGAGCCGCCATGAATAGAATGAGGTCAGCCCGGCCGCGACGACCGTCATGATGAACGCGTAGAGCGCCATCGGGTTGTGGCTGGCGAACGCCGCTTCGATGATCGCGTCCTTGGAGAAGTAGCCGGCGGTCAGCGGGAAGCCGGTCAGCGCCAGCGTGCCGATCACCATCATCGCGTAGGTGAACGGTATCTTGTCCTTGAGCCCGCCCATCTTCTGGATATCCTGCTCGTGATGCATGGCCATGATCACGGAGCCTGAGCCAAGGAACAGCAGCGCCTTGAAGAAGGCGTGGGTGAACAGGTGGAACATGCCGACCGAATAGGCGCCGACGCCCATGGCGACGAACATGTAGCCGAGCTGCGAACAGGTCGAATAGGCGACGATGCGCTTGATGTCGTTCTGCACCAGGCCAACGGTCGCTGCGAACAAGGCGGTGGTCGCGCCGAAGAACACCACGACGGTCTGCGCGGTCGGCGCCAGCTCGAACAACGGCGACAGCCGCGCCACCATGAACACACCGGCGGTCACCATGGTCGCGGCATGGATCAGCGCCGACACCGGGGTCGGACCCTCCATGGCGTCGGGCAGCCAGGTGTGCAGCAGGAACTGCGCCGACTTGCCCATCGCACCGATGAACAACAGGATGCAGATCAGCGTCAGCGCGTCGACGTCCCAGGCCAGGAAATGGATGGTCTTGCCGACCAGCGACGGCGCGTCGGCAAAGATGGTGCCGAAGTCGACCTTGCCGGTCATCATGAACACGGCAAAGATGCCGAGCGCGAAGCCGAAGTCGCCCACGCGGTTGACGACGAACGCCTTGATCGCGGCCGCGTTGGCTTCCGGCTTGGTGTACCAGTAGCCGATGAGCAGGTAGCTCATCAGGCCGACGCCCTCCCAGCCGAAAAACAGCTGCACCAGGTTGTCGGAGGTCACCAGCATCAGCATCGCGAAGGTGAACGCCGACAGGTAGCAGAAGAAGCGCGGCCGGTATGGCTCCTCGACCATGTAGCCGATCGAATAGAGATGCACGAAGGCGGAGACCGTTGTCACCACCACCAGCATCACAGCGGTGAGCGTGTCGACCCGCAGCGCCCAGTCGACCTTGAGATCGCCGGCCGTCATCCAGTTGATCAGGGTGACATGGACGTCCTGGCCGAAGCCGACGGTCACAAAGGCGATCCAGGACAGGATCATCGACACGAACAGCAGCGAGGTGGTGATCAGCTCCGCCGCGCGCGACCCGGCGGCGGCCGGCTCGCTCGGATGGTGGCCGTGGCCATGCGCGTCTTGGCCGTGGTCGTCGTGGCCATGCGAGCCATGGTCATGCGCCGCGTGATCATGCGCGTCATGATGATCCGCGCCGTGGTCATGTCCCGCCGGCGCGGGCATGCCGCTCGGATAGCGCGCGCGCGCGCCAGCGAGCGTGATCAGACCCGCCAGGATCGCGCCGACGAGCGGCAAGAAGACGATCGCCTGATACATGGTGGGGATCAGCCCTTCATAAGATTGATATCCTCAACCGCGATCGAACCGCGGTTTCGGAAATAGACGACGAGAATGGCGAGACCGATCGCGGCCTCGGCGGCCGCGACCGTGAGCACCAGCAACGCGAACACCTGCCCGACCAGATCGCCGAGGAAGGTCGAGAACGCGACGAAGTTGATGTTCACGGCGAGCAGGATCAGCTCGATCGACATCATGATGACGATCACGTTCTTCCGGTTCAGGAAGATGCCGAAGATCCCGATCGTGAACAGGATCGCCGCGACGGTCAGGTAGTGGCCAAGTCCGATGGTCATGACAGCCCCTGCCCCGACTTGACTTTCACGACCTCGATCGCGTCCTCGCGGGTGCGCGCCACCTGCTGCGAGATGTCCTGCCGTTTGACGTTCGGCTTGTGCCGCAACGTGAGCACGATGGCACCGATCATCGCCACCAGCAGGATCAAGCCGGCGGCCTGGAAGAAGAAGACGTAGCGGGTGTAGAGCACCTGCCCCAACGCCTCGGTGTTGGTCACCGAATAGAACGGCGGGATCGGCGCCGCGATCGCGTCGGCGACCGCCGGTGCGACAGTCCAAACGCCGACGACCAGAAGCAGCTCCGCCAGGAACACGATGCCGACCAGCGCGCCGACCGGCAGGTATTGGAGGAAGCCCGTCCGCAGCTCGGCAAAGTCGACGTCGAGCATCATCACCACGAACAGGAACAGCACCGCCACCGCGCCGACATAGACCACGACCAGGATCATCGCGAGGAACTCGGCGCCCATCAGCATGAACAGGCCCGACGCGTTGACGAAGGCGAGGATCAGGAACAGCACCGAGTGCACGGGGTTCTTCGACGCCACCACCATCACCGCGGAGGCGATGCAGACGCTGGCGAAGAGGTAGAAGAAGAGTGCGTAGACGATCATCGGGTCACCGGTACGGCGCGTCGAGCGCAAGCGCCTGCGCGATCTCGCGCTCCCAGCGGTCACCGTTCGCGAGCAGGCGCTCCTTGTCGTAGTAGAGCTCCTCGCGGGTCTCGGTGGCGAATTCGAAGTTCGGGCCCTCGACGATGGCGTCGACCGGGCAGGCCTCCTGACACAATCCGCAATAGATGCACTTCACCATGTCGATGTCGTAGCGCGTGGTGCGCCGCGTGCCGTCGTTGCGGCGCGGGCCGGCCTCGATGGTGATCGCCTGCGCCGGGCAGATCGCCTCGCAAAGCTTGCAGGCGATGCAGCGCTCTTCGCCGTTCGGATAGCGGCGCAGCGCATGCTCGCCACGGAATCGCGGCGAGATCGGCCCCTTCTCGAACGGATAGTTGAGGGTCGGCTTCGGCTTGAAGAAATAGCGCATGGCGAGGAAGAACGCCGAAACGAACTCCCACAGGAATATTGCGCGGGCTGCCCGATCGAGTCTCATTGGCGCGTTCCTTCCATGCCCGGTCGCATTGCGCCCTCTAGCCCCCGACCGCCTTGCCGATCCAGTACCCGACGGCCGCGAACGCGAACAGGTCGACGGTCAGCACGATCCGCCGCACCAGCGACAGCTTGACGTCGGTCGTATCGCGTTCCTCGGCGGTCTGCGTCTGCTCGCGCTGGCGCATCCAGCGTTCCAGGACGCCGATGTAGAGATGATAGTTCACCCCCGCGACCACCGTCCCGATGACCGCTCCGATCAGTCCCGCAAGCGAGATATCCAGCACCGTTGGCCCCTGTCATCGTGGTGCGAGCCCCGAATACTGCAGCACGCCGGCGACGATGACGACCATCGCCATCGAAATCGGCAGGAACACCTTCCAGCCCAGCCGCATGAGCTGGTCGTAGCGGTAGCGCGGCACAATCGCCTTCGCCATGGCGAACAGGAAGAACATGAAGAAGCACTTCAGCACGAACCAGATCACGCCCGGCACCCAGGTGAACGGCGGGACCGGGAACGGCGGCAGCCAGCCGCCCAGGAACATGATCGTGGCCATGGCGCACATGGTCGTGATCGCGGTGTACTCGCCGAGCATCAGCATCAAGTACGGCGTCGAGCCGTACTCGACCATGAAGCCGGCGACGAGCTCGGATTCCGCTTCGACCAGGTCGAACGGCGGCCGGTTGGTCTCCGCCAGCGCCGAGACGAAGAAGATCACGAACATCGGCAGCAGCGGCAGCCAGAACCAGCTGAACATGCCGTAGCCGCGGTCCTGCGCCTCGACGATCTCCGACAGATTGAGCGAACCGACGCAGAGCAGCACGGTGATGATCACGAAGCCGATCGAGACTTCGTAGGACACCATCTGCGCCGCCGAACGCAACGCCGCCAGGAACGGATATTTCGAGTTCGACGCCCAGCCGGCCATGATGATGCCGTACACGCCGAGCGACGAGATCGCGAAGATGTAGAGGATGCCGACATTGATGTTGGCGATCACCCATTCTTCGTTGACCGGAATCACCGCCCAGGCCGCGAGCGCGAGCACACAGGTCACGAACGGCGCCAAGAGGAAGATGCCCTTGTTGGCGCCGGACGGGATCACCGGCTCCTTGACCGCGAACTTGATCAGGTCGGCGAACGACTGCAGCAGTCCCCAGGGGCCCACCACGTTGGGGCCGCGCCGGATCTGCACCGCGGCCCAGATCTTGCGGTCGGCGTAGATGACGTAGGCGACCGCGATCAACAGGATGACGAGCAAAAGGACGCTCTGCGCCAGCACCACGAGCAGCGGCCAAACCGGCTCGATCACAGACCAGATTGCGTTCCAGATGTCGGACAACATGCGTCTATTCCGCCGCCGTTCGCGCGGCGCTTCCTTCCGCGATCACCGAGCACTCGGCCATCACGGCCGACGCCCGCGCAATCGGATTGGTGAGGTAGTAATCGTCGATCGGCGACGCGAACGGTGCCTTGTCCGGCGTGCCGCCCAGGTTCGCAAGCTTGGCCAAGTCGCCGGCATCGCCGGCCGAGATCTCGCCGATGCGCTGGAGATGCGGATGCGCCTTGAACATCGCCACCCGCAGTTGCGCGAGCGAGTCATACGGCAGCCGCTGGCCCACGACGTCCGACAGCGCGCGCAGGATCGCCCAATCCTCCCGCGCCTCGCCGGGCGGGAATGAGGCCCGCGCCGACATCTGCACGCGGCCCTCCGTGTTGACGAAGATGCCGGATTTTTCCGGATAGGCGGCGCCCGGCAGGATCACGTCGGCACGATGCGCGCCGCTGTCGCCATGGGTGCCGAGATAGACCACGAACGCGCCGGGCGCGACCTCGACCTCGTCGGCGCCGAGCAGGAACACCAGATCATGACTGCGGGCGTCGGCGATCTTGGCCGCGGTCTTTCCGCCATTCGACGGCACGAAACCGAGGTCGAGCGCGCCGACGCGCGACGCCACGGTCTGCAGCACCGAGAAGCCGTTCCAGCCGTCCTTGATGGCGCCGAGGCTCTGCGCGGCCTTGGCCGCCAGCGCCGCGATCGCCGCACCGTCCGGCCGCGCCAGGGCGCCGGCGCCGAGGATGATCAGCGGGTTCTGCGCACCCTTGAGGACGTCGGCGAACGCGTGCTTGCCCGCCGCGAGGTCTGCGAGCGTCTCGGGCCCCTGCCCGAGGAATTCGTAAGCGTAGTGCAGGTCGGCGCGCTCGCCGATCACCCCGACCGGATACGGGCCGGCACGCCAGCGCTTGCGGATGCGGGAATTCAGTACCGCCGCTTCCATGCGCGGGTTGGCGCCGATCAGCAGCAGGGCGTCGGATTGCTCAATCCCGGCGACGGTCGCGTTGAACAGGTAGCTGCCGCGACCCCAGGCCGGATCGATCGCCGAGCCATCCTGCCGGCAGTCGAGATTGGTGACGCCAAGCCGCGTCATCAGATCCTTGAGCGCAAAGATCTCCTCGGTGGCGGCAAGGTCGCCGACGATGGCGCCGATGTGCTCCTTCGGGGTGTTCTTCAACTTGGCGGCAACGATTTCCAGCGCCGCCGGCCAGGTCGCCGGACGCAAACGTCCATCCTCGCGGATGTAGGGCTGGTCGAGCCGCTGCGTGCGCAGGCCATCGACGACGTGGCGGGTCTTGTCGGATATCCACTCCTCGTTCACGTCGTCATTGACGCGCGGCAGGATGCGCATCACCTCGCGACCGCGGGTGTCGATGCGGATCGACGAGCCGAGCGCGTCCATCACGTCGATCGATTCCGTCTTCGTGAGCTCCCACGGCCGCGCCGCGAACGCGTACGGCTTCGAGGTCAACGCGCCGACTGGGCAGAGATCGACCACGTTGCCCTGGAGCTCCGAGGTCATCGCCTGCTCGAGGTAGGTGGTGATCTCCATGTCCTCGCCGCGGCCGATGGCGCCAAGCTCGGGCACGCCGGCGACTTCGGTCATGAAGCGGATACAGCGCGTGCAGTGGATGCAGCGCGTCATGATGGTCTTCACCAGCGCGCCGACATACTTGTCCTCGACCGCGCGCTTGTTCTCCTGGTAGCGGCTGGAGTCGACACCGTAGGCCATCGCCTGGTCCTGCAGGTCGCACTCGCCGCCCTGATCGCAGATCGGGCAATCGAGCGGATGGTTGATCAGCAGGAATTCCATCACCCCTTCGCGCGCCTTCTTCACCATCGGCGTGCGGGTGTTGAGGATCTTCGGCGTGCCGTCGCGGTTGGGCGGCAAATCCTTCACGCCCATGGCGCAGGACGCCTGCGGCTTCGGCATGCCCACGACCTCGATCAGGCACATGCGGCAGTTGCCGGCGATCGAGAGCCGCTCATGGAAGCAGAAACGCGGGATTTCCGCGCCCGCAGCCTCACACGCCTGGAGCAGCGTGTACTCCGGCGGGACGTCGATCTCGTGTCCGTCAACGATAAGCTTGGTCATCGCGTCCTACCTCGCCCGCCGTTTCGAGGACGCATTGGCCAGATGCCAGAGCGCCATCGCGGGGAACAGGGTCAGCACCGGGTAGATCGTGAGCAGCATGGTGTAGACGTTGGAATTGCGGACCGGCATGAAATGCGGCCACAGCATCAGCGC
>Ga0075420_100004586_pt1 | contig 12111 bp, 11 predicted proteins | sample SoiMetdeltSBSDD4_FD_75296 | JGI IMG/M metagenome (GOLD analysis project Ga0075420, IMG submission 75296) | Bulk soil microbial communities from a Populus tree surrounding site in Tennessee, USA - Soil MetaG P. deltoides SBSDD4 | ecosystem: Environmental > Terrestrial > Soil > Tree plantation... | reverse complement strand
GTGGGGCTGGCGCTCGCCTTCACCTGGTCCAAGCCGCTGGAATCGTTCTGCATGCCGCTGCTGGTGTCGCTCAACATGATCCCCAAGGTGGCGCTCGGGCCGCTGATCATCGTCTGGTTCAAGTACGGCGTGTTCCCCAATTCCATCATGGCGTTCTCCATCTGCGTGTTCCCGATCCTGCTCACCACGGCGCGCGGGCTGCGCGAGATCGAGCCCGAGCTGCTCGACCTGGTGCGGTCCCTGAAGGGCTCGCGCTGGCAGCTGTTTTCCAAGGTGCAGCTGCCCGGCGCGCTGCCGTACATCTTCTCCGGCATGAAGGTGGCGGCGATCCTCGCCGTGGCGGGGGCGGTGGTGGGCGAGTTCCTCGGCTCGGACAAGGGGCTGGGCTACCTCATGCTGCAGGTGCAGGTGACCCTCGACACGCCGGCGATGTTCATGGCGGTGCTGCTCATCACGCTGATCGGCATGCTGCTCTACGGCATGGTGCTGGCGCTGGAGCGCTGGCTGGTGGTGCAGGACGCGAGGCTCGACTGATGGAACCGTTCATCCGCCTGCGCGGCGTGAGCAAGGTCTACCGCCGCGGCAAGTCCGAGCACCTCGCGATCTCGGACGCCAGCTTCGACGTGATGCCGGGCGAGCTGGTGTCGCTGGTCGGGCCCTCGGGCTGCGGCAAGTCGACCCTGCTCAAGATCCTCGCCGGCCTGCACCCGCACGACGGCGGCGAGGTGAAGATCGGCTCGGCGGCGCATACCTTCGACCCGTCGCGCGACGTCGGCATGGTGTTCCAGGCGCCGCTGCTGCTGAAGTGGCGCCGCATCCTGGAGAACGTGCTGCTGCCCGCCGAGATCCTCGGCCTGCCGGCCGCCGAGGCGCGCGAGCGGGCGCGCGGCCTGCTCGCCCTGGTCGGGCTCTCCGGCTACGAGGACAAGTACCCCTACGAGCTCTCCGGCGGCATGCAGCAGCGCGCGGCGATCGCCCGCGCCCTGGTGCACGACCCCAAGCTGGTGCTGATGGACGAGCCCTTCGGCGCGCTCGACGCGCTGACGCGCGAAAAGATGAACCTGGAGCTGCTGCGCATCTGGAAGGAGGCGGGCAAGACCATCGTGTTCGTCACCCACGGCATCTCGGAGGCGGTGTTCCTCGGCTCGCGCGTGGTGGTGCTCACCGCCGGGCCGGCGAGGATGGCGGACAACTTCGCCATCGACCTGCCGCACCCGCGCACGCTCGACATGAAGACGCACGAGCGCTTCGGCGAGTACACGCGGCGCATCTACAAGCTGCTCGGCATGGAATGAAGCACCGCGTGCTGTTCGGCGACATCCACAACCACAACGCGCACGGCTACGGGGTGGGGTCGATCGAGCGTTCGCTGGAGATCGCGCGCACGCACCTCGACTTCTTCGCCTTCACCGGGCACTCGAGCTGGCACGACATGCCGGCCATGGAAGGGCAGCGCGAGCGCCACTGGATCGAGGGCTTCAAGCGGCTGAAGGACAGCTGGCCGCGCGTGCAGCAGGTGATCGCCGGGGGGAACCGCGACGGCGAGTTCTGCGCCTTCCTCGGCTTCGAGTGGCATTCGTCGCAGTGGGGCGACCAGTGCGTGGTGTTCCCCGAAGACCACCGGCCGCTCCACTACGCCGCCGACCCCGAGAAGCTGCGCCGCTTCTGCATCGAGGAGCGCGCGCTCATGATCCCGCACCACCTCGCCTACCCGAAGGGCCATCGCGGCGTGAACTGGGACGTGTTCCGCGAGGACTGCACGCCGGTGGTGGAGATTTTCTCCGAGCACGGCAATGCCGAGGACGACCGCGGCCCGTATCCGTACGTCACCCATTCCCTGGGCGGGCGCGAGACCGCGAACACGGCGCGCGCGGCGCTGGACGCGGGGCTGCGCTTCGGCTTTGTCGCCTCGTCCGACGATCACGCGGGCTTCCCCGGCGCCTACGGCGAAGGGCTGATGGGCGCGCTGGTCGGGGACTTCACGCGCGCGGGCATCCTCGAGGCGATCCGCGCGCGGCGCACCTACGCGCTCACCGGCGATCGCATCGAGGTGGAGTTCGGCGTCGACGGCGCGCCGATGGGCGCGGCCATCGCCGCGGGCAGGCAGGCCGAGGTCGCGTTCGAGGTGCGCGGCCGCGACGAGCTCGACGTCGTCGAGATCGTGCAGGACGGGCGCATCGTGCATCGCGCGCACGCCGGGGACGCGCCGCCGGATTTCTCCCGGCCGGTGCAGCTGCGCCTGGAGTGGGGCTGGGGTCCGTGGGGCGCGCTGGCGCTGGAGCGCATCTGCGACTGGGCGATGCAGGTGAAGCTCACGCGCGGCCGCATCGCGCGCTTCTTCCCGTGCCTTGCCAGCATGCCGTTCGACGAGCAGCGCCGCCACCGCTTCGAGCGCCAGGGCGAGGCGGGCCTGGCGATCCGTTCCTACACCTCGCGGCGCAACGCCTACCGCGAGAATCCCAACCAGAGCGTGGTGCTGGAGCTGGAAACCGACGCGCAGGCCTCGCTGGCGCTCACGCTCGCCGAACCCGTCGCGCAGACGGTGGACGCGACGCTCGCCGATCTCGCGCGCGGCTCGCGGCACCTGTTCACCGGCCCGTTCCCGAAGGAAGGCTGGCAGTGGCACCGCATCGTGCCGCTCGCCGCGTCCTCGGTCGCGGGCCGCTGCACGCTGCAGGTGCCGGCCGGCCGATCCTCCTACGTCTACCTGCGCGCGCGCCAGAAGAACGGCCACATGGCCTGGGCGAGCCCGGTGTTCCTCAACTAACGATCGAAGGAGTGCGCGCCATGAAAAGACTGGCATTGCTGTTCCTCGCGTTGTTCGCCTCTGCGGCCTGGGCCCAGTATCCGAGCAAGCCGATCCGCATGCTGGTCGGCTTCCCGCCGGGCGGCTCGACCGACCTCGCGGCGCGCGCGCTGGGCGACAAGCTCTCGCAGGCGCTCGGCCAGCCGATCGTGGTCGAGAACAAGGCCGGCGCGAGCGGCAATATCGCCGCCGAGCAGGTGGCGCGCGCGGCGCCCGACGGCCACACGCTGTACATGGCGCCGACCTCGTTCGCCACCGCGCCCGCGTTCTTCGCCAAGCTGTCCTGGGATCCGGTGAAGGATTTCACGCCGGTGTCGCTCGTCGCCACCGTGCCGATCATCGCCGTGACCCACCCTGCAGTGCCGGCGCGCACGGTGCAGCAGCTGGTGGCCTACGCCAAGGCGAACCCGGGCAGGCTCAACATGGCTTCTCCCGGGGCCACCACGCTCACGCGCCTCACCGGCGAGCGCTTCAAGCAGATCGCCGGCATCGACTGGGTGACGGTGCATTACAAGGGCGGCGCGCCGGCGATGCAGGACATGCTCGCCGGCACGGCGCAGGTGATGTTCGCCAACATCTCGGACGTGCTCACGCAGGTGAAGGCCGGCCGGCTGAACGCCATCGCGGTGACCACGCCGCAGCGCTCGCCCGCGGTGCCCGAGGTGCCGACCTTCGCCGAATCGGGCTATCCCGAATACGCGTTCATGACCTGGCAGGCGGTGGTCGGCCCCGCCGGCCTGCCGCAGGAGGTCGTGCAGCGCCTGAACGGCGAGATCGTGCGCATCATGGCGACGCCCGAGATCAAGGAGCGCTTCGCCTCCTTCGGCACGGATGCGGCGAGCAGCACCCCCGAGGAGCTCGGGCGCTTCCTCGCCGCCGAGGTGGCCAAGATCGCTGCCGTCGCGCGGTCGGCCGGCGTGAAGGCCGAATAAGCGCCATGGCGCGCAACGGCCGCCGCGATCCCGCGCGCAACCAGGACCGCATCCTGAAGGCGGCGATGGCCGAGTTCGCGCGCTACGGCCTGGGCGGGGCGCGCGTCGACCGCATCGCGGCGCGCGCCGGCGCCAACAAGCGCATGCTGTACTACTACTACGGCGACAAGGAGGCGCTGTTCCTCGCGGTGCTGGAGGACAGCTATGCGCGCATCCGCCGGGCCGAGCTGGGCCTGCACCTGCTCGACCTCGATCCGGTGCAGGGCGTGCGCCGGCTGGTGGAGTTCACCTGGGACTACTACCTGAAGCACCCGGAGTTCCTGACGCTGCTGAACAGCGAGAACCTGCACCGCGCGCGGCACCTCAAGCGCTCGCGCGACATCGCGGCGATGCATTCGCCGCTGATCGCGCTGCTGCGCGACCTGCTGCGCCGCGGCGAGCGCACCGGGAAGTTCAGGCGGGGCGTCGACCCGGTGCAGCTGTACATCTCGATCGCCGGGCTGGGCTACTTCTACCTCAGCAACCGGCATACCCTGTCGACGATCTTCGAGCGCGACCTGCTCGCGCCGCGGAGCAAGGCGGGACGCCTGCAGCACATGACCGAGCTGGTGCTCGGCTATCTGAGGAGGTAACGCCTTGCGCATCGCGCTGTGCAACGAGGTGATCGCGCCGATGCCGTTTCCGCAGCAATGCGTGTACGCGGCGAAGCTCGGCTACGACGGCCTGGAGATCGCGCCCTACACGCTGTCGGAGGAGCCCCAGCGCCTGGGCAGCGCGCAGCTCGCGGCGGCGCGCACGGCGGCGCAGGACGCGGGCATCGCCATCACCGGACTGCACTGGCTGCTGGTGAAGCCGGCCGGCCTCTCGATTTCCACGCGCGACGCCGCGGTGCGCGCGAAGACCCTGGACCTGATGTGCGTTCTGGTGGAGCAGTGCGCGGAGCTCGGCGGCAGGTACCTGGTGCACGGCTCGCCGCACCAGCGGCGCATCGACGCCGGCGACACGCGCGAGGCGGCGCTCGACCGCGCGCGCGAATGCTTCGCCAGGGTCGCCGAACGCGCGGCCAAGGCGGGCGTGCTGTACTGCCTGGAACCGCTGGCGGCCGAGCAGACCCCGCTGGTGAACACGCTGGCGGAGGCCGCGGCGATGGTGGCCGGCATCGGCAACCCGGCGCTCAGGAGCATGCTCGATTGCAGCTCGGCCGGGCGCATGGAGCAGGAGACCCTCGCCGCGCTGGTGGACCGGTGGCTGCCCAGGGGCGTGATCGCGCACGTGCAGGTGAACGACCGCAACCGGCGCGGGCCGGGGCAGGGCGAGCAGAAGTTCGCGCCGCTGTTCGCCGCGCTCAAGCGCCACGGCTACGGCGGCGACATCGCGGTGGAGCCCTTCGACTACGTGCCCGACGGGCCCGGGGCGGCGGCGCGCGCCATCGGCTACCTGCGGGGGATCCTGGAGGCGCTGCCGTGAGCCCGAAACTGCCCTGCCCGCGGCCCGGGCGCACCGTCCTGGAAGGGCGCTACGCGCGCCTGGAGCCGGTGGCGCCGGCGCACGCGGCAGGCCTGCTCGCCGCGTCCGCGGCGGCGAAGAGCTTCGACTATCTGTTCGACGTGCCGCCGCAAGGCGCGCAGGACATCCTTGCCTGGATCGCCAGGAATGCCGCGGCCGAAGACCTGATGGTGCATGCCGTCGTGGACAAGGCCACCGGCGTCGCCGGCGGACGGCAGTCCTACATGCGCATCACCCCCGAGCACGGCGTGATCGAGATCGGCAACATCCTGTGGGGGCCGGCGATTCGGCGCACGCGCGTCGCCACCGAGGCGCTGTACCTGGCGGCGAAGCACGTGTTCGAGGACCTGGGCTACCGGCGCTTCGAGTGGAAGTGCAATGACCTGAACGAGCCTTCGAAGGCCGCCGCGAAGCGCTTCGGCTTCGTCTTCGAAGGCGTGTTCCGCCAGCACATGTGGGTGAAGGGCGCGAACCGCGACACCGCCTGGTTCGCGATGCTCGACCGCGACTGGCCGCGCCTGCGCGCGGCCTACGCGCGCTGGCTCGACCCGGCGAACTTCGACGCCGCCGGGCGCCAGCGCGCGAAACTCGAGGTGCCTATTTCAGGGGCTTGATTTTCGAGCTGTAGGCGTTGGTGAACACGTCGTCCACGTTCACCGGCCGGTCGGGCTTGTTCTGCGCGAAGGTGATGTCGATCGTGCGCTGCATCAGGTCCTTCTCGATCCAGCCGATGCCGTGCCGGCGCGAGCGCTCGGTGATGCACAGGTCCATGATCTGCGGCGTGGTGTTGAACAGCGACTCGCTGTCCAGCCCCGGCACCGAGGCGGCCATGGCGTCGATCGCCTCGCGCGGGTTGGCGTGGGCGTCGCGCCAGCCCTTGTGCGTGGCCCGCAGGAACCGTTCGATCAGCCTGGGGTTCTTCTTTTCCAGCTCGCGGTTGACGAAATAGGTGTGGCCGTAGATCGGCAGGCCGTAGTCGGCCCACAGCAGGTGCCCCACGTTGCCCTTGCCCAGCACCTTCTCCCAGATGGCGTAGCTGGTGTAGAGGTCGAACGAGGCATCCACTTCGCCCGCGGCGACGATCGCCTGCTTGCCTTCGGGTTTCACATTCACCAGGGTGACGCCGTTGGGGTCGAGCTTGTTGATGGCGGCGAACGCCGGCCACAGCACGCGATGCGAGTCGGCGGGCGGGGCGGCGATCTTCCTGCCGACCAGGTCCTTGGGCGAGCGGATGTTGGCGCTCTTCTTGAAGAAGGCGTTGTTGCCGGCCTTGTCGAACACCACCGCCACCATCCTCAGGTCGGCGCCCTTGGAGATCGCGGTGAGCACGGTGGGCGCGTCCGAGATGCCCAGGTCGCCCTGCTTCAGGTCGATCTTCTTCGCGCTGTCCGCGGAGCCCGAGCCGCGCAGCACGGTGAGCTCGATGTTCTCTTCCTTGTAGTAGCCCTTCTTCAGGGCCATGTAGATCGGCGAATGGTCCGCCAGGTGGAACCAGTTGAGCTGCAGGGTGAACTTGTCCTGCGCCGCGGCGGGCAGGGCAAGGGCGGCAAAGACGGCGGCGATCAGCGATTTCATCCGTTCCTCCTCAGTTGACTGTCTGTTCCCGGTATACCCAGGGCGCGACCATGCGCTCGACGGCGACGACCGCGCCGTACAGCGCCAGGCCCAGCACCGAAATCAGGATCAGCGACGCGAAAATCGACGGCGTCTGCAAGGTGACGCCGCCGGTGATGATCAGCGCACCCAGGCCGCGCTCGGAGGCGACGAACTCGCCGACGATGGCGCCGATCACGCTCATCGAGGCGTTCAGCTTCAGGCCGGTGAAGATGTAGGGTAGCGCATTCGGAAAGCGGATCTTGGCGAATATCTGCCAGCGCGAGGCCTTGAGGGACCTCACCAGCTCGAGCATCTCGGGCTCGGCGGTGGCGAGTCCCACCGCGGTGTTCACCACCATGGGAAAGAACGCGATGGTGGTCCCGATCACGATGTTGGGCCAGATGCCGTAGCCGAGCCAGATCACGAACAGCGGGGCGAGGGCGATCTTCGGCAGCGTGTTGAACAGCACCAGCACCGGCATCACGGTGCGCATCAGCATCTCGTTCCACACGATCACCACGGCGAGGCCGATGCCGAGCACGGCGGACAGCGCGAAGGCGCCCATCGTGGCGTAGAAGGTGGCGAGGAAGTTGTTGGCCCACTGGTAGTTCGGCAGGAGGTAGGTCCTGATCGCCGCCGTGGGCGAGGGCAGGATGTACTCCTTCACGCCGCCCAGGTCCACCGCCAGCTGCCAGGCGACGAGCAGGCCGAGCATCACCAGCGCGCTCGGCACGTAGTAGCCGACGGCGCCGGCGAGCCCGCGTTCTTGACTAGTCATCGCTGTCCCGCTCAGAATTAACGAAACGGTTAAATCATAGGAACGCCTTTGTCTCCGCGTCAAGCCGCGCCGCGATTCCGCGTCACGGCAATCGACCTGCTGGAACGCGACGTGCGGCTGCGCATGCCGTTCCGCTTCGGCGTGGTGACCCTCACCGAGTCGCCGCAGGCCTTCGTGCGCGCGCGCATCCGCCTGGACGACGGTCGCGAGGCCGCCGGGGCGGCCGCCGAGCTGCTGGCGCCCAAGTGGTTCGACAAGGACCCGGCGCTCAGCAATGCGGACAACTACGACCAGCTGCGCGCCTCGCTCGCTCGCGCGCGCGCGCAGTACCTCGCGCACGAGCCGCGCACGGCCTGGGCGCATGCGACGCCCGGCAAGGGGCTGGTGGAGAACTACGGCCCGGCGCTCCTCGACCGCGCGCTGCTCGACGCGCTGTGCCGCGCGCTCGGCGTGCCCTTCTACCGCGCGGTGCAGACGAACCTGGTGGGCGCCGGCAGCTTCGAGGGGCTGGACCTCGGCGCCTTCTTCGCCACGCTGCGGCCGGGCGCGGCGATCGCCGCGCGCCACACGGTGGGGCTGGTGGACCCGATCACCGCCGCCGGCCGGGAGCAGCGCGTCGGCGACGGCCTGCCCGAGACGCTGGAAGAAGTGGTGGCGCGCTACGGCCAGCGCTATTTCAAGCTGAAGGTGGCGGGCGAGGCGCGCGCCGACGTGGAGCGGCTCGCGGCGATCGCCGCGGTGCTCGACCGGATCGAGGGCCCCTACCACGCCTCGCTCGACGGCAACGAGCAGTACGAGGACCTGCAGGGCGTGGCCGAGCTGTGGGCGCGCATGCGCGCCGAGCCGCGGCTGCGCCGCCTGGTGGACTCGATCCTGTTCATCGAGCAGCCGGTGAAGCGCAGCCGCGCGCTCGAGCGCCGGGTCGAGGGCATCGACAAGCCGGTGATCATCGACGAGTCCGACGATGCGCTCGACGCCTTCCCGCGCGCCAAGGCCCTCGGCTACCGCGGCGTGTCGTCGAAGACCTGCAAGGGCCTGTACAAGTCCCTGATCAACCGCGCACGCTGCGCCGCGTGGAACGGGAAAATGGGGTCCGGGAAAATGGGGTCAGACCCCTTTTTCTTCATGTCGGGCGAGGACCTCACCATCCAGGCGGGCCTCGCGCTGCAGCAGGACACGGCGCTGGTGTCGCTGCTGGGGCTCACGCACCTGGAGCGCAACGGCCACCACTACGTGAACGGCATGGCGGGGCTGCCGCAGGGCGAGCAGGACGCGTTCCTCGCCGCGCACCCGGACCTGTACGAGCGCAGCCACGGCGCGGTGCGCGTGAAGATCGCCGGCGGCATGCTGTCGATCGGCTCGCTCGACTGCCCGGGCTACGCCAGCGGCGCGATGCCCGACTGGACCACCATGCGCGAGATGCGATTGCAGAAGGAACCGGCGTGAGCACGCGGCGCATCGGCATCGTCATGCACGGCGTCACCGGGCGCATGGGCATGAATCAGCACCTGCTGCGCTCGATCCTGGAAATCCGCCGGCAAGGCGGCGTCGCCCTGCAGGACGGCACGCGCCTCGTGCCCGACCCGCTGCTGGTGGGCCGCAACGCGGCGAAGCTCGGGGAGGTGGCGCGCCAGCACGGCGTGCAGCGCTGGACCACGGACCTCGCCGCGGCGCTCGCCTCGAAGGAGGACAGCGTGTTCTTCGATGCGGCGTCCACGCAATTGCGGCCGCAGCTCCTCAAGCGGGCGATCCGGGCGGGCAAGCACGTCTACTGCGAGAAGCCGGTCGCCACCACGCTCGCCGAGGCGCAGGGCCTCTACCGCGCGGCGAAAAAGGCGAAGGTGAAGCACGGCGTGGTGCAGGACAAGCTCTGGCTGCCCGGGCTGATCAAGCTCGCGCGCCTGCGCGACGCGGGCTTCTTCGGCAAGATCCTTTCCGTGCGCGGCGAATTTGGCTACTGGGTTTTCGAAGGTGACCGCCAGGCCGCGCAGCGCCCGTCGTGGAACTACCGCAAGCAGGACGGCGGCGGGATCATCCTCGACATGCTGTGCCACTGGCGCTACGTGCTGGACAACCTTTTCGGCGAGGTGCAGTCGGTGAGCTGCCTCGGCGCCACGCACATCCCGCAGCGCTGGGACGAGGCGGGGAAGAAATACAGGGCGACGGCGGACGACGCCGCCTATGCCACCTTCAGGCTGAAGGGCGGCGCCATCGCGCACTTCAACTCCTCCTGGACGGTGCGGGTGCGGCGCGACGACCTGCTCACGCTGCAGGTGGACGGCACCGAGGGCAGCGCGGTGGCGGGATTGCGCCGCTGCCTCGTGCAGTCCTACGCCGACACGCCCAAGCCGGTGTGGAATCCGGACATCCCGCAGCCGATCGATTTCTTCGACGGCTGGAAGGAACTGCCCGACGACGCCGCCGACAACGCCTTCAAGGTGCAATGGGAGATGTTCCTGCGGCATGTGGCCGGCGAGGGCCCGTTCCGCTGGGGGCTGCTCGAGGGCGCCAAGGGGGTGCAGCTCGCCGAGCTCGGACTGAAGAGCTGGAAGCAGAGGAAATGGATCGACATCCCCAAGCTGAAGGCCTGAGCGTCGGGCTGCCGGCCGCCGGCGGCGCGCTCGAGCCCTACCGCATGCTCGGCCCGCGGCAATTCGCCAGGCCGGCGCGGCCCTTCACGCGCCGCGCGCTCGCCGCCGCGCACGTGGTGGCCGATCCGCTGTCGGCGCGCGACCCCTGGCTCGAGCCGGCCGTCGACTGGGACGCCACGCTCGCCTACCGGCGCCACCTGTGGTCCTGGGGCCTCGGCCTCGCCGAGGCGATGGACACCGCGCAGCGCGGCATGGGGCTGGATTGGGCGAACTCACTCGAGCTCATCCGGCGCACGCTGGATGCGGCGCGCGACGTGGAGGGCGCGGTGGTCTTCTCCGGCGCGGGCACCGACCATGTGGCGAAGGCGGACGTCGCCGGCGTGATCACCGCCTACGAGGAGCAGTGCGCGGCGATCGAAAAGCTGGGCGGGCGCATCATCCTGATGGCGAGCCGCGCCCTCGCCGCGAGCGCGCGCTCGCCCGAGGACTACGGCCGGGTCTACGAGCGCATCCTCGGCCAGGTGCGGCAGCCGGTGATCCTGCACTGGCTGGGCGAGATGTTCGACCCGGCGCTGGAGGGCTACTGGGGCAGGAAGGACCACGCCGCGGCGATGGACGTGTGCCTGGACGTGATCCGCAGGAACGCCGCGAAGGTGGACGGCATCAAGATCTCGCTGCTGGACAAGGACAAGGAGATCGCCATGCGCCGCCGGCTCCCCGCCGGCGTGCGCATGTACACCGGCGACGACTTCAACTTCGCCGAGCTGATCGAGGGCGACGCCGCGGGGCACTCCGACGCGCTGCTCGGCATCTTCGATGCGATCGCGCCGGCGGCCTCGGCGGCGCTCGCCGCGCTGGCGGCGGGCGACGCGCGCAGCTACCACGACATCCTCGGGCCCACGGTGCCGCTGTCGCGCCACGTGTTCCGCGCGCCGACGCGCTACTACAAGACCGGCGTGGTGTTCCTCGCCTGGCTGAACGGCCACCAGGAGCACTTCGTGATGGTGGGCGGCCAGCAGAGCGCGCGCCACATCCTGCATTTCGCGGAGCTGTTCCGGCTGGCGGACGCGGCCGGGCTGCTCGCCGACCCGCCGCTCGCCTGCGCGCGCATGAAGCAGCTGCTCGCCCTGCACGGCTGCGGCTGAGCGTACACTTGACCACGTTCCGCATCCTAGGAGGAGACACCATGCAACGCAGACTGTTCCTGGCGGCCGTCGCCGCCGCCTTCGCGCTGCCCGTGGGCGCGCAGACCATCACCCTGCACGGCGCCTCGCAGTTCAGCGACGAGCACGCCTTCACCAAGTCGATGGTGAGGTTCGAGGAGCTGGTGAAGAAGTACTACGGCAAGCCGGTGAACTTCGTGCTGCACAAGAATTCCGAGCTGGGCCTGGAGAAGCAGTACTTCGAGTACATGGCGCAGGGCAAGGCGGTGGACTACGCCATCGTGTCGCCGGCGCACATGTCCACCTTCTCCAAGGCGGCGCCGTTCATCGACGCGCCGTTCCTGTTCCGCGACCTCAAGCACTGGAACAAGGTGCTCGACGCCGACATCCTCAAGCCGGTCGCCGACGAGATCGCGCAGAAGGCCGACGTGATGCTGGTCGGCTACGCCGGCGGCGGCACGCGCAACATCTTCGTCAACAAGCCGGTGCGCAACATGGCCGAGCTCAAGGCGCTGAAAGTCCGCGTGCAGGGCGCGCCGATCTGGTCCAAGACCTTCCAGGCCGCCGGCATGGCGCCCACGGTGATCGCCTACAACGAGGTGTACAACGCGATCCAGAACGGCGTCATCGCCGCGGGCGAGAACGAGGCCGCCGGCGTGGAGCAGATGAAGTTCTACGAGGTGGCGCCGCACCTGTCGATGACGCAGCACGCCATCACCATCCGGCCGCTGTGCTTCTC
>Ga0075420_100004584_pt1 | contig 12113 bp, 10 predicted proteins | sample SoiMetdeltSBSDD4_FD_75296 | JGI IMG/M metagenome (GOLD analysis project Ga0075420, IMG submission 75296) | Bulk soil microbial communities from a Populus tree surrounding site in Tennessee, USA - Soil MetaG P. deltoides SBSDD4 | ecosystem: Environmental > Terrestrial > Soil > Tree plantation... | reverse complement strand
TCCACGGCAGGGACTGGCCCTTCCTGCATACGCGCGGGCGCGGGACGTTCGTGGGCGTCGTGCAGACGATGCGCGCCGACACCACGCTCTACATGGAGGGCGACGAGCGCGTGTACGTGGACGGTGAGAGCGCCCCGAGCCTCCACGGGACCGGGACCGAGGACTTCTACGAGGGTGGCTGGTACTTCACGAGCGGCTTCATGACGAAGCCCTTCACGCTGCCGCTGAACGGGTTCCCGACGGTGCTCGACCCGTCCTCGGGGTGCCCGGTGAAGGACTGCCGCTCCGTGTACCGGCTCATGCTCGCCGACGCGGTGCCGTTCCGGCGCTCGCTCCGCTTCGGCATCGAGCACGGCCCTGTGAACGACGTGGACGCCGCCTATTCGTCCACCGCGTTCTGGTACCGCCAGAGGCGTCCCTAGAAGAGTCCGCAAACACCGGGACCGCTCCCCGGAGCGGTCCGGTCCCGACCCTATATTCGGGGACCCCGTGACGGCGGTCCACCTGCATGTCCACTCCGAGTACTCGGTGCTCGACGGCGCCTGCCGCATCGACGCGCTGGCTGAGCGCGCTGCCGCCTTCGGCCAGCCGGCCCTCGGCCTGACCGACCACGGCGTCATGAACGGCGCCATCGAGCACTACAAGGCCTGCAAGAAGCACGGGATCAAGCCGATCATCGGCGTCGAGGCGTACCTCGTCGACGACATCAGGTCCGAGGCAGTGCGCTACGAGCGCAACCACCTGACCCTTCTGGCACGCAACGACGCGGGCTTCCGCAATCTCGTGAAACTCAGCTCGGCTGGCTACCTCGAGGGCTACCGCCGCGGCAAGGCCAACGTGGACATGGACCTGCTCGCGCGCCACTCGGAGGGCGTGATCGCGCTCACCGGCTGCCTCCAGTCGCGCTTCTGCCGGCGGATCGTCGACGGCATCCCGAGCGAGGCGCGCGCCCACGCCGACGAGCTGGTGCAGGTCTTCGGGCCAGACAACGTCTACTTCGAGGTTCAGAAGAACGGGATCGCCGCCCAGGACAAGGCCAACGAGGGGATCGTCAAGGTGGCGGGCGAGCTCGGCCGACCGCTCGTGGCCACGGGCGACGTCCACTACCTGCGCCGCGAGGACTACGACAACCACAAGGCCCTCCTGTGCGTGCAGACCAAGAGCACGCTGCAGGCGCCCAAGCTGTCCTTCGACACCAACGAGTTCTTCCTCAAGGACTCCGACGAGATGGCGGCCGACTTCGCCGAGTGGCCGGAGTCGCTGGCCACCACGCTCGAGATCGCCGAGCGCTGCAGCGTCGAGATCGAGCTCGGCAAGATGCTGATCCCGCGCTTCCCCACACCCGATGGCGAGCCCGAGGCTGCCTACCTGCGGCGGCTCGCGCACGAGGGCCTCGCCGAGCGCTACGGGGACCCGCCGCCGGCCGAGGCGGTCGAGCGGCTCGAGATGGAGCTCGGCGTGATCGAGCGGATGGGCTTTTCGGCCTACTTCCTGATCGTCTGGGACTTCGTCAAGTTCGCCAAGGACAACGGCATCGCGGTCGGACCGGGTCGTGGCTCGGCGGCCGGCTCGATCGTGTCGTACAGCCTGCGCATCACCGACGTCGACCCGCTCGAGTACGACCTTCTGTTCGAGCGCTTCCTGAACGCCGAGCGGATCTCGATGCCGGACATCGACATCGACTTCTCGGTCAAGGGCCGCGAGCGCGTGATCCAGTACGTGGCCGACAAGTACGGGCGCGGCTCGGTCGCCCAGATCGTGACCTTCGGCCGCATGTTCCCGCGCGCCGCCACGCGCGACGCGGCGCGCGTGCTCGGCTTCGACTACGGGGCGGGGGACCGGATCGCCAAGCTGATCCCCGAGCCGGTGATGGGCCGCTCGAAGAGCTTCGACCAGTACCTGGCCGAGGAGCCCGAGCTGCGCCGCGTGTACGACTCGGAGCCCGAGGCGCGCCAGATCGTGGAGGTCGCGAAGGGGCTCGAGGGGATCGTGCGCAACTCCTCGATCCACGCCGCGGCCGTGGTTATCGCCGACCGGCCGCTCACGGACATCGTGCCGCTCCAGGTGGCCGACGACCGCACCGTCACGCAGTACTCGATGAAGCCGATCGAGGAGATCGGCCTGCTGAAGATGGACTTCCTCGGACTGCGCAACCTCGACGTGATCGAGGCGGCGCTCGACATCATCGAGGAGTCGAGCGGCGAGCGGCCCGACATGACGGGCCTTCCGCTCGACGACCCGGCCACGTACGAGATGCTCGCGCGGGGGGACTCGGTCGGGGTGTTCCAGTTCGAGTCGGACGGCATGCGCGAGGCGCTGCGCAAGGTGGCGCCCAGCGAGTTCAACGACCTCGTTGCGCTCAACGCCCTCTACCGGCCCGGCGCGATGCGCTACATCGACACCTACGCCCGCAACAAGCGCTACCCGGAGGCGATCCACTACGCCGACGAGCGCCTGCGCTCGATCACCGAGTCCTCGCGCGGCGTGATCCTCTACCAGGAGCAGTCGATGCAGATCGCCAAATCGATCGCCGGCTTCTCGGGCCCCGAGGCGGACGACCTGCGCAAGGCGATCGGCAAGAAGCAGCGCGACCGCATGGCGGCGCTGCGCGACCGCTTCTTCCAGGGCGCCCGCGCGAGCGGCACCACGGAGGCGGTGATCAACGAGTTGTGGTCGGTCAACGAGGCGGCCGCTGACTACTCGTTCAACCGGAGCCACGCCGCCTGTTACGGCCTGATCTCCTACCGCACCGCCTGGCTGCGGGCCAACTACCCCGCCGAGTACATGGCGGCGCTGATCTCGTCGGTGATGTCGACGAAGGACAAGGTGCCGTTCTTCGTGGCCAAATGCGAGGACATGGGCATCGAGGTGCTGCCGCCGGACGTGAACATGTCGGGGCACGACTTCAAGGTGGTCGAGGGCAACATCCGCTTCGGGCTCGACGCGGTCAAGGGCCTCGGCTACCAGGCGGTTGAAGCGATCATCGAGGCGCGCGAGGAGGGCGGTCCGTTCAGCTCGATCTGGGACTTCTGCCGCCGCGTCGACTGCTCGGCCGTGAACAAGCGCGGGGTCGAGGCGCTCGTCAAGTGCGGGGCGATGGAATCGCTGCCGGGCAGCCGCACCGGGATGATGAAGGTGATGCCCAACGCCCAGGCCGCGGGCGTGCAGTCCCAGCAGGACGCCCAGCTCGGCCAGGGCTCGTTCTTCGACTTCGACGGCGCCGGCGGCGGGGGCGGCCCGGCCCAGCCCGACCTGCCGGTGCCGGAGCTGCCGAACGCGCGCGAGGACCTGAATCTGTGGGAGAAGGAGACCCTCGGGCTGTTCCTGTCGAGCCACCCGCTCAAGGAGGTGCGGCCCGCGCTGCGAGCCAAGGCGGACTGCTCGCTGGCGGACCTCGCCGGCAAGAAGGACGGCGAGTGGGTCACGGTGGGCGGCATGATCGCCGAGTGCAAGCGGATCCGCACCAAGAAGGGCGACCCGATGATGTTCGCCACTCTCGACGACCTCGAGGGGCAGGTGGAGATGCTCGTCTTCAACTCCGCCTACGCCGCCAACGCCGACAAGGTGGGCCTCGACGCCATCGTGCTCGTGCGCGGGCGGGTGGACCACAAGGAGGCGGGTGAGGTCAAGCTCATCGCCCAGGAGGTCGACGCGTTCGCGCCCTCACAGGAGGAGATCCTGCGCGCGGCCGAGGAGGCCGCGGTCGAGCCGATCGTCCAGCGGCTCACGGTGCACGTGTCCCCTGGCGTGCCGGCTGGGTTCCTCGAGGAGCTCAAGGAGGTCGTTGGACACCACCCCGGCGAGCACGACCTCCTGCTCGCCGTGGGCGAGCGCCGGCTCGTGCTGGGCGAGCAGTGGCGCGTGTCCGGCGACAGCAGCTGCCGGGCGGAGCTCGGCGCGCTTCATGGCGCCGCGCGCATCGTGGCCTGACGGCATCTACACTGGCCGGGTGCCTCCACTCCAAGCACGCACTGCCACCGAGCTGCATGAGTGCAGGCAGTGCTGCTCGTTCTGCGACCGCGTGGTGCACCCGAGTGGCTGCATCGCGTCGGGCTGCCAGTTCCTCTACTTGTACGACGACGAGGAGACCGGCCGGCGCTTCATGGGCTGCATGAACAAGGTCTTCCGCGGCGAGATCGACACGGAGCTCTTCGAGGCGGCGCAGCGCACACGCCACGGCTTCGGCGGCGTGAAGATGACGGGCGTGCCGCTGCCGCAGTGCCGCGCGACCGTCGAGCGGGCCTACGACGGCTACACGGAGGCGTTCGACTGCGTGAATCCCGGCTTCTTCACGAAGCCCACCGTGGAGGACGTCGACGCCGCCTTCGACCTGCGCGACGGGCTTTAGCGGACTAGAGGCACCGTCTGAACGGAGCCGGCCCGTTCAGGCCTCCACGACCGTGACGCAGGTGCCCGAGGCGTCCCCAGGCTTCGACTGGGGCGACGCGGGCATCGGCGCGGCAGGAATGCTGGCGCTGTTCAGCATGGCCGCCGGGTCGGCGCTGCTCGTGACGGGCCACAGGCGGCGCTTCTCGGCCTAGCGGCGACGCCTGCGGGAGCGCAGCCCGTTGCGGCGTAGCTCCTTCATGCGGTCGACGTCGACCTTCTCGACACCCTTGCCCTGCTTGCCCGGGCCCTCGAAGAGCGCGGGCAGCTTCTCGAAGCGCGGCTCGGAGAGGAACGCCGCGCAGCCGCGCGCCCCGATCTCGCCGTCCCCGGGAGGGGCGTGCCGGTCGCGGTTCGAGCCGAGCGGGGCAAGGGAGTCGTTCATGTGCAGGCAGCGCAGCCGGCGGGCGCCAACGATCTTCAGGCAGCTGTCCACGACGTCGCCGAGCTTGTCCGCGGTGGTGATGTCGAAGCCGCTCGCGAGCATGTGAGCGGAGTCGAGGCAGAGGCCGATCCGCCTGTCGCCGCCGGCGAGGTCGAGAATCTCACGCAGCTCCTCGAACGAGCGCCCGAGCGTGTTGCCCGCTCCGGCGGTGTTCTCGAGCAGCAGGCGGCAGCTCTCCGACTCGCCGAGCGCGTGCCGCACCATCTCGCCCACCCGCGGGAGCGCCTCGTCGCGCGGCTCGCCCACGGCGGAGCCGGGATGGACCACCACCCCGTCGGCCTTGATCTCGTCGCCCATCCGCAGCGCGTGCACGAGCGAGGCGGCCGACTTCTTCCGCATCTCGCGGTCCTTGGTGGCCGGGTTGATCAGGTAGACGGCGTGAATCGTGGCCGAGCGGATCGGCCCGCCGTTCATGCGCGCGAGGAACTCGGCCACGTCATCGTTCTTCCAGCGCGTGGGCCGCCACTGGCGTGGCGACTGGTTGAACACCTGCATCGACTCGCAGCCGCGCTCCACGGCTCGCTCGTGCGCCTGCACGAGCCCGCCGGCCGTGGAAACATGGGCGCCGATGAGCATGAGGGTCCGCTTCGCACCCAGCCCGACGGGCGTTCTCCACATCGGTGGCGCGAGGACGGCACTGTACAACTGGCTTCTCGCCCGCGGCTCGGGCGGGACCTTTGTGCTCCGCATAGAGGACACCGACCGCGAGCGCTCCACGCCCGAGAACGTCGAGACGATCCTCGACGCGCTGCGCTGGCTCGAGCTCGACTGGGACGAGGGGCCGCTGTCGCAGTGGGAGCGCGGCGAGCGCCACGCCGAGGCTGCCGAGCGGCTGCTCGAGGCGGGTCACGCCTACGAGGACGAGGGCGCGCTCCGCTTCCGGGTGCCCGAGGAGGGCGAGATCAGCTTCCACGACGCCGTGCTGGGCGAGATCACAAATCCGTACTCGGCCATCAAGGACTTCGTGATCCGGCGCTCGGACGGCAGCCCGCTCTACAACTTCGCGGTGGCGGTCGACGACCTCGACATGGGCATCACGCACGTGGTCCGGGGCCAGGACCACGTGTCCAACACGCCGCGCCAGCTGATGATCCTGCGCGCGCTCGGCGCCGAGCCGCCCACCTACGCGCACATCCCGCTGCTGCACGGTCCGGACGGCAAGAAGCTCTCGAAGCGCCACGGCGCGGCGTCGGTGCAGGAGCTGCGCGCGACCGGCTACCTGCCCGAGGCGATCCGCAACTACATCGCCCTGCTCGGCTGGGGCTACGACGCCTCCACCACCTTCATGACCACGCCGGAGCTGGTGGAACGCTTCTCGCTCGAGCGCGTGTCGCGCAACCCGGCGGTGTTCGACGAGCAGAAGCTGCGCTCGATGAACGGCCGCTACCTGCGCGAGCTGCCCGCCGCCGACCTGAGCGCGCGGCTCGAGGCGCTCTCCGGACGCGAGGTGCCGCCCGAGGCGGTGGCGATCAGCCAGGAGAAGATGCAGACGCTCGCGGACTTCTGGCCGCTCGCCGGCTTCCTCGTCGAGCGCCCGAGCTCCTACGAAACGAAGGCCTGGGACAAGGTGATGCGCGACGGCGCCCCGGAGCGTCTGCGCGAGGCGCGTGAGGCGCTCTCGGCAGCCGGCGAGCCGTTCGACGCGGAGCGCGTCGAGGAGGCGCTTCGGGCGCTGGTCGACCGGCTCGAGGTGAAGCCGAGGGAGGTCTTCCAGCCGATACGGCTGGCGATCACCGGGACCACGGTCTCGCCGGGCATCTTCGAGTCGGTGGCGGCGCTCGGGCGGGAGGAGACCGTGGCCCGCATCGACGCCGCGCTCGAGCACGCGGGCTAGGCGCACGCTTACTCAACCTTTCGTCCACCTGTGCCGATAGCCAGGGGGACGGAGAGCACGTGTCTATGGAAGCTGCCATGAGCCAGCCCGCCGGCCAGCCTGAGGTCGCGCGGCGCCACAACGAGGGACACGGGCGCCGTCTCACCGCGGCCTTCGAAGCTCTGGAGGCATTCCCGGCGCTGGCCGAGTCCCGCAACCGCGTGCTCCGCGTCGTGCGCGAGGACCGCGCCTCGGTCGGCGAGGTGGTGGCCGCCGTCGAGTCCGACGTGGCACTCGTGATCACCGTGCTCCGGATCGCCAACCGCACCGCCCAGCGCAAGCGCGGCAAGGTCGCCAGCGTGCCCGAGGCGGTGGAGATCCTCACCCCGGAGGGCGTCGAGACGCTCGCCGCTCGCACCGCCACCTTCGACTTCTTCGAGCGCACCCCGGGCTGGGACCTGATGCCGGAGCGCTTCCGCCTGCACGCCGTGGCCACGCAGTCGGCCGCCGACCGGCTCGCGCGGGAGCTCGACTACCCCGATCGCGACCAGCTGCTCTGCTCCGCCCTGCTCCATGACATCGGCAAGCTCGTGCTCTCGCACGCCTATCCCGGCTACCCCTCCCAGATCCACCAGGGCGCCCGCACGCCCGAGGAGCGCATCCACCGCGAGCGGCTCGAGCTCGGCGTGGACCACGCGCTGGTCGGCGGCGTGCTGGCTCGGCGCTGGGCGCTCCCGAACCGGCTGGCCACGGCGATCGAGCGCCACCACGCCGACGACGCCGAGGGCGAGTCAGCGCTCGTCCGGCTGGCCGACATGCTCGCCCACTACGGGCACGCCAAGCCCGTCAACCCCAAGGCCCTTCTCCAGGCCGCGCGCGCCTGCGGCCTGTCCACCGAGCAGCTCCGCTCCGTCATGTACGAGCTGCCGCAGGGATCCGGCAACGTCAAGCGAAACGTGGACCCGTGCCCGCTCTCGACACGTGAGGTCGAGGTGCTCAAGCGTCTCGCCGAGGGCAAGGTCTACAAGCAGATCGCGCATGAGCTCGAGCTCTCGACCAGCACAGTGCGCACGCACCTGCACAACACCTACGCCAAGCTCGGCGCGGTAGACCGCGCGCAGGCGGTCCTGATCGCCACCGAGCGCGGCTGGATCTAGCGCCCGCGAGCAACGGCCAATTTGGGGCCTTCGCCCCATACCGTTCGTGCCCCCGCCGCCCGATCATTGGGACATGCGTTACCAGTGCCCACGCTGTCACGAGATCACCCACCGCCCTGAGCCGATCGCCATCTGCGCGATCTGCGCCGGCCCCTTGAGCGAGACGAACGTCCTGCCCGAGGAGAAGCCGGTCGAGCGCGGTCCCTCGCTCGCCGACCTGCTGGCGATGCGGGACGCCTACTCGGCGCGCGTCTAGCGAGCCAGGTCGGGCGCGGGGTAGGCTCACCCCGGGCCGATGGAGCAACGGGTCACCTTCTGCCGCATCTGCGAGCCGCTCTGCGGGATGGTGGCCGGCGTGGAGGACGGCCGGATCGTGAAGCTCCGGCCCGATCCCGAGCACCCGCTCTCCCGCGGCTACGCGTGCCCCAAGGGCATCGCCATGGGGGAGGTCCAGAACGACCCCGACCGGGTCACGCATCCGCTGCGGCGCACGTCGTCGGGGGAGTTCGAGCGCGTCTCGTGGGAAGGGGCGCTTGGCGACATCGCCGAGCGGCTCGGCCGCGTCCCGCCCACGGGCGTGGCCTGGTACATGGGCAACCCGGGCGCGTTCTCGTACTCGCACACGCTGTGGGTGAAGGGCTTTCTCGACGCGCTCGGCTCGCCGCACTACTACACGGCCGGCTCGCAGGACGTGAACAACCGCTTCGCGGCCAGCGCGCTCCTGTACGGCTCGCCGCTCGTGGTGCCGATCCCGGATCTGCGCCGCACGCGGTTCCTGCTGATGGTGGGGGCGAACCCGCTCGTTTCGCACGGGTCGGTTCTGTCCGCCCCGCGCGTGCGCGAGCAGCTGCTCGACGTCGAACGGGTGGTGGTGGTCGACCCGCGCCGCAGCGAGACCGCCCGCCACTTCGAGCACCTCGCCATCCGCCCCGACGCGGATGCCCACCTGCTGCTCGGCATGCTCGCGGTGATCTTCGAGGAGGGACTGACCGACGGAGTCTGGCTGCGACGCTTCGCCGACGGCGCCGGCGAGCTCGAACGGCTCGTGCGCGCGCACCCGCCGGAGCGCAGCCAGAACCTGACCGGCATCCCCGCCGAGCGCGTGCGCGAGCTGGCGCGCGACTTCGCGGCGGCCGACGGCGCCGCCGCGTACGGGCGCACCGGGTCCTGCCTTGGGCGCTTCGGCACGCTGGTGGCGTTCCTGCTCGACGCCCTGAACGCCGTGACCGGCAACCTCGACCGACCCGGCGGGGCGGTCTTCGGCCGCGCTCCGGTTCCGCTCGACAAGATCGGCGAGCAGGTCGGCCTCGACACCTACGGCAAGCTGCGCTCGCGCGTGGGCGGCTTCCCGGACGTGATCGGGAATCTGCCCGCCTCGCTCCTAGGCCGCGAGATCGAGACGCCGGGCGACGGCCAGATCCGCGCGCTGTTCGTGTCCGCCGGCAATCCCGTGCTCTCGGTGCCGGACGGCGGCGCCCTCGAGCGGGCGCTCACGCAGCTCGAGCTGTGCGTGTCGCTGGACCTGTACGTGAACGAGACGAACCGCCACGCCGATTACATCCTGCCCACAACCACCTTCTACGAGCGCGAGGACCTGCCGATCGCGCTGATGGGCTTCTTCACCACGCCCTTCGTGCAGTACACGGACGCGGTGGTCGAGCCGCCGGGCGAGTGCCGCCAGGAGTGGGAGATCGTGGAGGACCTCTCGCGCCGCATCGGCGTGGCCCCGTACAGCGCCAAGCCGCTGCGGCAGCTGGCGAGGATCGGCTACCGGATCACGCCCAAGCGCCTGGCCGACGTGCTGCTTCGCACCGGCCCGCACGGCGACCTCTTCGGCCTGCGACGGGGCGGCCTGAGCCTGCGGGCGCTGCGCGAGCGGCCGCACGGGATGGTGCTCGCCGAGCACGTGGCCACCGGGGTGCTTCCGGAGAAGCTGCGCACGGAGTTCGGGCGCGTTCGGCTCGCGCCTGCCGCAATCGTGGAGGAGGCGGGCCGGCTCGCGGCCACGAACGGCGGCGATCCGAGCTTCCCGCTCCGGCTGATCGGGCTACGCGAGCTGCGCTCGCACAACTCGTGGATGCACAACGCGCCGCTCCTGATGCGCGGCGGGCGCGTGCACGCTCTGCGCATGCACCCCGACGACGCGGCGGCCGCCGGGGTCGAGGACGGGGACGACGCGCTGCTCGAGTCGCCACACGGGAGCGTGACCGTGCCGGTCACGGTCACCGGCGACATGAGCCGGGGCACCGTCGCGCTGCCACACGGTTGGGGTCATCGCGGCGGCTGGCAGCTCGCCAACCGGCACGCGGGCACGAACGTGAACCTGCTCGCCGGCTCGGCACCGGCCGACCTCGAGCGGCTCGCCGGCATGGCGCACCTGAACGGGATCCCCGTACGGGCCACCCCGGCGCGGGCGGGCGCCGGCGCTAGCCCTGCGGCGGCGGCAGCGGCGCCCTGACCAGCACGCGCGTCCCCTTCGACGAGGTCTCGATCTCGAGGGAGCCGTCGAGCAGCTCGGCCCGCTCCCGCATGCTGCCGAGGCCGAGGTGCCCGGGGTGCGAGGCGGCCAGCGGGTCGGCGTTCTCGAAGCCGTGGCCGTTGTCGGTCACGCGCAGCTCGACCTGGCCCTCGACCGTGCGCAGCGACACCGACACGGCCTCCGCCCCGGCGTGGCGCCCCGCGTTCACCACCGCCTCCTGGGCGATCCGGAACAGGTCGCCGGCCACCTCCGGCGGCAGCTCGATGCGCTCGATCGTCGCGAGCACCTCGAAGTCGTAGCGCCGGTTCCAGATCGCGATGCAGCTCTCGATCGCCGTGTCGAACGTGACCTCCTCAACGGCGTAGGGACCGAGGTCGACGATCTCGTCGCGAAGCGCCACGATGTTGCGCGCCGTCAGCTCGCGAGCCTCCTTGATGTGCGCCAGGGACTCCTCGGTCTCGCCGGTCTCCGCCGCGCTCCCGGCGGCGGACAGGATCATGTCCAGGCCGATCAGCTCCTGCACCGGCCCGTCGTGGATCGCCTCGGCCACGCGGCGGCGCACGCGGCTCTCCGACTGAAGGATGCGCCGGGACACCCCGCGCGCCCGCATCCGCGACGCCGACTCCGCTGTGCGAAGCGTGCCCACTACCACGGCGGTGGCGAGCGCCGAGACCACGAACACGGCCTCGTACAGGGCTCGGACCTCGCCCGACACGGGCTCGTCGCCGCGTATCTGCGTGGCCACCACGAGCGTGGCCGACACCACCGCCGCCAGCGCGAGCCCCCGGCGCTCGCCCTGGAAGTGGGAGTGGGCGGCAATGAAGAAGAGCGCCGCCACGCGGACCGCCCCGAGCGTTTCGGGCACGAGCAGCTGGAGCATGAGAAGGACGGCGAAGTCCCCGACCGCGACCAGCAGGTTCAGCTCGATGCCGGGCTTGCGGCGTGCGAGCCAGAGGTTCACCAGCGCCCAGGGCAGCGCCACGACCCCCATCACGAACGCCGAGCGGCCCTCGTAGGGAAAGCCGAGCGCGAGGATCACGGTCAGCGCGAGCAGCACCAATACGAGCCGCGCGACCGCGAAGACGATGATCGGGTGGGCCGACTCGATTGGCAGCCTGCGCAGCATCAGGCGGTCACTCGCGTGCGTGAGCGCGCCCGCAGCCAGAGGGCAGCGGCCGCGGCGCCGGCCGTGTCGATCGCCCAGTCGACGGGCGACCCGTTACGGGTCTCGACGAAGCCCTGATGGAACTCGTCGCTCGCGGCATACAGGCTCGAGAGCGCGAACGCCACGAGCGCGGCACGCCGGCTTCCGAGCCCGGACGCGAACGCCCGCCACCAGAGGGCGCACAGCAGCGCGTACTCCCCGAAATGCACGAGCTTGCGGCCCACCGTGTCGATCGTGCCGAGGCCCGAGTCGAGGTTCGGCTGAGCCGAGAGGTAGAAGATCACCGCCATCAGGATGAGAGGCGGGAGCCACAGGTCGACGCGCCGGAGAGGCGGCATGTCCATACCGTAGAGTCACGGCCCGTGCTGGTGATAACCACCAAGTCCCCCTACGCCGTGCGAGCCCTGGCCGAGCTGGCCCGCCGCGGCAACGCCGCCCCGGTGCCGATCGGGGAGATCGCCCGCGCCCGGGACATCCCCGTCCAGTTCCTCGAGGGGCTCTTCGCGACCCTCCGCCGCGCCGGGGTCCTCCAGTCCCAGCGCGGCGTCAAGGGCGGCTACTCGTTTGCCCGCCCACCCGCGGAGATCACGGTGCTCGAGGTAGTGGAGCTGCTCGAGGGCGAGCTCGGCGCCACCGCCCCGGCCGACGGCCAGGTATGGGCCGAGGCG
>Ga0075420_100004583_pt1 | contig 12114 bp, 6 predicted proteins | sample SoiMetdeltSBSDD4_FD_75296 | JGI IMG/M metagenome (GOLD analysis project Ga0075420, IMG submission 75296) | Bulk soil microbial communities from a Populus tree surrounding site in Tennessee, USA - Soil MetaG P. deltoides SBSDD4 | ecosystem: Environmental > Terrestrial > Soil > Tree plantation... | reverse complement strand
CAACCTACGAGAAGGGGCCCTTCTGTCTCCCAGCCGACACGGCCACTATTCGCGACTACGACACGTAACCAAGTTCGGACTGTGTGCAGTCGGGTCCTCACTGCGGAAGAGCCGCACCCATCAATAACCCCGCGACCCGGTTCGGAACGGGACATCAGGTTACGAGGTCCGTGTGCGGCTCACCGTATGGTGATACCGGATGTCGGGGAGCCGACACCGGCCTACGCCGTGGTTCACTCTTGTGGACGACGCCAGGCCGCCGGGACCGAACGGACCAACGACATTGAGCTGGAATGGAATGCTGGCCCGAGTCCCATCGCGGCTTGTTCTGGTCGTGGTCGTGCTGCTCTGCTGGCTCACCGCGCACCTGTGGGGCCTGCAGGGGGTGCAGGGCTCGTCGGTCTACCTCTACGCGACGAGCGTGCTGCTGGCGATCGGCCTCTACGGCAGCACCTACGGCATTGACCTGGCCGAGGCGGGCCGGGACCGGCGGCTGATCATCACCGCTGTCACTGTGGGTGTCCTGCTCAAGGCGGCGATCATCGGCGGGGTCCTCTTCCTGGCCACCCAGGACCCGCTGTTTCTGCTGCTCGGCGCCGCGGTGGCGCAGATCGACCCCCTGTCGGTGGCCGCCATTCTCGGCGACAACCGGATGTCGGACCGGGCCAAGGCGATCCTGGCGTCGTGGGCCTCGTTCGACGACCCGCTGACCGTGGTGCTCGTCATCTATGCCGCTGCCCTCGCCACTGACGCGTTCGGTCTGGCCAGTCATTGCGACACCCAGTCCACTGTGGCCGGACTGGTGACCTATGGCGTCACTGTGGCTGCCAACCTTGCGCTGGCAGGCGTGGCCGTGGCGGTGTGGCGCCTGCTGAAGGACCGTCAGCGGCCACTCGCCTACGCGATCCTGCTGGCGCTGGCAGCCGTCGCGGTGTGGCAGTTCCTCATGCTCGGGGTGGCCATCGCCGGACTGTTCATCCGCCCGGCGTGGCTGGCGTCATGGGTCGAGCGGCTCACCCAGGGCGCGCTGTTCGTGGCGGGCGGCCTGCTCGGGCTGCTGCTGGTGAACGGCATCAGCATCGGGTACGGCATCCTGCTCGGCGTCATGGCGTTCGTGGCCCAGGTGGTCGTCGGTCTGCTGCTCACCCGCGGCCTGAGCCGGACCGATCGGGTACATCTGGCGCTCGCGCAGCAGAACGGCATCACCGCGATCATCCTCAGCCTGCGGCTGGAGGCTCAGTTCGTGGGCTCGGTGGCGGTTGTGGCACCGGCGATCCTGGTCACGAACGTCCTGCACTTCGTGGTCAACTGGGTCGCCGACCGGTTCAGGTCCAGGCTCCGCCTGGACTCCCGGCCGGCGGATGAGCCGGCCGAGGAAGCCGGGAGGTCCCAGCCAGGCCGAGGATGACCGTGCCCACCACCAGGGGAGCGGCCCGAGCGCCCAGCGAGGCGGTCAGGGGTACGGACGGCCCCAGTCGTCAGCCGAGATGCGTGGCAGCTGCATGGGATGCAGCTCGGCCCGTACCCGGACATGACGGGCCGGGTGGCGCCAGCGGCCGTACTCGTACGCGGTGTCGACCCGGACCTCCACGACGACCTCCGGCTCCACCTGGCGGTAGGGCATCGGCTCGGCGCTGCCGAGCTGGCCGGTCCAGGACGGGGGAAGCGGATGTGGCCACGGATGGTCGATGCCGCCGCCGCGCCGCCGCCGTACGGCCGGCGTGAGCAGGCCGGTGAGCTGGGCGCGCTGGGCGGGGGTGAGCGGGTGGGTGCGGCCAACGTAGCGCAGCCGGTCCTGGTGGTCGAGACGGCCCAGCAGGAGCGCGTCCGGCGCCCTGGTCGTCCCGGTCACGCCGGCGACGACCGCCTCGATGGCGGTCCTGGACCGGTACTTGGACCAGCCCCGGCGACCGGGCCGGTAGCGGCTGGTAAGCCCCTTGATGACCAGCCCCTCGACGCCGGCGGTGGCCCACTCGGTGCACCACTCGACGGCCTCGAACCGTTTGGTCGTCTGCGGGCACAGTGCCACCTGCTCGGGCGCTTCCGAGAGCAGGGTGGCGAGACGGCCGCGCCGGGCCGCCAGCGGCGCGCCGAGCAGGGGCTGGCCGCCGGCCTGTAGCAGGTCGAACACCACCAGGTGCGCCGGATGCTGCCGGGCCAGCTGAAGGACCCGCCGCCCCGCCGACACCCGGCGTTGCAGCAGCGCGAACGATGTCCGCCCAGGCACCGGCTCCCACGCGACCAGCTCGCCGTCCACGACGACGCCGTCGGGCAGCACCTGGCGGCAGAGCCGGGCGATCTCCGGAAAGTAGCTGGCCAGCGGCCGGCCCGACCGGGACTGGAGGTAGACCTCGCCGCGGTGGCGGAAGACCAGGCAGCGCCAGCCGTCGAACTTCGGCTCGTACGCGCAGCCCCCGGCGCACCCGTCGGGCGCCGGCAGCGTGTCGACCGGCTTGGCCAGCATGGGCTCGATTGGTGGCCGTAGCACGCCCGTTCCCCTCACGTCTCGCACTGCTGACGTGCGTTGCGGGGGAAGGCGCATCGAACGTATGTTCGAAGTCGACACTAAGGCGTCGCCCGCGATGCCGCTACCGATGTCGGGTGGCTATGTCACGCGGCGCAGCCGTCGTGGCGCGGCAGACCCGCCACCGTCGGGCATCCGCCGTTCGACACCGGCGTGCGGCCAGCTGACCCTTGTGGACGGGTCGGGAGGCAGCGTCCCTACGATATGGCGGCTGGGACTACTGAAGAGCCGGAGGCTACATGGCCGGGAAAGCGGCGCCCGAGGACGCTTTGGACAATGCGGACGGGCGACACGCCACCCAGGCCGTAGCGCAGCCGCTCGAGACGACTCGGGAGCTGGAGCCGCCGCAGGGCCGGGAGGCGACCGACCACACCCCACCTCAGCGGCGGCCGGGCGCCGGGCGCCGGGCGACCCTGGCTGACCTGTTGGCGCTGACGGCGTATGTGGCCGCTGCGCTCCTCGTCACCGCGCGCTTGTGGCAGAGCCCGTCCCGCCACGCCGTCGGCTATCCCAAGGACCAGGCGCTGTTCGAGTGGTTCCTGGCCAACGCCGCCCGCAGCATCACGCACCTGGAGAACCCGCTGTTCAGCAACCGGCTCGACGCGCCGGACGGGATCAACCTCATGGCGAACGGGTCGGTGCTCGGCATGGCCGTCCCGATGACCCCGGTGACCCTGTTGTGGGGACCATCCGTCGCGTACGTGGTCATGCTGACTTTGATCTTCATCGCCACCGCGGCAGCGTGGTACTTCGTGCTGTCCCGGCACGTGGTGACCTCGCGGCTGGCCGCCTTCGTGGGCGGCGGGTTCTGCGCCTTCGCCCCCGGCATGCTGTCCCAGGCGACGGGCGGGCATGTGCACATTCTGGCGCAGTTCCTCGTGCCGGTGATCGCGTGGCGCGGCTTCCGGCTACGGGAGTCGACCCGGCCGGTACGCGACGGCGCGGTTCTCGGGCTGCTCGTGGCGTACCAGGCGTTCATCGGTGAGGAGGTGCTGTTCTTCACCGCGCTGGCCTGCGCCGTGGTGGTGGCCTGGTACGCCGTGGCGCGGCGGCGCGAGGCCGTCCGCCAGTGGCGGCCGTTCGCGACCGGCGCCGGCGCGGCCGCGCTCGTCGCCGGCGCCCTGCTGGCCTACCCGCTCTACGTCCAGTTCTTCGGTCCCCGCCACTATGCAGGGGTGCCCTGGCTCGTCGACTTCAACGCCGACATCGGCGCCTACCCGGCGTTCTCGCGGCTGACGCTGGCCGGCGACCCGGGCCTGCGGGTGAACCCGCTGGCCCAGAACCTCGCCGAGATGAACGCGTTCTTCGGCTGGCCGCTGCTGGCGGTCGTCGTAGCCATCGCGGTCTGGCTCCGTGGACGGCTGGCAGTGCAGATCACCACCGGTGTCATCGCCGTCTTCGCCGTGCTCTCCCTCGGCCGGGAGGTGGACTACTGGGGGCGCCCGACCGGCGTACCCGGGCCGTACCGTTACCTTGCCGGGCTGCCCCTGTTCGACTCGGTGGTGCCGAGCCGGTTCGGGCTGGTCGCGGCGGTCGCCATCGGTGTCCTCCTGGCACTGGCGGTCGACCATGCCAGGTGGCTGCGGGGGCCAGCCGTCAGCGGGGTCTCCGTAGCGAGGCTCGTCGTGATCGGCACGGTCCTGCTGGCGCTGCTGCCACTCGCCCCCCGCCGGCTGGCGGCGACCCAGGTGACACCGGTGCCCACCTTCTTCACCAGCGGAGCGTGGCGGCAGTACGTCACCGGTGACCAGTCTGTCATGCCCGCCGCGCCCAACCGCGACAACGAGGTGAGCCTGATGCGCTGGGCCGCTGCGCAGCGCAACGACTTCCGGGTCACCCACGGCTATTTCATCGCTCCGGACCCGACCAGCCCGGAGAACTACGGCACCATGTCGCGACCCGTGACCCCGACCACGAAGCTGCTGCTCACCGCGCTCGCCACCGGCCGGCCGGGCGTGGTCGGCGAGGCCGACCGGGCCGCGGCACGGGCCGAGCTGGCACGGCGCGAGGTGGCGATCCTGGTGATGTCGCCGCAGCAGGTCAACGGCCAGGCCATACGGGCGACCCTCGACGCCTTGGTCGGCCCGGGCCGGCTCGTGGACGACCTCTGGGTTTGGGACGTCCACGGCTACCGCTGAGGGCCGTCCGGTCCCGGCCGGCGCTCCTGCCAGCAGCACCGCCAGCGGCTCTGGCTCTCGTTAGCTCGGCGCCGTCGGCGAGCTGCCTGGTGCCGGTCCCGACCCGGGTGGACCACGCACCGCCCACGATGTCAGGGGCTTGGCGGGTCAGCCGCCCGATCAGGCGGGGGAGACCGGGTACATCCGGCGGAGCCGGGAGCGGCCGGCGCGTCAGCCTGGGCCGGCAGCGACCAGGGCGCCGTTGTGCGCCGGGCGCGCTGGCTCGAAGGGGCCGTCGGTGGCCTCGGGGATCTCGGGCTCGCGGTCCCGCTGGACGTCGCGGAGCACGCCGGAGCGGCCGGCGACCACGTCGGCGATGGCGATCCGCGTGGTGGCGGTGGTCGGCTGGGGGAGCGCGGCGGGGTCGTGCCAGGCGAGGGCGCAGATGCGGCCGGGCGAGTTGACCGTCGCCTCGGCCGCGCTGGCGGTGGCCCGGAAGACATGCATCAGGACGTCGGGCAGGTTCTCGCCGCAGCCGTCACCGGTGAGCTGGTAGATGCCGACCAGGTCGACGATCTCAGGCTCCATGCCCGTCTCCTCGCGCACGTCGCGGATGACGGCCTGGATCGGGCTCTCGGTGCTGCGGATCTTCCCGCCGGGCAGGCCCCAGAAGCGGTGTCCCTGGCTCTGCTGGCAAAGCAGAACGCGGCCGGCGGCGTCGGTAACGACTGCGGCCACCGCGGAGGTGAGCTGGCTCATGGACGAAAGCCTAGAACCGGGCGGGTGAATGGGCCAGGGCCACTGCGCACCTGCTCGGGGCGGTAGCGTGTGCTTCCGTGAACATGGCCGCCATCCCCAGCCCGAGCACCGCCGTCTGGCACATCGGCTCGCTGCCGATCCGGGCGTACGCGCTCTGCATCATTCTCGGCATTGTCGCCGCGTGCGTGGTGGCCGAGATCCGCATGCGCCGCCGCGGCGCGCCGCCGTACGCCATCCTCGACATCGCTGTGTGGGCGGTGCCGTTCGGCATCATCGGCGCCCGCATCTATCACGTGCTCACCTCGCCGGGGGCGTACTTCGGCGAGAACGGGGAGCCGCTGAAGGCGCTCTACATCTGGGAGGGCGGCCTGGGGATCTGGGGGGCGATCGCCGGCGGCGCGGTCGGCGCCTGGCTCGCCTGCCGGCAGCTGGGCATCCCGTTCACCTTCGTGGCCGACGCGGTCGCGCCGGGGCTGCCGGTTGCACAGGCGGTCGGGCGGCTGGGCAACTGGTTCAACAACGAGCTCTACGGCAGCCAGACCACCCTGCCCTGGGGCCTTGAGGTGCACCAGCCGGACCGGAACAACCCTGGCGAGTTCCTGCGCGACGACGCCGGCAACCCGGTCCTGCTGCCCGGCCTCTACCACCCGACCTTCCTGTACGAGCTGCTGTGGAACCTCGGCGTCGCGGTCCTGGTGTGGCTCGCCGACCGGCGGTACCGGTTCGGCAAGGGCCGGGCGTTCGCGCTCTACGTGATGGCGTACACGGTGGGCCGGGCCTGGATCGAGGCGCTGCGGACCGACCCGGCCACCGAGGTCGCGGGCCTGCGCCTGAACATCTGGGTCGCGGTGCTGGTCTTCCTCGGCGCGCTGGTCTACTTCCTGCGGGTCCGCGGGCCGCAGGAGTACCTGCTGCCAGCTGACGGGCCGGGCTACCAGGTGGTGACCCGGGAGGAGTTCGAGGCCGGGGCGCTGGCCGGTGTCACGGAGGACATCACCGAGGAGACGGGCGCCGGCCCGGCCGCCGTGGACGAGCCGGCCGCCGTGGACGAGACCGCCCCGGTGGTGACCGGGAAGACCGCCGGAGAGAGCGCCGCGGGGACCGTCGAGGAGGCCCCGGCTGACCGGAACGCGGTCGAGGATGCCGCCGAGGCGGAGCCGGACGCCGGCCCCCGGGCCGGGACCGAGGCGGCGGTGGACGCCGAGCCGGACGGCGGTGCCGAGCCGGACGGCGGTGCCGAGCCGGACCGGGAGGTCGAGGTGCGGGCGGCCAGCGGCGACTCCCGCTCCCGCGACGAGCGGTAGCGCCCGCAGGTCCCGACTACCGGCGAAGGAGCACCCCGCATGCGCTCGGCGGTCGTGGTCGGCGCAGGCGTCGGTGGGCTGGCTGCGGCGGGGGCACTGGCACGTACCGGGTGGCGGGTCACGCTGCTCGAGCAGGCGGAGCGGCTGCGCGCCGACCGGGCCGGGCTGCTGTTGTGGCCGAACGGCGCCGGTGCGCTGCGCGAGCTGGGCCTCGGCGGGGGCCTGGACGGGGTGACCACGCCGGTGCTGCCCGACGGGATCCGCCGCCCGGACGGGCAGTGGCTGGTGCGGCCCGACCCGGAGCGGGCCCGGGCCGCGCCCGGCGTGGTGCACTCGGAGGACCTCCACGACACGCTCGTCGCTGGGCTTGGGGACCAGGTCGAGGTGCGCCACGGCATCCAGGTACGCACGGTGCGGGTGTCCCGGGACGACCGGCCGGCGGTCGGCGACGGTCGCAGCACCTGGGAGGCGGACCTGGTGGTGGCCGCCGACGGTGCGCACAGCACGATCCGCCAGCGGCTGGCACCGCAGGCCGCCGTGGTCAGCGGGGGCTGGGCCGGCTGGCGGGCGGTGATCCCGTGGTACCGCGCCTCAGCACTGCCGGCCGGGCTGGCCACCGGCGGCGAGACCATCGGCGTGGGCTACCGCTTCCAGTACGCGCCCCTGGGCGAGCGGGGCTCTGCCGGCGGGTCGACCCGCGGGGGCGTCTACTGGGTGGCCACCGCCCTCGGCGCACCCCGGCCTGAGCCGCCCGCCACCCAGCTCGCCCTGCTGCGCCGGTGGTTCGCCGGCTGGCACCCGCCCATCCCGGACCTGCTCGCCGCCACCGAGCCCGAGGACCTGGTCCAGCAGGCGGTCGAGGAGCTGCGGCCGGCACCCCCCGGGTACGACTTCCCGTCCGGGCCGGGCGGGGTGGTGCTGCTCGGCGACGCGGCGCACACCATCGCAGACCACCTCGGCCAGGGCGCCTGCCTCGCGTTCGAGGACGCGGCGATCCTGCGGGCGGCCGGGCGTGAGGCGGTCCCGGGCGGGTCGCTGCGTGGCGCGCTGGAGGCATACACCCGGCAGCGCCAGCCGCGGGCGGAGCGGCTGGCCCGGCAGTCGCGCCGGATCGGGGCGGCGCTGGCGGCGCGCGGGTGGCTCGCCCAGCGGGCCCGGGCCGCGACACTTGGCCGGCTGATGGCGACCGCGACCCGGGACCTGTTCGGCTGAGCCTCCTGAGCTGGCCGCGCCTCTGGCCGGCCGTCCTGCGGTATGGGAATGGGCGTTCTTATGGAGTCTGCCCTCGTGCCGCCGTAAACTCGTGGCGCCCACCGATGTGGGCGTGCATCCGCATGGTGACCTAGTTCTGACAGGGCCGGCGCAGTCCCCGCACGCGATCTACCAGACGACGGGGAGGGCCCGTGGGACAGCTGCACCCTCGGCACGGTCTGTACGACCCGGCGTACGAGCACGACTCCTGCGGGATCGCCCTGGTGGCGGACGTCCGCGGCCGGGCTTCCCACATGGTGGTACGGCACGGGCTGGCCGCGCTGCGCCGGCTGGACCATCGCGGCGCCCGCGGTGCCGAGCCGGACACCGGCGACGGCACCGGGCTGCTCCTGCAGGTGCCGGACGCGTTCCTCCGCTCGGTCGTCGGCTTCCCGTTGCCACCCGCCGGGGCGTACGCGACCGGTCTGGTCTTCCTGCCCGCGGACGGTGCGGCGCGGGCGCGGGCCGTGGCGGTGCTGGAGAGGTACGTGGCCGCCGAAGGCGCGCGGCTGCTCGGCTGGCGCGACGTGCCGGTCGACCCGGCCGGGCTGGGCACGGCCGCGGCGCGGGCCCAGCCCAGCATCCGGCAGGTCTTCCTCACCGCGCCCCGCCCGGGAGCCGCGCCCCGCCCGGGATCGGCCGGGGGCGGGCTGGTCTCCGGCGACGGGCTGCTCGCCGGCATCGAGCTGGAACGGGTGGCCTACTGCGTGCGCCGGCAGGTCGAGCGGGAGACCCGGGAGCGGGGCGTGGCCGCGTACTTCCCGTCCCTGTCCGGGCGCACCCTCGTCTACAAGGGGATGCTCACCCCGGAGCAGCTGGCCTCCTACTACCCCGACCTCGCCGACGAGCGGGTGGCCAGCGCCATCGCCCTGGTCCACTCGCGCTTCTCCACCAACACGTTCCCGTCCTGGCCGCTGGCGCACCCGTTCCGGTACGTCGCGCACAACGGCGAGATCAACACGATCCGTGGCAACCGCAACTGGATGGCGGCCCGGGAGGCGCTGCTCGCCTCGCCGGCGCTGCCTGGAGACCTGCGCCGCCTGCTGCCGGCCTGCACCCCGGGTGCCAGCGACTCGGCCACCTTTGACGAGGTGCTGGAGCTGCTGCACCTGGCCGGGCGCAGCCTGCCCCACGCGGTGCTGATGATGGTCCCGGAGGCGTGGGAGAACGACCCGGCGATGCAGCCGGCCAGGCGCGACTTCTACCGGTTCCACGCCTGCCTGATGGAGCCGTGGGACGGCCCGGCGAGCATCGCCTTCTGCGACGGCACGGTCGCTGGCGCCGTGCTCGACCGCAACGGCCTGCGGCCGGGCCGGTGGTGGCGGACCGGGGACGGCCTGGTCGTGCTCGGCAGCGAGGCCGGCGTGCTCGACCTTGACCCGGCGACCGTGGTGGCGAAGGGGAGGCTGCGGCCGGGCCGGATGTTCCTGGTCGACACGGCGGCCGGGCGCATCGTCGGCGACGACGAGGTCAAGGCGGAGCTGGCCACCGCGCTGCCGTACGGCGACTGGCTGCACGCCGGGCTGATGCACCTGGGCGCGCTGCCGCAGCGGGAGCACGTGACCTATGGCCACGAGTCGGTGCTGCGCCGGCAGCAGGCCTTCGGCTACACCGAGGAGGAGCTACGGCTGGTGGTCGCGCCGATGGCCCGTACCGGCGCCGAGCCGGTCGGCTCGATGGGCACGGACACCCCGATCTCGCCGCTGTCGACCCGGCCGCGCCTGCTCTACGACTACTTCCACCAGCTCTTCGCCCAGGTCACCAACCCGCCGCTGGACGCCATCCGGGAGGAGCTGGTGACCAGCCTCGCGCTCACCATCGGCCCGGAGGCCAACCTGCTGGCGCCCGGGCCGGCCAGCTGCCGGCAGCTGGTGCTGCCGTACCCGGTCATTGACAACGACGAGCTCGCCAAGATCCTGCACATCAACGACGACGGCGACAAGCCGGGCTTCAAGGCGGTACGGGTCTCCGGGCTGTACCCGGTCCGGGACGGGGCCGCCGGCATCCGGGCGCGGCTGGTGGAGATCTGCCGGCACGTCTCCGAGGCGATCGAGGACGGCGTACGCATCCTCGTGCTCTCCGACCGCGACGGCACCGCCGACCTCGCCCCGGTCCCGTCGCTGCTGCTCACCGCCGCCGTCCACCAGCACCTGGTACGCGAGTCGACGCGGACCCAGGTGGCGCTGGTGGTGGAGGCCGGGGACTGCCGGCACGTGCATCACGTGGCGGTCCTCATCGGGTACGGCGCGGCAGCGGTCAACCCGTACCTGGCGTTCGAGTCGATCGAGGACATGGTGGGGGTCGGTGCGCTGCGCGAGGTGGACGCGCCGACGGCGGTCCGGCGCTACGTGAGCGCGCTCGGCAAGGGCCTGCTCAAGATCATGTCGAAGATGGGCATCTCGACCGTGTCGTCGTACTGCGGGGCGCAGGTCTTCGAGGCGGTCGGCCTGGATGCGCAGCTGGTGGAGCGGTACTTCGCCGGCACCGCCAGCCGCATCGGCGGGGTGGACCTGGCCGGCATCCACGCCGAGGTGGCCGCCCGGCACGCCCGGGCCTGGCCAGCCACGGCTGTCCCAACCGCTAGGGCCACGGCAGTCCCCGTCGCCGAAGCCACGGCAGTCCCCGTCGCTGGAGCCACGGCAGTCCTCGTCGGCGGGGTCACGGCGGCCCCGGCCGTGGCTGTCCCGCCGGCCGCCGGGGCAGCCGCGGGCGCCGCAGCCGGGCAGCTGGGGCTGGAGCCGGGCGGGGAGTACCAGTGGCGGCGCGACGGGGAGCTGCACCTGTTCAACCCGGAGACGGTGTTCCTGCTCCAGCACGCGACCAGGTCCCGGCGGTACGACGTGTTCCGCCGCTACACGTCCACGATGGACAGTCTCGCCGCGCGCGCCGGTTCGCTGCGCGGCCGGTTCACGCTGCGCACCGGCGCCCAGCCACCCGTGCCGCTCGACGAGGTCGAGCCGGTCGCGTCGATCGTGCGGCGCTTCGCCACCGGCGCCATGTCGTACGGCTCGATCTCGGCCGAGGCACACGAGACGCTGGCGGTCGCGATGAACCGCCTGGGCGGCCGGTCCAACACCGGCGAGGGCGGCGAGGACGCCGACCGGCTCCGCGACCCGCTGCGGCGCTCGGCGGTCAAGCAGGTGGCGAGCGGGCGCTTCGGCGTCACCACCGAGTACCTCGTGCACGCCGACGACATCCAGATCAAGATGGCGCAGGGCGCCAAGCCGGGGGAGGGCGGGCAGCTGCCGGGCAACAAGGTCTGGCCGTGGATCGCCCGGGTCCGCCACGCCACGCCGGGTGTGGGGCTGATCTCGCCACCGCCGCACCACGACATCTACTCCATTGAGGACCTCGCCCAGCTCATCTACGACCTGAGGTGCGTCAACCCGGCGGCCCGCGTACACGTCAAGCTCGTCGCGGAGGTCGGGGTCGGCACCGTCGCCGCGGGGGTGGCCAAGGCAAAGGCCGATGTGGTCCTGATCTCCGGGCACGACGGGGGCACCGGCGCGTCCCCGCTGAGCTCCGTCAAGCACGCCGGCATCCCGTGGGAGCTGGGGCTCGCCGAGACGCAGCAGACGCTGCTGCGCAACGGGCTGCGCGACCGGGTGACCGTGCAGGTGGACGGGCAGCTGCGCACCGGCCGGGACGTGGTGGTCGCGGCCCTGCTCGGCGCGGAGGAGTTCGGCTTCGCGACCGCGCCGCTGATCGTCGCCGGGTGCGTGATGATGCGCGTGTGCCACCTGGACACCTGTCCGGTCGGCATCGCCACGCAGGACCCGGCGCTGCGGCGGCGGTTCACCGGGCGGCCGGAGCTCGTGGAGAGCTTCTTCCTCTTCCTCGCCGAGGAGGTGCGCCAGCACCTGGCGGCGCTGGGCCTGCGCACGGTCGACGACGCGGTCGGGCGGGCGGACCTGCTCGACCTCCGCCCCGCGGTGGACCACTGGAAGGCCCGCGGCCTGGACCTTGCGCCGGTGCTGCACATGCCGGACGTGCCCGCGGGGGCGGCCCGGCGCCGGGTCGCCGGCGGCCGGTCGCACGGGCCGCCTGCCCCGCTCGACGCGGAGCTGCTGGCGCGGGCCGCGCCGGCCCTGGCCGGCGCGGCCCCGGTGCAGGTCACTATGGACGTGCGCAACGAGCACCGCAGCGTCGGCGCGATGCT
>Ga0075420_100004579_pt1 | contig 12115 bp, 4 predicted proteins | sample SoiMetdeltSBSDD4_FD_75296 | JGI IMG/M metagenome (GOLD analysis project Ga0075420, IMG submission 75296) | Bulk soil microbial communities from a Populus tree surrounding site in Tennessee, USA - Soil MetaG P. deltoides SBSDD4 | ecosystem: Environmental > Terrestrial > Soil > Tree plantation... | reverse complement strand
CGTCGATGGTCTCCTGGGACGCGAACCGGTACGGCTGCTCGTCGAACGCCCGCCTGCTGGTGCTTGACACGACCGGCACGGCGACCCCGGCGAACGTCCAGTCCAGCACGACCTACCTGGTGCAGAACGCCGCCGGTGCAACGACCGACAGCGAAACGTCCTTCACTTACGCGGCGGGTGCGGCGACCGGCTCGTTCACCTCGGCCGCGATCCCGGTCCGTCTCGGCGGCCCGGCGGTCGCCAACAACGGGATCCTCGAGGCCGATACCGGCTCGCTGATCTCCGCCACGTACGCCCGCCTCGGCCAGGCGGCCGTCACGGCGAAGGCGCTGGTGTCCTGCTCGCCCGACCTGATCCAGGGCGCTTTCACCGCGTTCGCGGGGAACGCGCTCGGCAACCAGTTCGCCGTCGCCGGCGGCTGCGACAACGACGACAACCTGGATGCGGGCGAGGTCGTGACTTACGGCATCGCGCTGCAGAACCGTTCCCGGGTCAACAACTACGCGGACCTGGTCGCCACGCTGGCCCCCTCCGGGCCCGGCGCGGCCGCCATTCGCGTCCTCGACTCCCCGAAGAACATGGGGTCGTTCCCCGGGAACGGCGTCAACGGCGTCTTCTTCCACGTCTTCGTCGATCCGACGATCGCCAACGGCCTCGCCGTGGCGAACCGCGTCGTCGACATGACCCTGAGTCTCGACTCGCTCGTCCGCGGCACCCGGATCTCGCGCCAGACCTACACCTTCAAGCACGCGATCAACTCGGACCGCCAGGAATTCTTCTACTCGACCGACTTCCCGAACGGCGGCCGCCAGGTGCGCGACATCAACCGCAACCTCGTGGTCGATCCGCCCGACACGACCGACCCGTTCCTGGGCTTCATCGTGACGCGCGAGGACGTGACGTTCTCGAGCCTGTTCAGCGGCACCGGTGCCCCGGTGGGCCAGTTCACCAACCAGCTCGGAGAGGACCTCGACAACAACGGCATCTTCTCGGGCGTGGAGCGCAACGTGGTGCCGGACGTGGACGGCGGCGGGGTCGCGATCCTCAACAAGGGGGTCCTGAACTCCAACAACCCGGCCGACCCGCTGCACCGCGTGCCGTGGAACTTCGACAACAACAATGGCGGGTGGATCCCGTTCCGTCACCCGGGCAGCAACGCGGCGGGGGTCAACGTCAATCCGCTGTGGGAGTACAAGACCTCCGGGCTGTGCGGCTTCCAGAGCACCGGCGGGCTGAACAAGTTCGGGATCTGGCACACCGGTGACGGCGATCCGACCACCCCGGGCGGCGCCGCGACGGCCTGCGACAATCACACGCAGCCGAACGACCCGAACACCCCTGAGAAGGTCGAGCTCCTGATGGACGTCCTGGAGTCTCCGATCGTCGCCAAGGTGAACCAGAACAACGACGCGCGCGGCTTCGCCTTCACGGTGGAGTTCCAGCGCTTCGCCTACAACGAGAACATCCAGCTCAACGACGGCTACGCGGGCGGCGGTGTCAACATCGACAACGACATCGACAGCGACAACGCCAACAGCCTGCTGGGCCAGCAGATGGACTCGTACTACACCCGCCGGACCGGCGGCTGGCCGTACGGGATGTTCCGCGACGCCGGTTCGTACTTCCCCGGCGACGGGATCGACCCGGCGACGACCGCACCGTTCCAGCGCACCTTCGGGCCGTTCACCAACCCGAACGCGTCGGTGAACCTGGACGGCGACGAGACCGGCTTCAGCGGTCACACCCAGGACACCAACGCCGACAGCTCCACGCCGATTCCGACCACCATCCCGGACTTCCTGGCCTACCCGGTCCCGGGCGCGCCGGTCATCGGCATCTGCGACGGCGGCACCCAGAACGACGACACCTGCGACCCGGGCAACGGCGCCGACCCGTGCATCGTCGGTGGCGGCGTCTGCACCGCGGCGGTCAACACGGTGAACGGCCCGGTCCGCAACTGGGACGCCACCCTGATCGGCTATGAGGGCGGCTTCGCCAGCCTGATCGACAACGGTCCCCAGGAGAACTTCTACTTCTTCTTCCCGGGCGGCGCCAGCAACCGCTGGCAGATCGGCGTCGGTTTCTGGGCGATGGAGGGGACGGCCGGAGACACCGACTACGGCAAGTCGATGGACGACGCCGTCTTCGAGTGGAAGGAGTACCACCCGCAGGACGAGGCGGCTCTCGGAGCCCAGCCGGCCTGTACCCGATTCAACAACGCAAGCCTCAACTTCCCACAGGGCGGACAGTGCGCCACGCTGACCGCCGACCGGACCAGCCTCTATGAGTGCGACGAGGGGATGGAGATCACGGTCTACGACGCGAAGTGCCGCACCATCGGCGCCGGCAACACGGTGCCGGTGGGAGGCGCGTGCACGACCAACACGCCGTGTGGAGCGGGGGGACTCTGCAGCGCCACCCTCCCGAGCGTCCAGGTCCAGGTGGTCACCGACACCGACTCCGTGCCGGTGGCCGCGGCGGGCGGCCAGGTCCGCTTCCCGAACGCCAAGCTGTACACCCTGAACGCCGTCCCGGGCCCGGGGAACGCCGGGCTGTTCCGTGGGACGATCATCTTCTCGACCACGACGAACGATCCCAACCACGCGTACACGAACCCCGGCTCGGACGGCGTCTTCAGCGTCTACTACCACGACCCGATCTGCGACGGTGACTTCGACGGTCAGGCGGGCGAGGACAACTTCAACAACGTCGACGGAGACGGGGTTGCGGACGCCAGCGACAACTGCCCGCAGCTCTACAACCCGCTGCAGGAGGATACTGACGCCGACGGCTTCGGCACCTTCTGCGACAACTGCCCCACAGTCGACAACGCCGATCAGGGTGACGCCAATGCCGACGGCATCGGCGACGCCTGCGAGTTCGATGACGTCGACGGCGACGGTCTGCCGAATGACGCCGACAACTGCCCGGACAACCGCAACCCGAACCAGTCCGACATCGACGCGGACGGTCGCGGCGACCTGTGCGACACGCAGAAGACGCAGGGAGTCACGTTCGGCACCAGCGCCGGCGCGGCCGACTGCGTGTCCGGCCTGTGCACCGTGCCGGGCGATGCCCGCGGCGACGCGTGCGTCACCGACGAGGACTGCATCCGGTCGTGCCGCACCAACATCTGCACCCAGGGCAACAATGGGTCGGCGGGCGGAGCGCAGTGTTACGGCGGACCGAACGACGGCAACGCCTGCGCGCCTGGCGGCACGGACTGCGGCATTTGCGTCGGCGGTCCGACTCCGGGGGCGCCCTGCGCCGTCGCCGCCACCTGCGGCGCCGGTGGAGCCTGCAACGTCGGGGTCTGCTTCAACAACTTCGTCTCCCCGACCCCGAAGATCGGCCAGGCGTGCGCGACGCATGCCGACTGCTACAACGACCTCGACCGCGACGGGGACGGGATCGTCGATGCGCTCGACAACTGCACCATCGCCGACAACGGTCCGCTGCAGGGTCCGAACATCCAGACCGACTCCGATGGTGACGGGCTCGGCAACGTCTGCGACGGCGACTGCGCCAACGCGGTCGAAGTCTTCCGCTGCCGCGCCAACGGCGTCGCCTGTCCGGTTCCGGAATCGAACCAGGCGGCCTGCGCCAACGCCTTCGGCCTCGGCAACGTCTGCGGCTTCTACGTCCAGAACTCCGGTTCCTGCTCGACCGTCGATGACGACTTCGACGCCGACAACATCGGGGACCTGGGTGACAGCTGCGCCACGGTCTTCAACGCGGCCATCATCGCCGGCACCGACCGCCAGCGCGACAGCGATCGCGACGGCATCGGCGACGCCTGCGACCCGGCCGGCACCTTCGATGACGCCCAGGACGGTCTGCCGGACGACGTCGTGGCCTTCAACGGCAACATCGTCTGCCGCACCCAGCCGCTGGCGAACCTGGCGATCCTCGCGGCCGATTACCGGGACACGGACGGCGACATCGACGCCTTCCCGGACACCGGTGAGAACGGCCGCATCCGCCTGACCCTGCGGAACCTCGGTCCGAACCTGACCGACGCGACGGTGGTGCTGACCTCGTCCGACAGTGACGTGGCCTGCATCACCAAGCCGACGTTGCTGGTCCCGGCCGACCCCGGCAACACTCCGCCGCAGGCGCTTGGACAGTGGCAGAACGGGGTCACCCGCGTGCTCGGCGACTTCGTCAACAACAACCCGGGCTTCCAGTTCATCGCCAGCGCCGGCCTCAACTACACGGGGCCGCCGGCGCCGATTCCGACGACCAACTTCTGCATCACCGTGGTGGCCAACGAGACGCTGGGGACCGCCTCTCCGTTCTGCTTCAGCCTGCTGGCCGACCTCGACCCGCCCGGCGGGCCGCAGCCAGCCTTCACGCTGGGCAACGACGGTCTCAACGGCACGGCCGACGACGGGACCCTCGTCGAGAACTTCGACGTGGACAAGAACGGCGACGGCCAGATCACGGTGAAGGACACGTTCCTGCAGGCCACCGCGCCCGGCACCTTCCGCGGCTACTGCAGCAACGCCCCGAACACCACCTGCCAGACCGATAACGACTGTGGCGGCGCTCCGGCGCTGTGCTACATGGGCAGCTACATCCGCGGCGATGCCACCGGCGTCGCGGTCGGGACCGTCGCGGCGACCTCCTGCGGCGGGTACGACACCTACGGCGGTGCGAACACCTACTGCCAGCTGGATCCGGACTTCCCGATGGACTGGCACGTGCACTGCTCGCCGGGTGCCGTGAACTGCCCGAACCTCGAGACCGGCACCTGCGTCGGCGGCTGCTCGTACGCCACGCCGGTGGGCGGACAGAAGTCCCACAGCGGCAGCAACTCGCTGCACATGGGGGCGCACTTCGACCCGGCCGACAACCTGGCCGGCGACACCACCCACTTCCGGACGCTCCAGGGTTACCAGTCGGGGCCGATGAACCTGGCCCTGTTCCCGCGGCCGGGCGACATGGAGCTGTCGTTCTACCACATCGCCCGACTCATGGATAACAACGGCGTCGGACCGAACAACGAGCGCCAGTGCGTGGACTGCGGCGACGTCCAGATCCAGTTGGACGGCGACGGGGGCGCGAACGTCGACAACTGGGGCTTCTGGGACAAGCTGGTGCCGTTCCAGAACGTCTACGACCACAAGCCGAACGCGTTCTCGGTCTTCGGCGGCTACTACTGCGAGTTCACGCCGACCGACACCGGCACCGCTCCGCCGAACCCGCGGGGCGTGCACGAGACCACCTGCTATCCGCTGGGGACGTGGTCGCACTGCGGTTCGACCATCGGCACCGTCGCCACGGCGACCGTGGACTGCGCCGGTCCGGGCGAAGTCGACGCGACCGGCGTCGGCGTCTGGGTGCAGACCAAGTTCAACCTCTCCGGGTACGTCGGACAGCGCGTCCGTCTGCGCTGGATCGCCGAGTCCTGGACGTTCGACGAGAACAGCTCGAACTACTTCGAGATCGGCGGCACGTGGGCCGCGACGCAGCAGGACGACGGCTGGTGGCTGGATGACATCCGGATCACCGGTACGATCCAGTCGCAGTTCACGCCGAATCCCGACCTGGCTCCGAGCCCCGGCGCGATCTGCCCGTCCGACCCGTGCAACCAGGCTCTCGGCGACGGCGGGACGAACGTGGTCCTCAACATCACCGACCTGAACGGCAACGTCCTCGACGGGGTCACCACCTTCCCGTTCGCGGGCCAGTCGATCCGGGTCAGCGCCATCGATTCGACGAACCCCGGCGGCTGCATGAACGGCGTCCTCGAGTACGAGTTCTCGAAGGACGGCGTCGTGAAGCAGGCGTTCGGACCGAAGTCGTTCTACCTCGACGCTCCGGAGTCGGCCGCGAACTACGGCTGCCGGGCGCGTTGCAGCACCGACTTCACCTGCACCAGCCTCGTCGGTGGGAGCATTGCGGTGAATCCGTACACCGGCGATGGCAGCGACGCGATCTTCGCGAACCCGCCGAACCAGAGCCTCGGTGTCCGCTACTTCCGCGGCACCTGCACGGCGGGGCCGAACCCGCTGGGCGGCTGCAACGAGGCAGCGGACTGCGGCGTCGGCGGCGCGTGCAGCGTGACGGCCGCCACCGGTGACGACACCACCCGCTACTCGGTGGTGACCAACGCCGGCGGCCTACCGAACGGTCTCGTCGACCTCTACCGCGGCACCGTCGCCACGGCGAAGGGGTCGCGCAACGGCCAGATCTGGCTGCTGAACCACACCGACGGCGCGGCGTTCGTCCAGCACCTCGCGTTCGTGGCGAACAACCCACCGGGCAAGCAGTTCGCCAACACGCTCAACCAGGCTACGGACGTGAATCCTGCGGTGGGCGCGGTGCAGTACTACCTGGCGGTTGGACACGCCCCGGGCGGCAACTCGGTCAACGCCCTCGGCTGCGCCAACCCCGGGATCTGCGGCAACGCGGGCTGGTGCTCCCTCGGTGCGAGCGCCGGCGCTCCGTGCAACGTGGCCGGTGACTGCCCCGGCGGCGCCTGCACCATCCGCACCACCTTCTGCACCACGGACGGTGGCTCGGGTGACGTCGGCGGTTGCGCGCGGCACCAGGTCTGCGTCGGCGGCACCAACGCCGGCAACCTCTGCCTCGCGGCCGGCGACTGCCCGGGCGGTACCTGCCCGGCGATCCCGGCCTCTCCTGCCGGCACCTGCTTCAGCGTGCAGAGCGGCATGCCCTCCAGCGGCTGTCTGCCTCCGGGCAGCGCGAAGCGGCTGGTGGACCAGGCGGTCGTGCTGGCGCCGTAAAGCCCCAACTCAGGGCGTAACACCCAAGGGGGCCCCTTCGGGGGCCCCCTTTTTTTTCATGGTGGTGCCAAGAGTGTGGTTCGCGGACCCGCTCGATGTGCCGGGGTTCGCTGCCGGCGACCTGTCTTAGAAAGCCCTGCTGAGAGCGTGGGTCGAGTTGGTGGGGTAGAGCGGCGTCGTCCAGAGCCGGCGGTACAGGAGCGCCCAGGTGGGCGGCGTCGGAGTGCGGCCGGGGAAGATTCGTCGCGCGAGGACCCTCTGCCAGTCCCAGCGATCGCGCGCGAGACCGAGCCGCATCGCCGGCGTGCCGCTTCGCGAGAATCGTTCGCTGCGGCGCTTCACGAAGTTACGCCACACGGCCGCGAGGAACAGTCGCTCGAGAATGGCATTCAGTCGCCGGCCGAAGGCGATCGTCTCCCGCCGCTGGTGCGCCAGCGAATGTCGCAGGATTTTGTGCAGAAGATCGACCGGGAAGAGGCGCGCGTCCCGCAAGCGGGCCTCGGCGCTGCGTGGCGACCCTTTGGAGCCGCGCGCCGGGTTCGGGTAGCGCTCGAGCACGAGCTGCGGCATCCCGTCTCTGGAAAGGCGGTGCTGCTCCGCCGCTGCCCGGTCGTACGCCGCGTGGCCGTCGCCGCGCACGACGGCGTTTCCCGATGCGGGCGCGAGCGCCAGGACCCGTTCGAAGACCCGACGGCTCGATCCCAGGTAGCCGCCGCGCCGCGGTCGTTGCGGTCGTTCCCGCAGTCGGTCCTTCTGCCCATGCGACATGCGCCCGGTCCTTCCGTGAGGCGCCGGGTCGAGGTCGTACACGTACCAGGAACGTGCCCCCACCAGCGTCGCCACCCCGAACGGGTAGTCCTGCGTGATCTCGAAGGTCTCGAAGTGGTCGAGGACGAACGATTCCTCAACCTTCCCGAGCAGGTCGTCGCGGGCCAGCGCCAGGAGCAGGATCGCGTGCCGTCCGAGGCGCGACGCGATGCGCGTGACCGTCGAGGGCGCACAGCCGAGCGTCCGGGCCAGCTGCCTGTGGGCCGAGCCAGCCACGAGCCCGGCCGCAACAGGCAGCAGGAGCTCCGGCCTTTTCCTGTAGTAGGAGACGGCGAACGACTGGCGGGAAAACGACCCGCGACAGGTCAGGCAGACAAAGCGCGGGATGCGCCAGCGCCGCGACGTCGAATAGAAGCCGAGCCGCCGGAAGCGATACCCGGGCTTACTCCGCAGGTGCTCGGAGCACTGCCGTCTCGGGCAAAATCCTGGTTGAAACCCCGACAGGGACTCGACCGGCGTGCGTGGCCAGTGCATGGCCAGGCGGTGGGATCAAACGCTGTGCCGTCGAGATCACGCCGGTCTTGCGGGCGTCGCGGGCCAAATCACCATGACACCGCGTCCGCCCGCGGTCATCCGGTCGACCCCTCGAGCGGCCGCCGCTCACCACACTCTCGAGTCCACCTTGGGGAGGCGGAGAAGTAGGGCGAGTGTGACGGCCAGCGCCGCCGCCGGGTAGGCGATCGTCCACCACGCCACCGCCGCGATCCCCCTCCCTTCGCCGATCATCTGACCCCACGAGGGAATGGGCGGCTCCACTCCCAGGCCGAGGAACCCCAGAGTGGACTCCAGCAGGATCGCCTGGGCGATGCCGAACGCGGCCTGCACGAGGAGCGGCGCTTCGAGCATCGGCAGGAGGTGACGGCGTGCCGTCTGCCAGGGTCCGGCCCCGCTGGCGCGGGCCGCGAGCCAGAAGGAGGTTCCCTGCAGCCGGAGGGTCTCGGCGCGTGCGAAACGGGCGGCGGCGGCGGTGCGGCCGGCGGCGATGCCGGCGATCATCGGCAGGATGCCCCGCTGGCCGGATGCGGCGACGAGGGACAGGGCCAGGAGAAGGGGAGGGAAGGAGCCGAGGATCTCGATGACGCGTCCCAGCATCAGATCGACCGGGCCCGGACGCAGCGCCGCCGTCCCTCCGAGCAGCAGGCCGAGGAGGAGCGCGCCCAGGGTGGCGCCGAAGCCGATCGTGAGCGAGGCGCGCGTTCCGTGGAGCAGGCGCGCCAGGACGTCCCGTCCGAGCAGGTCGGTTCCGCAGAGGTGCCGGCGGGAGGGGGGGGCGAGGCTTTCCTCGAGACGCACTCTCCGCTCGGACCAGGGGACGGGAGCCGGGACGGTGAGCCGCGCCGATCCCAGGCGCAGATCGAGCAGCGGATCCTCCGACGCGAGGCGAGGCGCCGCGAGCGCCAGCAAGCCGAGACCGCCGAGAAGGGCCAGCCCCGCGCGCCGGGAGCGGGCGCCGGGGGGGCGCTCGGACGGGACGCCGGCGGACGCGGAAGCGGCGCCCGGCGCACCTGCGACGGCCGCCGGGTCAGTCCGGTGCACGCGCCGTCTCTCCCCCCTCCGACCGCAGTCGCGGGTCGAGCGCTGGATAGAGAATGTCGATCAGCAGCTGCGCGGCGAGGACCGACCCCGCCGACAGCAGGAGGAGCGCCATGGCCAGGGGCGTGTCCCTCCCGAGCACCGCCTGCACCATGAGCCGGCCCAGCCCGGGCCAGGAGAACGCCTCCTCGACGATGACGCTGCCTGACAGGAGCGAGGGGACGATCCCCCCGAGGAGCCAGACGAGCGGCAGCGCGAGGAGGAGGGCGAAATGCTTCAGGAGATCCGGCCCCCGCAGTCCGCGGGCCCGGGCGGCCGCCAGGGCGGACGCGGGGACCGCCTCTGCGAAGGCTCCCCTGGCGTAGCGCGTGGCGAATGCCCAACCCGCGAGGGCGAGACAGAGGGCGGGGAGGGCGAGGTGCGAGAGCAGGCCGCCGGGAGACGCGAAGCCGCTTCGCGGCTCGCCAGTCCCCTCCAGCGGCAGCCATCCGAGCCGGACGGCGAACAGCGCCTGCAGCAGCAGGGCGGCGACGAAGGGGGGGATCACCGAGGCCAGGATGAGCCCCCCTTCCGACAGCCGGGCCCAGGCGGAACGGGGCCGGCGCGCCTGCAGCAGGCCCAGGGGCAGCGCCAGGCCATAGATCGTGGCGAGCGCTGAGAGGTTGAGCAGGAGCGTCCAGGGGGCTGCCTCCCGCAGGATGCCGGCGACCGGGCGCCCGTCGTGGACCGATCGTCCGAGATCGCCCCGGGCCGCCGCCACGAGCCACTCCGCGTAGCGGACCAGGACCGGCCGATCGAGCCGCAGCTCGGCACGCAGGCGGGCCTCCGCCTCGGCGGAGAGCGGGGTGTCCGCGTCGATCCGGGCGGCGAGCGGATCCCCCGGCAGGACGCTCAGGACGAAGAAAGCGAGGAAGCTGATTCCCAGGAGCGTCGGGCCGGCGAGGAGCACCCGCCGCGCGACGAACCCTGCCATCGCGTTCAGCCTCCCGCCCCCGTCCGCGACCCGCCGGGCGACGCTGCGGGACTCGTGTCGGCGCCGGTGGCGAGGCGGATCGCGAGCGCTCCCGGGACGTGTCCGATGATCCCCATGGGGGAGGGGTGCACCATTTCGAACCGGGCGTTGATCGCCCCGACGACGGTCGGCGCGAACAGGCAGGCGTACGGCTGCGTCGTCGCGAGCCGCTCCTCGACGCGGCGGTAGAGCGCCGTCCGGGCGGGGGAATCGGGGGTGCGGCGCCCCTCATCCATCCACCGATCCACCTCCGGGTCGCGGTAGGCGGCGTAGTTCTGCCCTCCGCCGATCTGCGACGAGTGCAGCATGCCGTACAGGGAATCGGGATCGGGCGGGGGGGTGAATCCGGAGAGGGCCGCCTCGAAGGCGCCGCTCTTCAGCCGCGCGTACAGCGCCGGCCAGTCGAGCCGCTCCACCCGCATCGTCACGCCGATCCGCGCGAGCGCGTCCTGCGCCACCTGGGCGAACTGGATGTGGTCCTCGCTGCCGGCGAACACCAGGAGCGTGAAGCGGAAGGGGAGGCCGCCACGCGCCCGCTGCCCCGTGCGCCGATCGATCCTCCAGCCGGCCATGTCCAGAAGCCGCGCCGCTTCGTCCGGATCGAAACGCAAGGGTCCCGCCTCGGCCGCCTCCTGCTCCGGCGGGCGACCTGCGTCCTGGGACGGAAGCAGCGGCGCGAAGGGGGAGGCGATCGGCTCGCCGAGGCCGTGCAGGACCGAGCGGACGTACCCCTGCCGATCGAGCGCCAGGCCGAGGGCGCGCCGGACGGCGGGATCGGCGAAGAACGGGTTCGAGCCGTCGCCACGCCACGCGATGTAATAGAAGAACAGCGGGGTGAAGTTCAGGACGCGGTACCGCGACGCGAACTCGGAATCCCCGCGCCGCGCCTCCCAGGCGGACGCGGTCAGCTTGGCGTAGTCGACTTCTCCGGAGAGCAGCGCCAGGAGCGCCGTGTCGAGCGACGGTTGGAACTGGAAGACGAACTCGTCGAGCGCCGGGCGGCCCCCCCAGTAGTCCTCGTTGGCGCGCAGGACGATCCGGCGGCCGGTCTCCCAGGCGACGAAGCGGAAGGGACCGGCCCCGATCGGGGAGCGGTTCTCCGGCGCCGTCTCGAAATCGGCCCCGCGGTAACGGTGCGCGGGGAGGATCGGCACCTGCCAGGCGCGCAGCGCCGGGGCGTACGGCTCGCGGTAGGTCACGACGACGGTGCCAGGGTCGGGGGCGGCGACCCGCTCCACAGACAGGAAGCCGTCGAGCCGGCCGTGCGCCTTGCTCTTCGGATCGATCAGACGCTCGTACGTGAAGAGGACATCGGCGCTCGTGAGCGGGACGCCGTCGTGGAAGCGGACGCCCGGGCGGAGACGGAAGGTCAGCGTCCGGCCGTCCTCCGACCAGGCCCATGATTCCGCCAGGCGGGGCACGATTGCGAGCGACGTGTCGTGATCGACGAGGAAGTCGCTGATCAGCCGTTCGACCAGGGTCGAAGGGAAGTCGGAGCCGGCGACGAAGTTCAGCGTCGTCGGCTCCGCCTGCATGGAATAGACGAAGCGGCCCCCAAGAGCCTGCTGGCGCCGGCAGGAGGGGACCAGCGCCGCCGTCAGCAGCAGGACGCACAGGACGACGCACGTCCGGCGGGGCCGCGGGACCGCGACCCGCACCGCCGCGGCGCCTCCGGACCGCCGGATCATTCGGTGGTGACGAGCGCCTTGCCGGAGCCGACGTTCCCGAGCAGATCGACGACCCGCACGATGACGAGGTGCTCGCCCGGCCGCAGCCCTTCGAGCGTCTGGGCGTACGACTCGGCGCGCGAATCGCTCGCGCCGTCGGCGGCGGACAGGGGCGCGAACCGGGCGGCGTCGAGCGACATCTCGGCGCGGGCCAGCGGGCCGGTCGCGTCGGTGGCGGTGACCTCGATCGTCGTGCTCCCTCCCTTCGGTCCCTTGCGGGCGGTCACCTGCACCGAGGGAGGCGTGTTGTCGACGAGGAACGC
>Ga0075420_100004578_pt1 | contig 12116 bp, 14 predicted proteins | sample SoiMetdeltSBSDD4_FD_75296 | JGI IMG/M metagenome (GOLD analysis project Ga0075420, IMG submission 75296) | Bulk soil microbial communities from a Populus tree surrounding site in Tennessee, USA - Soil MetaG P. deltoides SBSDD4 | ecosystem: Environmental > Terrestrial > Soil > Tree plantation... | reverse complement strand
TGGCGGCCGTGCGGCGCGCCGTCGATGGCACGCGGCCCTTCCTCGGCATCTGCCTCGGCTATCAGCTGCTCTTCTCGAGCAGCGAGGAATTCGGCGAGGGCAACGGGCTCGATCTGATTCCCGGCGTCGTGCGTCGCTTTCCGGAAGGACGCAAGGTGCCGCACATGGGGTGGAACCGGGTCGCGCACGGCGGGCGCCTGCGTCTGTTCGACGGCGTGCCCGAGGACGCGTACTTCTATTTCGTCCACTCGTATTATCCGGTTGTAGCGACGGCGGTGAGTGCGGCTCGAAGCGTGGGGGGCCTGACCGGAGATGCGCGTGGCTGCGGCACGCCCGATCTACCGGGAGATGCGCGTGGCTGCGGCACGCCCGATCTACCCGTTCCACCCAAGCTTCAGATCGCCTGGTGTGACTATGGCGTCCGTTTTGCGGCGGCCATCGAGCTTGGTCGCATCCACGCGACGCAGTTTCATCCGGAGAAGAGCCAGCGCTGGGGCCTGCGGATGCTCGAGAACTTCGCCGGGATCGTGAAGGAAGCGGCGTGATCGTCATCCCCGCCGTTGACCTCCGCGAGGGCCGCTGCGTGCGGCTGCGCGAGGGCCGTGCCGACGCCGAGACGGTCTTCTCCGAAGATCCGGTGGCGATGGCCATGCGGTGGAAGACGCTCGGGGCCGAGCGCCTGCATGTCGTCGACCTCGACGGCGCCTTCGCCGGTGCGCCGCGCCAGACGCCGCTGGTCGCCAAGATCGTGGCCGCCGTCGCGCCGGTGCCCGTCGAAGTGGGCGGTGGTCTACGCGACATCAGCGCCGTCGACGCCGTGCTCGAGGCGGGCGCGCGCTGGGCCGTCGTCGGCACGCGGGCGGCGCTCGATCGCGCATTCCTGCGCGACGTGTGTCGTGCGTTCCGCGACCGCATCATCGTGGCCGTGGACGCGCGCGGGCCGAACGTGGCGGTGAAAGGGTGGACCGAGGTCATCGAGGACACCGTGAGCGACGTCGGACGGCGGGCGCACGAGGCGGGGGCGGCCGCGCTGCTCTACACCGACGTGAGCCGCGACGGCCTCGAGCGGGGCCCGAACGTGGAGGACACCGCGGCCCTCGCGACGGCTGTCCCGCTGCCCATCCTCGCCTCGGGCGGCGTCGCCGATGTCGCCGACATCGCGCGCCTGGCGTCGATCTCCGGTGTGGCCGGCGTGGTGGTGGGCCGTGCGCTCTACACGGGCGCGGTGACGCTGCCGGCGGCGATGGCGGCCGGGCGGGGCTGATGCTCGCCAAGCGGATCATCCCGTGTCTCGACGTCAAGGACGGCCGCGTCGTGAAGGGCGTGCGGTTCGTGGACCTTCGTGACGCGGGCGATCCCGTCGAGGCCGCCATGGCCTACGATGCCCAGGGCGCCGACGAGCTGGTGTTCCTCGACATCACTGCCTCCCACGAGGATCGCGCCATCATCCTCGACGTCGTGCGGCGCACCGCGGAAGGCATCTACATGCCACTCACCGTCGGCGGCGGCATCCGCTCCGTCGACGACGTCCGGCGCTTGCTGCGCGCGGGGGCGGACAAGGTCTCGCTCAACACGGCGGCCCTGGCGCATCCCGAGGTGATCCAGGAGGCGGCCCGGCGCTTCGGCAGCCAGTGCATCGTGGTCGCCATCGACGCGCGTCGCGAGGGCGACGCCTGGGGCGTCTACACGCACGGCGGACGCCGCCCGGCCGGCCGGGACGCCGTGGAGTGGGCGCGTGAAGCGGTGACGCTCGGCGCCGGGGAAATCCTGTTGACGAGCATGGACCGCGACGGCACCAAGGACGGGTATGATCTCGAGCTGACGCGCGCCATCTCGGATGCCGTCTCGGTGCCCGTGATCGCCTCGGGCGGCGCCGGGTCGCTCGAGCACTTCCACCACGCGCTCGTCGACGGTCACGCCGACGCCGCGCTCGCGGCCTCGCTCTTCCACTTCGGCATCCACACCATCGCCGAGGCCAAGCAGTACCTGGCGGATCGCGGTGTCGAGGTCCGCCGGTGACGGTCGACGAGCTGAAGTTCGACGAGCGCGGGCTGCTTCCGGCGGTGGTCCAGGCGGCCGAGACGGGCGAGGTGCTGATGGTGGCGTGGATGGACCGCGCGGCCGTGCAGTCCACGCTCACGTCCGGGCTCACGCACTTCTGGTCACGCTCCCGGCAAGGCCCGTGGCGCAAGGGCGAGACCTCCGGCCACACCCAGCACGTGCAGGGTGTCTACGCCGACTGCGATGCCGACACCTTGCTCGTGCAGGTCCACCAGGATGGCGTTGCCTGTCACACCGGCGCCCGCTCGTGCTTCTTCAACGTCCTCCACGGCGGCGCGCCGGCGGCGTCGATGCTCGAGCGGATCGAGCGGATCGTGCGCGAGCGGAAGGCGACCCCGACGGGCGGGTCGTACGTCGCGGGGCTGCTGGCCAAGGGCGAGGCGGCGGTGTGTCGGAAGATCGGCGAGGAGGCCGTGGAGGTGGTGACGGCAGCGCTCGGCGGGGAAGGCGATGCCCGTGTGGTCGAGGAGGTCGCCGACCTCTGGTTTCACACCCTCGTCCTCCTCGGCGAGCGCGGGATCGCGCTCCGCGCGGTGATGGACGAGCTCGCGCGCCGGCACCGCGAGCGCGTGGCGTCCCAGGGGTAAGCGCGATGCGCGCCCGCGCCGGGCGGGCGGCGCTCGTCACCACGGTCGTCCTCGTCACCGCGCTGGCGGGCTGCGCGGGCCGCCGTCTCCAGGACGGTGTCTTTCGATCCGAGCACGGTTATCGCGTGTCCGTGCCCGGCCCGGGCTGGGTGGTGGTGGAGGAGTCGCCGGCCGACCTCGAGCTCCGGCGCGCCGACGGGCAGGCGGGGATGCTGGCGGCCGCGACGTGTCGGCGGATGATCGCGCGCCGGCGCCATGCCGATCTCGGTCGCCACCTCTTGCTCGGGCTGCGAGAACGCGAGACGCTCGAAGACGGCGAGGCGTCGCTCGCCGGATACCGGGGCGTGCACCAGGTCGTGGAGGGACGGATGCGGGACAGCCGGGAGCGGGTGCGGATCGAGAGCTACACGGTCAAGGACGACCGCTGCGTCTTCGACCTGCTCTACGTCGCGCCGGTGGCGGTGTTCGACTCGTCGCGCGCCGACTTCGAGCGGTTCGTGGGGAGCTTCGCGGCGGACCGCTGATGGACAGCTATCTCCGGCGCACGGCCATGTGGTACGGCGGCGTGGGCTTGCTGACGATGCAAGTGCTGCGCAGCCTGGCCCTGCCGCCGAAGTACTTCCGGCTCATCGTCCACGAGATCGAGGTTCAGGGCGTGCGCTCGCTGGGCGTGGCGCTGACGGCGGCCGTCTTCACGGGCATGGTCTTTGCCCTCCAGAGCGCGGTGAACATGGCGCGATTCGGCGCGGAAAGCTACGTGGGGCCCATCGCGGCCCTGGCCATCTTGCGGGAGCTGGGCCCCGTGCTCACGGCGATCCTCGTCGGCGGCAAGGTGGCTTCCGGCATCACCGCCGAGCTTGGCTCCATGCGCGTCACCGAGCAGATCGACGCCCTCCGCACGCTCGGCGTCAACTACATCAAGCGTCTCATCGTGCCGCGCGTGCTGGCCGCTCTTGTCGTCTTTCCCCTGCTCACGATCCTCGCCGACGTGCTCGGTGTCCTGGGTGGCATGGTCATCATGTTCCTCGAGCGGGGGGCTGACATGTACGCCTACTGGAACGTGACCACGTACTGGGTCACGCCCCGTGACTTCCTCACCGGAATCGGCAAGACCTTCTTCTTCGGCGCCATCGTCACCCTCATCGGCTGCTACAACGGCCTGAGCACCGAGGGCGGCACCGAGGGGCTCGGACGCGCGACCACCGCCACCGTCGTCCACGTCACCATGGGCGTCATCGTGTCGGACTTCTTTCTCACCAAGCTGTTCCTCATGCTGTTCTGGTAAGCCGTGGCCGATCACATCGTCGATGCGCAGGATCTTCGCAAGCGGTTCCGTGCGGCCGAGGTGCTGCGGGGCGTCTCGTTCACGCTCGACAAGGACGAGACCCTGGTGATCATGGGCGGCAGCGGCTCGGGGAAGACGGTGCTCCTGCGGACCATCGCCGGGCTCATCCAGCCCAACGGCGGCGTCCTTCGCGTCTTCGGGATCGACATCACCGCGCTATCGGAGGAGGAGCTGCTGCCGATCCGCCGTCGGATGGGCTACGTCTTCCAGGGCGCCGCCCTGTTCGACTCGCTGACGGTGGCCGACAACGTCGCCTTCCCGCTGCGCGAGCACACCAGCCTGCCCGAGCCGGAGATCCGCGGGCGCGTCCTCCAGGTGCTCTCGCTGGTCGGGCTTGGCGACGACGTCCTCGGCAAGCTCCCGTCCGAGCTATCGGGTGGGATGCGCAAGCGAGTCGGCATCGCGCGGGCGCTCGTGATCGAGCCGGAGATGCTCCTCTTCGACGAGCCGACGGCCGGGCTCGATCCGACCAACTCGAAGATGGTCGGTGAGCTGATCGTGAAGCTGAAGGACGGCGTGTGTGACACGTCCGTCGTCGTCACCCACGACATCGAGCTGGCGCGGACGGTGGCCGATCGCGTGGCCATTCTCATCGAGGGCCGGTTCGCCGTGCTCGGGCCCGTGGACGAGGTGATGGGTTCCAGTGATCCGATCGTGCAGGCCTTCCTGGCCGGCGAAGCGAGGGTGACCGCGTGAACGACGAGCGGAGCGAGCTGGGGCGCAAGCTGCGGGTGGGCGTCTTCGTCCTCGTGGCACTGACGGCGTTTCTCGCGATGATCTACGCCCTCGGCGCGAAGTCGCGGCTGTTCGAGGCGAAATACACGATCCACGCCGAGTTCAGCGAGGTTGGGGGGCTGGCGGAGGGCGCCACCGTTCGACTGGCCGGCGTCCAGATCGGCCGGGTGGCCGGCGTCGAGCTGCCGAATCAGCCCGGAGGCAAGGTGCGTGTCGATCTCTCGATCGCCAGGCAGTTCACCGACCGGGTCCGGAAGGACTCGGTGGCGCGCATCGAGACGCAGGGCCTGCTCGGCGACAAGATCATCGAGATCAGCGTTGGCACCGCCGGCGCGGCGCCCATCAAGCCCGGCGACGTCATCGCGTCGAAGGATCCGGCCGATCTCGGCCAGGTGGTGAGCCAGGGCGCGCAGACGGTGAAGGATGTGGCCGCGGTGGCCTCATCGCTCCGCGAGGCGGCGGAGGCCTTCCAAAAGTCGCGCGTGATCGAGGACGCCGGCGCGGCGGTCGCCACCACGCGCAAGGTGACCGACCAGATCGCGCGCATCGTCAACGAGGTCGAGCGCGGCAAGGGGTGGGCCAACGCGCTCATCTACCAGGAGCCGGTAGCGCTGAAGCAGCTGAACGCGATCGTCGCGAGCACGCAGAAGCTCCTCGACCGCGTCGAGCGCGGCGAGGGTGCCGCCGGCGTCCTCACGTCGGACCAGTCCACGGCGTCCGCCCGCCGGCTGGTCGCCGCCATGGATCGGCTGGCGCGCGCCGTCGAGCAGCCCGAGGAGGGCGGCCTGCTGCCTGGATTGCTGCTCGATCCGAAAAACAAGTCGGTCCTCGACGACCTCCGGGTGGTCGCCCGCAACTTTCGCGACGTCTCGGATCGCCTCGCCGGTGGCAAGGGAACCCTTGGCGCGCTCGTGAAGGACGAGCCGGGCGAGCCGGGGATCCGCCAGGCATCCCAGGATCTGCAAGCCGCGATGGCGAACCTCCGGGAGATCACCGCGAAGATCAACGACGGCGAGGGCACGGTCGGCGCCCTCATCGCGGATCCGACCGTCTACGAGCGGCTCGTCACTATCCTCGACGGGGCGTCGCGGAGCCGCCTGCTCCGGGGACTGCTCCGCGGCCTCGGGGGCAGCGACCGCGCGCGGGACAAGGCGGGCGACCGGGAAGGCGAGTGAGCCCCCGGACGCCGAGCGTCTATCGCTGCCAGGACTGTGGATTTGCCAGCTCGAAGCCCGGCAGCTGCCCGGACTGCGCGCGCACGGGCTCCTGGGTCGCCCTGGTGGAGGAGCGCTCCGAGCCGCCGGCACGCGGACGTCGCAGCGCCGCGGCGCCGGCCACGCGGCCGGTGGCGCTCAAGGACGTCACGCTGGAGCAGGGCGATCGGATGCCCACCGGCATCGGCGAGCTCGATCGCGTGCTGGGCGGTGGCGTCGTGCGCGGATCCCTCGTGCTCATCGGAGGCGACCCCGGAATCGGCAAGAGCACCTTGTTGCTGCAGGCGGCCCGGGCCCTCGCCCATGCGCGGCCGCCGGTGCTCTACGTCTCCGCCGAGGAGTCGACCGCGCAGGTGAAGATGCGGGCCGAGCGTCTCGGCATCACCGGCGACGGCCTGCTCCTCTGGGCCGAGACGGATCTGGCCGCCGTGCAGGCGCAGATCGACGAGGTCAAACCGCAGGCCCTCGTCGTGGATTCAATCCAGACGGTGTTCATGCCGGACCTCGAATCGGCGCCCGGGTCGGTGGCACAGGTCCGCGAGTGCGGCGCCCGGCTGATGACGCTCGCGAAGGGTCGCGGTCTCGCCACGTTCCTCGTTGGCCACGTCACCAAGGAGGGGGCGCTGGCCGGCCCGCGGGTCCTGGAACACCTCGTCGACACGGTCCTTTACTTCGAAGGCGAGGCGCATCACGCTTACCGCGTCCTTCGCGCCGTCAAGAACCGTTTCGGCTCTACGAACGAGATCGGCGTGTTCGAAATGGCCCAGCGCGGCCTTGTCGAGGTCACCAACCCCTCCGGATTCTTCCTCGCCGAACGGCCGGCAGATGCGCCGGGTTCGGTGGTGGTGGCGGGCCTCGAGGGGACGCGGCCAATGCTGCTGGAGCTGCAGGCGCTGGTGTCCCGCGCCGGGCTCGGCACGCCCCGGCGCACGGTCATCGGCGCCGACTACAACCGCGTCTGCCTCCTGCTCGCGGTTCTGGAAAAGCGGGCCGGGCTGCCCATCGGTAATCAGGACGTCTACGTGAATGTCGCGGGCGGCGGGCGGGTGCTGGAGCCGGCCGCCGACCTCGCCATCGTCACGGCCGCCGCGTCGAGCTACCTCGAGCGCGCCATCGCCGGTGACGTGGTGGTGGTGGGCGAGGTCGGGCTGACGGGCGAGGTGCGTGGCATCACCGGTCTCGAAACCCGGCTGCGCGCGGCCGCCCAGCTCGGCTTCCGCGCGGCCGTGGTTCCGAAAGGCAGTCTCGCCGAGGCCAAGGGGCTGCCGCTGGCGGTGAAAGGCGTGGCCACCGTCGGCGAGGCCCTGGAGGCGCTGCTGCCCTGAGCACGCGGCTCGCGCTCACGCGCGTGCTCGTCCTGACCTCGTCGACGATCCTCGGCGGCGCGCTCGCGCTGGCATTCCATCTCCCGCTGCAGCTGCTCGCGCTGGCCGGCTTCGCGACGGGCGCGGCCGCGCTCGCGCTCGAAGCCGTGGTGGCGCTGCGGCGGCTCGACCCCGAGGCGGCCGGCGGCACGGTCCCGGGTGGCCGCGTCAAGCTCATCGACACGTCGGCGCTCATCGACGGACGCCTCGCGGACCTCGCGGCCACCGGCTTTCTCGAGGGGCGGCTGATGGTGCCGCGATTCGTGCTCCGCGAGCTGCAGCGCCTGGCCGACGGCGGCGACCCGCAGAAGCGAAGCCGCGGCAAGCGCGGGTTCGACGTGCTGCAGCGGCTGCAGGGATTCGACGGCATCAGCGTCGAGATCGTCGACGACGACGTGCCCGAGAGCCGCGACGTGGATCTGAAGCTCCTCGAGCTGGCGCGCCGCCGGGGTGCCGCGCTGGTGACGACCGACTACAATCTGAACCGTTTCGGTGACATCAGCGGCATATTGATGCTCAACGTGAACGACCTGGCCACGGCGCTGAAGCCCGTCGTCCTTCCGGGCGCGGTTCTCCGCGTACAGGTGCTGCGCGAGGGCAAGGAGCCGGGACAGGGCGTCGGCTTTCTCGAGGACGGGACGATGGTGGTCGTCGACCAGGGCCGCCCGCTGGTGGGGAACGAGGTGGCCGTCGTGGTGACCAGCGCGCTGCAGACGTCCGCCGGTCGCATGATCTTCGCTCATCCGCGTACGGAGGCCGGCGAGGGCGATGGCCACACGGGCTGACGTCGCCGTCGTCGTGCCCGCCGGCGGTATCGGCGCGCGACTTGGCCATCGGACGCCCAAGCAGTTCCTCGCCCTCGGCCGCGAGGCGATCCTGACCGCCGCGCTGCGCCATTTCCGTCGCCATCCGCGGGTGAGTGCGATCGTCGTCGCGGCGCCGGCCGCCCACGTCGAGCGGACGCGGCGCGTGCTCGGCCGCGCCGGCGCGCCGCTCACCGTCGTCGTCGGCGGCGTGACGCGCCAGGACTCGGTGTGGTCGGCGCTGCAGGCGGTGCCCGCGTCGGCGGCGGTGATCGTCGTCCACGACGCTGTCCGGCCGTTCGTGACGCGGGCGCTCATCGACGCGCTCGTTGCGGCTGCGGAGCGCGACGGGGCGGCGATCTGCGGGCTGCCGATCGCCGACACGGTGAAGCGAGTGCGCGACGGCCTCGTCCAGGGCACCCTCGACCGCGAGGGCCTCTGGTCCGTGCAAACGCCGCAGGCCTTCCGCGCGGCGATCCTGAAGGAGGCGCACGACAAGGCGCGTCGTGACGCGTTCGTCGGAACGGACGAGGCGATGCTGGTCGAGCGCCTTGGCCATCCCGTCCGCATGGTGCCCGGTCTCGCCGACAACGTGAAGATCACGACCGCCGACGATCTACGCCGCGCCCGGCGGAGAGGCCGGTGACACGCGTGGGCTTCGGCTTCGATCTCCATCCGCTGGTGTCGGGGCGGCCGCTGGTGCTGGGCGGGGTCACGGTGCCGTCCGAGCTGGGCCTCGGCGGCCATTCCGACGCCGACGTTCTCGCGCACGCCGTCGGCGAGGCGCTGCTCGGCGCGCTCGCGCTCGGCGACCTCGGCCGGCATTTTCCCGACACCGATCCCCGCTACCGTGGCGTCTCGAGCCTGACGCTGCTCGAGGCGGTGATGCACCTCGTGCGGGCCCGCGGCGGCCGCCTGGTCAATGTGGACGCCACCGTGCTCGCCCAGGCCCCGAGGCTGGCTCCGTTGCTGCCCGAGATGGCCAAGCGCCTGGCCGATACGCTCGGAATCGATGCGGACGCCGTGAGCGTCAAAGCGAAGAGTCCCGAGGGGCTCGGCCTGCTCGGACGTCAGGAAGGCATGGCGGCCATGGCCGTCGTCAGCGTGGAGGTCGGCTAGCCCCGTGAAGATCTACAACACGATGTCGCGCAGCAAGGACGAGCTGGTGCCGCTTCATCCGGACGAGATCCGCATGTACGTGTGCGGCGTCACCGTCTACGACTTCTCCCACATCGGCCATGCGCGCAGCGCGCTCGTCTTCGACGTGCTCCGCCGCTATCTGAAGTTCAAGGGATACCGGGTGACGTTCGTGCGCAACTACACCGATGTCGACGATCGCATCATCCGACGCGCCAACGACGCGGGCGTCTCCGCCTCCGAGATCTCCGAGCGCTACATCGCCGCCGAGCGCCAGGACATGGCGTCGCTCGGCATCCTGCCGCCGGACGTCGATCCCAAGGCCACCGAGCACATCCCCGAGATGATCGCGCTGATCGAGCGGCTCGTCGCCCGCGGCGTCGCCTATCCGGTGGAGGGAGACGTGTACTTCGAGATCCGCCGCTTCCCGCCGTACGGCAAGCTCTCCGGCAAGAATCTGGACGAGCTCTTGGCCGGCGCGCGCGTCGACGTGGACGAGCGGAAGCGGGACCCGCGAGACTTCGCGCTCTGGAAGGCGGCCAAGCCCGGCGAGCCGTCGTGGGAGAGTCCGTGGGGGCCGGGCCGCCCGGGCTGGCACATCGAGTGCTCGGCGATGGCGATGCGCTACCTCGGCGAGTCGTTCGATCTCCACGGCGGCGGCGACGATCTGATCTTCCCGCATCACGAGTGCGAAGTCGCCCAGGCGGAGGCCGCCACCGACCGCCCGTTCTCACGGTACTGGGTTCACAACGGCATGCTGAACATGGGCAAGGACAAGATGTCGAAGTCGCTCGGGAACACGCTGCTGATCGGCGAGCTCGTCAAGCGCCACGACGCCGACGCGATCCGGCTGTTCTTCCTGGGCACGCACTACCGCAACCCTGCCGAGTGGTCGGAGGAGCGTGTGCAGGACAGCGCGCGCGCGATGGAGCGCTTCACGCGGCTGCTCGGCGACCCGCTGGCGGCGTCGCCGCCGGCGAGCCCGGTGCCGGAGCGCTACGCCGGGTTTCGCGCGCAGTTCACGTCGGCGATGGATGACGACCTCAATACGGCGCAGGCGCTCGGCGTGCTGTTCGACCTGGCGCGCGCGCTTCAGGAAGACCGAGAGCACGCGCAGCGTGACCCCGCGGCGCGCGGGGCCTTCGCCGCCGGCGTCGCGGAGCTGCGGGCGCTCGGCGGCGCGCTCGGTCTGTTCGCTCGTCGCGCCGCCGCGTCGGGCCCGCCCGCCGAGGTCCAGCGGCTCGTCGACGAGCGCGTCGCCGCGCGCGAGCGCCGTGACTTCCGCCGCTCCGACGAGCTCCGGGCGGAGCTCGCCGGCCTCGGCTGGGCGGTCGAGGACACGCCGGCCGGGCCGCGTCTGACGCGCAAGGATGTCTGATGTCCGACGGCCGCGTGTACGGGCGGCATCCGGTGCTCGAGCTGCTGCGCAGCTCCGGGCGCCGCGCGGACGAGGTCGCGGTGCTCGCCGGCGGGCGAGGGCCGCTGGCCGAGGTGGTCGCCCTCGCGCGACGCGCCGGCGTGAAGGTGTCCTTCCGCACCCGGGAGCAGCTGACGGCGATGGCAGGATCGCAGGACCACCAGGGCGTGGTCGCCCGCGTGACCGCTGCCGAGTACGTCGACGTCGAGGATCTCCTGGAGATCCCTCGCGCACGCAGTGAGCCGGCCTTCGTCATGGCCCTTGATCAAGTCCAGGATCCGCGTAATCTGGGCGCATTGCTGCGAACGGCGGACGCCTTCGGCGCCCACGGCGTCGTGATCCCCAAGCACCATGCGGTCGGTCTGACCGAAGCGGCGGCGCGCACCGCCATGGGCGCCATGGAGCACGTCAAGGTCGCCCGCGCCACGAACCTCGTCGCCGCCCTGGAAAAATTAAAGGAATCGGGCGTTTGGATCTACGGGACCACGCTCGTTGACGGCGTGGCTCCGTGGGCGGCTGATCTACGGGGACCGATCTGTCTGGTGCTCGGCAGCGAGGGCGAGGGCCTCCGGCCCCTGGTGGCGCGAGCATGCGACGTGATGATCTCCATCCCGATCGCCGGAAGCGTCGGATCGCTCAACGTCGCCGCAGCCGGCGCTGTCCTCGCCTACGAGGTCGCCCGTCAGCGGCATCAAACCGCTTGACATATCAGAAACCCGTACTAGATTGGAACTTTGTCCGTGCTGGCGTAGCTCAGGGGCAGAGCAACTGCCTTGTAAGCAGTGGGTCGGGGGTTCGATTCCTCCCGCCAGCGCCAGTTGTTGCGACCGCCTTAGCCAAGAGGTTTCCATCGCATGCCGGCAGGTTCGGGGAGGTACCCAAGTGGCCAAAGGGGGCAGACTGTAAATCTGCTGGCGTACGCCTTCGGGGGTTCAAATCCTCCCCTCCCCACCATTGTATCGATGGGTTTTAGCACGGCTAGATGCGAGGGTGGCCTGTGCGAGACGGGCGTGGCTCCGACTCGCCCGGTCAACCGTCTCGAGCCGGTCAATTGTCTCGATGTCGAGGGTGGTGATTCGACATTCCGCGGGAATAGCTCAGCGGTAGAGCGCCAGCCTTCCAAGCTGGGGGTCGCGGGTTCGAATCCCGTTTCCCGCTCCATTGTAGCGACCGCTTTCAGCACGGCTAGAACCGTGGGTGGCCTGTTCGAGATGGATTCCGCCCATGTAGCTCAGTTGGCAGAGCACGCCCTTGGTAAGGGCGAGGTCTCCGGTTCAATCCCGGACATGGGCTCCAGATATTTCTCGCCGACGAAGCGCGGCGCGTACGGGAGGTAGCGACGCATGGCGAAGGCCAAGTACGAGCGGACGAAGCCGCACGTGAACATCGGGACGATCGGGCACATCGATCATGGGAAGACGACGCTGACGGCGGCGATCACGAAGGTGCTGCA
>Ga0075420_100004576_pt1 | contig 12118 bp, 10 predicted proteins | sample SoiMetdeltSBSDD4_FD_75296 | JGI IMG/M metagenome (GOLD analysis project Ga0075420, IMG submission 75296) | Bulk soil microbial communities from a Populus tree surrounding site in Tennessee, USA - Soil MetaG P. deltoides SBSDD4 | ecosystem: Environmental > Terrestrial > Soil > Tree plantation... | reverse complement strand
CCGACTGTCCTCCAAAAATGACTCCCGACCCCATTTTCACGCTCTGCACGACCGACTCGAAGACGACCAGACCGTCGGAGCTGCCGACCGCAAGTTCGCAGGCTCGCTCTGGATGCGGCATCAGTCCAATGACATTGCGACGTTCGTTGCAGATGCCGGCAATCGAATTCAGCGACCCGTTCGGATTCGCGGCATCGGTCACCGCGCCGTCAGCGGTCGTGTAGCGGAAGATCACCTGACGCTGACGCTCCAGCCGCTCGACGACGTCCGGCTCTGCGTAGTAGTTGCCCTCGCCATGCGCAATCGGAAGTCTCAGCACCTGGCCCGATCGACAGGCGGCGGTGAACGGTGTGTCCGTCTGTTCGACGCGCACATGGACGAACTCGCACTGGAACTTCACGCTCCGGTTGCGAAGCATCGCGCCCGGGAGCAGCCCAGCTTCGAGCAATACCTGAAAGCCGTTGCAGATCCCGATCACTGGCCCGCCGGCGTTGGCGAAGTCCGACACGGCGCGCATGATTGGCGAAAAGCGTGCGATGGCACCAGTCCGCAGATAGTCGCCGTAGGAGAACCCGCCGGGCAGCACCACCACATCGGCACCGCTGAGACTCGTGTCCTTGTGCCAGACAAACTCCGCGTCCTGGCCGAGCACGTGCTTTGCGGCGTGGTAGGCGTCGTGGTCGCAGTTGGAGCCGGGAAATACCACGACGGCGAACTTCATGAAAGCGCTCCCGACGCTGTTCCAGACGAGGCAGGCGTCGCAGATTCAACGTCGATACGAAAGCTCTCGATCACCGGGTTGGCGAGCACGGCGCCGGCAGCCTCTGTCGCCAGTCGTCTCGCCTCGTCTGCCGTTGAGGCGTCAACCTCCAGCTCGAAGAACTTGCCCTGGCGGACGTCGCCGATTCCGCCATAGCCGAGGGAATGCAGCGCGTCGGTTACCGTCTTCCCCTGGGGATCGAAAACCGACGGCTTGAGGGTGACATACACACGGACGCGCATCGCGCTCTACCTCTCCTATGACCCGGTTGCGCCGGCGCCAACCATCGGTCGTTCAGTCGTAAATACCCGTGCGAACACATCGCTGACATGCTTCAACTGTTCGTCGAGATCGAAGGCCTTCTCGATCTCGGCGACAGACAACGCACCGGTGACATCCGCATCCGCGACCAGGAGCCCCTTGAAGTCGCGCTTCTCATGGAATGCGCGCATGGCGTTCCGCTGGACCCACTCATATGCCTGCTCGCGGGATATCCCTCGCCGTGCAAGTTCGAGGAGGACGGTGCCGGAAAACACCACGCCCCAGGACCGATCGAGGTTCTCGCGCATGCGTTCTGGATACACCACCATGCCGGCCACGACGCGCGTAAAGCGCCGCAGCATGTGGTCGAGCACGATGAAGCTGTCCGGAAGGATGACGCGCTCAACAGAGGAATGTGAGATGTCGCGCTCGTGCCAGAGCGCGTTGTTCTCGAGGGCTGCATGCGCGTTGCCACGCAGAAGGCGCGCAAGGCCCACAATCTGCTCACAGGCGATGGGATTGCGCTTGTGCGGCATCGCGGACGAGCCCTTCTGCCCCTTGGCGAACGGCTCCTCGACCTCTCCGATCTCGGTCTTCTGCAGTCCCCGAATCTCGAGGGCGAACTTCTCGAGAGACGACCCGGTGATGGCTATCGCCATCAGCAGCTCAGCGTGACGATCCCGCTGAATGACTTGCGACCCAACCAGAGCGGGTGTGAGCCCCAACGTGCGACACACGTCAGTCTCAACCGACGGCGGGAGGTGCGCGAACGTGCCAACCGCGCCCGAAAGCATGCCGACCGACACAACTTCGCGAGCACGCTCGATGCGAACGACGTCGCGCTGGAGTTCCGCGTACCACAGCGCCAGCTTGAGCCCGAAAGTCATCGGCTCCGCATGCACGCCATGTGTACGGCCGATCATCGGGGTGCGCTGATGTTCCTCGGCGCGCACACGCACGGCATCCATCAGCGCGGCGAGGTCTTTGAGAATCAGGTCGCACGCGGCGCGCATCTGCAGGGCCTGCGCGGTGTCAATCACGTCAGACGAGGTCATGCCGAAGTGCATCCAGCGAGCCGACGGCCCGACGTGCTCGGCGACCGCGGTCGTGAACGCAATCACGTCGTGCTGTGTGACCTGCTCGATTTCCTCGATGCGGGCAATGTCGAATGCCCCCTTTGCTCGAATGTCGCGCGCAGCGTCCTCGGGCACGATTCCCGCTCGGGCCATGGCTTCCGCGGCGGCGGTTTCAACCTCGAGCCACGTTTCGTACCTGTGCTGGTCGCTCCAGAGGCGACCCATCTCGGGGTGGGTGTACCGTCTGATCATCCCAGTGACAAACGCTCGGGTGAAATCGTCAGGCCGTTGACTGCGCCCAGCACCGTCGCGGCAAGCCGTCCGTCAGCAAAGAGGTCGCGCGCCACGCGTTGGACGTCTTCCCGTGTGACCGCGCTCACGCCCTGCAATGTCTCGTCGAGCCCGAACTGCTTGTCAAAATAAATCTCTTGCCGCGCCAGGTGTGACATGCGGCTGGATGTGCTCTCGAGGTTCAGCATGAGGCTGCCCTTGAGATGATCCTTCGCGCGTTGGAGCTCGGATTCAGGAAGAGGCTCATCCTTGATTTTCCGCAACTCCGCGACGACAACGTCGATCAATTCGCCGACGACGCCGTTGGAGCAGCCGGCATACACCGTCATGGAGCCGGCGTCCCGATAGGCACTGAGCCCGCTGAACACCGCGTACGCCAACCCGCGCTTCTCGCGCACGTTCTGAAAGAGCCTGGAGCTCATCGAACCGCCGAGAATCGTGTTCATCACGTAGCTCGAATACCGGTCGTCGTGGTCCTGCTGATAGCCGTTCGTACCAAGACACACGTGACTCTGCTCGAGATCCTTGTTTCGGATCACGATTTGAGGAATGACGTTGGGAGCGGCCTCCGTCACGGGCGTGTTCGCACTCGACACCCGCTCAAACGCACGGGCCACAAGATCGCGCACGTGCGCGTGGTCAATGTTGCCGACCGCCGCCACGATGAGATTCGGCGCGGTATATACGCCGTCGAAATAACGACGAAGCGCGGCCGAATTGAGTGCCTCGACGGTCTGAGGAATTCCGAGAATCGGTCGGCCGAGGGGATGGCCTGCCCAGAAGGATTCGGTGAAGAGCTCATGGACGAGATCGTCGGGCGTATCCTCGACCATCTTGATCTCTTCCAGAACGACCTTCTTCTCTTTCTCGATGTCCTCGTCGCGAAATGCCGGGTTCATGACGATGTCGGAGAGCACGTCAATCGCGAGCGGGAGGTGTTCGTCGAGCACCTTCAGGTAGTAGGCGGCGTATTCCTTTGCGGTGAACGCGTCCATCTGCCCGCCGATAGAATCGACGGTCTGCGCGATGTCCTCGGCAGAGCGGGACGCGGTGCCTTTGAAAAGCATGTGCTCCACAAAGTGCGCCATGCCGCTCAGGGCCTCCGATTCATGGCGGGAACCGCGCGTCAGCCAGACACCGATGCTCACCGATCGGACGTGCGGCATCCGCTCCGTGAGGACACGGAGACCACTCGGGAGGACGTCGCGAACAATCGCTACATCAGACACAGAATGCGTTTGGGGCAACGGGGCCGAGGCCGCGCCTGCCAACGTCGGCTAAAACAACCGCAACTCATTGACAGGAAGGGAATTAGAAGAACGTGACGATCATAACACGCCTGCTGTCACGGTCGCAATCAAAACCCCTTTGATCGGACAATGCCTAAGAGCGCATGGACACACCGCTGCTGAACCTTACCGAGCTGGAACGCGAAGAAATCGAGGCGGCTCTCGAAGCTCATGGTTTCGAACGCTTTCATGCGCGCCAACTGTACCGCTGGATCCATCGCCGGGGCGTCACAGACTTCGCCGCGATGACGGACCTCTCGAAGTCGCTGCGAACCACGCTCGAGGCGGCCTTCTCCGTCGCAACGCCACGAATCGTCAGCGATGAGCTCTCGTCAGACGGCACGAGAAAATTCGTGCTCGAGCTCGCCGACAAAAGCCGCATCGAGTCGGTGTTTATCCCCGACACACCGGCCATGACGTTTTGCATCTCGACGCAGGTGGGTTGCGCCATGGCCTGCGGCTTCTGCCTCACAGGCAAGATGGGGCTCGTACGTCACCTGACGGCCGGTGAAATCGCGGGGCAGGTTCGTGTACTCGCGCAGGCAACGCAGTTGCTGACGGAGTCCTTCAACATCGTGCTGATGGGCATGGGCGAGCCGCTTCATAACTATGACGCGACGATGAAGGCGCTGCGGATGCTGCACGACGAGCACGGCCTGGCGATTTCGCCCCGGCGCATCACTCTGTCCACAGTGGGGATCGTCCCCGGGCTCGATCGGCTTGCGCAGGAGCCTCTGATGCCGAACCTTGCGATCTCGCTGCACGCGACGACCGAAGAGCAGCGGACGGCGCTGGTTCCACCGAACCGGAAGTACTCCCTCGCTGCGATCCTCGACGCGTGCCGTCGCTTCCCTCTGAAGAACCGGCGCCGAATCACGTTCGAATACGTGATGCTTGCGGGGGTGAACGATTCACCGCAGGACGCGTTCCGCCTGGTAAAGCTTCTCGCCGACATCCGGGCGAAGGTGAACCTCATCCCGCTGAACCCGGCGCCCGGAATACCCTTCACGCGTCCCTCCGACGCACAGGTCGATCGGTTCGCGAAGATTCTCGCCGACCATCACCTCACGGTGTCGGTGAGAAAGAGCCGAGGGCAGGACATTCGCGCCGCCTGCGGTCAGCTCATCGTCGAAGGCGGTCCGGCGAAGTCGTCCGCCCAGCAGATGGCGATGCTGATCAGGGGTTAGGGATTAGGGGCTGGGGGTTAGGGCCTTGCGGCCGATGTCGCGGCGCAACTGCATGCCTTCGAACTTGACCAGGCCCGCGGCGCGATAGGCAACGTCGATCGCGTGCTGATAGCTCTGACCGCGGCCAACGACGGTCAGCACACGGCCCCCGTTTGTCACGATCTGACCATTGCGCTCGGTGGTTCCAGCATGGAACACCATCGCGCCCGGCACGGCTGACGCCGCATCGAGGCCGGTAATCACCCTGCCGTTCTCTGTCGCGTCCGGATAACCGCCAGAGGCCAGAACGACGCCAACGTATTTTTCGGCAGAGAATCGGGCGGACCGGGACGTGAGCGTTCCCGCCGCCGCATCCCTGAGAAGTGCGGACAGCGGTTCGCCGAGCATCGGCAAGATGACTTGCGCTTCGGGATCGCCGAAGCGGACATTGAACTCCACCACCTTCGGGCCAAGCGACGTCAGCATCAGTCCGACGTAGAGGAAGCCGCGGAAAGGATAGCCTTCCGCCTCCATTCCTTCGAGGACCGGTGTCACAACCTGGTCGATGACGCGCTGCTCCACCTCGGGAGTCATAAGGGGACTCGGTGCGAACGCACCCATCCCTCCCGTATTGGGCCCTCGGTCATCGTCGAAAATGCGCTTGTGGTCCTGGGCGGATGAGAGGCGGACGAATCGAGCCCCGTCGGCGACAACGAAATACGAGGCCTCTTCGCCGACGAGAAACTCCTCCAGCACGATCGTGTCGCCCGAGTCGCCGAATCGACGGGCAACCATCATGTCGGTCACCGTCTGCTCGGCTGTCGCTCGATTCTCGGCGATGACCACGCCCTTGCCTGCCGCCAGGCCGTCGGCTTTGAGGACAATCGGGAAACCAAGTTCGCCGGATGCCAGCGCGGTGAGCGCCTCGTTGGCGCTCCGGCAGACCCGGAACGAGGCCGTCGGAACGTTGTGCCTGGCCATGAAGGCTTTGGCAAACGACTTACTCCACTCCAGGGCAGCCGCGGCGCGGGTGGGCCCGAACACGGGCATGCCGCTGGCCCCGAACGTATCCGCAACTCCTAGACTCAATGGAAGTTCCGGGCCGATCACTGTCAAATCGACTCGTTCGTTCTGGGCGAGGGATCGCAGGGCGTCAGGGTCGGAAATGTCGACGGGCACGCATCGCGCGAGCTGGGCAATTCCTGGATTTCCTGGCGCGCAAATGAGCGTGACGTCCCGTTCGCGAGCCAGTGACCAGACCAAGGCATGCTCGCGGCCACCGCCGCCGACTACCAGGATCTTCATGAAAAGGATGAAGAGGAAAAAGAGGGATCGGGTATCAGAACCGAGTATTTGATTGACGTGGAGGCTTGTTGCGCCTAGAATCCGCGCCTGCCTGTGTTAGTCTAGCATGTTCAGCACTTTATAGATGAACACTACAGGTAGCCACTAGGCCGATAGAGGGGGTGTTTTAGGCGTGGCGGAAGTCAAGATTCAGGAGGGCGAATCCATCGAGAGCGCCCTTCGACGGTTCAAGCGCAAGGTTCAGCAGGAAGACATCATCAAGGACATCAAGAAGCACTCCTTCTATCTGAAGCCGGGTGACAAGCGTAGGGCCAAACAAGCTCTGGCGCGAAAGCGGAACCGCAAGAAGCTCCGACGCGAAACGGAGTAAGGCCGCGTAGGAGCTCGACCGACTGAGCACGAGGTGGCGAGGCGATGGAGTTCCAAGACAGGTCCCTGACGTGTGTGGACTGTGGGTCGGATTTCATTTGGACGGCTGGCGAACAGTTGTTCTTTGCCGACAAGCAGTTCAAGAACGAACCGAAACGTTGCAAGGCGTGTAAGGCTAAGCGGGCAAATCGGGCGTCGGCAGGTTCCTCCGGCCCAGGTCGGGTGGAAACGACAACCAACTGCTCGGCGTGTGGCAAGGAAACGACGGTTCCCTTCCGTCCCACGCAAGGCCGGCCGGTGTTCTGCAAAGAGTGCTTCCAGCAACGCAAGTTCGCTGGAGCCTGATCACGTCGGACGACAGGAACTCCACGCCAAACCGTTCGCTGCCGTCGCAGCGTCTGCACAGCCGTTCTCAAGTAAGTGGGGCCAGATCACCGTCCTGCCGCGCGCAGGCCGAAGGTCTGGCCCAACCTGCCTGTGCTAGAATCGCGGGCTCATAACGTCACTTCGAGGATTGAAGGGCATGCAGATCGAGGAACGATCGGCAGGTGAAGTCACCCTGCTGGATCTCAAGGGCAAGATGACGCTCGGCGAGGGTGACGAGCTACTCAAAGACAAGGTCAACAGCCTCACTAACCAGGGCAAGCGGAAGATCGTCTTGAACCTGGCCGACGTGCCGTACATCGACAGCGCTGGCCTCGGCGAAATCGTCCGCACCTACACCACGGTGACGCGCGAAGGCGGTCAGTTGAAGCTGCTGAACCTGACCAAGCGCATTACCGACCTGCTGGCGATTACAAAGCTTCTCACCGTGTTTGAGACCTACGACAACGAAGCGGACGCGGTCCGCAGCTTCGCCACCTCATCAAAGGTCTAAACGCGTGGGCGTGGGCGACGTCTCGTCGCCTGGACCGCGGCGTTCTCTCCCGGTCCTGCTTCTTGTCTCCGTCCGCCCGGAACAGTGGACGAAGAACCTGTTCGTCTTCGCCGGGGTGCTCTTTGGCCAACGGCTCAACAACGCCTCGTCTGTTCTCGCGGCACTCGGCGCCTTCGCCATCTTCTGCGGACTTTCCGGGGCCGTATATCTCTGTAACGACGTCGCCGATCGCACGTCCGACCGGGCCCACCCGCTCAAGCGCCATCGCCCCCTCGCGTCCGGCGAACTGAAGGCCTCTACAGCACTGGTCGCGGCGGGACTGCTCTTCGCGGTGTCGGTTGCGGGCGCGGCGCTGATGTCCGCGCCGCTCGCCCTTACTGCCGTTGCCTACGCTCTCTTGCTAACCCTTTATTCCGCCGTCCTCAAGCACGTCGTGATCCTCGATGTGCTGGCAATCGCCGCGGGCTTCGTGCTGCGGGCCGCGGCCGGAGCCATTGCGGTCAAGGTGCCCATCAGCGAGTGGTTGCTCATCTGCACGACGCTGCTGGCACTCTTTCTTGCCCTCAGCAAACGGCGGCACGAACTGACACTGCTCACGAGCGGCGCGACGGGCCACAGGCCCATCCTGCAGGAATACAGTCCCTACCTGCTCGATCAAATGATTGGTGTTGTTACGGCTTCAACGCTCGTCGCTTACTGTTTCTACGCAATCAGCCCGGACACGGCGAGCAAGCTCGGCACAACGCGGCTCGGCGTCACGATCCCCTTTGTTTTGTACGGGATCTTCCGCTATCTCTATCTCGTACACCTCAAGCGGGAGGGCGGAAGCCCATCCACACTGCTCCTGAGCGACCGCCCGCTCCTCGTGTGCGTGGGGCTCTGGAGCCTGAGCGTGATTCTCGTGCTCTACTCTCCGCTCGGTCGCTGATACTAGGTTGAACCATGCCAGTCACGCTTGACGCTCCAGCAACGCCGTCCTCAACCGCTCCGCCTCGAAGCGCTCGAGTGGCGGTCGTCCGCACCCGACCCGAGACGGTCATCGAAGACTACGCGCGCCTGATGGATCTGGCGCGCTACCGCGACACCCTGTCGCGTGAGACAGACACGCTCATCAAGCTGAATCTGTCCTGGACGAAGTACTTCCCGGCGTGCTCATCGGAGCCGTGGCAGGTAGACGGAGTCCTCAGCAAGATGCTGGCGGATGGATTCGACCGGAAGCGCCTCATTCCGATCGAGAACAAGACGGTCGTGACAAATCCGCGCGAAGGCTGTCGCAATAACCGATGGGAACCGGTGCTCGAGCGACACCAATTGACGTTCACGCCTCTCACCGAGGTGGAATGGCAGGTCTACCAGTTCAAGAGCCCGCTGCTGAAGCTCAACGAGATCTTTCCGGACGGCATCCAGATTCCGAAGATCTATCCGGGACGTCAGATCCTGCACCTGCCGACAGTGAAGACGCACGGTCACGCCGTCATGACCGGCTCGGTGAAGAATTCGTTTGGCGGCCTCCTTCGCGAGGTTCGTCACTACGCGCACAAGTACATGCACGAAGTGCTCGTGGATTTGCTCTACATGCAGCGGGAGCTGCATCCGGCGGTCTTCACCGTCATGGACGGCACGATCGCGGGCGACGGTGCGGGACCACGAACGATGGTGCCGCGCGTGAAGAACCTGATCTTGGCCGCGACCGACTCGGTAGCGATCGATGCGATCGCCGCACGCCTCATGGGCTTCGACCCCATGTCGATTCCTTTCCTTCGCATGGCCCACGAGCGGGGCCTCGGGATCGCAGACCCGGCACAGATCGAGATCGTCGGCGACGATATCTCCGCCGAGAATTTCGGGTTCCAGACCCGTCGATCCCTCGTTATCTGGGGCGACCAGATGATTCGCCGGGGCTTCCTGCGACCGCTGGAGCACGTGCTGCTGCATTCCCCGCTCGTCGTTTGGGCACCAATGGCATCGAACGTCTACCACGACTTCATGTGGTACCCCACCGTAGGACAGGCCCGAATCCGAGAGTTCATGAAAACGGAGTGGGGAGCGCTCTTCAGGCGATACTAGACGGGCACCGCCGGGTCTAAAGACCCGGCCTACGTACAATTAGACCTACCGGGCCTGAAGACCCGGCCCACGTACAAGATGGATCAGAATCAGCACACTGGCGGGCAGCAGGGACGCGGGCGACGTGGAAATTTCCACCGGGGTCGTCGCGGTCCGGATCGGCGCCCGCAGGGCGGGCAAGAGCAGCGCGGGTCTCAATCGACCGAGTCACAAGCCCCGCGTGGCGAGCACGTTGACGTCGAGCAAATCATGCGCGACATTCGCGCGCGCATCTCCCATCGCCACGGCATCGACCTCTCGGCATCACAGATTCACGAGCTGGCTGCCAGACGGCTGGAGGCGATTCTCGATCCGCGCAACGTCAGCCCAAGCCTGCTGGACCAACTGCGAAAGGCGGCCGGCGCTCGTTCGTCGAAAGACGTAATTTCCACGCCGGAGCCGGCATTCACGTTCACAGACACAACCATCTACGAATCGCATCGCAGCTTCCTCAGCGCCATGCGGAAGCTGCTGAATCCGATTCTCAGGTTGTTCTTCAATCCGACGCCGATCGCCAGTGCCCTCACCGCGCAGGCGCGTCTGAACAGTGAACAGGCGGCCCGCGAAAGTGAACAGGAGCGGCGTCAAACGGAATGGAATGCCCTCCAATACGAGCTTCTTCAGCGCGTCGTCACCGAGTCTGCAAGGTCGAGCATCGAGCTGCAGGCGCTGACGCTGCGCGTGGAGTCTCTCGCCGCCCGCGTTGATTTCACCGACCGGCGAGTGCGGACAATTGAAGCCGCACCGGCTCCGCGGCAGGGCGGAGGCGGAGGAAGACAGATCCAGGAGCCACAAGGAGCGCCACTCCCAGTGGCAGCCGCCGCCGACAGGATTGGCGAAAATGTCACGCCGACGGTCACCGCTGCGGTCGCACCGACTGCGTTTGACGCGACGTCGCCGGACGGCCAGCGGAAACGAAGACGCCGGCGGCGGGGTCGTCGGAGTGGCAGCTCCTTCGGAGAAGGAAATCCACCCGAAGCCGACTCGTCCGCCACGAAGACGACGGCGCCGGCGCCAGAGGAATTCGACGAGGGGCCCGATGAGGGCACGGAGCGCGCTGACGGGGGCGAGTCCGAAGCCACGCCGTTCGCAACCTCACAAGACACGGCTCCGCTGCCGCTCGAGAGTCCGGCCCAATCGGCTCAGCCCGGCGCGAACGTTGCTGACGCGACACCAGACACGTCGCAAGTCCCCGTACCGCCGAACGACCCGGGCCCGTCCGAATCCACCTCGTGAGAGGACGGTGCGAAATTCCCTGGACGTGGGGCGGACACGCCGGGTCTAAAGACCCGGCCTACGCACGAAGAGACTCGGCCTACGTACGAAAAGACCCGGCCTACGTACGGGGCGTAAGCGTGAGGGTGCGCTCGGGATCGCGATGAAGCTGGCGGTCGTTGTCCAGCGGTATGGCGTGGAAATCAACGGCGGCGCAGAACTCCACGCGAGGTACATCGCCGAGCACCTTGGCCGCCATGCCGACGTGCGCGTGCTGACGACGTGTGCACGGGACTACATCACCTGGCGTAACGAGTTCCCGCAGGGCGAGGAGCGAATCAACGGAGTTCCCGTTGAACGTTTCCCCGTGACGCGCGAGCGCGAGACACACGATTTCGCCCGCCGTTCCCGCCGGGTGTTCGAGCACGTGCACTCGCTCCAGGACGAGCTGAACTGGCTCGACAGCGAAGGGCCGCTCAGCCCGGCTCTCCTCTCGAGACTCGCGACGAGCGAAGACGAGTTCGACTTCGTGCTCCTCTTCAGCATCAGATATCACCATGCGTACCATGGCGCCCGGCTTGCCGCCTCGCGCGCGGTGCTTGTGCCGACGGCGGAACGTGACCCGGCCCTGGGCCTGGCAATGTTTCCCCCAGTGCTCCGCGGGGTGCGCGCGCTGATGTACAACTCCGAGGAAGAGCGGGCGCTCATTCACGGCATCGCGAACAACGAGCATGTGCCGAGCGTGGTCGTGGGAGTTGGTTCCGAGCTGCCGCCGGACGCGTCCGGTGAACGGGCGAGACAAACGTTCGACCTTCCGGGGCCCTACATTGTTTATGTCGGTCGAATCGACGCGAACAAAGGGTTTCCCGAGCTTTTCAGTCACTTCGGTCGATATCTCTCCCAGTCGGATCGCGACCTCACGCTGGTGCTGATCGGCACGCCAGTCGTTGAGATCCCCAAGCATCCACGCATTCGCCACCTAGGGTTTGTCAGCGACCGGGACAAATTCGACGTAATCGCCGGCAGCGAAGCGCTCGTCATGCCCTCGTACTTCGAAAGTCTGTCGATGGTTGCGCTCGAAGCCTGGGCGCTCGGACGGCCTGTCATCGCGAATGCCCAATGTGACGTGCTGGTCGGCCAGTGTCTTCGCAGCGGCGCGGGGCTGTATTATCAGAACGCTCAGGAGTTCGCGGGCGTGCTCGACGCTCTCCTCGACAACACGGCTCTCGCCGCGGAGTTGGGAACACGCGGGCGACGGTACTTCGCGCAGCACTACAGTTGGCCGGTCATCGAACACGCATACCTCGACATGCTCGCGCGTCTGTCATCAGAACCTTCTTCGTCCTCCATTGAGGCCATCCCGGGATGGCTTGCCCGGCGACGCCGCGACAGGCGGCCGGCCA
>Ga0075420_100004570_pt1 | contig 12126 bp, 10 predicted proteins | sample SoiMetdeltSBSDD4_FD_75296 | JGI IMG/M metagenome (GOLD analysis project Ga0075420, IMG submission 75296) | Bulk soil microbial communities from a Populus tree surrounding site in Tennessee, USA - Soil MetaG P. deltoides SBSDD4 | ecosystem: Environmental > Terrestrial > Soil > Tree plantation... | reverse complement strand
CGTCACGTGAACGGCGGTCGTGTGGGGCTCTGGTACAATCGCCGGGCGGAGGCGCGATGACCGAGCTGCTCTACGCCACCGATGCCTACCTCACGGAGATGGACGCCACCGTGCAGGAGATCCGCGACGGCGCGGTGATCCTCGATCGGACGGCCTTCTACGCCACCGGCGGCGGCCAGCCGCACGATACCGGCACCCTGAGCTGGACCGGACCCGACGGCGCCGAGAAGCAGTGCCAGGTCACCGAGGTCCGCAAGCAAGGACCGGACGTCCTGCACAAGCTGTCGGGTGAGGCGCCGCCGGTCGGGGCCACGGTGCATGGCGAGATCGACTGGGACCGCCGCTACGCTTTGATGAAGCACCACACGGCGCTCCACTCGATGTCCGGTGTGATCTACCGGCTGCACGGCGCGCTGGTCACCGGCGGCCAGATGTACGTCGACCGGGCGCGGATGGACTTCGCGTTGGAGGATCTCTCGCAGGAGCGGCTCCAGGAGATCGAGGATGAGACTAACCGGCTGATGGCCGAGGGGCACCCCGTCCACGTCTCGATCCTGCCGCGCGAGGAGGCGTTCCAGATCCCGGACCTGATCCGCACCAACATCAACCTGCTGCCGGAATCGATCCAGGAGGTACGGGTGGTCAACATCGAGGGGATCGATCAGCAGGCCGACGGCGGCACCCACGTCGCGAACACCAGCGAGGTCGGGCGGGTTCGGATCACCAAGAAAGAGAACAAGGGCCGGATCAACAAGCGCATCGAGATCGTCGTCGAGTCATGACCGGCCTGGACGAGATCGAGCGGTGGGCCAGGGCCGAGTTCGAGACGCGGAACGCCGCGCGTGAGAAGGCGCTCTCGCAGTCGCGCGAGCTGATCCGGACCTGCGCCAACACGATCCGGGCCGTCCACCGTCGTGACTTCGAGCAAGCACGTACGCTGCTGGCGAGTGCGAAGGCGCTCTCGGACGGCCTGACGCAGAACCTCGCGCCGTACCCCGACCTGTTCTACACCGGCTACGTCCAGGACGCGCAGAAGGAGTACGTCGAGGCGAACGCCACGCTCAGCCTCGTCAGCGGCAGCCCGATGCCACCGCCCCAGGAGCTTGGGGTCGCCGCCGCGCCGTTCCTGAACGGCCTGGCCGAGACGGTCGGCGAGCTTCGACGGTTCGTGCTGGACAAGCTGCGGCGCGGCGAGCTAGACGGCAGCGAGGCGCTCCTCCAGACGATGGACGACATCTACAGCCTGTTGGTGACGATCGACTACCCGGATGCGCTGACGGGCGGGCTCCGGCGGACGACCGACCTGGCGCGGGGCATCCTGGAGCGGACGCGCGGCGACCTGACGTTCGCGCTGCGCCAGCAGGAGCTGGAGACGTCGCTGACGCGGGTCGAGCAGCAGATTCAGCGGACGCTCCAGCAGCCGGAGGGCTAATGGTGGCCGTGGACACATTCCGCGCCCTGGTCGTCGACAATGCCGGCGCCGGCGTCGCGCTCGGGGTCCAGGAGTGGTCGACCGATCGGCTGATGGCCGGCGAGGTCACGATCCGCGTCGCGTACTCGTCGGTCAATTACAAGGACGGGCTGGCCGTCCGGGCTGACGGGCGGGTCGTCCGGAACTATCCGCTGATCCCGGGCATCGACCTGGCCGGCACGGTGGAGAGCAGCGCCGACGGCCGCTTCAAGGCCGGCGACCGGGTGCTGGCGCACGGCTACGAGATCGGCGTGGCGCACCACGGCGGGCTGGCCGAGGTGGCGCGGGTGCCGGCCGACTGGGTGGTGCCCCTGCCGAGCGGCCTGACCGCGCGACAGGCGATGGCGCTCGGGACGGCCGGCTTCACGGCGGCGCTCTCGGTGGCGGCACTGGAGGCGGCCGGACTGAAGCCAGGGACGGGGCCGGTGATCGTGACGGGAGCAAGCGGCGGCGTCGGATCGACGGCCGTGGACATCCTGGCGGCTCTAGGCTACGAAGTCGCGGCCAGCACCGGCTCGGCCGAGGCGCACGAGTACCTGCGGTCGCTCGGGGCCGGCGAGATCCTGGACCGGACTGAGACCAGCGCCGAAAGCGCCCGCCCGCTGGAGCGGGGACGGTGGGCCGGGGCGGTCGACGCCGTTGGCGGAGCGACGCTGGCGTACCTGCTGCGGACGATGAACTACGGCGCCAGCGTCGCGATCAGCGGGAACGCCGGCGGGATCGACTTCTCGTCGACGGTCTTCCCGTTCATCCTGCGGGCCGTCAACGTCCTCGGGATCGACTCGGTGGCTGTGCCGATCGAGAAGCGGGTCGCGGTCTGGGAGCGGCTGGCCTCTGACCTGCGCCCGCCGCACCTGGACGACGCGATCACCCACGAGATCGCGCTGGATCAGGCGCCCGATGCGCTGGAGAAGATCGTCCGGGGGGAGATCCAGGGCCGGACCGTCGTCCGCGTCGCGGGATAGCTCGGCGCGGTCGAAAAATAGCCCGAACGTCCGCTCGGGGTGGGAGCACTGGGGTACGGCTCCGGACGTTGACACGGGTACGGAACGTACGTCGAGATTCGGTCGTCTCACCGTCTGCGTGACGCAGTGAGTCGGAGAGCTACCGCGGAGGTGCTCGTGTCCACATCTGCCGCTCCCCGTCCAACCGCTGGCGAGGTCGTGCGCCAGCCGGCCGAGGTACGCTGCGCGGCCGAGCTTGCCGCGCTCGGTGCCGCCGACCAGGGAGCGCGCCCGCCCGGCTGGCGGCTCTCGCCCCGGGCCGTCGAGACGTTCGTGCTGGGCAGCCGCGAGCCGGTGCGAGACGCATCCGGGGCGACCGTCGAGATCACGCCGAAGTTCGTCGGGGACCGGCGGCTGGTGCAGGTCGCGATTGCGACCCTGGCCTCGGATCGGGCGCTGATGCTGGCCGGCGAGCCGGGCACGGCCAAGAGCTGGCTCTCCGAGCACCTGGCGGCGGCGATCTCGGGGACGTCGCTGCTGGTGGTGCAGGGAACGGCGGGCACCACCGAGGAGCAGGTCAAGTACTCCTGGAACTACGCGCTGCTGATCGCGGAGGGGCCGAGCAGAAGGGCGCTGGTGGAGAGCCCGATCCTGCGCGGGATGCAGCAAGGCCAGGTGGTCAGGCTCGAGGAGCTGACGCGCTGCGCGGCCGAGGTCCAGGACGCGCTGATCTCGGTGCTCTCGGAGAAGCAGGTGGCGGTGCCGGAGCTCGACGAGGTGGTGCCGGCCCGGCGAGGGTTCGCCGTGATCGCGACGGCGAACACCCGCGACCGGGGCGTCAACGACATGTCGTCGGCGCTCAAGCGGCGGTTCAACTTCGTGACGATCCCGGTGGTGGCGGACGTCGAGCAGGAGGCGGCGATCGTCGAGCGGCGCAGCGCCGAGCTACTGGCCGACCTCGGGGTGCCGACGCAGGTGCCACGCGACCTCGTGAAGCTGCTGGCGACGGTCTTCTCGGAGCTGCGGCGCGGGCAGACGGTCGACGGCAAGGCGAAAGTGAAGACGCCGTCGACGGTGCTCAGCACGGCCGAGCTGATCTCGGTGGTCGCGGACGGCGCGCTGGTCGGCTCGTTCTTTGGGCAGGGGCAGCCGACGGTGCGGGACTGCTTCGGGGCGCTGGTCGGGACGGTCGCGAAGGAGAACCAGGCGGACCTGGGGGTGCTCCAGGAGTACCTGGAGACGGTGGCGAAGGGGCGCTCGGACCGGGCCTGGCGCGATCTGTATCAGGCCGGACACGACCTGCTCGGGAAGTAGGGGCAGGACAGCCAGCGGTGTTTATCGTCCCGGTCCGCCACCACTCGCCGGCCGCCGCCCTTCAGGTGGGACGGCTGATCCGCGAGCGCCGACCAAAGGTCGTGCTGATCGAAGGCCCAGCCGACGCTTCTGAGCTGATCGACCAGTTGTTGGACCCGGCGACGGTACCGCCGGTCGCGCTCTACGCCTACCGGCGGCGCGGCGACGACGTTCGGGCTGCGTTCTACCCGTTCTGCGCGTACTCGCCGGAGTACGTCGCGCTTCAGGCCGGCCGGGAGGTGGGGGCGGAGCTGCGATTCTGCGACCTGCCGGCGGGCGAGTCGCTGGATGAAGCCCTCATCCCCCAGCTCGCTCTCCCTGCCGCGGGAGAGGGGGAGGAGGTTGGGTACGGGACGTTCACCGATGCGCTGGCGGAGGCGGCCGGCTTCGACAGCTTCGAGGGGTTCTGGGAGGCGACGTTCGAGCAGGAGGCCGGGAGCCGGCCGCCGGACGGCTACGTGGAAGTGATGGCGACGTTCGGCGGGCAGGCGCGGGCGCTGGCTTCCGGGCGGAACCACGATTACGACGATCGGCGCGAGCGCGCGATGGCGGCCGCTGCTCGGGCCTGTGTCGAGCAGGGCGTCCCGGACGAGGATATCGTGCTGGTCTGCGGGGCGGCGCACGCGCGGGCGATTGCGACGGCGTACGCGGAGGATGCCCCACCCCCCGACCCCCTCCCCACTGCGGTGGAGAGGGGGAGTGAGCAGTCCGGTTCCCCCTCCCCCGCGCACGGGGGAGGCCGTGGGGATGAGGGGCCCCATGGTAGGAGTGATGGTCAGGGGGTGGGGGAAACTCCGGCGCAGATCGCGCTGATCCCGTACTCGTATCCGCGGCTGAGCGAGCAGGCTGGCTACGGCGCCGGCAACCGCGCGCCCTGGTACTACCAGCAGATCTGGGAGCTGGCGGGCGACTACGCCGCCGCGACGCGCCGGGCGCTGGTCGTGGCGGCGCGGGCGCTCCGCGAGAAGGGGTACGCGGCGTCGCCGGCCCAGGCGATCGACGGGTACACGCTGGCGAGCACCCTGGCGAGCATGCGCGAGAAGCTGGCGCCAGGCGTGGACGAGCTGGTCGACGCGGCCGTGGCCTGCTTCGGGCAGGGGCACGGCAACGCCGTCGCCGAGGCGATGCAGAAGGTGCTGATCGGCGATGCCGTCGGGCGGATCACGGGCCGAGCCGGCCGGACGCCACTCCAGGAGGAGTTCCACGCGGCGGTCGAGCGGCTGCGGCTGCCAGCCCTGGACACGCCGAAGCAGGTGCTCGTCCACCTGGCCGGCAACCCCGTCGAGGCCGAGCAGTCGGTGTTCCTGCATCGGCTCGTGGCGCTCGGGGTGCCGTACGGCCACGAGCTTGCGAGCGGCCTGGGCGGCAGGCTGGCGCAGGGGCCGCTGGAGCAACTGGGGCGGGTCCGCGAGCGCTGGGAGCTACAGTGGACGCCGGCGACCGACGCCCGGCTGATCGAGCGGACGGCCTGGGGGAGCACCCTGGCCGAGGCGTGCGCGCGGGTCCTGCGCGAGCGGCTGGACGGCGCCCAACGCGTCGACGAGGGGACCGAGGCGCTGCTCCAGATGGCGCTCTGCGACCTGACGGGCGGGCCCGCGTTCGCGGCGGCGCTCGCGCGCTGCGAGGTGCTGGCGGCCGACAGCGGCAGCTTCCCGGCCCTGGCCCGCGCGACGTACCACCTGGACGGCCTGCTGGCGTACGGCGCGGCGCGCAAGCTCCCCGCCAATCGGCTGCTGGACCTGGCCGGGCGGCTGTTCGCGCGGGCGGTGCTCCACCTGCCGGCCGCCGCCGTCTGCGGCGACGAGGCGGCCGACGAGGTCCGTCAGACGCTGCTGGCGCTCCACGAGCTGGTCCAGCGGCGGGGGCAGGTTGTGGGGACGGCTGCGGAGAGTTTCTGGGAGGCTGTCGCGGCCGTCGCGGAGCGCTCGGCGACGCACCCGGCGCTGCGGGGCCTGACGCTGGTGCTGCTGGAGCTTGGCGGGCGGCTCGCGCCCGGCGAGCTTGCCAATCGACTGCGCTACTGGCTCTCGATCGCCGCCGACGCCGGCGACAACGCGCGACTGGTGGCCGGGCTGTTCGCGCTCCACCGGGCGACGCTGGTGCGGAACCGGGCGCTGATCGGCGCGGTGACGGCGTTCCTGCTGGAGCTGGAATTGGACCAGTTGACGCCGCTCCTGCCGGTCTTGCGTCGCGGGCTGGGCAACCTTGGCGGGCCGGAGCGCCGCTACCTGTCAGAGACGCTCTCGGCGGTGCTCGGGCTGGACGACAGCCGGGCGGGTCGGGCGCTGGCGCTGGCCTCGACGGACCGCGAGTGGCTGCACGAGGCCGACCGGGCGGTCGCGGCGACGCTCGACGCGTGGAAGGAACGGTATGGCATCGGCGCGTGACGAGAGAAGCCCCACCCCCCAGCCCCCTCCCCATTGCGATGGAGAGGGGGAGGTGAGAAGCCTGCTCCCCTCCCCCGCGCACGGGGGAGGGGCCGGGGGTGGGGGGCGTCCCGGGGCCGGGGGTGGGGGCTACTCCGAGGACGAGGCCCGGCGGGCGTTGCTGCGCTGGCGGCTGGTGCTCGGGCCGCAGTCGGCGGGGCAGGGCGGGGGCGGCACGATCTGGAGCGATGCCGACGCCGCGCTGGCGGGCGATCCGCGCCTCCAGGAGATGGACGGCGCGCTCGACTTCCTCTACGGCGAGCAGAGTCAAGATCGGTCGGCCGGGTCGGGGGCGAGCAGCCCGCACGTCGCAACCTGGCTCGGCGACATCCGGCGCTACTTCCCGCGCGAGGTGGTGGCGTTCATGGAGAAGGACGCCGTCGAGCGGAAGGGGCTGCGGCAACTGCTGATGGAGCCGGAAGTGCTCCAGTCGCTCGAAAAGGACGTCGGGCTGGTCGCCACGATCCTGGCGTTCAAGCACCTGATGCCGGAGCAGACGCGCCAGACGGCCCGGGAGGTCGTCGCGGCGATCGTCGAGGATCTGCGGCAACGGCTGGAGAATGAGACCCGCCAGGCGTTGCTCGGGGCGATGCGGCGGGATCGGCACAGCCCGCTGAAGGTGGCGCGGAACCTTGACCTGCGCCGGACGGTTCGCGAGGGGCTGCGCCACTACCAGCCGGAGCTGAAGAAGGTCGTCCCGGAGCGGATCCACTTCTTCGCGAACCAGCGGCGGTACCACGAGTGGCGGGTGATCGTGCTGGTGGACCAGAGCGGCTCGATGGGCGAGTCGGTGGTGTACGCCTCGATCGTGGCGGCCGTCTTCGCGTCGCTGCCGGCCCTGGACACCCGCCTCGTCTTCTTCGATACCGCTATCGCCGACGTCAGCGACCAGCTCTCCGACCCGGTCGAGATCCTGTTCGGCGTCCAGCTCGGCGGCGGCACCGACATCGCGAGAGCGGTCCGCTACGGGGCCTCGCTGGTCGGGCAGCCGGAGAAGACGCTGTTCCTGCTCATCACCGACCTGTACGAGGGCGGCAACGCGGCCGACCTGCTCCAGCAGCTTGGGGCGCTGAAGGAGGCGCGAACGCAGGTAATGTGCGTGCTGGCGGTGAACGACGGCGGCACGGCCTCGTTCGACCGCGACATGGCGCGCAAGGTGGCGAATCTGGAGATCCCGACGTTCGCGGCGACGCCGAACAAGCTGGTGGATGCCGTCGAGCGTGCCCTGCGAGGAGATCTGAGCCGTGACGCCGACGACGTTTGATCCCGTGGCGCACCCGCCGCTGACCGACCTCGGCGGGCGCCTCCGCGAGCTGGCCGGGGACGCGGCGTACAAGGCCGGCCGCGACTACCTCCGCAAGGGCCGGGTCCAGGACGCCACCGTCGCCGAGACGGCGGCGTACGCCACGGTGAAGGGCAGCACCGAGTACCGGGTGACGGTGGCGTTCCCGAGCGTCGAGACGACGAAGGTGACGTGCACCTGCCCGGCCCACCGGCGCAACAAGTACTGCAAGCACGTGGTGGCCGTCTGCACGGCGCTGGTGGAGCAGCCGGCGGCGTTCGCGGTGATCGACGCGTTGCCGGAGCCGCCGGCCGCGAAGAAGGCGGCGTCGCGCAAGCGTGGGGCCGCGGCTGCCGCCAGGGCCGACCCGGCCGAGCTGCGGGCGGCCGGGCTGGGGGTGTTGGATCGGCTGCTGCTGGAGCTGACGGACGGCGGGCTGGCGCAGCTCGGGCCGGAGAAGGCGGCGCTGATCGAGCAGTGCGCGGAGCTGGTGCGCGCCCTGAAGCTCAGGCGGCTGGGGAACCTGCTGATGCAGCTTCAGCGGGCCGTCGCCAACCCGCTGACCCTCGCCGGCTCGGCGGAGGGCCGGGGGGCGGCGTTCGCGCAGTTGCTGCTGGATCTGTACCTTTGCCGGGCAGCGACCGGTGCCCAGCTCGAAGGAAAGGTGGCGCTCGATCCGCGCCTCGCCGAAGACCTGGTCGGCAAGACCTGGCGGGCTGAGGAGCTGGAGCCGGTCGGCGGCCTGGAGCTGGTCCAGGTGGCGGCGACGCGCGAGAATGACGGCGAGTTCGTCGTGCAGACCTCGTACCTGGTCGATCTCGGCTCCCGTGAGTTCTACGCCGAGCGCCAGATCACGCCGGCCCGGCTGCGGAACACCGCGCCACTCGCTCCCCACCGCGTCCGCCTGGCGGTGGACGAGGCCGGGCTGTATCCGGGCCTGGCGCCGCGTCGAATCCGGCTGGGGCGGTTCCGGCGGGCACCGCTGCGCGACGCGGATATCGACCGCCTGGTCGACGGCGCCACGGATGACCTCTCGGAGATTCAGCGGCGACTGGTCGAGCGGGCGCAGGTGCCGTTCGGGCAGCCGGAGGTGGCGGTGCTGTTCCGTCCGGCCATGCTGCTGCGACCGCCGGCCGATCGGCCCGGAGCGCGGACGTCCGTCGGGCGGACGGGCGGCGCCGTTGATGCGGCTGGCCGCTTCGTCGCGCTCGATTGGAGAGCGCTCTGGATCGAGGGCCCGGAATCGGCACTCCCGGCCGACCAGGTGTACGCCATCTTCGGGCTGGCCACGCCGGATCAGGCGGGCGTCTCGCTCCGCTGCCTGTCGATCGTCGGAGCGCGCGCCGTGCCGACGACGACGCGTGGTCCCTTCGGGCGGATCTTTCCGGCGCCGTGATGGGAGCGACGAGATGATCGAGACGGCAGCGGCGCGCGCACTTGCCGAGCAGCTTCGCCAGGTCGAGGATCGGCTCGGGCGGCTCCTGATCTCCGGCTGGCGACAGGCCCGCGCGGAGGCGGCCGAGCTTCGCCACGAGGCCGATCAGCTCGCGGAGGCCGGCCTGCCGGAGCTGGCGGCGCGTGTCCGGGTGGTCGCCGAGGCGAGCGACCCGGCCGAGGTGCTCAAGGCCATCGCGCTGGCGACGAGCGCCTGCCGACTCCTCCGGGTTCGGTTGCCGGCCGCCCCGCAAGGATGGACGCCGCTCACGCCGGCCAGCAAAGCTCGGCGCGCCCGCACCGAGGCGTTGGTGCCGATCTCACGTCTGCTGCTGGATGGGCGCGAGGTCTGGGTCTGCGCCCGCCCGAACCGAAACGAGATGCTGCTGGTCGAGCCGCCGTTCCCTGAAGCGGAGCCGGCCGAGCCCGCCGCCGCCGTGGCTGAGGCGACCGGCGTCTTCGGGCGGCTGCGGCGCCAGATCGCGCAGGCGCTCGCCGGCGAGACGAACGCGCCCTCGCACTGGCTCAATCGGCGGCTGGCCGGCACGTTGCGCTGGCAGGCGCAGTATCCGCTCGGGGTGCAGGGTGACGTCGGGTACTGGACGCTCGAAGACCCGAGCTGGGTGACGGGGCAGGACGAGCAGAACGGCCTGCGCGTGATCCAGGAGGTGCTGAGCACCGGCAGGCAGCAGGACGGCGCGCTCCTGTTCTGGAACAGCGGAGGCTTCCGAATTCGCGAGCTGGACCGCCTCGATCCGGCCTCGTACGTCTGGCTGGACCCATCGACCGCCGAGGCGTTCGGCCAGGCCCCTTCCGCGAAGCTCTGGGCGATCGTCTGGATGGAGGGCACGGCCGTCGTGCCGGTGGCCCTGCTGACGCTCGGCGGCCTGGTCAGCCCGCCGCGCCTGACCCACCTGATCCCCGGTACGCCCGAGGACGTCCTGGTCCGGCCCACCGGCTGATCCAGGCGTCGCACCGGCGGCCGCTTCTGGGACGGTCGATTGGACTGTGGCCAGTTCCGAAGACCGTGTGATCAAGGTCACAGGACTGAACTCGGACGGCATGCTATCCTCGCGCCGTCGTGCAGCAGGGTACACGGCCAGGGCCGGCGAGGGAGCATGATGGCTGGCGACGCCGCGAGGATCGCGCAGCTGGAGGCCGAGAACGCGGCATTGCGCGCCGAGCTTCAGCGCAGCAACGTCGAGCGGGACGAGGCGCTGGAGCAGCTGACGGCCCTTGGCGCGGTGCTCCGGGTGATCGCGTCCGCGCCGACCGACGAGCAGCGCGTGCTGGACGCCATCGTCGCGGCGGCGGCGCGGCTCACCGCGTCCGACGGCGCGGTCCTTCTGCAGGTGCGCGGCGACATCCTGTGGGGGATCGCCCGCTACGGCCGCTCGGTCGCCGCGTTGGGGTCAAGCAGGGCGGCCGGTCTCGTGGCGAGCGCGACATCACCGCGCAGCATCATCGGTCGAAGCCTGCTCGAGCGGCGGACGGTTCACGCCCCGGACCTGGCAGTCGCGGTCGCGACAGAGTACCCGGAGGCGCGGGAGTTTTTCAGGGTCAGTGGGGTCCGATCAATGGTGTGCACCCCGCTCCTGAGTCATGACGAGCCAGTCGGCATCCTGAACATGCATCGGTTCCAGCAACGGGCTTTCACGGAGCGCGAGATCAGCCTGCTGGAAGCGTTCGCGGATCAAGCGGTCATCGCGATCGAGAACGCCCGGCTGTTCTGCGAGCTCCAGGAGAGCAACCATCAGACCGCCGAGGCCTTGGAGCGGCAGACCGTGACGGGCGAGATTCTGCGGGTTATCGCCACGTCACCCACCGAGCTCCAGCCTGTTCTTGACGCGGTAGCAGCGAGTGCCGCGCGGCTCTGCGATGCCGATGACGTCATCGTGGCGAGGGTGGTGAACGAAGCGGTGCAGGTCGTCGCCAAGGTCGGCTCGCTGCCGTCGTCGACCTTGCCGCTGACGCGCGGCTCGGTCGGCGGACGGGCGATTCTGGATCGGCGCACCATCCACATCACGGACATCACGGCGGAGTCCGAAGAGGAATTCGATGTGTCCTGGTCGTGGTACCGAGCCTCCGGCTTCCGGACGATCCTCGGTACACCCTTGCTGCGCGACAACGCCGCTATCGGGTGCATCGCTATGCGCCGCGTGGAGGTCCGTCCATTCACAGAGCAGCAGATCGCGCTCTTGGAGACCTTCGCGGATCAGGCGTTCATCGCGATCGAGAACGCCCGCCTCTTCGAGGAGCTTCAGGAAGCGAACCGCCAGCTCGCCGAGGCGAGTCAGCACAAGTCGCAGTTCCTGGCGAACATGAGCCACGAATTGCGCACGCCCTTGAACGCCATCATCGGCTACTCCGGGATGCTCCAGGAGGAGGCCGAGGAGATCGGGGAGGAGAGCCTGATCCCGGACCTCCAGAAGGTCAACGCGGCCGGCAAGCATCTCTTGGGGCTGATCAACGACATCCTCGACCTCTCCAAGATCGAGGCCGGCCGCATGGACCTGTTCGTCGAGACCTTCGAGGTCAGACAACTGGTCCGGGATGTGGAAGCGATCGTCCGGCCGCTGGTCGAGAAGAACGGCAACACCCTGGTCGTCACCTGTCCGACCGACATCGGTGCCGTCCACGCCGATCAGACCAAGGTCCGGCAGACCCTGTTCAACCAGCTCTCGAATGTCGCCAAGTTCACCGAGAATGGCACCATCGAGCTGCGCGTCGCGCGAGAAAACCTCACCCCCCAGCCCCCTCTCCTGCGAGGAGAGGGGGAGCAGCTCCTCGTCTCCTCTCTCCATCGCAGTGGGGAGGGGTCGGGGGTGGGGGGTTCCTGACGTTCGCCGTCGCGGACACCGGCATCGGGATGACTGAGGAGCAGGTGGGCCGGCTGTTCGAGGCGTTCTCCCAGGCTGAGGCCAGCACGAGGAGCAAGTACGGCGGCACCGGGCTCGGACTGGCGATCAGCCGCCACTTCGCCCGGCTGATGGGCGGCGATCTGACGGTGACGAGCCGCTATGGCCAGGGATCGACGTTTACGGTGCGGCTGCCAAGGGCTGCGTCGACGTCTGGGTCGTAGCAGCCCGAGAAGGGCGGGCCCAGAAGTGTTTCATAACCCGGAGCGGAGGACAGGCTCGCTGAGCACCGCGGCAACCGGGCGGCCGTGGCCACCGAAATCAGAGGGCAGGGAGAGATGATGGCGGATATCAGCAA
>Ga0075420_100004569_pt1 | contig 12127 bp, 10 predicted proteins | sample SoiMetdeltSBSDD4_FD_75296 | JGI IMG/M metagenome (GOLD analysis project Ga0075420, IMG submission 75296) | Bulk soil microbial communities from a Populus tree surrounding site in Tennessee, USA - Soil MetaG P. deltoides SBSDD4 | ecosystem: Environmental > Terrestrial > Soil > Tree plantation... | reverse complement strand
GCCCTCGGCACGGGCAGGCATTCTCTCGGTGGCCATCTTCGCCTTCGCGCTGTCGTGGAACGACTTCACGTTCGCCTTCATCCTCCAGACCGACCGCCACATGTTCACGCTGCCGGTCGGCCTGGCCACCTTCGTGGAGCAAACGGCCATCCACTGGGGCATGGTGATGGCTTCCGCCGTCCTCGTCTCCGTCCCGACCTTTGCCCTCGTGTTCTTCTTGCAGAAGTACCTGCTCAGCGGGCTCGGCATGAGCGCCAAGTAGCGTGGCCGTCGCGGTCCGGCTCGAGCACGTGAGCAAGCACTTCGGCCGCCGGGTGACGGCGGTCGACGACGTGTCGGTGGAGATCGGCGATCGCGAGTTCTTCACGTTCGTCGGGCCCTCCGGCTGCGGCAAGACGACGACGCTGCGCATGATCGCCGGCCTGGAGGCGCCCACGTCGGGGCGGGTGTACTTCGGCGACCGCGACGTCACCGCGCTGCCTCCGCAGAAGCGCGACATCGCCATGGTGTTCCAGGACATCGCGCTGTTTCCGTACATGACGGTGGCCCAGAACATCGCATACCCGCTGCGGATCGCCGGCCTGCCGCGCCCGACCATCGCCGAGAAGGTCGATCGCGTCGCGCGCATCCTCGGCCTCACCGACAAGCTCGACGTGAAGCCCGCGCAGCTGTCGGGCGGCCAGCAACAGCGGGTGGCCATCGGGCGCGCCATCGCGAAAGAGCCGAAAGTGCTCCTGATGGACGAGCCGCTGTCGGCCCTCGACGCCCGCCTGCGCGCCGAGATGCGGACGGAGATCCTCCGCCTGCATCGCGAGCTGCGCACGACGATCGTGTACGTGACGCACGACCAGGTGGAGGCGATGACGATGTCCACCCGCGTGGCGGTCATGGATCGCGGGCGCGCGCTGCAGATCGATCCGCCGCGGGCGATCTTCCACGCGCCGTCGAGCCTGACCGTCGCGACCTTCATCGGCACGCCGGCGATGAACGTGCTGCCGGGGACGATCGTGAAGACGCCGGAGGGCCTGGCCGTCGAGCTGCTCGGCCACCGCACGCTCGTTCACCCCCGCCACCATGGAGCGTTACAGGGGCTTGCGCGCGTCGACGTCGGTATCCGACCGCAGGCGCTCCGGCTCGGCCCCGCGCGCGGTGAGGGGCTCCGCGGCGTCGTCTTCCTGCGCGAGCCGCTCGGCCTGGAGGACGAGGTCCTCGTGGAGCTCGAGGGCGGCGGGCGGCTGAAGGCCGTCACGCCGAGCGCCCTGGAGCTGCCCGAAGGCGCTCACGTGGGCCTCGAGTTCGCGGCGCGCGATCTGTACGTGTTCCATCCGGATTCCAGGCAGGCGCTCTGCCACGGGGTGGACGGCGCAGGCCGCTGAGCTCAGCGGCTGGGTGGCACGGTCCACAGATAGACGCGCCGGACGCGGTCCAGCCGTACCTCCACGGTCTTGTCCGGCGGCCAGTCGGGGAGCCCGAAGTCGTGTGAGACGATGCGCGTGCCCGGCTGCAGCTCGCGCAGCAGCTTCGGCTTGAGGCGTTGCATCAGCTCCGGGAACAGGTAGAGCGTCACCACCGTCGCCTCGCCGATGTCGACCTCGAACAGGTCGCGCTCGACGAAGGTCACGCGCTCGCCGACGCCGGCCGCCGCCGCGTTCTTGCCGGCGTTCTCCACCCGCTCCGAATCCAGCTCGACGCCGACCGCGCGGGCGCCGTGGCGGCGCGCCGCCTCGATGACGATCTCGCCTTCGCCCGAGCCGAGGTCGTAGACGACGTCGTCCGGCGCCACCTCCGCCAGTTGGAGCATGGCGGCGATGACCTCGGGCGGGCTCGGCACCCAGAGGCCGGCGTACGCGCGCTCGGGCGGCCCGGCCGGCGCCGGCGGCCGCGCGCAGCCAACGAGCAGCAGCGCGGGAAACAAGAGCGCCGAAAATCTGATCATCGCGTGCGATGGTCGTACAGAGCGCATCGGGCCGCCTAGCATACTTGACCGGGCCCACGCGGGCCGCTACTCTGCCTACGCTGCGGCCCAGCGCTGCAAGGCCTACGGAGGTTGTCATGAAGTGCCCTCGGTGCGAGGTCGAGAATCGCGAGGGCCTTCGGTTCTGCGAGGATTGCGGCGCGTCGTTGCCCGGCATCTGCCCCGCCTGCGGTGCACAGACGAGTCAAACGAAGAAGTTCTGCGGCGCGTGCGGCGCGCCGCTCGCCGGGGATGCCGTCTCCGGCTCGAGCGCACCGGCCACGACAGCGGCCGCACGACGTCCGCTCGCCAGTGAGCGCAAGCAGGTCACCGTCCTTTTCGCTGACATGAAAGGGTCGATGGAGCTTCTCGCGGACCTCGACCCCGAGGATGCGCGGAAGCTGCTCGATCCCGTTCTGCAGACCATGATGGCGGCCGTGCATCAGTACGACGGCACGGTGAACCAGGTCATGGGCGACGGGATCATGGCGTTGTTCGGCGCGCCACTGGCCCACGAGGATCACGCCGTGCGCGCGTGCTACGCCGCCGTACGCATGCGGGACGCCGTGCGCGAATATGCCGGACAGCTCCCGCCGGGCGTACGCGACTCCGTGCAGATCCGGGTCGGCCTCAACTCGGGGCACGTTGTGGTCCGGTCGATCGCGAGCGACCTGCAGATGGACTACACCGCCGTCGGGCAGACGACGCACCTCGCATCGCGAATGGAGCAGATGGCACGCCCCAACACGATCATGGCCACGCGAAGCTGCGTCCGCATGGCCGAAGGCTATGTCGCGGTGAAGCCGCTCGGGCAGCAGACGGTCAAAGGCCTCGCGGAGCCCATCGAGGTGTACGAGATCACCGGCGTGGGCAGTGCGCGATCGCGGCTCGACACGGCGATCGGGCGGGGCCTGTCCCGTTTCGTCGGGCGGGATGCGGAGCTCGAGCAACTCCAGCGCGAGTTGATGACGGCGGCTGGCGGTCACGGTCAGGTCGTCGCCATCATCGGTGACCCGGGCACCGGCAAGTCGCGTCTCATCTACGAATTGGCTCGCTCGGAGGCCACTCGAGACTGGCTGTTCCTGGAAACGGCGGCCGTCTCGTACGGTACATCAACGCCGTATCGCCCGGTCATGGAGCTTTTGAGGTCGTATTTCGGCATGGAGGGGTGCGATGAGCGCGCCGACCTGCGCGATCACGTCGCCGCCCGGCTCACTGCGCTCGATCCGAATCTGGTGCGCCTGCTGCCGGTCTTTGTCGCGTTGCTGGGGATCGCCGACCCTGGCGCCGAATGGCGGCGGCTGGCTGCGTCGCAACGTCGCCGACAAACGCTCGAGGCCATTACCGGACTGCTCGTGCGTCAGAGCCTGGACCGCCCGCTGTGTCTCGTGGTCGAGGATCTGCACTGGATCGATAGTGAGACGCACGCCGTCCTCGGCGAGCTCGTGGAGACATTGCCGTCCGCTCCGATACTGTTGCTGGTGACGTATCGTCCCGAGTTTCAGCACCTCTGGGCGAGCAAAACCTACTACCGGCAGGTTCGCCTGGATGCGCTGGCGAGCGAAAGCGCGCAAACGCTGCTGGACGATGTGCTGGGCGTGGACGGCACGCTGGCGGCGTTCAAGCCCCTCGTCATCGAGAAGACGGGTGGCAATCCATTCTTTCTCGAGGAATGCGTGCGGGCACTCATCGACGCCAAGACCCTCGTTGGCAGTGCCGGCGCCTATCGGCTCGACAAGGCCGTGCAGGACATCGAGATGCCAGCGACGGTGCAGGCGGTGATCGCCGCACGGATAGACCGGCTTGCGCACGACGATAAGGCGTTATTGGAAACGGCCGCCGTGATCGGCAAAGACGTTCCGTTTGCGCTCCTGCACGCCATCGCGGACACATCGGAAGATGCTTTGCGGCGGAGCCTCGGGCGACTGCGCGCGGCGGAATTCTTGTACGAGACTCGGATGTTCCCGGATGTCGAATACACCTTCCGCCACGCGCTGACACACGAGGTGGCCTACGGCAACCTCCTCGGTGAGCAGCGGCGCATCCTGCATGGCCGCATCGTCCATGCGCTGGAGAAGATCGCGAGCGGGCGGCTTGGAGATCATATCGAGCAGCTTGCCGACCACGCGCGCCATGCCGGTCTCTGGGACCGGGCCGCCCGTTACCTGCGGCAGTCCGGCGCGAAGGCGTTCTCGCGATCGGCCAATCACGAAGCGGTTCGCTGGCTCGAGCACGCACTGGTGGCGCTGAAGCACCTGCCGGCAACGGAGGAGACGCGAGCCGAAATGGCGGATGTCCATCTCGAGCTGCGGAACGCGCTCACCCTGGTCGGCGACCACGAGCAGACCCTCGCCCATTTGCGCGAAGCGGCGGCGACCGCACGGCAGCTCGGAGACGACCGGCGCCTTGGACGCGCGCTGTCGTTCGAGGCGAACTGCCTGTTCTTGCTTGGCGACCACCACGCCGCGATCGACTCGGGTCGTCGAGCGGAGGCGCTCGCTGAACGCCTCGGCGACGTTCCGCTGCAGACGGTGACGCGGATGTACATGGGCCGCGCCTACTTGCGGCTCGGCGAGTTCGAGCGTGCGATCGACCTGTTCACCGACATTGTGGTCGGGCTCAGCGGTGCGCTCGCGCACGAGCATCTGGGGCTCCCCGTCTTGCCGGCGGTGTTTGCGCGCAGCCTTCTCGTCGAGGGCCTGGCTGCCGTCGGCCGGTTCGCCGAGAGCGCGCGGCATGCCGCGGACGCCCTGGCGCTCGCCGAGCCGACAAAGCACCCCGATACACTGTTCTGGGCCTATCACGGCGTCGGACTCCACCATCTGGCCCGCGGCGAGATCCGGCAGGCGGCCGAAGCACTGGAGCGCGGTTATGCGATCTGTCAGACGTACGGTATGCCGACCCACGTGCCGCGCATCACGGCCGAGCTCGGGCTGGCATGGGCCCTCGAGGGCCGCGCCACCGATTCGATCCCCATGATTCAGCGAGCGGCAGAGGAGGCGGCCAGTCGAAAGCAGGCGGCCAGCTATTCGATCGTGCAGTTGTTGCTCGGTGAGGTGTTGTTTCTCGCCGACCGGCCTTCGGAGGCGGCACAAGCGGCAACCCGTGCGCTCGACCTGTTCCGCCGGCAGGGCGAACGCGCGTACGAGGCCTCCGCCCTGCGGTTACAGGGCGACATCGCGGCCCGCGAGGTCGGTGTGGACGCGGAGACTCACTATGCCGCGGCGCGGGTACTGGCCGGTGAGCTGGGCATGCGTCCGCTGGCGGCGCGCTGCGACCTCGGCCTCGCACGTCTCTTCCACAAACAAGGGTCCCGCGAGGGAGCCATCACGGCCTATCGACAAGCGAGCAGCGCGTTCGCTGCGCTCGGCATGCAGCACTATCTCGCGCGCAGCGACGAGGAGCTGCGAGGGCTGGGCTAGCGCCCGCCGATCCGTCGCACCCGCACCGTCGTCGGCACTATCCTCAGCTGCCGGGCCAGCCGGTAGATCTCGAGGCGCAGGGTCTCGGCCGCCCGGCGATCGAGCACCGCCCTGGCCGTGATGCGGACGCTGGTCCGGCCGCGTGGCATAGGTGCTAGCAGTCCGGCCGAGGCGGCTTCGGCTTGAGCGCGGAGCGGGTCCAGCGAATCTTCAGACGCTTCGCCGAGTCTTTCGGGTCGGTGAGCTTGTTCAGCTCGTCCAGGCAAGCGCGCAGGCGCTTCTTGTACTCGTCGAAGGCCTCCTTGCTCACACCACCGTCGAGCTCGACCGTGACTTCGTGCACCTCGCCCTCTTCAGGTCCATTGCCCATGAGCATGCCCCTTTCCGTCAGTCTTCACTTCGTGGCCGCCTCGATGCCGTCGAGAATTTCCTCGGCGTGGAACACCACTGGGTCACCATCGAGATCACGCGCCATGTAGTAATCCGCGGCGCCGTCGTACTCACCATCGAGATCCACACTCTGTCCGAGGCCCAGTCGCACATACGTCAGGGCCATGCTGTGCTTGAGAACCGCATCGAACGCCGTCATGGCCATGAAGAGCCGCCCGGCGTTGATCTCGGTGATGTGCGGCCGGCCCGAGGCGTCGCCCTTGACATCGATGCTGAAGAGCCCGCTCGCGCGGGGGGCGATCGCTCGGACGGCATCACGGCAGAGGCCGACGACACCTGGTTCGTGGACGGTCTTGGCCAGCGACGACAGGGACGTCACCCCGCTCGGAATGTTGTCGACGCCGAAGTAGCTCAGGCGCTCGAAGGTATTGGCGAGAACGAGCCGGCCATCCTTCCAAACGCTCTGACAGAGGATCTCGCGTCCGGGCAGGTACTCGGAGAGCGTGAACGACCGCACCGGGATCCCTCGCATCTGATTCCAGATGCGAATCCAGCATCGCGCCTGTTCCGGGACAGCAACGGCGGCGCCGCCGCGCGCACACGTGCCGGTCCGCGGCCGACACCACAATGGACCCCGCCCGAATCGCGCAAAGACGTCATCGATTGCGCGGAGCGTTTCGACACGGTACGTCCGGGGGACCGGGATGCCTCGTTTCGCAAGCGCCCGCGTCAGCCGATACTTGTCGCGACACAGCTCGATCACGTCACGTTCGGGAAGAAACAGCGTGCCGTGGAGGCGCCGGCGGCCTTCGGAGAGCGCGCGGACGTGGACGTCCGAGGTCGGAATGATGAGGTCGATCGCGCGCCCCCCGCTCAGCTCGCGCAGCGCCCCGATGAAGCGGGGAGACGCGGGGTGGGGCACGAGATGTCTCGTGTCCGCCGCGGAACGCTTCAAGGCGAACCGGTCGTCGTTACAGCCGAGCAGCTTCAGCGCGGGATCGGCGGCGCGGAGGCTGCGGATCAGATTCTCGGCGGCTGCGCTGCCGGCGCCCGTGATCAGCAGGCTCGCCACGTGCCCTCCTGCTCTACGCCGTTGGTCTTACGCTGCGGCTGCGGCTTCGCACGCCGCGCCCAGGATCGGCGTGCGGATGGTAGGCGCGTCATGCTCCCATGTCAACGCGCCGATCACGACTCCGGTGGCTTGATTCTCGTCTGGACACGGGGCCGCTCCGCCCGCTCGCGAGGACGACGCTCAGCGGCGAACGCCTGCGCGACTTCCGCATAGTGCGGCATCATGCGCGCCAGCATCTCGTCCCGCTCGCGGCTGACGCGCGCAATGGCGTCGGCCTCCGTGGTCGGGTCATATGACAGCACGCGCGCCAGCAGCTCTTCAAAGCGGTCGATATCGTCGTCCGTCAGTCCGGGATGGGCCCGCTTGAGGGCCTGCCGCAGATCGGGATGCAGAGGTTCCACCGGCCGCTCCTATCGTGTCAGCTTCGCGCGGAGATGATCGGTCAGCCAGCGGTAGGTCAGGGTGTCGAGTCGGCAGCGATGCGGATCGCCGTCGAACGTTCGCCAGAAGTCGTCCATGACGTTGGGTCTCGTCGCGTCGAGGAGGGTACAGTGATAGCTGCTCCACGTGGCGGGATAGGTGAGGCCGTCGCGCGCTGGATCGGCCGCCTCGTTCGTCCCGTTGTAGTTTGCGAAGAGCGCAGGCACCGGGTCGGAGGCCTGCCCTCGGAATTTCTTGTTGATCATGAAGGTGCCGGGCGTGGGATCGACATAGAGATCCACGATGCGGCCGTTGTTGAGATCCGCCATGCCGTGAAGGCATTCGTGGAGCGGCAGTATGCCTCGGCGGTCCATATCGACGTACAACGCGGCGCTCCCGGGCGTTTGCGGGTAGTGCAGGTGCTGGAGCACCGTTCCATCGTACGAATACGGCGTGCCCACCTGAGCCTGGTCCTCGATGCCCGCCCAGGTCCACGGCCGCGTGTGGGTCGTCGACCCGTGGACGACCAGCGCGACGTCGACCGTCACCGCATAGCCGGCGAGGAAGGGGGCGACGTGGTAGCGCCGCGTTCTCATGACGTTTGGCGCCAACTCTTCCACCAGCGAATTCGGGTCATCGGCGGGAAGCGTGCGGTCGAAGACGGTGACGAACCGCATTTCACCGTCCCAGTCGTTCTGTCGCAGGCAATCCTCGGCGACGGCGAGCAAATTCCGGAGGCAATAGGCAACGACATCGTGAAATCCGGGACGGTCGGTGAGGAGTGGATCCGGGATGAGCTGGCTGCCCACGGTCAGGATTCCCCCGTTGGCGGGCAGGCCGATGCAGTACGGACGATTCTTGGGCGCGCCCGAATAGAGAACCCGCACGACCGTCGCCGGCCCGGCCGACACGTCGATCGGAACGGACTGTGTCTGCCAGCCTCCAGGTGTCTCGAGGCGCACCGCGTTACGCCCGACAGGAATCTCCGCGGGGAGCTCCTTGATCAACACCCAGTGCGGCCGCACGAAGTCCGGGGTCACCGTCAGCACGAGCGCGGGAGTCTCGAACACGACGGCGGCATCGGCCGGAATGCCAGAGCCAGTCACGCTGTAGAAGTCGCCGTGAATGGCGAGTCCGACCGGCGAGATGTCGAAGCCGCCGATGCTGACACCGATGATATCGGTCGCCGCCACGGCGTGGGTGATCTCGACCGGATAGCCGGCCGCCTGCGCGCGGACAATGAGATTGATCGCCGCACGCTTGAAGGCGCGGCGCACGTCGCTGTCCTGAGCGGTGAAGCGCATGACGAAGCTCACCGCGGTGGACGGCGTCGCCCCGATGGCGACCGTCACCACGCAGTCGACCCAGATGATGCCCTGGACGAGGCCGATGGTGGTCGCCACTCTGACGGGCCTCTCAGGCCGGATCGATTCGCAGCGACGTCACGCGGGCGCTGGTGTCGCCATGAACCGCAACGACCTCTCGCCTGCTCACCAGCGCGGCACTCAGGGCGTCGACCATGTTGCCCTGAAAGGCCACGCTCGCCGCGGAGTCGCCGGCCTGCGGCTGAATGAACAGCAGCTCCGTGTTGACGGGGGTTGGCCCGATCCAGACGCAGGCCGCGGCCCACCCGGGGCTCACGTTCAGCCGTTGGACGATCCCGGTCGTTTCGGTCATGGCGCCTCCCCCGGTGCCCGTCGTTTAGATCGGGTCCTTCAAGATTCCCAGCTCCATCGCCAGATCACTGAGATACCGGAGATCGCCCCGGACACGGAGCCCGCCGGCAAAGAACAGCTTGCGGGGATCCCGTTCGCCGGCGAGCACCTGGGGCAACTGCTTGGCGGTGACCGTGACCTCAACCGTCGCCGGCAACGCGGCCGTTTTCGTCAGTTTGACGGCTCCGGGCGAGCAGGCGAGGTAGTAGTCTCCCCCGCCCGCACCAGTGGCGTGGATCACGATCGAACTCTTCTTCACGATCCGGGATGACAACATGCGCCGGGCGAGCTTGGCGAGCGCGACCTCCACGGGAGATTGAGACGAGCGCCTTTCGGACGCATCCGGTGACATGGCCCGGCCTCCCTGTGCGCCAGCGTAAGGGTCGCAAAGATAGCACCCGAAAGTACTCGACTGTTGACAAATCGTCCGCACGCTCGCGACAAGGCCGCTCACTCCTCGGGCACGGGCAGCGCGTCCACGCGGCCGGAGCTCGCGCGGGCGCGCTCGTTCTGGTCGGCGTGCACGCGGCGCATGAGCGGCAGCAGCGGCAGGATCGAGAGGAAGATCATCGAGATCAGCCAGAAGTCATCGGCGTAAGCCAGCACCTGGGCCTGCTCGGTCGTCCGGCGGTAGACCATGGCCAGCGCCTGGCGGCCCGCCGTGAACGAATCCGCGCCCTGGGTCATGAAGTGCTCGGTCCACTCCTGGAGCTGGCGCACCGTCTCCGGACTCCAGACGTCGACGTGGCCGACCAGCCGATTCTGGTGCTCCTGGCTGCGCCGCACCAGCAGCGAGGTGGCCATGGCCACGCCGACGCTGCCGCCGATGTTTCGCACCACGTTGTAGGCGGCGGTGGCGTTGCCGAGACGCTCCAGCCGGATGGTGGCGAGCGTCAGCGTCTGCAATGGCACGAACACGAAGCCCATGGCGATGCCTTGCAGGAAGCGGGGCCACGCCAGCGCCCAGTAGTCGATGCCGAGGGTGACGTGCGTCATCAGCGTGGTGGCGACGAAGTTGAGCAGGCAGCCGCCGGCCAGCATGATCCGCTGATCCATTCGTGACACGAGGCGCCCCGACACCATGAGCGCCATCATGGTGCCGAGCCCGCCCGGAGCGAGCACCAGACCCGCGTTCCACGCGTCGTAGGCGAGCATCTTCTGCGTGTAGAGCGCGACCAGCAGCATGCTCGAATTGAAGCCGAGACCGACCAGCGCGATGCAGATGGTCCCCACCGCAAAGTTGCGGTCGTTGAACACGCTCAAATCGAGGATCGGCTCGGAGGTCGTCAGCTCACGGACGACGAACCCGGCCAGCGCGCACACGCCGAGGACGAACAGCGCCACGATGTGATTGGAGTCGAACCAGTCCGCCTTCTCGCCGAGATCGAGCCCCAGTTGCAGGAAGCCGAAGCCGAGGATCATGAGGACGAGCCCGAGCGCGTCGATGCGGCTCGGCTTCTTCGCGAACGGCGAGTCGAACAGGAACGCGCTGACCATGATGAAGCCGAGGACGCCGATCGGCAGGTTGATGTAGAAGATCCAGCGCCACGACCAGTTGTCGGCGATCCAGCCGCCCACGGTCGGACCCAGGATCGGCGCCAGCATGATGCCGACGCCCCACACGGCCATGGCCGTGCCGCGCTGCCGCAGCGGGAAGATCTCCCACATGATGGCCTGCGCCATCGGGATGACGGGCCCGCCGCCGAGGCCCTGCAGCACCCGCATCGCCACCAGCGTCTCCAGATTCGGCGCGATCCCGGAGAGGAACGAGCTGGCCGTGAACAGCACCGTGCAGATCAGGAAGAAGCGCCGTCGTCCGAACCGAGCGGACAGCCAGCCGGTGGCCGGGATCGCCACGGCATTGGCGGCCAGGTAAGACGTAACGACCCACGACATCTCCTCGATGCCGGCCGACATCGAGCCCTGCATGTGCGGCAGCGCGACGTTGGTCACGCTCGTGTCCAGCACCTGCATGACGGTGACCATCATCACCGAGAGCGTGATGGCCCACCGGCGGGCGGGCGAGATCGAGGTGTCCGTCACGCCGACGGATTCTAGCGCATAGGAGACCCGTCGCTACTGTCCTCGGCTCGTGGGATCGACGCCCGCGAAGGTCAGGAAGTCGATCATGCGGAAGTCGCCGGTGACGCGACCGGTAATGGTCGGGAGCGTCGGCCGCCAGCCTGGCGATGATGCATAGGACTCGCGATCGAGCTGGATGAGACCGATGAGGACTTCGGCGACGATGCGTCCGCCGACCGGCCCCAGGTGCCGGCCGCCCGCCATGACCTCGGCTTCCCCGAGGACGTAGAACCACAGCGGCGTGGACTCGTCCAGGCCGAGCCGGTAGGTCTTCAGCGCCTGGAGATCCTGCTTCGACAGGATCGGCACGCCCATGGAGCGGGCGATGCTCTGGCCCGACGGCAGCCCCCAGGTGACGTGCCGCAGCAGGTTGCGCTCGGGGAGCGACGTGGGCGGCTGCCCGGACGCGATGGTGCCGATGGGAAGATCGAACAGCGGGGTGGAGATGCGCGTGTCGATGAGCTTGTTCGGCCGCACGTCTTCGCCCAGCGTTCCGGCTTGACCGCCCGGTCGCGGAATCGCGCCGAAATCGAAGAACGTCTGCCAGCCGATGAAACGCCGCGGAGCACGGCACCCGCCGCGCAGGTCGCTGGGGTCGAGCTGTCCTTCTTCTCTTCCGTCGAACGTCAGCGCGAAGAACGCCGCGCCGTTCTGTCCGGCGAGATTCGCCCGGTACGACGGCCGCACCATCGAGTGTCCGAACCGATAGGCGGCTCCCTGGAACTCGACCGGGATCTGGGGCACAGGCGGCGTGTAGAACTTCCGCCCATTGCGGAGCACGTCGTCGACCATCGCCTGGCCGACGAACTTCGGCAGGAACTCGTGCACGATCATCCACTGGTAGTGCCACGTGGTGAGCTGGCGGGCGCGCTGGAACACCTCGTCGGGCGCCTGGCGCGGCACCTCGCTATTGATCAGGTCGACGGCGTTGTTGTGGAAGCGCAGGAAGGCGGCCTGGAGACCGCTGATGACGATGTTCTCGTCGTTGCGTGGGTCCGAGATGATCGCCGTCAGGTTCTTGTTGCGCGGCACGTCCTCGAACAGCCCACCGCTTTCGACCTTGAACTTGGTC
>Ga0075420_100004565_pt1 | contig 12130 bp, 11 predicted proteins | sample SoiMetdeltSBSDD4_FD_75296 | JGI IMG/M metagenome (GOLD analysis project Ga0075420, IMG submission 75296) | Bulk soil microbial communities from a Populus tree surrounding site in Tennessee, USA - Soil MetaG P. deltoides SBSDD4 | ecosystem: Environmental > Terrestrial > Soil > Tree plantation... | reverse complement strand
CATCAAACGATAAGTAATCTCAGATTAGATGGTAACGCCAAAAGCAAAGGATTATAGCTAGTATAATAAGAACCTCCTTTGTTAACCAAGCTTAACTAACTGAACTTTAAGTCCCGAAGGGAAGCGCTCCTTGTAACCAGGCAGTTTTTGGATTGGAACGGCATGGTCAAGTAACGCGATTTCCCTTCGGGGAAATTCGCGATGACCGATGCGGCTTATAAGCTTAAGCTAAAAAAATTAATCTGTCAAAACAGAGGATTATCAATTAAAGTCCCTTAGTTACCAGCCTTAGAAAAGTCCCTCAAAGTAACCAGAACTCGATGCTGACTGCTTGTTCTCAATATAGGAGATTTCATTTGTTGGAAGCTAGTATCAGGTAATACGACAATCAACGTAAATAAATAAAAGTGGGATTAGTTCTTCAATTAGTGGCGGTAGGACGCTACTATTTCTTTTCTGCAAAGACCTGTATTTGGCTCTACTCGCACAGTCCAAATCCAGGTCGCCTACCGCCTGGATGTTATAAATTGTTAGATTTGATTACTGTTTTAGTGGTTGCTTACTCACTTTTTGCGTGTGTGACTATTCCAATTAAACAAGCAGACGTGTGTATATTTTGCCCATCTAGACAGGGTTTTGTCAATCATTTCCTATATTCTCTACAACAACAATTCAAGGGTAAGCTCTTTATGTAAAAGAGATACATCAATGTTATAACGTCATGTTTGAGTATTGACAATCATGAGCACAAGAACCACTGAGTCTGATAACAAGGTAAAACCTATCCCCGAGAACTATCCACAGCTTTCCCCGTATCTCTGCTGCAAAAATGCAGCCGCAGCCCTAGAGTTTTACAAGAATGCTTTTGGAGCAAGAGAAGAAGAGTCAATGAGGATGACTACTCCTGAAGGAAAAATTGGACACTCCGAGATCAGGCTCGGGAAAGCATTCATCATGCTTGCTGATGAATCTCCACAAATGAACTTTCGCAGCCCGCAATCGATAGGTGGCTCACCTGTGATGATGGTGCTGTATGTAAACGATGTTGACGAAATTGCAAACCGAGCTGTAGCTGCTGGTGCAAAGTTAGTACAGCCCGTAACTGATATGTTCTATGGTGACAGGGCAGGAACCATAGAGGATCCATTTGGGCATAGCTGGCATATAGCAACACACAAGGAAGATTTGTCACCTGAAGAAATCAAAAAGCGAGCAGCTTCTCACTATAGTAGTAGTAGTCATAGTGATCGTCAAACCTGAGGCAAGTGCGTTGTAGTTAAGTCACGAAGAATATGAGGGCAATGCTGGTGCAGACATTACTATTATTTCTTGTTTCATTAGCTCTGCGTACCAAAAATAGCAAGTAAATTAGCATATCAATCTCGGTAACCAGCCTGTCAATGTCTTCGCTGTCCTGTGCCTTTTCATACTCCTCTTCTTTTGCCCGCAGTATCTCCCTTAACTTTGCAGCATCTCTTGGTGCAGTCTGTATAATATTAATTTGAAGGTTGCAGTGCTTTTTCATTGCAGGATTGATTGTTGTTACTGCCGCTGCCTCCTCCTCAGGTGTTGTGGTAGTGTTGCCATATTGTGGATTAAGGAATGTTTTGATTCCCTCGATCATCTTGTTTACGTGTTCTTCAATGAAATCGCTGTTATTGGTATTACTATTATTATTACTATTCGCCAATTAAGCTCACCCTAAATCTTTGTACGAATCTAATACGATTACCTTATAGAAGAGAAAATAATCATTTTTCCATGAAAGTTAAAAGCAGCCTGGCACTTCGGTGGGGGAGAGACGAGGAAAAAAGGTTGCAGCTAACTGTAATATTATACCCGTCTTGAAGATCTGTTGCTTCTGGGATTTGGTAAGCTACAGTTGCAGTACGCTGCTTCGTGGCAATAGCAGAAACTATTCGTGAGCATATTGCAAAAAATAAGTATCAACTCCAACGGAAGGCAATGGTATTAACAAATGAGGTAACCTTGATTGTGGGTCAAAGAGAAAATAAAACGGGAATGCAAGATGGGTATCAAAATAGTCCAAAATTCCATACCATGGGAGTTCATTAATTTCCTATAGAGCATTACATATCTGCATATATGGCAGCAAACCCGCTGGATACAATAAAAAACTAAGGGAAGCCATGAACAAAGGTGATGTCGAGACAGCATTGAGTTGTTACCAAGACCAAGCCGTCTTGATCACGTAACCCGGAAACATAGCTCAGGGCAGAGATGCAATTCGCGCGGTCCTTAGGGGCTTCGTTTCATTGAAACTTTCACTCAGGGGAGGAGCCCATCAACTTGTGGAAGCGGGAGACATTGCACTTTATTGTTTTAGATAGATGTTAGTAGGTAATTCTCCCGAAGACGAACATGTAGAGATGACCGGCATCTCTTCAGATGTACTGCGCCGGCAAAATGATGGACAGTGGCTTATTGCTGTGGATAATCTTTTGGGAACAAGCATTGTGACCAAGATTTTCTGAACGTTTAAAGCCACCCTATAAAATGATCAAAGCTATCAATCAGCATGCATGTGGCTCTTTGCGCTCCTTCATTTAATTACTCCTTATTGTTGTTGTTATTGCTATCCCAGTCCTTAAAATAACTCACCTTATGGCAGTTTGGACAAAAGACCAAATTTTGGATTAGATAATTTTTATCATATGTTCCTCCCCATAATTGAAATTGTTCTTCTATGGCTCGTTTCTTGGTTTCTGGATTAGCGTTTACATACTCGCCTACTTCGTCAACTGTTATGGGCGTCTTACAATAGGGACACCGAATTATCTGATTGTCAATATCGCTCATTTCTTTCTTCTTCTCAGTGGCTGCTGCTACTGTTGCCACAGCTGATTATTGAATCCGTTCATTGGCCAAGACAAAAAGTAAGCAAAAGCTAGCTAAATACTAATTGCAGACATCTAGGATATGGCACAATATTGTAACAAAAACTAATGCAATTTGGAATTCTAAATAGTAAGCTTGGAAACACCGTGATTACGGCGTCCGATGTCAATGATATCATGTCACTAATCATGCTTTCCCTAATTGTACAACTTGCATCCGATGGTGGGATCGGTCAGCTTAAAGTTGGCGATATTATAATAACGGGGATCAACATATCGTATTTTTGGGAGGCATATTTTTACTCGAAATCATACTCCGAAAAATTGCGGGCCGACTTCGAAGAAAAGGTGAGCCATTTTTTAAGAAGTTGCAGACAGAGGAAGCATTTGGAGTATTGCTGATAACTGCAATAGCCATATCACTTATAGCACAAGATATCGGACTTCATTTCCTAATAGGTACTTCTTCTCCGGGCTAGTAATCTATAAATGGAGAATAGTCAGAGAAAATTTTAACAAAGGATACGGAACAATCTCGGCAATCACATTTGGTTTTTTTGCGCCTATATTTTTTGGACTGAACGGTTTAGCATTCAATGTTCATTCATTTGTAAGTTCAATACCTCTCTTTTTAGCTCTCTTGGGAGTAGGATTAGTCACTAAAGTAGCGGCGGGTACATCGGTGCAAAAATTGTGGGATTTAGCCGTGATGAAGTCTGTCAATAGGCTTTCTGATGATCGGGAAAGCAATGGTCGAGCTTGTAATTCCGTCTAAAGGCTTTGGCCTAGGGATTACAGATATGACTTTATTCTCAATCGCAGTAGCAATAGGACTTGTTACTACTATACTAGCACCGCTAACATCACGCCCCCTGGTCAGCACTGCCAAGTCGAAAGGTAGTGATGCCGTTTTGGTCAAGGATCCCTCGGGAAAGGACTGGCAATCAGAAATGACCTAAGAGCTTTTTCCTATCTTTTGCCAAGCAAATGTGGCTCAGATATCTATTTCATGAAAGTACGATTCCTCTCAGACGAAGTCTTGGTTTTGACCCAATGAGGGAGAGTATCTTACGGAGTTCGCTTAGGACCTGAATCTGCAATCAGTATATTATTAAGCCAAACCCCCTCGTCATCTTCAGGACATGAAAAATATCCACAATTTACGTTAGCTATTGATATATATCATGTGGATTAGATTATATTTTTGTCATTGACGATTCTGATGTCAATTTATGGTTTAAAGCTTCCTCCCAGTTGAATTATGGGTGCGGATAACTGAGAAAACAATGTGCCACAAGCAGACACTTAACAGGCTATAGGAAGAACTATCAAATTTGTATGGTCTTTTGCCAGATATACACCCGTAGGTAATTTTATAAATCCAATGCAGGATACCTTTTGTTATTGCGCAAAAGTAAACGCCGACATTTGAGAAATCCGAGAAGAGTCGGCGAGACTATAACTATCGCAAGTGGTATTGGCGTCGCTGTACTTGGCTCATTTCTTGGAGTCCAGTCTGTGTCTTATGGCGGACTATGCATAGCTGGTCTTGGGATTATATCCGTATTTTGGAGATAATGCGCAAGAGGGCAATGATATTTATTTCGATATTTGCCGCACAGTTTGGATATTGTACTGATATATTTGAAATATAGCACCCTGCTTTTTAAGCGCTTGCAACAATTGAGCTATAATGCATATCGAAGCATATGCTTTCCCCTATTCCATAACAGCCGATGAGATTTCGCAAGCAAACTATTACTCTTTACAACTAAGTAAAAGTACTAGCCACAGAGGCTTTGTCAAGAAAAGGGCTTTGTGCCTAGCGACCTGCAAAGAGGAGGAGGAGAACTTTTCGCATCCGCAGCAACGCAAAAAGACATACATTGTATGGATATTCAATACCTGCACTAATATCGTAGTCGACTATAAAGGATCACACTGTTCTGAGCAAAATAGTCAACATTGTATATACCAAACAAAGGCTCTTACGGGACATCTCCAGGATTACGGGCAAGAACTAATGGTGTTAGATGACAATTATTCGTCGAATGTTAAATAGTATTTCCGGCCAGCAAGCTCGGCTAATATCTCTCCTGTTTGGTTCAAGATAGCACTGACCTCTTCAGTCTTATCCTTTGACTGCCGCTTCTGTTGTTCCAATTCTTGACTACTTCGTGCTAACTCTTCTGTGTGTTGACTAATCTGCTGTTCAATGCCTTTAACTTTGTATACTACTTCTATATTAGCCCCTCGAAATGAATCAATTTCTGTCTTGATTGTCTTTGCTTTATGTTGAAAATCAGGCAGGGACTCCAATATAATGTCCGCGTACTGCAGTACCTTCTCAGAATCTTTGAGTTGGATTTGCCCACTAACTATTGATTTCTGAATTTCCTGTAGGAGGGAAGAGTATGGTGAAGCGTTACCTTCGTAAAATATATTCCATGGCTCCTCCGACAAGGTCTTGAGACGTCGTTCAGTCTCCTTTGTAATGCCGTAGGAGTACTTTGTAAATGCTCTCGACAAATGAGAAAAGAGGTCTTTAATATTGGCATGAAACTCTTCTTGTTTCTTTTCGGCTTCAGCTATGTTCCGCAAGATGGTAGACGCTTGTTCATATTCTTGGGAACCTCTCAGTGAGGCAAGCTCGGTCTCAAGGCTTTTTAGCTCCCTTTCTATATCTCGAATTTCATCCTCAATTTTCTTTGCAGAAGCCTCAGCTGTCTTGATAGTCGATATCTTTTGGAGAGCTGTATTCAACATATTATCACACTTAATTATCGGCTTACGCTCTTGATCGAAATCTGCTATTATCTCTCTCGTATCACTTAGCAACTTCGTTAGTTGATCAAATTCTTCCCTCATCTTGCCAGAATGTTTTTTCATGAATGCATTAAGCACTTTGCTATGCGAGCCGCTTACTTCGCTAAAACGCCTCATCATGTTCTCAAACCTATCTTTGAATTTCTTGGCGTCATTTGCGGTTTGAGGAACTGGAATTTCTGATGATGCTTCACGCTTGAGTGAAGATACAACCGTCTTCTTTGAATGTTCAACAACAGACTTGAGCCTTATCTCTAAGCCCTCAAGTTTTATTTTTTCCCTGTCCATGTCTTTCGCCAGCGCATTTATCACCGTTAGTGACTGTATTGCAGATTCTCTAATTCGGCTTAGAGATGTGGAAAGTTCCTTCACCTTTGCACATTCAAGGCTCTCCAACAAGTCCTGTGCCTGATGTATCGATAGTCTGTCCGCGGTCGGCATTCGTACCGATTCCTCAGCTGGTGGAATGTCGCTAGGCTTCTTTTTAAAAAGCCCAAATGGAGGCACTGTAATAGTATGTCTGACAGACAGCATCAAAAAGGTTACGATCCAGTAATAATAGGAAAGAATGTAGATTATCTGCACCTATATGTGACGTGTATCTTGGTATAGTAGTCGTGTTGTGTCGGGCATCTAACTAATTTTTACAGTTAGTCAATCGTCCGTAGCATATGTGAACAAGAAGAAAGTATTGCTTTCAGTCAATCAATTAGTCAGCCATTCTCTTGTCGATAGCGCCCTGAGAGTGGGAATGGTCGTTGTCGTTGTTAATTCTTTAAATGACTTGGAGTTATGAAATTCAGCAAATTGCTTTAATTTGGATGATGTGTTTATCCTATAACTTTCAGCAGGACCAACTTCAGTCTACGTGGCAAGCATATAGTCTACAATTGTTTTGCAATTCTCTCTTGAAATTCTATGTAATAGATGGTCTTTAATGTAAGGTCTTGCACCAATAGTCACAAGGTCTAGCTTGCGGTCAAAATTGGGATCGCTGTCGTCGTCGTCAGATTTAATATCTGGGTATTTCCCAGACATTGGCTTTTGCAGTCTTCCTCCTTCCCCCGCCATTAACTGAAACAAATCAAAGACTGCTATATAACATACAATGTTATTGCATATTACGATCCAGTAATGCTTAATGGAAAGATTTGCCACAGAATAGATCATGACGAGAGATGAGTGGGGACATTATAGTTCAGACCCAGGAAGCAGCAAAAAAGCGGTGCGGTGGGTTCATTCATGGTTTCTAAGAAATGAGTCTAAGCTTCTTGCAACTGGTGCTATCTGCATTGTTCTTCTGTTCTTCCTTCATTTTCTTCCACCAGAGTTTCAGTTTTTGATTCAGGAAAACCTATTAGCTATCCAAATAGCTACGCTAATTCTTGTATCTATTATAGCTCTACCCGTTCTATCTAAAGGTATATTTCCGATAGTAATATGCATGTTTGGGATAATCCTTATCCACAATTCCATAATACTACCCTATTATACGGAGCCGCAGCCAGGCGAGGCTTCTTTTGGAGACGTGAAGATCACGTGGACACTATATGCTGCAACTGCTGTAAGTGTGGGTGCTGACATGAACTTTTATCTAGGAATATCGATGGTTACCCTCAGTATAATTATTGGATATCGGCCTTCTCTTCTTTTTACCAGAAATCGACCAGGCCCAATTGATTCTGATTGGCTGAAGTATCCTCTTTGGCATGACAATACCCTCTTAGCAGACGGCAGCACAGAATACTCCGTTCCAATTAAGAGACTTATGACAGATCAGGAGAGGTACGTTCTTTGGCGCTACGAATACATTTTGGCAAATATCTATGGAGTTCCACATCTCGTTCAGCCTGGAGGTTATGTTCCAAAATATTCGACCAGCATTTATAGAGATAAAGAAAGCGGGCGAATTATAGGTAAAGCTCGCTATAACGGATTCTTCGTTTAATTGTACGGGATATTCAGAGAGTACATAGATTATGGATCACCATTCAAACTCGTTCTTCATTCACTTAGTTATTATTTTGCTATTCATAGCTCACATCCCATAGCAAGTTACCTTTTCTAATATAGCCCTAATCAGGGTTACTTCAAACGATAGTTTTTTTCTCAGGTTGATATCCATGCCTCGAATTATTTTGAGTTGCCAATTCGGCAGATAATTGCGAATAGTTGTTTGCCTCTAGGCACGCAGTTGCATAATATACAGAGCACTAAGGTTAACATATTATTCTTCTCATATTCTCAACCCGAAAAACCCGTCAGATCAAGGGAATTGTCTGCGTAAGAGACAAACTAGTTATCTTGAGAGGGAGGTCAAAGAGTCTTCAATTTTTTAGCGACACAGAAATATCTAGGGGCGAGGAATAATATGTTTCATTGATCGAAGTTTACTTTGACGGCCTCTGTCAACCGATAAACCCAGGAGGTATCTCATGCTATGCCTTTATAGTCAAAAGTGATGGGAGGATCATTTACTGTGATTATGGCATTGCGGGAGAGCCTTTTTCAGATGACTCTACCAACAACGTTGCAGAATATACAGCACTTGCTAAAGCACTGCAATGGCTACTTGCGCACAATTATGGCACCAAGAAGATTGAAATCAAGAGCGATTCTCAGCTGGTCGTAAACCAACTTAAGGGTGATTATAGGGTGAAGGCAAGAAGAATTATGCCACTTTACAAAGAGGTTCTTTTTCTAAAGAGCAAATTTCAAGATATTCAGATTAAATGGATCCCAAGAGATAAGAATAGAGAAGCCGATAAATTAACTAATAAGGCATATAACAAGACATTACTGGAAAACCCAGAGTATCTTGATAGACTAAAATAAGAAGAAAAAATATTATGTTCAAGCACACATAATAGAATAACTAGCTGCGATAAGATGTACAACATTATATATGTACTTGTCCGACTAGGTGTATAATCATGCTCCTTCAATACGGACATTCAAGGTCAACTCCGGATTTTGTTTCATCGTCTAGGCTACAAGAAAAAGCAAAGCCGCATACAAAAATTTGAAACTTTAAACAAAATCCTCAGTAGTGACCAATCGACTCCTAGTTCTGGTTAAGACTGGTAATATTTTGTCTATTATGATTGAGTCGAAATTCTTTTCTTGTACATCTAAAGTCATTAATAGGTAATAGTTCTCGTTTATTGGAACAGTCGCACGGTGAACTAGTTCGTACCGCCCAAATGAATATAACATCTTACCTATCTTTGGTTCAAACTTGCCTCTTGTTTTTTGCCTAGCTATCGCCGTTGCAGCATACTCTTCATTTTCTTCGTCAGAGAGTAATAGTTTTGCGTCCTTCCTGGTATTCTGTGCCAATATTACACCATTTTTATTTACTACTCCTGTCCAACGAATGGAGTTATGTCTTGCAAGGACATCATCACATACTGAATTAAGGAGTTCATAATCGATTTTCAAATCTGTCCACATCGGGTATAGTTGCCTATCCTAATAAAACCGCTGGTTATAGCTATATATTATCATACTCAATTCAATCAATGCATAAAGATGTCTGAATATGAGTCTGGAACCTTCCGATGTATGTATTGCGCGAAAGAATTTTTGACAAAAGATGAGGCTGATAGGCATTATGTCGAGCACCATTCAGATATAATACTCGGAGAATGACATCTCAAGTAATGCCTCTCTGATACATAAAACTGCATTTTTAATACTCCTTAGTCCGCAGAATGAATGTCGCCTGCCAAGCCAACAGGATAACAGAGCGCTCTGTTGTGCTGTCATGATGCGCATAGAAGCACAAAATCTCATACGACATATTAGGTGAGACAGACTTAATCCAGAATCTTTTAGGAGACCGTACTCTCTAATATAAAAATTAAGATTTTACATTACTTTCTCAAAATTCATAGCGATTCATTAAAAATTAACAACTTGTTTTAGCTCGAGGATGCACACAATGTTAGAAAAATACCCCTGCCATTCTGTTCGTTTAATAGACGTTAATGTGTATTATATGTTACATTAGATGCAGTGTGGTTTCTGTGGCACAAGTGAATCATTGCCCTTCCGATGCCGATACTGTAAAGAGACATTCTGTGCTATTCATCGGCTACCTCCCAACCATAACTGTTTTTTTCTGCAGGACTACCTTGAGCAACCCGCCAGGGACCGCGAGTATCTTGAACGCATAGAGAGAAGAGCATCTTCCCCACAAGGACGGATCAAGTCTTCTCTGTACGATATAATTTATCTGCGCTTCTCAAAGCTGGAAATTCTTCACTTACTCATAGCTACTGTCTTAGTAGCAGCAGTAGGACTGTCATTGTACAGATTCCAGCTCAGATGGGATTTTCTTGCAATCTTTATTAGTGCTTTCGTTATTCACGAACTGGGACACAAATTTCTAGCACAATTCTATAGGGCTTGGGCAGAATTCCGTATATTGTTCTATGGTGCGGTGGTCACAGCTATTTCAGCTCTTCCATTCTTTCCGTTCAAGTTAATAGCTCCAGGTGCGGTAATGATAAGTGGCAATCTCAGTGTGGGCCGCTATGGTCGGGTTTCATTAATTGGACCTCTCACGAACTTAGCAATGGGCATGGGCTTCCTATGCGCATACCTGATGACTTCCATCATCGACTCACCTAGTGCAATTCTTTTGGTGGGAGTGAGATTCAACGGCTTTATTGGATTTTTTAACATGATACCTTTCATGGGTCTTGACGGCCAGAAGATCTTTGGTTGGAATAAGATCGTCTGGGTGCTGACAATGGCTGGGGCAATTGGGCTTTTTATTGTAGGAGACTTGCTTTCAGGAGGAGCGACAACAGGCTTTCTCCGGAGATTTTTCTAAAAAGAATTATTGGTTTGCTAACAAGATGGATCAAAGGAACTGGCTTTGCATTACCCTGCATATTTCCTCTCCTCATGTTTCTTAGATAATGCACCCGTCTCTAACTAGGATGGTCGCAGATAAGTGGCTTCATCAAATGACACGTTAACAACACCAGCCACTTGCTATAACTGCATTTCATTTTGTGGTTCGATGAATCTCATCTTGCTCCCAACTGTACTTCAAAATTTAGAGTAGAACCTTCGCGTACTACAGTAAACTCCACAAAATCACCTACGGTCTTTTGAGCCAGCTGAGACTCGATGTCTTGACCATCTTGAATTTGAATATGGTCAACGGCTGTTATTACATCTCCTCCAACCACAACAGGTCGTCCCTCAATTGTCACGACCCTATCACCGCCTCTCAATCCGGCAAGTTCTGCTGGACTACCAGGTTCAATAGAAAAGATGAGAAAGCCGACAGGTTCCCGCAGGCCAAGTATTTGAGCAATACCAGGTGTGACATTGCTCCCTTGTATCCCAAGCCACGGCTCTGTGGTGTCAGTAGCAAAAACGTAATAAAATGAAGCGCCAACTATGGAGAGGAGGATAGCAAATGAGACGACCATATTGACTGGATTATGCAATTCATGATTTTATATGTAGCATTAAGCAATAATCTTTTCGAATAATCTAAAAAAAGAAGCCGTAAAGTTGGGGTTCTCGCGTATTTCGACCGCACCCTATAATTCTCCTTTTGATCGTTGCTCATCATCAAGAAAAAAGAAGTATTCTCTTCACTCGTCCTCTATTGCTTTCGCAAGAGACCTCGGCTATTTGCAGCGGTAGCAATAGAATATTGTCAGGGCTTCTGGTACTATTTATTAAACTTGCCAAAAACCATCAGAAAGATAATACAAAATCAATAAAATCCGATTTCTAATAAATGAGATGCAGTGATATTAAATTAGATATCGTAATAAAGCAAGAATTGGCGTTCTTTGGAACCTGTTGCAAATTTTACCTCCTCTCGTTTAAGTTCGATATAGGTTTCTATCAACTCACTACGAAAGAACGGTCTAAGGTATTTGTTGTCATTTTTTAGCGCATCAATTGAACCTTCTAATGTTCGAGGAAGTGTTTTTATTCCCAAGTCTTTCCGAGATGGCTCAGGCATTTTGTAAATATTTTTGTTAACTGGATCACCAGGATCCATCTTTTGTTTTATGCCATCGAGTCCTGCAGAAACTATTGCAGAAAAAGCAAGGTAAGGATTGGCGGAAGGATCAGGGGCTCTGAATTCTATCCTTTTTGACTTCGGAGTATTCTTCTCATTTACGGGTACTCTTAAAACAGCAGACCTATTTCCTCTAGACCAGGCAGCATAGACCGGAGCCTCGAAGCCGGGAACTAGACGGTGATATGAATTTACAGTCGGGGCCACCAAAGCTGCAAGTGAGGCAGCGTGTTTGAGTAATCCTCCAACAAAGTACCGTCCAGTCTGGCTCAGCTCTGCGTAGCGATCGTCAGGATCATAAAATAAGTTACTTGCTCCGGACCATAGACTCATGCTTACGTGCATCCCTGAACCATTATCATTTTCAGTGCTCCTTGGATTATTCTCA
>Ga0075420_100004562_pt1 | contig 12131 bp, 13 predicted proteins | sample SoiMetdeltSBSDD4_FD_75296 | JGI IMG/M metagenome (GOLD analysis project Ga0075420, IMG submission 75296) | Bulk soil microbial communities from a Populus tree surrounding site in Tennessee, USA - Soil MetaG P. deltoides SBSDD4 | ecosystem: Environmental > Terrestrial > Soil > Tree plantation... | reverse complement strand
GGCCCGGGTCTTCACCCCGCGCGACTTCGCCTTGACCGAGATCGTGGACGAGCTGGTCACCGTGGTGCGGGAGGCGAACGGGCTGTCCTGAGAGACGGCTCCGCCGTACCCGATGATCTCAGCTCGTCCGTTGGCCATGACCGGTTCATCCCTTTTCGTTGTCTCGACCCTTCTCAAGATCGCGACCGCAGCGCCGAATGCGCAGCCAGACTGCACAACGGCGCTGCGTCGCGATCTTGGTTGTGGTGCGGTTGTGGTTACGGGCGAAGTATCCAGAATGCGCTTATGTGGTAGCGGTCCGCTGCTTGGCCGACGCTTCAGCGGCCGGGGTAGCCGGTGGCCCGCAGCCACTCCCTCTCCCGCCGTCGCCGGCGGCGACGGCGGATCGCGGCGATGAAGATCCACACCATGCCGACCAGGAAGAACAGCACCAGGAACGGCAGGACGATGGCGACGACCGAGAGGAGGGCGCTGGTCGCGTCCTCCGCGGTGCTGACCACCGGGGCGCCGACCCCGGCGGTGGTGGCGTTGATGACCGGCCGGGCGGCGGCCTTCATGGTGTGCACGCCGAGCGAGATCAGCACACCCATCGCGACCGGCACCCACTGGTTGGTGGAGAAGAACTCGCCCGGGTTGCTGACCGTAACGGTCTCCGAGGAGGCGCCGGCGCCGAACGCCAGCCCGCCCGCGGTGGGGCGTACCACGGTCTGTATGACGTCGTTGACGTGGTCGACCACGGGCACCTTGTCGGCCACCACCTCCACCGCGAGCAGCACCGCGAGGATGGCGAGCACCCAGCCGTTATCTATCCACTGCCAGCCGGACGGCAACGTGATCAGGTCGGTATAGCGGGAGAGCAGGCCGAGCGCCATCAGCGGGATGTACGCGTTCAGTCCCGCGGATGCGGCGAGGCCGGCTCCAGTCAGTAGCTCGAGCACGGTTCCCAGCATGACATCGCAATGCACGTACTGCCGCGTCTGCGGTATCGGGCGGCCCATCACGCCAGCCGCTGCGTCTCGGCTACCCTCGGCCGGTGCGGTTGGTGATTGCGCGGTGCTCGGTGGACTACGTCGGCAGGCTGACGGCCCACCTGCCACCGGCGGTACGGCTGCTGATGGTCAAGGCGGACGGGTCGGTGTCCGTGCACGCGGACGACCGGGCGTACAAGCCGCTGAACTGGATGAGTCCGCCGTGCCGGATCGAGGAGGCGCCGGGCGTCTGGCGGGTGGTCAACCGGACCGGCGAGGAGCTGCGGATCACCATCGAGGAGATCCTCCAGGACTCCTCCTACGACCTGGGTGTTGATCCGGGCCTGGTGAAGGACGGCGTGGAGGCGCACCTGCAGGAGCTGCTGGCGGCGAGCCCGGCGGTGCTCGGGTCCGGGCTGACGCTGGTACGGCGGGAGTACCCGACCGCGATCGGGCCGGTGGACCTGCTCTGCCGCTGGGCTGACACCAGCGCTGACACCGGCACGGTGGCGGTCGAGACGACGCGCTTGGTCGAGGCCGTGCCCGCGGTTGGGGCGGTGCCCGCGGTCGGGGGCGTATCCGCGGTCGGGGCTGCGGGCCCCGGCGAAGCCGGCAGGTCCGGTCGGGGCGAAGCCCCCACCGCAGCACGCCACGCCGCGGTGGAGGTCAAGCGGGTGGCCGGCATCGACGCGGTGGAGCAGCTCACGCGGTATCTGGAGCTGCTGGGCCGCGACCCCCTGCTCGCCCCGGTGCGCGGCATCCTGGCTGCGCAGGAGATCAAGCACCAGGCCCGCGTGCTCGCCCAGGACCGCGGCATCGAGTGCGTAGTCGTGGACTACGAGGCCCTACGCGGCACCAAGCGCGACGAGCTCACGCTCTTCTAGCGTTTCTTGCGGTCCGGCCACCGTTCTTGCGGCCCGGCCACGGTGAGCAGCCGGCACGATGGCTGCCATGGCGGGCGAAGTCTGGATAACGGTGACCTCCCTGGGCGGCGTTGCGCTGGGCGGCGGCATGTCCCTGCTGACCCAGCATCTGACTCAACGCTCCACCGAGCGGTTAGAGGAGCGGCGCCAGGCCGCGTCCCGGTCGGAGAGCCGGCGGGCGGAACGCCTCGCGCTGCTGGAACGCTTTGTCGAGGTGGCTGCCGAGGCGGAGCGCAGCGCCTTCACCCGTCCGCCCGGCTGGGAGCCGGACGACCCGTGGAACGTGCGGACCCAGGAGGTGATGAACCGGCTCTGGGTGGCGGAGCGGATGATCCGGCTGCAGTTCCCACTGCCTGTACACGAGGCGGCGCGCGCCTACTTCCTCGACCTCAACCGGGTGGTGTGGCAAGGGCTACCGGACGGCGAGAGCGTGCGTGACTACCTCGAAGACAGCAGGCTGGCCTTCCTCGACGCCGCCCGGACGGCGGTGGGCTGACCCGCCAGCCGCAGCCAGGATCTGGGACGGCCTGGGCTGGCCACCGCCAGCCGCAGCTCAGGGCGGGCTGGCGGGGTCGAGGCTGGCCGGAGTCAGCGGGCCCGGCCGTGCAGCACCCGTACGGCACGTTTGACCATCTCGACGTGCTTCGCCGTGCGCTCGAACGTCATCGTCGGCAGCAGGGTCGGGCCGCGCCGCTTGGTGATCGCCTTGGCCCGGGCGAACTCGCGCAGCCCGTCGTCGCCGTGGATGCGGCCGAAGCCGGAGTCGCCGACGCCGCCGAACGGCAACGTGGCCATGCCGGCGAAGGTGAGCGCCGAGTTGATCGAGGTCATGCCGGAGCGCATCCGGCGGGCCACGGCCACCGCCCGCCGCCGGCCGAAGACCGCTCCGCCGAGGCCGAGCCTGCCGCTGTTCGCCCGGGCCAGCGCGTCGTCCACATCGGACACCCGGGTCACCGTGAGGGTGGGGCCGAAGGTCTCCTCCCGCACCGCCTGCGAGTCCTCGGGCACGTCGACCAGGATCGTCGGGTGCACGTACGGCGGCTGGACCGCGTCCGGCCCGCCGAGGACCGCGCGCCCGCCCCTGGCCAGCGCGTCGTCGATGTGGCGGCGGATGACGTCGATCTGGCTCGGCATGGTGATCGGGCCGATGTCCGCCTCCGCGTCGACCCCGGTCCGCAGCTTCGCCGCGCCGTCGACCAGCCGGGAGAGGAACGGCTCGTAGACCGGCGCCACCACGTACACCCGCTCGATGCCGACGCAGCTCTGGCCGGCGTTGGTGAGGCCGCCCCAGATGCAGGCGCTCGCGGCGGCGTCGAGGTCGGCGTCCTCGTCCACGATCATGGCGTCCTTGCCGCCGCACTCGACCAGCACCGGGGTGAGCGTCTCGGCGCAGGCGGCCATCACCTTCTTGCCGGTCGCGGTCGAGCCGGTGAACCCGACCTTGTCGACCCCGGCGCGGCACAGCGCCGCCCCGACGTCACCCAGGCCGTGCACTGTCGCCAGCACCGGCCGCTCCGGCACCACCTCGGCGAACGTGTCGGCCAGCCACTGCCCGACCGCTGGCGTGTACTCGCTCGGCTTGAACACCACGGCGTTGCCGGCGGCGAGCGACCCGGCGATCGAGCCGACGGGTGTGTAGAGCGGGTAGTTCCACGGGCCGATGACGCCGACCACGCCGTACGGCTGGTACTCCAGCCAGGCCGAGTGCTCCGCCATCGAGATCGTCGACCGCACCTTGCGCGGGCCCAGCACGCGCTTGGCGTTCTTCGCCTGCCACGCCATGTGGTCGAGGGCGGCGGCGGTCTCGACCACCGCCTCGGCGACCGGCTTGCCGGTCTCCTGCGAGACAAGCTTGCTGATCTCGTCGACCCGGCGGCTGGCCAGCGCCGCCCAGCGGAGCATCCGCCGGCGCCGCTCGGCAAAGCCAAGGCCGGCCCACCAGAGCGCCGCATCCCGGGCACGCGCCACCGCCGCGTTGACACCGGCGGCGTCCGCGGCTGGGAACCGCCCCACCTCCACGCCGGTCGCGGGGTTGGTCGACACGAGATGGCCGTCCTCGACCATGGGAACACCGGGCGTACGGGTGGCGGTCATGACGGCAGTCTAGTCCTCGTACTGGTTGGTAAGGTGAGCTGAGATGATCTTGCGAGCCACGTCCGCCGGGTCGGGCAGCTCGCCTCGGGAGTGCAGCCCTTCATAGCGCTCGCGTTCGGGGAAGCTGGCCGCCCGGATCGTGCTCTGCATCGGGGTGTCCATCACTCCTGGGTTGACGCAGGCCACCGTCACCTTGTCCGCCTCGGCGGCGAGCACGGCGAAGAACATCTTCCCGCCGCTCTTGGTCGCGCAGTAGGCGGACCAGCCCTCGATGGCCCGCTGCGCCGCGCCCGAGGAGATGAACAGCACCTGCGCCGGGCGGCCGGCCGCGGCCAGGAACGCGTTGGTCAGCAGCATCGGTGCGGTGAGGTTGACGGTCACGGCCCGCGCGACCTGCTCCGGCGCCAGCGTCCCGACCGGACCGATCGGCTCGATCACGGCGGCGTTGTGCAGCAGCACCGCACCGGTCGCGCCGCGCAGCGCCAGGGCCAGCTCCGCGGTGTCGGGCAGCGAGGCGACCTCGGCCAGGTCGGTGGTGCGCAGGGTGACCCGCTCCGGCTCCCGCGCGGCCAGCGCCCGCTGCGCGTCGCTGAAGTGGCGCCCGAGCGCCAGCACCCGGTCACCCCGGGAGGCCAGCTGGTCGAAGAGCGCCGCGCCGAGCCCGCCCGAGACGCCGGTGATGACCACGGTACGCATGTGCTGACCCTACGGTGGCGGTATGACATCTCGTCAGCCGGTGCTGGAGCGCACCCGCCGGAGCCTGCACGGGCTCGCGGAGCTGGTGCTGGCCGGGCCGCAGTACCGCACCAGCGGCACCATCCGGCTGCGGGTGGTCCCCGGCGGCTTCGCCACCGTCGCCTCGCCCGCACTGGGCGTGGCCGGGGTGGACCTGGTGGTGGCGGACGCCCGGCACCCGCTCGACGGCCGGTCGTACGCCGACCTCGCCGCCCTGGCCGGGGTGGCGGTCGGGGCCCCGGAGGGCCTCTACTCCGACGGCTCCGGCGCGGAACCGTCCAATGTGGTCGAGGTGGACCCGGCATCCGCCGGGCATCTGACGAGCTGCCTCGCCTTGGGTGACGCGGCGCTGCGACGCTTCGCGCCCGGGGAGACCCCGGTGCTGTGGCCCGAGCACTTCGACCTCGCCGTGTCGGTGGCCGAGGTGAACTACGGGGTCTCCCTGGGCGATCGCTACCTGGCCGAGCCGTACGCGTACGTCGGGCCCTGGCGGCTGCGCGAGGGGAGCTTCTGGAACGCGCCATTCGGTGCGGCGCGGCCGATGCGGGAGCTCTCCGGTGTGGACGCGCTGCTGGGTTTCTTCACCGACGGCGCGTCAGCCACTAGCCGAGGGTGAAGTCCAGCGTTGTGGTGGCCCCCGCCGTAACCGTCACGGGCTGGGTCACCGGGCTGCCCGCCGCGCCCCCCGGCGGCTGCACGGTGAGCTCGTAACGCCCGGGCGGCAGGCTCCACTCGTACCTGCCTGACGCGTCGGTCGCGACCAGCATCTCCGGCACGGGGTTGGCCGGGTCGTCGACCGACTTCGGCAGCACCGTCGCCCCGCTGACCGCGGTGCCGGTGGCGGTCCTGACCGTCCCGGCCACCGTGCCATGCGTCGCCGCGCCGCCACCCGGTGCCGGGTCATCGGACGAGACCGGGGTCTCCGAGCATGCGGCCAGGCCGGCCAGAACCAGTACGGCGGCGACCGCCGCCAGGAGAACGCGCCGGTGCGGTGCCATCTTCACGCCTCCCGGTCAGGGCTATGGACGTCGATGAGACGGATCGGTGCCGCGGGCGGTTCCCGTACGTATGGAGAAACTCGGGTGGGCCCAAGCCGCGACCCACCCGACCGACCCTGCTCAGGCCGCGTTCTTCCAGGACTGGAGGTTGTTGAACCGGGCTTCGGTGATACGCGTCGCGTGGTTATAGGTGTTGTGCGGGTACGCGCCGTGCGGGAACCCGTATGCGTGGATCGCCATCGAACATTGACCGGTGCAGAACGCGCTGCCGCTGGCCCGGAACTGGTAGACCGCGCTGCCGCTCATCCCACCGGCGGTGTCGTTCGTGTAGAAGATCTGGCTGGTCTGGCTGACCGCCACGGTCCGCGCCACCGAGTCACCGCGCCACTGCTGCCCGAACGGCTTGTCGCCGGGGTAGCCGTTGATCAACGTGCTGAAGCCGGCGAGGGTCGCCGACTGCCACCAGTACCCGAACCAGCCGGTGGTGTTGCCGATCGTGCAGTTGAGCTTGATCGCGCCGTAGTCGAACGCCTCGTTGCCGTCGGTCGTCCAGCCGGCGACCGAGTGCAGGCGGCGTACGCCGCAGGAGCCGTACGGGGTGGAGGAGCCGTCCCGCCCTGGCCAGATGGTCAGGCCGGAGTACCACGAGCCGCCGCTGCCGCCGGTGTGCACGCAGTGCCCGGCGGTCGCGACGATGTCTTTGCCGTAGAGCCATCCGCTACAGTGCGCCGCACCGTTACGGGTGATCTGCACCACCGCGCGGGCCGGGAACGACGTCGCCGGGCTGATCCGGATCCGGTTGTCCGCTCCGTAGATCGACTCGATGCCCAGCGCCGGGTCGGACGGCCCGTCGGGTGCCGTGGCGTCCGCGTCGACCGGCGCCCCGGTGCCGATGAAGCCTGACTCGCCGTGGCTGGTGGCCTTGGCGGCGACCGAGACCGAGGTCCCGTCGCTCGCCGTCGGGGCCTCTGGGCTGGGCGTCCGGCCCGCCGCGGCCGGCGCCACGCCGACCGTCAGGCTCGCCGCCAGCGCCACGGTCAAGGTCGCCAGCCCCCCAAGCCAGCGCCTACCCGTCTCTCCTACCGCCATCTCGGACGTCCCCTTTCCTGGGTGGTGCCACGTCGCATAGGCGCAGCAGATATCGAGCCGCTGCAAGCAGCCGGCGGATATCCAGCTCAAACCGAGTTGACAGCGTTCGCTGAACCGGCAAACGCTGTCCTGGAGCCGTCCCGGTCGGGCCGCCGCCTCACCCGGCGCTATTGACCGACCGTCGCCATCATTGATGATCCCCTCTGGCAATGCTGGCAAGTGTAGGCGGGCATCGATGATGATCGGAACCGTCAGACGGCAGCTGGCAAGGCGTAGCCAGCCGGATGGAGGACCTGGGTGGTGCTGTCCGGCGCGGCTAGGACCGGCGGTACGCGAAGAGGAGCGCTCCGGGGACGTCCCCGTCGAGGTCGGTCAGCAGGTGGGCCCTTACGGTGAGTCCGGCGCCGCGCAGCCACGCGGCGACCCGGTCGGGCTGGCGCCGGTGGACGTAGACGTTCATCGGGTGGCCGCCGTAGCCCTGCGTCTTCAGCCGTGACTCGTCACCGGCGTGGAAGCCGAGCAGCAGCGGCCCGCCGGGACGTAACACCCGCCGGAAGTGGCCGAACACCGTTGGGACTGCGTCATCAGGAACGTGGGTCAACGACCAGAAGGCGAGCAGGCCCGCGACCGAGGCGTCAGCGAGGTCGAGGTCTGTCATCGAGCCCACCTCGAACCGCAGGCCGGGGTGGGCACGCTGAGCCACGTCGACCATCGCGGGGGACAGGTCGATGCCGAACGCGTCGACGCCCAGCTCGTGCAGGTGGGCGGTGACGTGTCCTGGCCCGCAGCCAACGTCCGCCACCGGCCCGCCGCCGGCGGTGTGGACCAGGTCGGCGAACAACGCCAGGGCCGCGCGCAGGTAGGGCTCGGTGGCCAGAGCGTCGCGTAGGCGGTGGGCATAGCTTTCGGCGACCGTGTCGTAGGAGGTCCGGGTGTCCGCCAACCAGCCGTCCGCGGTGCTGCCGCGGGGCCCGGGCGGGTCCGCGTCGGCCAGCGGTGTCTCTGCTCCCGTCATTCCCCAGCCCGGTAGGTCACGGTTCCCGATCCTCAGCGGCGCACGCTACCAGCCTCAGACCAGGACGCCAGGGGTCATGCGACAGCTGCCGGCGCGCCTGGTACAGGATCAGGTGTGGCGCGCGCGGGCAGCGGGTATGCCGGTGGCGAGACCAAGATCCAGCCGTTGGGCACCTTAGCTGAAGCTGAGAGAGGACGACGACGTGGTGTTTTCGGATCAGGAGTGGGGCCTGCTCGTAGGGCTTCCGCAGGCGGTTGCGGTCGCGGCCAGCGCAGCCGAGGCGGACGGCATCCGAGCGACCATCGCTGAGAGCCAGGCGGGCCTGGACGCGATCTCGGCCGGGCGCGAGTCCGGCATCCCGCTCGTCCAGGACATCGCGCAGGAGCTGGTCTCCCGGGTCGGCGACCCAGAGGACGGCGAGCAGGCGCCGCTCATCGAGCTGCCCAACCGCGAGACGGCCGTCGCCGATGTGCTCGCCCGGGCCCGCGCCGCCGCGGTCCTGCTGGCGGAGAAGGCGGACGAGGGCGAGGCCGGTGCGTACAAGCACTGGCTGGTCAACATCGCCGAGCAGGTGGTGGCGGCGGCCAGCTCGGGCGGCGTGCTGGGCGTCGGCGGCGATCTCGTCAGCGAGTCGGAGCAGCGGTTCGTGGACCGGCTGTCCAAGACGCTCAACGACTAGGACGCCCAAGGACTGACGCCCAAGGACTTAGGACGCTCAACGACCAGCGTGTGAAAGACTCGCCCGCAGGGGCCGCCGCGGTCGGCCATCACAGCGTCTTTTCCGGAGGTACGCCGTGGCGCGGGAGTTCAGCTCCGTCGGGGTGGTCGGGCTCGGCACCATGGGTGCCGGCATCGTCGAGGTCTTCGCCCGCAGCGGCCTGCACGTGGTCGCCGTGGAGGTCGACGAAACGGCGCTGGAGCGCGGCCGCAGCACCCTGGTCGGCTCCACCGACCGGGCGGTGGCCAGGGGGAAGCTGAGCGCGTCCGAGCGCGATGCGCTGCTGTCCCGGGTCACCTTCACCGTGGGGCTCGACCAGCTGAACGATGTCGACCTGGTGGTCGAGGCGGTGCCCGAGCAGCTCGGCCTCAAGCAGCGCATCTTCGCCGAACTGGACCGGATCTGCCCGCCGGAGGCGATCCTGGCCACCAACACCAGCTCGCTGTCGGTCACCGAGATCTCGGTCGCCACGCACCGCCCCAACAAGGTGATCGGCATCCACTTCTTCAACCCTGCGCCGATCATGAAGCTGGTCGAGGTGGTCCGCACCGTGGTCACCGCCGACGACGTAGTGGCCGACGTCGAGGCGCTGTGCACCCGGCTCGGCAAGGTCGACGTCACGATCAGCGACCGCGCCGGGTTCATCGCCAACGCGCTGCTGTTCGGCTACCTCAACCACGCGGTCTCCATGTACGAGGCGAAGTACGTCAGCCGCGAGGACATCGACGCGGCGATGAAGCTCGGCTGCGGGCTGCCGATGGGTCCGCTGGCGCTGATGGACCTGATCGGCACCGACACCGCGTACGAGATCCTGGACACGATGTACCGCCGGGGCGGGCGCGACCGCCGGCACGCCCCAGCGCCGCTGATCAAGCAGATGGTCACCGCCGGGCTGCTGGGCCGCAAGTCCGGCCGGGGCTTCTACGCGTACGCCGCACCGGGCTCGCCGGTCGTCGTACCCGATGAGCACACGCCCGGCCCCGACGCCGCCGAGCCGGCCGACGAAGCGCGACAGGTCGGCAAGGTCGGTGTGGTCGGGTCGGGCACCATGGCGACCGGCATCATCGAGGTCTTCGCCCGGGCCGGGTACGAGGTGGTCTCGGTGACCCGCGGCGCGGAGCGGTCCGAGCGGCTGCGCGGAGCGGTCACCGCCTCGCTGGACAAGAGCGTGGTGCGCGGCAAGCTCGCCGAGGCCGACCGGGACACGGCGCTGGGCCGGGTCACCTGGTCGGCGACCCTGGACCACCTGGCCGACGCCGACCTCGTGGTCGAGGCTGTGGTGGAGGAGCTGTCGGTCAAGAAGGCGCTTTTCGCGTCGCTGGACGAGATCTGCAAGCCGGGCGTGGTCCTGGCCACCACCACGTCCAGCCTCCCGGTGATCGAGTGCGCGATGGCCACCGGCCGCCCGGCCGACGTGGTCGGCCTGCACTTCTTCAACCCGGCGCCGCGGATGCCCCTGGTCGAGGTGGTGCGGACCATCCGGACCTCGCCGGAGGCGGTGGCCACCGCCCGCGCGGTGTGCTCGAGCGTGGGCAAGGTGCCGGTGGTCTGCGCCGACCGGGCCGGGTTCGTCGTCAACGCGCTGCTGTTTCCCTACCTCAACGACGCGGTACGCATGCTCGAGGCGTCGTACGCCACCGCGGACGACATCGACTATGCGATGAAGCTGGGCTGCGGCTACCCGATGGGCCCGTTCGAGCTGCTGGACGTGGTGGGGCTGGACGTGGCCCTGGCCATCCAGCGCCAGCTCTACCTGGAGCTGCGCGAGCCCGGGTTCGCCCCGGCGCCGCTGCTGGAGCACCTGGTGACCGCCGGTTACCTCGGCCGCAAGGTGGGGCGCGGGTTCCGGGGCTACCCGCACTGACCGGCGCGCCCGTCCACGTACGGCTGTCCAGGAATGGCTTGTCCCCCCACGCCTGCTCGCGCACGCCTGCTTGCGCACGGCTGTCCGCGCATGCCTGCGCGCGGAGCGGCGTACCGGGCACCTGGCTACGCTCGTACGGTGAGCCCGCGCCGTAACTATCGCCGCCGGGACGCCGGAGCGGACCTCGACGCCGAGCGGGCCCGGCGGGGGGTCGAGGCGGTGCAGCAGTGGGTGGACGGCGACTGGCTGGTCCGGGCGATCCCGGCCGCCGCAGCGACCAAGACCTACCGCTGCCCAGGGTGCGTGCAGGAGATCCGACCGGGGGTCGCGCACTTGGTCGTCTGGCCGGCGGACGGCTGGGGTGACGAGACCGACCGGCGGCACTGGCACGCACCCTGCTGGCGGGCGCGCGGGCGGAGGTCCCCAGGGGTGGAGCGGTCCCGGAGAGCCCCCCGCTATGGCTGACCAGCACCGGGGAGCTGGCCGGCAGCAGGAGACCATGCACGGCCGGCGGATCCGGGCCAGCTCGGTGCTGCCGGCCCGGCGCGAGGACATCGACCTGCACACCGCCGACGGGCTGCGCCTGGTGGGGGAGCTGGCGCACCCGGTGGTCGGGCCGCCGGTGGCCACGGTGGTCTGCCTGCATCCGCTGCCCACCCACGGCGGCATGATGGACAGCCACATCTTCCGCAAGGCCGCGTGGCGCCTGCCGGCGCTCGCCGGCCTGGCTGTGCTGCGGTTCAACACCCGGGGCACCAGCAGCGCGCGGGGGACCAGCGAGGGCGCGTTCGACAACGGAGCCGGCGAGCGCTTCGACGTCATGGCCGCGATCGAGTACGCCGAGTTCGTCGAGCTGCCGGCGATCTGGCTGGTGGGTTGGTCCTTCGGTACGGACCTGGCGCTGCGCTACGGCTGCGACCCCGTGGTGGCCGGCGCGGTGCTGCTCTCGCCGCCACTGCGTTCGTCCACAGCGGACGACCTGGCCACGTGGGCCCGTTCGGGTAAGCCGGTCACCGCGCTGGTGCCGGAGTACGACGACTACCTGCGCCCGGAGGAGGCCCGGCGCCGGTTCGCGGCCATCCCGCAGGCGGAGGTGGTCGCCGTGCCAGGCGCCAAGCACCTGTGGGTCGGCGACGCCGAGACCGCGCTGGACGAGATCGTGCGCCGGGTCAACCCGGCCGTGCCGGTGCCCCTGCCGACCGTCTGGGACGGCCCCATGGAGCTCGCCGCTATCGGGACTCCTGCCGAGGAATGAACACCTCGCGGACGACCAGCTGGAGCGCTGCCACCGCGGGGATCGCGATCAGCGCGCCCACCACGCCGAGCAGGGCCGCGCCCAGCAGCGCGCTGATGATCGCGGCGAGGTCGGTGACGCGTACCGCGCGTGCCATCACCCGCGGGTAGATCAGCCAGTTCTCCAGCTGCTGGTAGAGCACGAAGAAGACCACGCAGGCGATGCCGGCCGGCACCGACGTGGCGAAGCCGACGACCGTTACCACCAGCGCCCCCAGCGAGGCGCCGATCTGAGGGATCAGGTCGAACAGGGCCACGATGATGGCGAGCGCGAACGCGTACGGCAGCCCGGCGGCGAGCCCGAAGGTGAACGTGCTCAGCCCGCGAGCAGCGAGATGAGCAGGGCACCGGTGATGTAGCCGCCGATCTTGGCGAGGACCTCGTCGCCGAGCGCCTGCACCCGTTCCCGGCGCGACGCCGGCACCAGCCGGTAC
>Ga0075420_100004560_pt1 | contig 12134 bp, 7 predicted proteins | sample SoiMetdeltSBSDD4_FD_75296 | JGI IMG/M metagenome (GOLD analysis project Ga0075420, IMG submission 75296) | Bulk soil microbial communities from a Populus tree surrounding site in Tennessee, USA - Soil MetaG P. deltoides SBSDD4 | ecosystem: Environmental > Terrestrial > Soil > Tree plantation... | reverse complement strand
GGCTGAACGCGGTGCTGGGCTTCGCGGACTCCGCGACCTCACGGGCCACGCGTGGTCGACGACTGAAGTGCGCGACGAGTCGATGATCGCAGCGTGGTAGCCCGAACAGAACGGCGTTAGTCGCCCGCTGCGGCGAGCTCCACCTCGGTCGGCGCGGCCGACGAGCGGCACACGTCCCGGTAGATCGTATCGAGTTGTCCCAGCTCAGGCGCGAATCTCCAATCCGACCCCTCGCGTGGCGTCGTACACGGAATAGTCACCGACGACGACTCCACGGAGGGAATATGAAAAGGCCACCACACTCGATCGGAGCACTCGTTCTGGTCGCGACGTCGCTTGCGGGCTGTGAGCCGACCGAACGCACCGTCGCACCCGCCGCCGGACGGTCGACCGCCGCGACGACCGGAGCCATAGCTGCCGCGCAGACGCTCTACGCGCTGACGACGTCCAACCGGCTTCTTCAGTTTTCGAGCGCTGATCCGTGCACCATGGAAGGCACGGTCGCCATAACGGGGCTCGCGAACGGCGAGACACTTCTTGGCATCGACTTTCGTCCGGCGACGGGTCAGCTCTACGGCCTCGGCAGCAGCAGCCGGCTGTACACGATCAACCTCACGAGCGGAGTCGCGACCGCTGTGAGCCTCGCGCCGTTTTCTCCCGTACTCGACGGAACGGCATTCGGCTTCGACTTCAATCCCACGGTGGATCGCATCCGGATCGTGAGCAACACCGGCCAGAATCTGCGCGTGCATCCCGTTACCGGCGCCACGGCCGCCGTCGACGCGCCGCTCGCCTACGCTCCGACGGACGCGAACGCCGGCGCGGGACCGCGCATCACGGCCGCCGCATACACCAACCCGGACAACGACCCGGCGACGGGCACGGTGCTGTATGACATCGACATCGGCCTCGGGCTCCTCACCACTCAGAACCCGCCTAACGCCGGGATCCTCAATACCGTCGGCGCGCTCGGCGTCGGGACGAGCGAGCTCACGGGCTTCGACATCACCCCCTCGGGAATCGCCTACGCGATCCTCAAAGTGACCGGACCAGACCAGCCGACGCGTACGTGTGGCAATTCGGATCTCTACGCGGTGAATCTCACCACCGGAGCTGCCACGCGGCTCGGCAGTGTGGGAGCTCCTATGCCCGTTCGCGGCCTTGCATCGCCGGCACCGTAGCCGGCGCAGCTCCATGATGCATCTAGCCGATCCCGGCGCGCACCTTCGCACGCGCGATGATCGCCGCCATGACGTCGCGGTGCCGCGTGAACGTGTCGTCCACGACCTGCAGCGTTGGGATCGCGTTAGGTGAGAGCGACAGCGTCTCCGAGTTGAACCGGCCGAACCCCGCCTCGTGCACCCCGCTACTTCCCCGCCCCGGTGCCGGCGCGCTCAGGTGCTGAAAGAACCGCGAGTACTTCTGCCACCGCAGGCCGCCGCCCGCGTGGTACATCGGGATGAAACCGTGCAGCGCGTCGTAGGGCATCTCACCCACGCACTGCACCTTCGGGTACTTCTCGCGCAGATCCCTCACGAGCCGGCGCGTCCCGTCGTGCATGTCGCCCGTGGTGCTGTTCACATGCCCGCCGATGATGTCGAGGAAGTACGCATCCACCCCGTACCGCTCGATCGCGTCGGCAATGCGGCCCGTCATGTGGTTGCGCCACGAATCGGCGCCGAGGTTCATGTAGGTGAGCCAGCCGTCCTGGTGGCGGTCGTTGTTCCAGTCCACCCAGTTCAGGTCGTACCGGTCGCCCTCGAGCTTGTGCGTCGAACCACTTGCGATCCGCGACCACGAGGGTTGGCGGCGGTTCGCCGAGTTCGCGCCGAACATCGGCATCATCTTGAAGCCGAGCTTCTGCCCTTCGCTGATCAGTCGCTTGAACCCCACCTCCCCACCCATGCGCGCGGGCGCCACGTAGTTGGGATAATCCCAGTAGTAGCGGCCATCCCACGCCGAGATGAACGCGAGCACGCGTTCCGCCGGGATCTGCGTCGCCATCCATCGCAGGATCTCGAGCATGCGGGCGTAATCGTTGAACATGAAGCCCGTGTAGTGCATGCCGTGTAGCGTCGTCACGAGGGCGATCTGCCGGAGCCACGGCTGCAAGTCCGTGCGCGTCTCCCACGCGGGTAACGCGAACGCGCGCTCCACGTGCGCCATGTGAGGCGCCACGCCTTCGTCGAGCGACGTCGCGCGCCCCACGCGCCATCGCGGCACGGTGACGCGCCGGTCGTTCCGCCACGCGTCGTGCTCGTACACGAGCTCCACTCGATACGCTCGCTCGCCCGGCTGGAAGTAGAACCGCTTCGGCCTGACGCGGTCGTCGAGGGACGACAGATAGAAGAAATCCTGCTCGCCCGCCTGCACCACCGCGAGCGCGGTTGTCATCCCTGCAGCGGCGCCGGGCCCGTGCAGGTCGCCTGCGCCGAAGGTGTAGCCGCCGAGCGTCTCGTTGTCGCGCGTTTCGAACGGGGCGCCGCCGCCCAAGGAGATGTTGCCGCGCGGGACATCGCGTATGATGGTCGAGACGGTCTTCACCGGTCGCTGCATCTCCACGACGACGTCCCACTCGATCGTCGATCCCGACCGCCGGAACGTCGCCACGAGAGAGCCGGACGCCTTCTCCTGCCCACCCGCCCAGACGAACCCGGTACACGTGAGCCGCAGGGTGTCGCTGGTCTCGTCCGCCGTGATGCGCTCGGCATCGAGCCCGTAGGTGTTCTCGTCGCTGAAGACCAGGAACCCGAACCGCAGTCCGCCGAACGCGACGGACGGTTCGGGGAAGTCGAAGCTGAATTTCATGAACGCCCGCCCGCGCGGCGGGACGAACACGTCGCTCGTGGACGTGAGCGGCAATACCTCGGCGGGCGCTGCCTGCCGCGCGACGTTAGGCGCCGCAGGTGGCCACACGATCTCCGACGCCGCGGCGGCGTGAGTTCCGCCGGTTAGCACACTGGCTGCACCGGCCGCACTCACGACCTTCAGCCAGTCGCGTCGTGACAGCTCCGCGGCGCTGTCAACGGCGAAATCTCGGCGCGTCTCATCCTGGGTCATCGACGTGCTCTCGGGGTTGGCATCATCCTGATATACCGCCCGCTGCCGCCCCAGGCTATTCTCGTAATGCCGACGCGACCGGTGTGCACCCGGCCTCTGTGTTGTGGCGGGCCCCGATCAGCCGCCGCCCTCACGGGCGCTCACCTCCCACGTAAGACGGCAAGTGAGTCGGCGCGAGCGGCGCGCCGCGCCGGTAACCACGCCGCCGCGGCCACGGCCACCATGAGCACACCGAGCGCCGCAAGGTAGGTGGCGATGTCGATCGCTTCGATACCCGGGATCTGGGCACGAAGCGCGCGAGCGGCGAGTAGCGCGAGACCCGTCCCGGCGACGCCACCCCACCCCGCGATCCCCGCCGCCTGTCTCCCCACCGACCATGCAATGTCGCGGCCCCTCGCGCCGAGCGCCGTGCGAATTGCCAGCTCCTGAGCCCTCGCTGCCACCGTGAATGCGAGTGCGCCGTACAACCCGAGCGCAGCGAGCGCGAGCGCCGCCGCGCCGAACACGCCAACCACGCGGACGCCGGTGCGATGGATGAACGTGGCGCCGGCCGTGTGCGCCGCCAGCGTGCGCGGTTGTAGTACTGCCAGATCGCCGTTCACGCTCGAGAGAGTGTTGCGTATCGGTACCACGATTGCCAGCGGGTCGCCCGCAGTCCGCACGTGTAATGTGAGCGTTCGCTGCAACCACTGGTCGAGCGGGAAATACACCGCGAGCTGTGGCGCTTCCGTCAAGGCGCCGTATTTCCCATCGGCGACCACACCAACGACCGTCGCCCACCCATGCCCCCCGTCCACACGGCGGCCCAATGCACTCCCGTTAGGCCAGAACCGCCGCGCGAAGGTCGCATTCACGAGAGCCACCGGTGTGGACCCGTGTCGGTCCGCATCGGTCAGGTCTCGTCCGGCTAGCACGGGGATGCCCATTGTTCGTGCGTAGTCGGCCGCTGCGAGGATGCGAACCGCCGCCATGCTCTCGTCTATCGCCGGCGTGAACCCGTCCACACGCACGTCCACGGTGCGCACTCCACCCAACCCCAGCGGGATCACGTTCGCGGCGGTCGCGGTCTGCACCCCCGGCAGCGAACGTACGCGCGTCAGGAGCTGGCGGAGCATGTTGGCAGAGGTCGTGTCATCCAGGCGCGTCGCGGCCAGGTCCGTCCCGACAAGGAGTACGTGGTGAGGGTCTGCGAACCCGACGTTCACCGACGCCGCGCGCTGGACCGCACGGACGAAGAGACCGGATGTGACGAGGCTCAGCAGTGACACGCCGAGCTGTAGCGAAACGACGACTGATCGCATGCGCATGCTCGCGCGTCCTGCAAACGCGTTCCCTGCCCGTAGCACCCCAGAGGGTGGCACGCTCACCGCGCGCGATACGGGGAGCCATGCGCATATGGTGGCCACGAGAACGGCCGCGCCAATGGCGAACCGCAGTACCCGCATGTTCAGCGCGATCGGCAGCGTCATGGGAAACGGTCCCATGGGAAATAACGATGAGAGGACGCCACGTGCGAGCTGCGCCATCCCGAGACCGACGGCAGCGCCCACGACCGTGACGATGCCGATCTCCAGGAACACCACACGCGCGACACTCCAGCGCGACGCGCCGAGCGCCACACGCAACGAGAGCTCCGCGCGTCGCGCCTGCGAACGGACGAGCAGGAGACTCGCGACGTTGGCGCACGCGATCGCCAACAGGAGCCCCGTCACCACGATCGTCGCGGACAGCAGCGGGAGCAGCAGTCCGCCCAGATACTGCGTGCGAATGTCCTTCACGACCGCGCCGGTGACCGGCCGATCGCCAGCGTCGTGGCTCAATCGGCGAGCGATCGCATCGAGCTCCCGTTGTGCGTCGCCGCGGGTCACGCCCGGGCCGAGCCTCGCCACAGACTGAAACGCCCGCGCTCGGCGGTCGTCAAGCAGGTTCTGGCCCGAGAGATCCGGGTGCACGGTGACCGGGACGAAGGCGTCCGGTACGACTCCGACGTACGTGCCGGCGAACCGGGCGGCCGCCACACCCATGATGGTGAACGGGAGTCCGTTCAGCACCAGCGCTCGGCCGACGACAGCCGGGTCGGCGCCGTACTGGCGATGCCAGTGCGCATGCCCGAGCACGACCACTCGCGCGCGCGACCGTTCGTCGGCCTCGCCGAACACTCTGCCTAACGCCGGTACGACGCCGAGCACCTCGAAGTAGCTGCCCGAAACGGCCATGGCGATGAGCGGGGTCGCGTTCGCGTCGCCCTGGGCGCGCCCCGCGACACGGGTGATCGTCCACGCGGAAACGCCCGAGAAGCTGCGAGATTCCTCGCGCCAGGCTTGTAATGTCGGATACGATACGGGCGACTCCACGCCGCCTGCCGAAACGGTCTCGAGGCCTACGACGCGTCCGGGCTCCGTCAGCGCGGGAAACGGGCGGAGTACGAGGCTGTCCATCCAGCTGAACACCGCCGTGTTGACGCCAATGCCGGTGCCCAGAGACATCACCGCGACGACCACGAAGATCGGAGACCGCGCGAGTGCGCGAACCGCGTGGCGTGTATCGAGAAGGAAGGTGTCGAGCATGGTGTCGAGAGGTCAGGGAGGCGTTCCGACGCTGCGCGACAGCTGCGTCGTCACCAATAGTCCCGGGCCGTTCGCAAACGCTACAGCGAGCTGACCGTAAAGCTCGACACCCTCGCCACGATGTAATGGAATTCGACTGCGCGGAGACTATTGTGGATTGCCTGGGCGGATTCCCGCGACACGATGGATCGCATACTCGAGCTCCCATCGAACTCCGAGTCTGAGACGGCCGACGTTCGCTTCGGTCGCGTCGTGCGCGACTTCGGCCCGCGGCTCTCGCGTCTCGCGTCCAGCTATGTCGACGACGTCGCCGACCGCGATGACCTCGTGCAGGAGATCCTCCTCGCACTGTGGCGCGCCCTACCCGGCTTTCGCGGCGATTCGTCGGAGCGCACGTTCGTCTACCGCATCGCGATGAACCGCGCGGCCACCTTCCGCGCCCGTCGATACCGACGCCCGGAGTACGCGGTCACCGACGCACTGCGCGACGCGAATCCTCCGCCAGACGCGCGCGTCGAGGACGCTGACCGGCGCGAGCGCCTCACGGGAGCCGTTCGTGCGCTGCCACCACCGCTCCGCGATGTGACCCTGCTTTACCTCGAAGACCTGTCCATCCCCGAGATCGCCGAGCTGCAAGGGATCACCGAGAACAACGTGCGAGTGCGGCTCACCCGTGCGCGCCAACATCTGAGAACCTTGCTCCAGCCGTCACATGATTGACCCGACTGATTGGGACCGGTGGCGCGGCTCATGGCAGCAGCCCGAGCTCGGGTCCATTGAGCTCGAAGAGGCAATGGCCCGATTCCAACGGGCAAAACGACGCGAAGCCACGGTCCGGGTCGCGGAGTGGACGATCGTCGCCGTGGCGATCGCGTTTCCAATCGCGGCCATGCGACACGCCGCGAACGCGCTCGAGGCGACGCTCGGCATCGGCGCCGTTGTCGTCGTGCTTGGCATCGCCATCTTTCGTGCCTGGAATCGCCGTGCCGAGCGGGCGGCGCTTGGCACGAGCGCGCGGGAGTTCGACAGCGCCGTTCGGGGGTTGCGGCTCGCCGAGCTCCGGTTCGTGCGATTTCTGTGGCTCGTCCTGGGGCTGGAAGGCGTCTTCTTCGCGATCTGGTGGTATGGAGGCCTCGCGATCCACGATGGGTGGACATCACTCCTGGCAATCGGCGCGTTGTGGCTTCCGCTGCTCGGCGCGGCTCTCGTTCTGGTCTGGAGCCTTCGTCTTCGAGCAGACGCACTACGCGAGCTGACTGCGTTACGCTCGAAGGAAGCTTTGGCGCGCCAGGTCGACGTCCCGGCCGAGCAGCCTGGCTGATCGCCGGCCATTACCGGCGCGCGGGATAGTACCCCGCGAGTTTCCGCACTGTGACAGTGGAAGTTGAACCGGACCGTTCATTGGCTCACGTTCCAGTAGATGACATACCGCTCATCGAAGAGCTGGTAGAGGGGGACGAGCGTCATGGCTGTCGCCTGCCCCACGGTTCAAGGGGTCAGAGTTGTTGAAATCGGGGGTCCCCGATTTCAACAACTCTGACCCCTTGATCGCACTGTGACAGTGCCTTGCTTGGGGAGTAGACGTCCACGTGATACTTTCTCCCTCCCGTGCGACCCTCGAGCCCGCACCGCCCCTCCGACTCCACCCGCAGACGCCGCATGCTGATGCAAATGCGCTCCGGCTTCGCCGCCCTGGTCACCCTCACCATCGCGTTCGCCTGCACCAGGCCTGACGCGGTCGCGCCCGTCGCGCCGCCGACGCCGCGCTTCGACGTGTCGATCGCCGCAGTCCCGACGGTCTACATCAGCGAGATCCACTACGACAACACCGGCACCGACGCCGACGAGCGGATCGAGATCAACGGGCCCGCCGGCATGAACGTCACTGGCTGGCAGATCGTCCTCTACAACGGCAACGGCGGCGCGAGCTACACCACGACGACCCTGAGCGGGTCGATCCCCGCGACGTGCACGACGCGCGGCGTGCTCGTGGTCACCTACCCCGTGAACGGCATTCAGAACGGCGACCCGGACGGCGTCGCTCTCGTGAACGCGTCGGGCACTGTCGTGGAGTTCCTGTCGTACGAGGGGACCTTCGCCGCCACGAACGGGCCCGCCGCCGGCACGACGTCCGCCGACATCGGCGTCCGCGAGGCCGGCACCGAGCCGCTCGGCCAGTCACTGCAGCGCAGCAGCGCGGACGCCTGGAACGGCCCCCTCGCGCACACGTTCGGAGCGTGCAACGACGACGGCACGACAACTCCACCACCTCAGCCTCCGTCGGAACTCCCTGCGACGCGACTGAGCGAGCTGCATTACGACAACGTCGGCACTGATGTCCTCGAATCCGTGGAGATCGAAGGCCCCGCGGGCACCAACCTCACCGGGTGGAGCGTCGTGCTCTACAACGGCAACGGCGGCGCCTCGTACGACACGCGCGCGTTGAGCGGCACCATCCCCGCGACCTGCGGAGCTCGCGGCGTCGTGCTCCTGCGCTACCCGCAGGACGGAGTGCAGAACGGGAGTCCCGACGGCGCCGCACTCGTGAACGCGACGGGAGAGGTCGTCGAGTTCCTCTCGTACGAAGGGTCATTCGCCGCGACGAATGGACCCGCGTCAGGCAAGACGTCGATCGACATTGGTGTATCGGAACCTGCCACCACGCCCATCGGTCAGTCGCTGCAGCGTAACGCGACTGGCGCCTGGCTGGCACCGGCCGCCTCCAGCTTCGGCGGCTGCAATGCCAACGGGCCCATTCCAGTCGGGAATACCATCACCTTCACCGGCCGCACGTCGAGCGACGTTCCGCTCCCGGTCGGGTTCCAGGATCAGATCTTCGCGACGGTCCGTGACCCCGCCGGCACGGTGATCCCGCTGAACGTCACGTGGTCGACGGATACGCCCGCCATCGCGAGCATCGACGCGAACGGCGTGTTCACGGCGCTGTCGGCAGGGACGGCGATCTTCCGCGCTACCACGGTCGACGGGCTGGCGACTGCCGCGTACGCGCTGCCGACGCGCGTCGCCGTCGCGAGCGCGACCGCGCAGTACGCAGGCAATGCCGAGTTCGGCGAGCCTGCCGATGGCAGTCCCGCAGACGACTTCATCGTTAGGTATCCGCAGTACACCGCGTCGTACAACCCGACGCGCGGCACGCCGAACTGGGTGAGCTACGACCTCGAGGCCACGCATTTCGGACCCGAGGATCGGTGCGACTGCTTCACGTTCGACCCGTCGTTGCCACCCGCCTTCCCGCGCTACACCACGGCGGACTACACCGGCGCCGGCGCGTTCGCCGGCTACGGCATCGACCGCGGCCACCTCGCACGCTCGTTCGACCGCACTTCGGCGAGCCTCGACAATGCGTTCACGTTCTACTTCACGAACATCGTCCCGCAGGCCGCCGACCTGAACCAGGGGCCCTGGGCGGCGATGGAGAACTACCTCGGCGACCTCGCGCGGCTGCAGAACAAGGAGGTGTACATCGTCACCGGCGTCGCCGGGAGCAAGGGCACGGTGAAGGGCGAGGGGAAGATCGTGATTCCCGCGTCCACGTGGAAAGTCGCCGTGATCATGCCGCGCGACCAGGGGCTCGCGAACGTCGATGATCTGAGCGACCTCGAGGTCATCGCCGCGATCATGCCTAACGAACCCGGCATCCGCAACGCGAACTGGGAGACGTACAAGAGAACCGTGGATGAGGTCGAGGCGTTGAGCGGCTATGACCTGCTCGCCCTCCTGCGCGACGACATCGAGATCGCCGTCGAAAGCAACACGAAGCCGCCGGTCGCGGTCGTGAACGGGCCGTTCACCTCGCTCCCGGGTGAGTCGGTCATGATGAGCGCCGAAGGCTCGTCCGACCCGGACGGCGATGCGCTCACCTATCTCTGGAGCTTCGGGGACGGCACCACGGAGACTGGTCTCACAGTCTCACACACGTATACGCAGGCCGGAACGTTCACGGTGCGATTGATCGTGCGCGACGTCCGGAGCCTTGCGGATACGGCCTTCACGACGGCGACGGTGCTGACGCCCTCGCAGGCGATAGACAACGCAATCGCGCTGCTCGACGCGCTGGCCGCGTCGGGGAAAGTGAGTAACGGCAATGCGAACTCGCTTGGGGCGAAGCTCCGCGCCGCGAAGAATGCGCTCGAGCACGGCAACGAGAACGCGGCCGCTGGACAACTCGGGGCGGTGCTCAACGAGCTCGAGGCGATGGTCCGGTCGGGTCGCCTGTCCGAGGCGGACGCCAAACCTCTGCACGACCTCATCGAGCGCGTGATCGCGTCGATCACCTAGTTGTCATTCCGAGCGCTCCGCTCGGAATGACAGCGGCGGCGCACCAGGGTTAGCTTACCACTCGATGATGCTTCGCGCGCGCCACCTCGTCCTCGCCTGGCTTGCCTGCGGCGCCTTGCAGCTCGCGCTGCTGGGTGTCGGCGGCGTTGGCGGCGGCACCGCGCGCGTCGACGATCTCGGCACGCGAACACAGTCCGCTTGGCCCACCCTCTCCGCCGCCAAGCGCCTCCTCGCGCCGGATCCCACCGATCGCCGCGCGGCCGCGCCGTTCGCGCCCGCGGCGTATGTCCGCCTCGATGTTCCGGTCGCCATCGGCTTCGAGGCACCGGATCGGCACCCGCGGACCGCGCCTTCGCGCGACGCGGTCGCCCTCCCACTCGCCCGCGCTCCCCCCGCGCTCTCCTGACGCAGCGCGTCGCATCGACGCGCGCCACGCCCCCGACAATCGACTTCGTGCCGGCCTAACGTCACCCGCGTCCGCGGAGTGGACAGGCTGGCGCACGGCGTTCCGCTTTCGCGGAAGAGAGCGTCCACATGAAAACCATCAGGTGGCGAGTGCTCACCATCCTCGCCCTCGCTGTCGCGAGCATCCTCGCGCTCATCCCCCGTAACGTCACGCAGCGCATTCTCGACCCCGTCACCGGCGCGATGCGAGACACCACCGTACGCCGCATCCCCATCGACATGGGGCTCGACCTCCGCGGCGGCATTCACCTCGCGCTCGAGATCGACGAGTCGCGCGGCACCGTGGCCGACTGCGCCGACGCGATCCGCCGCGCCGAGCGCGTCGTAAGGTCGCGAATCAATGAGTTCGGCACCACCGAGCCGGTCGTGCAGATCGCCGGTAACTGCCGCCTCGTCGTCGAGCTCCCAGGCGAAACCGATCCGGGCCGCGCGAAATCCATCATCCAACGCACGGCGTTTCTGGAGTTCCGAATCACCGACGCGAAGGACCAGTTCCGGCGTGCGCTGCCGGCGATCGACGCGGCGCTCCGTCGCTCGGCACCGAAGGGCGCCGCGGCCGCGGACAGCAGCCCCGCCGGCTCACATCGCGACGTCGTCGCGAATCTCCTCCGTCCGGATTCGGCGAAAGCCATGAGCCCCGACTCCATCGCCGCGAGCGGCCCCTTGTCTTCCGTCCTCGTGCCTGGCCGAGTTCCCGGCCAGTTCCTCGTGGCCGAGCGTGACGTGCCACGCGTCGAGCAGCTGATCTCGGCGCCGGAGACACGGCGGCTCATACCGCGCGGCCTCGAGCTCTGCTGGGGAACGGCGCGTGATGAGTCGAGCCCAGCCGGCTATCGCTCACTGTATGCGCTCGAGTCTCGCCCCATCATCACCGGCGAAGGGCTCGAGAAGGCCGTCGCTGGACGTGATCCGATGACGCAGGCGGCCGAAGTCCAGTTCGAGCTCACGCGCCCCGCGGGTCGGCAGTTCGGCGACGCGACCGCCCGCAACGTCGGGAATCATCTCGCGATCCTGCTCGACGGACGCGTCCAGGGCGAGCCGCCCGTCATTCGCGAGCGCATAACGAATCGCGGGAGAATCGAGCTGGGCGGCAAGTCCCTGGAGGAAGCGAACGACCTCGCGCTCGTCCTTCGCGCCGGTGCGCTGCCAGCACCGCTCAAGGTCGTCGCGGGGCGCGAGATCGGCCCATCGCTCGGAAGCGACTCGATCCGCGACGGCGTTCGCGCGTCCGTGCTCGCCGTCGGCTTCACGGTCGTCGTGATGGGCATCTACTATGGTATGTGTGGGCTGCTCGCCGTCGGTGCGCTCGCGCTTTACGTCCTCTACTCGCTCGGCGGGTTGGCCGCGTTCGGCTTCACACTCACGCTGCCGGGACTTGCCGGGTTCGCGCTGTCGATCGGGATGGCGATCGACGCGAACGTGCTGATCTTCGAGCGGATCCGAGAGGAGCTGGATGCCGGGAAGTCCGTCCGCCGCGCCATCGACGACGGGTTCCGAAACGCGATGAGCGCGATCGTCGACTCGAACGTCACGACGGCGCTCACGGCGCTCATCCTGTACGCCGTCGGCACGGACTCGGTGCAGGGGTTCGCGATCACGCTGCTCATCGGGATCGTTGCGTCGATGGTCACAGCCGTCTTCGTCACACGCACGTTCTTCCTGCTCTGGTTGCAGCGCCGGCCGACGTTGGCGACGCTGCCCTCCTTCAGGCTCCGCTTGTTCGCGAACGCGCGCGTCGATTTC
>Ga0075420_100004559_pt1 | contig 12135 bp, 14 predicted proteins | sample SoiMetdeltSBSDD4_FD_75296 | JGI IMG/M metagenome (GOLD analysis project Ga0075420, IMG submission 75296) | Bulk soil microbial communities from a Populus tree surrounding site in Tennessee, USA - Soil MetaG P. deltoides SBSDD4 | ecosystem: Environmental > Terrestrial > Soil > Tree plantation... | reverse complement strand
TCGACGGTAGGCGTGATCGTAAATGTCCCAGAACTGTTGGTGCTGAAAAATCTCTCCGCCGGTGAGATTGAGCCAGACGATGCCAAGCTCGGCCATCTCGTCGATGAGTCGTATGATTTCCGTCACGCTCAGCTCGCGAGGAAACCACTCTTTGCTGTTGTAGGGATCGGTATAACAGTGCAGGCAATGCAGGTTGCAGCGGTAGGTCAATTCCAGTTGTGCCTTGATGACACGCTCGTGAGCGGCAGCGTGGTCGTGAATCCGTCGGCTGAAGTCCCGGTACTCCATCGTGAAAGCTACCTGTGCTTTAGACATGCATCACGCTTGGCCGCAGGAGTATAGGGGCCGCCTCGCCCTTCCAGGGGCAACCGAAAGTCGGGAGGTACTCGTAGAATCCCTCCTTGAAAGATCCGTGACGCAGGTCATAGCCCGATATCCGGTTCCCCGAGCAGATCTGCAAACAGCCGTAGGCGTCGATATGGAAGGATCGCATGCCGCTTCGACAGGGCGGAGCCGGCACCCTCTGTCGTTGACAGGTCTCATGCGACAATTGAGGGTCTTGTCGGTTGAGAGTCTCTACCTCCTCGGGCGTGAGGCTGAATCGGAAGGGACCATCCGACCCGTCTAGCGCCGGCCGCATGTCCTCACCCAATTTGAAGCCGACTGGACCCAGACGCTGAACATATCGTTTGATGTCCAGGATTTCCCGCCGATTGAGCGTCATGGCGGTCGTTTTGAGCACGAGTGGCACCCGGCGCTCGATCAACAGGCGGATTGCGTTCATGCAGCGTGCATAGGAGTGGTGCACCTGGGTAATAGCTTCGAAAGTTTGTTCTGTGAACCCATGCAGGCTGATTTCGACGCCGTGTGGAGGCAGAGCAGCGAGTCGGTCCGCCACGGTGTCGGTGATCAGTGTTCCATTGGAGAAGAGTGTGATGAGGAACCCCTTCACGATGGCATGTTCGTAGAGGTCGAAGAAATCAGGTCTTGCCAAAGGTTCGCCTCCGGTGAGACAGAGTTCCAGACAGCCGGCGTCAGCCAACTCGTCCATGATGCGCAGGATCTGATCAGTCGTCAGCTCTTCACGAATCTTGTCCGTGCGGTTGAAGCAGTCGGTGTAGCACATCACGCAGCGCAGGTTGCAGCGACAGGTGATCTCCCACTGGCAGGAGAGGGGAAAGCGGTCGGGCAGGTGCCGGAGGCTATCTCGTCGGACCATCGGTGACGGAAACCTCTTCAATGGCGTGAATTGAGAGAAGGTCTGCCAGCAGCGTCTCAAAATCCTGACGAAGTTGTTCCGCAGTCACATCGTATTCTTCGAAAAAATCCGCGTGAATGTCTTGAACCGATCGTTTGCCGTCGATCCGGTTCCACAGGGCCGCACCGGTATCGTTCAAGACATAGATGCTGTTCACGTCGCTGAGTCGGCGCTTGATGGGAACGAGAATGCATTCGCCGGCGACATCTCGCTGCACGAAGTCAGGGTTCTTACAGTAGACGGTCTCGATCGGCATAAGCGGCGTGAGGATAGCAAATCCCCTGAGGGCCTTCCAGTGCTATTTGGCGAGGATCAGGATGTTATGGAAGGAGGTGCTTAAGCGTCTGAACCGGTTAGCAGGAGAAACCGACGATCGCAAACCCTTGCCTCCAGTTGAGCTCACGAATCTGGACACCCGCTTCCTTCAATTCCTCCTGAATTTCTGATTCCTGCTGGAAGGCATGGAGGAAGTGGCCCTGAGCGCATCTATCGCCAGGTTGATAGGCAGGGTTGCCTCCGGGCAGTGTGGCGAGCACCCGGTTCATCGCGTCACTGACGCGTTGCGAGCGGGATGGGGGAGAGCGATCAATTAAAAACTGGAGGATGGCCACTCCTTCCGGAATGAGATGGTGCGCGAGATGGGCGAGCCAGGCCTGCCGCCGGACCCGTCCAGGGATGGAACTATACATGATGCCGGACATGATCGCGTAGTGGAAATGCGCTGACGCGAAAGGCAGGTGTAAAAAATCCGCCTGTACGAACTGCGCCGGAATCCGCAGCGTTCGAGCAGTCCGCGCTGCGACTTGCAAAGCCATTCCATTGATGTCGAGGCCGACCACGTTGAGCCCACGCTGCGCCAGGGCGACGGCTTCTCGTCCGACCCCCGCTCCTACCACGAGTATGCGGCCGGACGCGATGCCATGACGGTGCATCGCGTCCCGTTCCCACCCTTCCAGTGTCCACTCATACACATCGGTCGTGAAGTGTTGCGCGGTGTGGGTATAACTCTCGTCATAGTGCCTCTTGATGAGGGTCATCAGATCGACCGGAGAAAGCATCGCCGGCAATAAATTGCTCAGCAGCATGGCGAACCGCTGGAAGAGACCCCCGATGAACTCCAATCCTTTCGCGAGCACTCGGATCAGGTTCCCGGCGTAATACACGATGAAGCCTCCGATTCGCAGTTGGGATACCTGCCTCTACACGACGATCGATGTCGAGGCAGCCTTTTAAAAATACTCTGCCAACAAACGGGCTGCTTCTGCTGCCCCGCTCAACGGGGGCGGAGCCTGTGCTGGACTCGCGGAAGTCCAGGCCGTCGACAAGATCGTGCTCCACCGACCGGCAACAAAATCATCCGCGGCCAATTCGGTTCCGCGTCCATATCGGTGAAGATAATCGACCAGGGACTGTTCATCGGCAAAATTGTACCGGCGTACGTACACCACCGGCTTCTGAAGAGCGACCGCCTCGACAATGGTGCCGTACCCAGGTTTGGTCATGATGAGGTCAACGGATGCCAGCACGGTCCTGAAGGAAAAGGGGAGGGCTTCGGTCGATACGACTCGTGTGAGGCCCGGAGGCACCGGACCACCGACGATAAAACGGAACGGCGCCATAGAATCCAGTTTGTCGAAGGGAAGCGTCTCCAGTTGAATGCCACCAAATCCGACGAGCACCACACAATCCGACTCCGATGCCCCGAGAGCGCTTCGCAAAGAGGCAGACTGTGGTTCAGCCGGTGCTCCGATAGGGCCCACATCGTGGACGTGATGAAACGCTTTCATAGGTAAGCCGGGGGTGACACGAATGAAACCGACTGCTTTCTCATAGGCCTCACGGATGCGATCCATGACACCTTGTTCTGTTTCGGGATCATTCCCAATGTAGTTCGCAAGGACGAGATCCCATGATAACGAACCGAGACCGAGCGCAGGCACTCTTGCCTCGGCTCCCGCTGCAATGGCCAGGTGTGAAATATCGGAGAGCACAAAAACCGGAGCAGCAGCACGGATCAACGCCGCTTCGGTTTGGACCTTCGCATGCCAGTTCTCGTGAAAACTCCTATATGCAGCCCAGGTTCTCGGCACATCGATGGTGAGGGGACCTTGTTGAATGCACCCGATGTCCTGCACGGCATGGCTGCGTTGCCATGGGATTTGAAGACGTGGTTCAAAAAACCAAGAAGGAACGGTTGTGCGTAGAATCGCCGTCAGGTCCCGGACCTGTTTCCCCAGTTCATTCAGCACTGGAACGATTTGAGCTGCATGGCCGAATCCGTGGGCTGAGATGGAACACCAAATCAGAGGCATGGCGAGAGGAGAGGAAAAAGGTAAAAGGCAAAAGTTGAAGATCGGAGGTGGGAGACATGAAACAGATGGTAGGAGGAGCGGGGCATCGACCTCTTGTACGTTATCCGGGGGGGTCAGCTCGACATATCGGATTCCAGGGGAGCGATATTGTACTGTAACTCGAGATCAAACTCGTCGATCAATTCGTTAGCAACCTCGCGTCCAAGATCGGAGCGCACCTCATTGACGACCAGCTCGATCGCCACGCCTGCATGTTGGCCATACTGCGTCATCGCCGATTCAATCCTCTGCCTGGCCTCCTCGATTTTCATGGCAGGTCTCCCTAAAGCGTTATCCCAGGGTGGCGATCAAATTCCGCATCTCAGGCACCAGATCCATCCCTCCGTTGGACCGGCCGGATACTGCCGCATCGACGCCGGCGCTAAGGACGGCCCGCGCTTCTACTTTGTTCCCGAGCGAGGCGAGTGCGCGACCGAGCGCGAGGTGGGAGGCAACGTGGGTTGGGTCAAGCTCTGTCGCGACTTTCAGATGCTCCACGGCTTCTTGAACGTTGCCTCCCTCTTGGAGGATCTTGTTTCCGAGGCCGTACCGACCAAGAAAACCCTTCGGATTCTTCTCGACCATCAGACGAAACGCCTCAATATTCATTGCGGTTCCCTATTCATAATCAATCAGTTCCCTTCACCGGATGATCGATCTTACCATTGTGGTGATCTCATCGGCTACCCAGGCGATGAACACTATTTCGCGGGCGTTTTTGCTGAAGGAAGTCGAATATCATCTATGTGAAACTTGTTGAAGAAGAATGGGTCAACGAACGAACATCCTGACTTGATGACACGGTGATCATGTGTGGTCCGGGCGCATCTGTCGAAGAAGACTGTCGAGCAAAGTGCTGTCTTCCTGCAAAGACGAGAGTTGATACCGGCTGTCCACCAATACAACTCGTTCCAGGCAGCGAACCGCCGCGACGAGGTTCTCTCGTTGTCGATAGATATCGGCGAGCATCCGCAAGCAGGCAGCTTCGCCGGCCTCGTTTCCCAATTTAATGAAGTGCTCGGACGCATTGTTGAAGCAGCGTTCAGCCTCGAGCAGGTCGGCACTGTCGAGAAAAGCCTTTCCCAACTGGCTGTAAGTAATGGCCAGGCCTTCCTCGTTCCCGACGATGCGATGCTGATCCAGCGCCAGCCTGAACGTGTTCACAGCTTGCTCCCAATGATTCTGACGAGCTTCTTCCAGCGCGAGGTTATGGTGCAAGATGCCAAGTGCCCGATGATCGTTTAGTGGCGTCAGCAAATCCAACGCCTCGAGATAGTAGGGACGGGCCTTCTCCGGTCTGCCGGCCCCGACGTGTAGGTTACCCAGGTTGACGAGGGTGTGGGCCACGGCGTGTTGGTCGCGTTCCGTACGTTGGATAGCCAGCACCTCTCGATAGCATTTCTCGGCCGTCTCGAAATCTCCGGCAAGGGCACAACTATTACCGAGATTGCCGAGTGAAGAAGAGAGTTCACGCGGGGTTCCAGAGACGCGGTCATCGGCTACGGCCGCTTCCCAGGACGCTCGTGCCTGGAGAGCATTGCCACGATGGAAATAGATACGAGCCCGGTGTTTGTCCTGATCGGACATGATAATTGTCTGGAATTGACTGACTGGTTAGGGGCTCTGTGCTAGGATTCCTTCACCTAAACTTCGCCCGTTTCGTATGGAAGAGTATTTCACATCGTTCCTCGTATATTGGAGTATCGGCGCTTTGTTCTTTCTCGTCGAATGGCTACGGCCTGCGCGTTCTCTCAACTATCGACATGTCTTTCTCGGTGACCTCATCGCCCTCGGGGCCTACAATCTCTTTTTCCTCGCTGCCATATCTGTAACTGATCGTATCGCAATCCCAAATTATGTGCCATGGCGGTTTCAGGCGCTGCCTTTTGCGGTCAAGTTGCTTCTCTTCGCCTTACTGGTCGATTGCAGTGCCTATTGGCTCCATCGTCTCTGGCATACGAGGTGGATGTGGCGGATCCACAAGTGGCATCACTCTCCGACCTATATGTACTGGCTCGCCGGTGTCCGGGCCAGCTTGCCACAGGTCATCATGGCCGGGCTTCCGTTCGTGATCTGGTTGCCGCTGCTCAAGCCGGTTCCTCCGGTGTTCTTTATGTGCTACTCCCTCTTTCTGATCGTCACGAATAACTGGATGCATATGAATGTCACGTGGCGATCGCGATGGCTGGAATGGATCTTGGTCACGCCCAGGTATCATCATGTTCATCATGATGATGATCCGGTTCTGTACATACGAAACTTTGGGGTGGTGTTCACATTTTGGGACCGGCTGTTCGGGACCTATGCCGATCCAGAGCTCATCAAGAGGGATATTCGATTCGGGATTGGCGAGCCGGCTAATCAGATACGGTTGGCGATCGGAATCTGACGCACCTCTATTATTAGCCCTGATCCGAAAATAAATCTTGTCTCTTTGGTCTATTTGCGGGTCCTGTCGCGGCAAACAGCCCCACCGTGCTCACTCCCCGGCCGCCTCACATCTCGGCGGCGCGCACAGACCTGGCGCTCTTTATTCATCGCGCCGTGCGCCCCATCCCCCAGTGGGACCCTTCCATTGCGCGGTGGGGCGCCCCGTTCGCCGCGCCACCCGCGAGAATTTCTCCTCGGCACATTCAAATGATTTTCGGATTAGGGTTAGTCCCCACCCTTGACGGTATCGCGACGAAATTCTTGTTGGGTCTCGTCTTCGTCTTCAAATCCAAGTCCCGCACGGAATGACTCATACAATTCTGTGATCTGCTCGACATTGCGGCCATCCTTGCCTTCGGTTGAAGCCAAGTAGGTTTTGCACAGCTCCACACCTGTTTCGAAGTGATGCGCAATCGTTTGCTCCGTCACCTGCTGCCAGGTGATATAGATGCAAAAAGCCTGGAACGAACGGGCCTGTGGATATCGCCGGGCAAGTAGGATCAATTCTTCATAGGCATCTCTCGCCGTCGCGCCGGCATTCGACGAGAATGTTTCTTCCAGTTCGACGGCGCGGTCCCAGTCAGAACCGAGTTCAGTTTCGGATCGGCAAAAGGCCTGTTGAGCGGCTAATGCTGGATCGACGTTCATCTCGTCGCGGACCTTTCATGTTTCGAACGATTCAGTCATCCCGGATCACGGGGCACATTGCAGCATATGTGTTGGCTGTAAAAACTTTAATGTGTTCCGAATATATATTTCAGAACTAACTCTCCCGACGGTACGCCACTGGGCTCATATACAATTTCGGCTGTATCACTGTACCAGTCACCACCCCAATGAAAGCTAATATCGCCAGATAGGTCTTCCTTGTTACGAAGAATGTCTCCTTCCATCAAAGAGATCTTGGCCATACCGACAAGCGTACCGCTGCCCTGAATACTTATGCTGTAGACAAATCCGGTATTGAGGTGTTTGCGAATAGTGATAAGTTGTGTTTTTGCTACTTCTTGAATTCTTAATTCATCATCATATTTCGAGCAAGAGACACCTAGGACCATTGTAGCCAAAACAACATAGAGTTTGAATTGTGCTGTGCCATGATGACTGAAGAAATGACCGAAAAAAGTCCAATCCGCCATTCGCTTCCTGAAAAACAACCGCATCCTCTCAATCCATTACCAATAGGAGCCCTGTCGGCAGTTTCAAGGTCGGGATCCCAGAGACCGTCACAGATTAGAAACATAGCTTATTCCCGTTTGCACCAGCCAAAGTGTACACTGATTAATAAGGCATCGTCATCCGTGGTATGCCAACCAACCCGTCTCACATTTACTTTCCTTCCTGCGGCTCGTTAGACTGCTCGATATGAGCAGCGACATGTCGTTTACCCAGCCCTTGTCAGAACCTGTCTCAACCGATCCCGTCGACCGCGTGATCCGCTATCACCTTCAAACCAAGCATCATTTCAATCGCTACGCCCGGTCGCTTGGATTTCTCGATTGGGCCAATCAACCGGATCCCTTTCGTCGATTCGACGGGGCAGCGCTCATCCCGCTTCCCCTGTTAAAGCCGGACGACGAGCCACAGTCGCCATTGTATGACGCGATGTACGCGAAAGGCGACATTCCATCACAACCAGTGACCGTGGCGACGATCTCGCGCTTTCTCGAATTCGCGCTGGCGTTATCAGCCTGGAAGCGAGCGGGGGATATGCAATGGGCGTTACGCAGCAATCCATCGAGTGGCAATCTTCATCCGACGGAAGGCTACCTCGTGCTGCCGCAGATTGATGGGCTTGACCTGCGACCCGGGCTCTACCATTACGCGCCGAAGGAACATGGGCTGGAACTGCGGGCTGAGTGGTCTGCCAAGCAGGTCCATCGTCTCTTGGCCCCTTTTCCGCCTGAGGCTTTTCTGATCGGTCTGACTTCAATTCATTGGCGGGAGGCGTGGAAATATGGTGAGCGGGCATTTCGTTACTGCAATCACGATGCGGGTCATGCCATTGGGACCGCACGGATTGCCGCCGCAACACTTGGGTGGAAAATGGTGCTTCTGGATGCAATGGATCAGAGGACAGTAGCGATGTTGTTAGGGGTAGACCGCAAAGAGGATTTTCTCAACGCCGAGCATGAGCACCCAGATTGTCTCGCGGTCGTCTGGCCATACACGGAGGTTAGGTGTGAGGCGTTAGGTGCGAGAGGGCAAGGGGAAATCATACAGCCTGAAGCATCAGCGGTGGGGCGACAAAAGCAAATAGAAGAAGGCAAAGCATTCAGCGGAAGACATCAAGGAGAGAACGTACAAGGTGAAGCGTTAGGGGAGACGGCTTCAATTCCACTGTTTCTTGATTCTGGCGCCGTCAAAGAGGTGTCGGTTGAACAATGGCACGGCCAAGCCAATCGACTAAGCCGGGAGGATCCGGTGCTATGGGAAATCATTGATGAGGTGGCAGCGGCAAGCTGGAAGCGGAATAGTGAGGAGACCACGGTTACGTGGCAACCTCATCGGACCCTAGCCCCAAACCCCGGGACACCTCACGCCTCACTCCTTAGACCTCACGTGGATCAGACGGCGGGGCAGATGATCCGTCAACGGCGCAGTGCAGTCGCGTTCGATGGAACCACATCAATTTCCTCCACCACGTTCTATAGAATGTTGACTCGTGTGATGCCCCGCACCGAGCATGCCCAATGCGAACGACCGGTACCCTGGGATGTCTTATGCTGGGACGCGGCCATTCATTTGCTGCTGTTTGTCCATCGCGTTGAAGGCTTGACGCCCGGCCTGTACGTACTGGCTCGTGATCCCGAGAAACTTTCCTTCATCAAGCAATCGATGAATCCTGAATTGGAATGGACCGAGGCCCCTGGGTGTCCCGGCGATCTGCCGCTCTACTGGTTGCTGGAAGGCGATGCGAGGCGACTTGCAGGTCAAGTGAGTTGCCACCAAGATATCGCGGGTGACAGCGCCTTTTCTCTCGGGATGCTCGCCGAATTCGAGGGGCGCTTGAGGCAGGATGGCGCATGGTGGTATCCACGCCTATTCTGGGAAGCCGGTCTCGTGGGGCAGGTGCTTTATCTCGAGGCGGAAGCTGCAGGAGTCAGGGCAACCGGCATCGGTTGCTTCTTTGATGATCCCGTCCATGAGATCGTGGGCGTGAAGAATTTATCCATTCAGTCCCTGTACCATTTCACCGTTGGCGGGCCTGTCGAGGACACGAGGTTGATGACGCTACCGCCATATGCTCACATTCATCGATGACGATTGTAACAATAGGTTATGACAGGATAGCTCATGTTTAAGATTAAGAAGAAAATCGAGAAGCCAAAGCTGCCGACTCTCTATAACATTGTCGAGGATTACACGGAGTTCGATGCCCCCGGGAATGTCACTGTCTGTGCCATGACGGAGCAGGAGGATCTACCCACCCACGCAAGGATTCTCTCTGAAAGCTACGATGTGCCGCTTGAAACGATGACGACGCTGCTTTCCGAGGGCGGGGCCTATGTCTATCCTCAAGTCGGCGGGCTTGTGACGAGGGGATTATTTGCATGCCGGATTGATCTCACGGGCGCGAAGCCCAAGCAAACCTGGGTGCTAGATCTCATGCAATTTGCTGAAGCCGAGCAACTGGCGCGATCGCAGTCGCGGCCGCTGGAAGAAACAGCTGCCCTGGTGTTCTTTCGAACCCTCCCGGCCGAACTCAAGACCAAACTCGATCAAAAGAACCTTGGCCTGGATTACCGCACGCTGGATAGAACGGTTGCGAAGAGCGGCGACATCAAGTACATCGATTTCCGCAAAGACTGGTCACCACATTTTAAACGCTTATGCATCATGCCGGATGGGCGCCTGGTGGAAACGGGTGGGCTTGAAGAATTCGCAGCGCTACATCGTATTACCGACGCTCAGGCCAAGAGGCTCATCGAAGAAGGCGGGACGCTGGAGGTCGATGGCGAAGTCCTGGCCTGTCAGATCGTCAACGGCCAGCCGGCCGTCGCACGATTCAACAGCAAGCAGTATGCAAAGGCAAAGGAATTGATGCAAACAAGAGCGCTCCATCTCATGGATGCGCTGAGCGAGGTCGGCTATAACGATCCGGCCATGATGCGTGGGCTCCAACGAAAAGATCTAGGCGGTCGAGTGTGATCCAATGATTCTCGCAGGAGACTTCTGCCGGCGTCACGAATAGACCAGCAATGATGGCATGAAATCATCCGGGTATCGCTCCTAATTGCAGCAATCGCAACGGGCTGTGCCGGGCCGAAACCTACTCTTATATCCCAACACACATTATTAGCAGGTAGGGTCCGACGCGGCAGAGGAAGATATCAAGGCCTGCCGGCAACCCGACCGAAAATTCTGGCGTGTCACTGCGACAGGGTGAGTCGGCTCAAGTCGGTTCAAACACCGTGGCGGGAGGAGCTATTGGAGCGGCTGCAGGCGCGGTGGTCGCAAATCCTGGCTGGGGAGCCAAGGTCGGAGCAGCAAGCGGCGGTACGGCGTGACTTTTGCGCGGGTTATTCAGGAAATCTTGGCGGAGCGGCGCGTACAAACAATTTGTCCACCGTTGCCTGAAGGAGCGGAGGTATGAGCCGACGGGGGTGGGAATAGTTAAGAGACCGCTAACTCGCCGTGCCGCTCTTTTTCACTCCACTTCAGAGCGAGGTGCATACCGAGCAGAGCACCGGCCACATTGTCGATGAGATCCAGCAGCGACGTGCTCCTGTTGTGGCAATAGACCTGATACAACTCGATCCCTCCGGACAGGACCAACGCCAGAAGTAACACGGTTGCATACGAGCCTTTCCGTCCTTGCAACCGAATGATGTAGAGAAACCCGAATGGTACGAAGAGCAGAATGTTGGCGACAACATCAGTGAAAAGGTCCAAGACAATGAGCGGAGATTCGAGTTGTTCCTGCGTGGGGACCCACTTGATATACTGCCAGTGAGAGTGGCCGACGAAATTGCTCAAGGGAAGAACGCCGACCATGAGGATGAATACGGTCCAACCAATCCATAAATGGGTCCACTTCGAGTAGGAAAGTATCACGTGTAAAATTCGACCTGCCTAATAGGTTTTCCCGAGTACATTCGGATTCTCTCAGAACCTGCTCCATTGTATCCAGCAATTTCTGTTTGTCGCGTCGGCTTCTGCCATGGAGAACACCTCATACCTTTGTATCGGCTGCCCGCAACCGTTCCTGAGAAACAAACATGGAACGGGATATGGTGCGTGGACTGAATGACAGTTGAAAGTAAAGCCGGGTTGGATTACTTATTGGCCAGCTCTTCTTGGACAGCGTGAAGCATCTGCTGAAGGTCGAATGGTTTTTCGAATGTCCGACGTGCCCCGAACAGTTTTGCGACATCGAGAAAATTTCGTTCCCCCTGCGCACCCGTCATGGCGATAATCTTGGTGTCCAAGTATTCCCTTGTCATTTGCAGGGTCGCTTCGAGGCCATCGACTTCCGGCATCAGGAGATCCATGATAACCAAATCGGCCTGATCTTTCTGATAGAGACTCAGTGCCTCCCGTCCGTCGTTGGCCTCCATCACGCGATGTCCCGCTTGCTCCAGCACTTCGCGAAGAAGATTCCGGATCGAGGCTTCGTCATCGATAACAAGGATTGTAGCCATATCATTTCCTTCCGTACATGTGTTCAACGTCTAGCAGCGCGTCCGATCGTTGCAGTCGATGCTCTGGTCTCATCCAACTTCTAAGTCGAACCAAGGAAATCTTATCCTTGGAACAAGAAACTGTCTAGGAAAGAGCGGAAATGCGATCCACACGCTGCGGTGAAGCGTTATGGTGAGGAACTGTTCGGCAGATTGGGGGACGGAGACAACATTGCGCTTTAACAGTACTCACACGTGGTCTTAATCTCATGTCGAAAGGAGGTATTCCATTAAGAGATAGCTACGAAACCTGGTAATGAGCGTAAGTTCCAGCATTGTTTCAAACATGGAATTGGATTAAATCGGCCAAATCTGCCGAATGGACGGAACAGCAGTGCCCATGCGCGGCGGATGTTGGCCGTTGTATTGGGCAAAGACGAATGAAGAGTAAGGGGAAGATGCAACACGGCAT
>Ga0075420_100004557_pt1 | contig 12137 bp, 8 predicted proteins | sample SoiMetdeltSBSDD4_FD_75296 | JGI IMG/M metagenome (GOLD analysis project Ga0075420, IMG submission 75296) | Bulk soil microbial communities from a Populus tree surrounding site in Tennessee, USA - Soil MetaG P. deltoides SBSDD4 | ecosystem: Environmental > Terrestrial > Soil > Tree plantation... | reverse complement strand
TCGAATTCGCGTGGCGTGAGCCCGGGCAGCGGATCGCCGGGAAGGACCTCACGGGATTGACCGCCGGCCACGCCGGCATGCATCGCGAACGCGATCCCCCAAACGCCAAGGCTGGCGGCTAACAGAAGACGCCGGTTCATGGCCGACCTGCCTGTCGCTCGCGGACGATCAGTTCGCCGCGCATGAAGTTGTGGCCAGCCCCACACACGCGGTTGCACTCGAACGAGTAGGTGCCCGGTTTATCGAAGCGAACGCGGGCGGAGGCCTCCCCTTTGCCGCGCTTCGGGATGGCAACGCTCGTGTTCGTGCCGACGATGCGGAAGCCGTGCGAGGTATCATCGCTGCGCAGGCGGAATTCGACCTCTTCGCCAGCGGTCACCTCGATCCTCGATGGCGTGAACGCGAACCTCTCGGCGTTGATCTTTATGACGCGAACCTCGTCCTGCCCCGCAGCAAGCGCGCCGACAACCATCACCAATATCGGGATTGCCTTCATCATCGATGGGGACCTCAAAACCACCAGCCAAGGCCGACATTGAAGCTGTTCGCGCCCTTAATCACGCTGCTCTGGTTGCGCAGCCACACGTAATCCACCTTCACCGCGACATCGGGCTCGGGATAGTACGTGGTGCCGACGACCAGCGCCTCGCGATCGAACTGCTTCAGCGGCAGAAACCCGGCCGGCATGCGGTACTGCGTGTCGAAGTTCTCGTAGCGGGCGAACGCCACGAGGTCACGCGGCGAACCCTGATTCCAGATTCGATACGCTGCCTCGCCGTAGAACCCGCGCATCGCCCGTGCGATGTTGGGCGACACGCCGGTCAGGAGCTGCAATGCGTCGTTGAGGCGGCCGGCATCTTTCACGGTCACGTACGCGAACTGGGTGCGCAGCTCCAGCCGCTCCCGCAGATAGCGCGCGTCGACTTCGCCAACCCGGACGGTCGCATCGAGGCGTGGAAGGGCGAAGCTCGAGTCGCCGGTCCAGAAGCTGGCGCCAACCGTCAGCCCTGGCACGGCCAGGTATTCACCACGACCGGTGAATGCGACATTGCGTACGTTGGCTTCCGCACCTTTTTGCCGGCCCTCGCGGATGCCTTCCTCAGCGTTGAACTCGAGCGCATTCAGCGGCGCCATGACGAAGGCGCGATAGCGAAACCCGCGTCGCACTTCGCCATGCACGCCTGCACCCACTTCGAACCAGGTCGTGGGAACGATGACCGTGTCGACGAACGGCCGCTCGACGCCGTTGAATACCGGCGGCTCGTGCCGTTCGTTGATGATGCCCACCGGCACGAGGATCATCCCGGCGCGAACGTTCAGCGCCCTGGTCAGGAGGAAGTCGAGGTACGCCTGTTCGAGCTCGAGTTCGCCAGCCTCTTCGAGTCCCTCGACCAGGGCGTGTTCGAGCTCCAGTTCCCCAACGAAGCGGATTCGCGGTGAAAAGCTGTGATTGAACAGCAGCACGAACCGATGGAAATCGAGGATGCCGTCCTGCTTTTCCACCTTGTTGAAGTGGAAGTCCATGTAGCCCGACAGTGGACCAGTCTGCGCCGCTGCCGGCTCCGGCGAGGGCTGTTCGCTCGCTGTGGGCGTCTGCGCCGCAGCAATAACTGGAAGAAACAGCAATAAACCAAGCAGGATTAATGGTTTATGCCTATCAAGAAACCGCGCTCCGGTTGTCGCAAAAAGAAGATTTTGAGTGGTCAAAACATGAGAAGACTACACGCGAGGGGCTGTCGAGGTCAAGCGTGGATGCCACCAAGGCTACAGGTTCAGCCGTCGGCTCTGAGCATGGAAGACGGATCGATGCGACCCGCGCGTCGCGCGGGGCCGTACGAAGCCAGCGCGACGGCAGCCGCGATCAGGACGAAACTGACGGCAAATGCCCCCGGATCGATGACCGACACGTTCTCGAGCGTGATCACCGTGCTCAAGAACTTCATCACGCTGAAGCCGACGAGCAGTCCCAGCGCCGTTCCGGCGGACGCGAGGCGCGCTGATTGGGTGAAGACGAGTCGTCTGACGGCGCCAGCGCTGGCGCCGAGCGCCATCCGGATGCCGATCTCCTGCGTCCGCTGGCTGAACGTGTAAACCAGGACGCCATACAAACCTGAGATGCTGAGCGCCAGCGCGATGACGCTCAAGAAGGTTCCGATCAAGGAAGCGGCGCGCAACGGAAACGTCTGCAGCGTGAGCATCTCGTCGAGCGACAGGACATCGAAGACCGTGGGATCGGCATGGGCGCGCAGCAGCATGGATTTGATCGACTCAACACTGCTCCCGGCAGTCCTGCCTCGGACCATCAGTGCATCCGCGCGCGATCCGTTGGCGCTGGTGGGAAGATAGAAGTGCGACTCTGCACCTGTGTAGATGAACCCGTTGACTGCGTCGCTTGCCACGCCAACGACGGTGACGACAATCGCGTATTTCGATTCGTCCCCAACCTTGCGAAGCTCGTGCATCGTCTCGGCCACGGTGAGACGGCGGCCGCGCGGCTCGATGTTCAGGCGAATCGTCTTGCCAATGGGATCATCGCCAGGCCACAGCGCGCTTGCCCCCGAAGCGCTGACGACGGCAACGGCAGACTCTTGACGCGCTTCGTCCGCCGAAAAGCCCCGGCCATGCACGATCGGGATGCGCAGGAACGCGAAATACTCGGGCGACACAAAGCTATAGGTGCCGCGCACGATTCCGTGTGGCCGCTGCAGGGGGAACCCTGGCGGCTCCCCGAACAGTGGATTTCTGCTGGTCACTACGACCCGATCGATCAAGGGGTCGGACACGAGCTCGCGATAGGCGCGCTCGACAAGTGCCGGATCGTCGCGAAACTGTCTGACTGAGATGACGTCGTGAGTATCAAAGCCGAGGTTCGTCGACTGAATGGCAGTTCCATTCCGAACCAGAGTTACGGCGACGATCAGGAGCACGAGCGACACGGTGACCTGGCCGGTCACGAGAATGCTGCGTAGGGTGGAACTACGCAAGGCGCCGCTCGGCTGCCCGCGAAGAGCGTCGGTCAGCGTGAGACGCGTCGCCTGGAGCGCCGGCAGCAGCGCGAACATGACCGTGGCAACGCATGCGACGCCGCACGCAAATGCGAAAACGCGATAGTCGAAGTCGAGCGGCACGAATCGTACGCGAAGGGCAATGGTCGGCGGCAACAGTACGACGAAGAGGAACATGCCGAGGCGCAGCAGCAATGCGGCCAGGGCGAGTCCGGCGAGTGCGGATAGCATCGCGATGAGGAGACCTTCCGTCAGCAGTTGACGGATGATGCGGCCGCGGTTGGCGCCTATCGACAACCGGATGCCGATTTCGCGGTGTCGCGCGTTCGCCCGCGCGAGCATGACGTTCGACGCGTTGGCACAGGCGGCCAGCAGCACGAGCACGAATGCCGCGAATACGGGAGAAAGAACCGCCAGCCCCTCCCGTGAGAGACGACCCGGTGTTGCCTTCTGCTCCAGCCTGGCACGCACGGCATCGAGCTGGCCGGCGACCTTCGTTTCAAACGGCTCGAGGTTCAGCGATCCCTGTGCTTGCGCGGGGGTCACGTCGCGGCGCAAGCGCGCGGTGACTCGCAGGCTACGCGGCTGTTTCGTTCCGAACAGATCGTCACCACCCAACACCGCGGACATCGTCAGCGGCGCCCACAGATCCCGTGGCAGATCGTCGAGTCCAACGAACTCAGGCGCCATGACGCCGATGACAAACAGTTTCTGACCGTTGAGGTGTACTTCGCGACCGAGGATCGCGGGGTCGGCGTCGAAGACGCGGGTCCATGTCCGGTGACTCAGCAACACGGTGGGCGCGCCGCCCGGCGACGGCGCGTCCGCCGGTGCGAGGCTCCGGCCAAGCGCGACGCGGGCGCCAAGCGTTTCGAAATAGTTCCCCGACACGAAGCCAACCGAGAGTTGGCGCCCGTCCGAGGTTACGCGTCGCACGGTCTCGGCGATGACGCCGTCGAAGAGATCGCCGCGGCTGAGGAATTGTTGATAGTCCTTCCAGCGGAACGTCGAGCCGCCCGCCTCCTGTGCGCGCCAGACCACGGAGTACAGGCTGTAAGGGTCGTGCACGGCGAACGGCCGGAGGATGTAGGCGTTGAGGATCGCGAAAACGACCGTGACCAGGCTCATCCCGACGGCCAGGGTGAGGACAGTTGAGGCAACGAACGCGCGGCTGCGGCGCAATCCGCGGAGCGCGTAGCGCAGATCCTGCACGAACTGCTGCAGCCAGATCGCCCGCCGTGACTCATAAAAGCGCTCGCGTGTACGAGTCACGCTGCCAAACGTGCGATGCGCAGCGGCACGCGCGGCCTCGGGCGACATCCCCTGCTCCACCAGCCGTTCGGCTTCAAGCGCAATGTGAGCCTGAATCTCTTCGCTGAAATCGTCGACCGTCCGCCGTCGGCGCTTCCACATACGACTACGCCTCTTCAGGTCCGAGAATACGGCCGATGGCGGCTGCCAGTCGGCGCCATTGCCGCGTCTCGGCGACGAGCTGCTTTCGCCCGCGTTTAGTGAGCGTGTAAAAGCGCGCCCGCCGGTTGTTGTCGGACGTGCCCCACTCCGCCTCAATCCAGCCGCGGGCCTCGAGGCGTTGTAGTGCGGGATACAGCGAGCCGTGATCAACGAGGAGCGTGTCGTCGGCTTGCTGTTCGATGGACCGCGCGATGCCCTGACCGTGCTGCGGCCCGAACAGGAGCGTGCGCAGGATCAGAAGGTCGAGCGTCCCTTGGAGAAGAGCGACCGCGTCGCTCTCGCGCCTTCGTGGAGACATCCGACCCGAGTGTCGATCAGCTCGGGTCGAATGTCAACCCGAGACGCGCGTGGAACGCATTGAGATCAGCACCGCGCCCAGCACGGCGATCGCAATCGACGCGAAATGGGCCACGCTGAGCCCCAACGCGACGCGTTCGTTGACGCGAAGGAATTCGACCGCAAATCGCAGCGTGCCGGCGCCGAGCAGGTATCGGCCCAGCACGACGCGATCGCCGACGCCGCGGCGACGCCAGCGGATCAAAAGGCAGCCGAGGACCGCCAGCCCGACGGCTTCGTAAATCTGCGTCGGGTGAACGGGAACCGTGGTCGGCGGCAATCCTTCTGGAAACGCGATGCCCCAGGGAAGCTGAGTCGGCCGGCCGTAATCGTCACCGACGAGAAGGCAGCCGATTCGGCCAAGCATGTGACCGAACGCGAGTGACGGCGTAGCCGCGCCGAGGGTGGGAACGAGAGGCCAGCGGCGAATGAGGATGTAGATGAGCCCGGCGCCGACGCCGCCAATCAATCCTCCGTACCAGCTCAGGCCGCCCCGCGCGAAAAGCAGATCGGTCCAGGGCGCTTCCCCCGCATGCTCGATCGTCCACAGCAGCTTGGCGCCGGCTAGGCCACCGAACACGCCGACGATGCCTGCGTCCGCCGCGTCCGGCGGCAGCTGCGATCGCTGCAGTTCGCGGCGGAACAACCAGAGGCCGACCAGCGCGGCCACGGCGACCATGGCGCCAAAACTGGTGACCTCAAACGAGCCGATGCGAAAAAGGACGGGGTACACGGAAGCTCTAATGGCGGGCGGTTCGAAGCGTGAAGAACACGCCAAAACTGGGCGAGACACGGCCGGAGTACCGTGCCGCCAGGTCCGAGGGCACGATGCTCAGAGACGCGGTCCCGCCAAGACCCGGCACGATTCCCTTCCTGGCGCCAAAATACCGCGCGTATCCGGCTTGCAGCTTCCCGACCGTAAAAATCTCCGCCGGCGCTTCGTGCACGTGAAGGTCGTGGCCTGGCTTGCCGACGACCTCGATCCGGCCGAACCACGCGTCCCGTTGCCGAAGCGTCAAGGTGCTCTCCACAAGGAAAGCATGGGTGACGAGCTCGACTTCCGCGCCCGGGATCACCTCGACGCCAGCATTCACGCCATACGCGAACGTAGTTGCCCACAGGTCTTCGCCGGAAACCGCGCGGTGATACGTTGCCGACGCCGTCAGGCGGCTAAGATCGCGCCGCGGTTCGGGCGGGAATTCGGCTTCGGCTTCGCGCAAGTGTCCCGCTGAGATCTGAAGCGCCAGCCGCGGGGTTGGCAGGAATGTGAAGCGGCCTGACACCGAGTCCAGTGCTCCAAGGTCCAGGTCCGCGCGGTTCTCATCAGGTTCCCGCCCGTTGAACACGGACATTTCCGCCTTCCATCGCCGATCGTACAGCCCGGTCGTGACGAGGCCAAAAGTAATGTGCGACGAATCCAGCCAGTGATGCGTGATTGGCGCGACAGGGTTAGGCATCGCCGAGATGCGATGCGGAAACGCGGGCGGACCTAAGGCGGGCTCACCCGCAAACCCTGCGTAGACCTGCCACCGAAGCGAGCCTTTGACCGCCCGGTCGTAGTCCGCCGCCAGCTCCATGAAGAGATCGTGCGGGTGCTGCCGATCGTGGATCGTGTCCCCTTCGCACATCTCGCCGTTGGCCAGGAGGTTAAGGAACCCGCAATCGGTCACGGTCCAGGGCTCGATGCTGCCCATCAGGCGCAGCCCGAACCGGCCTGCTCCGAGCGGCCGTCTGGCCATCAGCATTGCCCAATTGACGCTGCTCGCCTGGTGATTCGCAGCGCCACCTGTACGGTGGCGGTCGCCTGGCTCGTTTATGTATTGAGCAAATCCGGAACCATGAACCATGGCTTCCCACGAGCCCCACGCAACCGGCACGCCGTACATCGGGCTTTCGTCCGGCAGCCACGATGTGCCAGACGCGTCGCGCGCGGGAAACAAGGGCTCACGGGTGGGATGAGCGGTGTGCTGATGCGCCGCCGGGGTGCCCTGTTGGTCTTGGGCGCGGGCCGGGGACGAAGGAACAAGGACGGCGCAGGCACACGCCAGGCTGAGGAAACGAGAGGTCACGTGGCTCGAAGGACATTACACCAGCTTGCCGTTTCGAAAGCACTTACGGTTCGTCCCCCGATCGACCCATCGCGGTTGACAGCCGTGGCTGAGCCGGTAATCATTGCCGAGTCTCAGCTCAGCCATCGGCCCGCCACATCGTCGAAAGGAGCATCAGCATGAGCGCTCGACGCCCCTGGTTGCTCGTCATCCTGCTCGTCTTCTTCCCCTCCAGCGCTCGCGCCGATGATCACACCGCGAGTTTGTACGCTGGCGCCGCGCCGATTCCGGGAAGCCTGCTCATTGGGCCCCACGTTGTCTTCACGAAACCGTTCGAGAACATCCTGGACGGGAGCCTGAGTGCCATTGGCGATCTCAGCCTCAGTTACGGAACGGAAGACGATGACGGGAAGCGGATCATCTATGGGGGTGGCCTCGGGTGGAGCTTCGTCAAGGAGCACCTTCACCCGAAATTTGTGAACACCATTCATGGGCTGCTCGTTGGGGTGAACCGAGACGACGCGCCGGGTAGCAGAAACGAGTTCGCCGGCGTAATCGGATACGAACTGGAGTACTTACCGAATCGGGACAGATCCGAGGAGGGTTGGGGAATTCGAGGTCAGGTGGATCGGGTGTTTCAGAACGATGATAAGGACTACTGGCGGTTTTCTGGCGGTGTCGTCTATCGCTGGAAGAAGTAAGGCAATCGAACCAGTAACACCGACCCGTGAATGATGACTTGCACGCCCACGGGCGGGGATTCACGTCCCTAGCCCCTGGCGACCGACTCGGGCCGTACGAAGTGGTTGCGCTCATTGGCGCTGGGGGCATGGGTGAGGTGTACCGGGCCCATGACCCTCGCCTGGGGCGTCCAGTCGCCCTCAAGATCCTCCGCGGATCCCCTCACGATGCCGAGCACGTCGCCAGGTTTGCGCGCGAGGCGCGCGCCGCCGGCAGTCTCAATCACCCCAACATCGTGGCGGTCTACGATGTCGCTCGCGAGGCCGGCGTCCCCTACGTGGTCACCGAGCTGCTCGAAGGCGAAACCCTCCGCGCGCGCCTGAACCGCGGGCCAATCCCCTATCGCAAAGCGGTCGATTACGGCATCCAGATCGCGCAGGCGCTCGACGCCGCGCACGGCAAGGGCATCTGGCACCGCGATGTGAAGCCCGCGAACATCTTTCTCACAGACGACGGGCGAGTGAAGCTGCTCGATTTCGGGATCGCGAAGCTCACCGAGCGGGAGATGACCTCGGACGCACGGGACACCACGGTGGAGTCCACGCAAGCTGGCGAGATTCGGGGTACCGCCGGCTACATGTCGCCCGAGCAGGTGCTCGGCGAAATCGTGGATCACCGCTCGGACATTTTTGCGCTCGGCGCGATCCTGTACGAGATGTTCTCGGGCGCGCGCGCGTTCCAGCGGCCGTCGAACATCGAAACAATGAACGCGGTTCTGCAGGAGGATCCCGCGGATCTGCCGAGCCTCAATCCCAAGCTCCCGCTGGCCGCCATCGCCATCGTCGAACGATGCCTCGAGAAAAACCGCGAGGAAAGATTCCAGTCCGCGCGCGACCTTGCGTTCGATTTACAGCAGCTCCGCGAGCAAACGAGCTCTTCACGCGCCTTGACCGCTCCGCAGACGTCGCTCCGCCGCAAGGTGGTGCCCTCGCTGCTGGCGGTCGCCGTGCTGACGGCGCTCGTCCTTGGTACCATCCTCGCGCTGCAGCCGGACCAGCGTCCCGCTCCCATCTTCGAGCAACTGACGTTCAGGCGTGGTCGTATCGGCGGCGCGCGTTTTACTCCTAACGGCCAGGCGGTTATCTACAGCGAGGCGTTACAGGGAAACACTCTCCACGTCTCGCGGTTGTTCTTTACCGACCGCACGCCCCGGCCGCTCGAGTACCCGGTCGGTACAGACGTGCTGGCAATCCGTCCCAACGGAGAACTCGTCTTATCCCTGCGCCGGCGGTTCTTGGTCGGTGAACGATTCGTCGGTACGCTGGCGGTGGCGGAGATGGGCGGCGGTACGCCCCGTGATGTAGGCCAGAACGTCGAAGATGCGGACGCCAATCCGCAAAGCGGGGAGCTGGCGGTTGTCCATTCGAGCGGCGACATGGGCGGTCAAAGCCAGATCGAATATCCCGTGGGGACGGCACTCTACGCCACCGACGGCTCGATCCGCTTTCTACGCTTCTCGCGTGACGGTAAATACCTCGCATTTGTGGAGGACCCCGCGGCCCGTGGTGTCGGAGGTCGGCTCGGATTGATTGCCTTGAGCGGGAACGCAGCGCCAAAGTTCCTGACGAACGAGCTGGAGAGCCTGCGCGGGATCGCATGGTCTCCAAGTGGCGAGATCTGGTTTACGGCTGGCGCGTCGCGCAGTAACCGCGAGCTGCGCGCGGTTACGTTGGAGGGGAAGGAACGGCTGATCTACGCGGCGCCCGGCTCGTTGACACTCTGGGACATCGCGCCGGACGGCCGCCTGCTTCTCACGCGTGATGAAGAGCGACGTACCGTGATGGCGGTCGCGCCGGGGGAAGACACCGAACGCGACTTGTCATGGTACGACAACGCTGGCATTGCCGACATCTCGAACGATGGTCAATGGGTTCTGCTCGGCGATCGCCACGGTTTGTACATGAGGCCCACGACCGGCGCCCCGCCGACTCACCAGGGGATCAGTGGATTTGGCGATGACATCTCGGACGATGGATCGATGATTCTCGCCACCGACTCGAGCCGCCAACTCGTCATCCTCCGGAGGGGAGCCGAGAAACCACAAGCGCTGCCGGCGTTTGGCATCACGAGCTACAACGGCGCCAGGTTCTTCGCCAGCGGCCAGAAGATCGTGCTTATTGGCAAGAAAGATCGCTTTCTTCGTTCGTACGTTCAGGACACGACGGGTGGCGCACCGGTGCCGATCACGCCCGAAGGAACCTGGGGTATCACCATCAGCCCGGATGACGCCTGGGTGGCAGCGACCGGACCGGATCGAACGATCTCGCTCTGGCCGACGTCTGGTGTGGGAGGTTCGCGGCCGGTGAAGGGATCGGAGCCGGGCGATCGGCCGGTCGCGTGGAGCCTGGACGGGAAATCGCTATGGACCTTCCGGCGCGGTGAAATTCCGGCGCAGGTGTTTCAGGTGAACACCATTACGGGCCAGAGGCAACCCTGGAGGAGGCTCGTCCCGCCCGATACGGCAGGCGTGTATTCGGTGATCGAGGTTCGCGTGACCCCCACCGGTCGCGCCTACGCGTACAGCTACACCAGGTTGTTATCTCAGCTCTACCTCACACGCGACTTGCGGTAACCCACGCTCGTATTGATTACTCGTCCCTGACCACCGCAACCGGATCGATCTGAGACGCGTGCCGCGCGGGAAGATAAGCCGACAGGAATCCAACGAGAACAATTCCAACACTCACCGACGACAGTACGAGCGGATCTGTCGGCGAGAGTTGAAAAAGGACATCCGAGAGAAGGTCGCGAGCGGCCCAGCCCGCGCCGAGCGCTGCCGGAACACCGAGCGTGAGGCCGACTGCGACGACGCGGAACACCTCGCCTGTCACCAGCGAGACGACCTGGCCCGGTCTCGCTCCCAGCGCCATCCGAATCCCAATCTCGCGCCGGCGTCGGGCCACTGCCCCGGCGGCGGTGCCGTAGATGCCGATCGCGGCAAGCACCGCGGCCAACACACCAAGAGCGCTCGACAGAAAGGCCAGCATCCGCTCGTCGAGAAGCGCGGCCGCGACATGATCCTCCAGGCTGCTGACGGATGGAATGGCGATCGCCGGTGCGGCGGCGCGGATCTCGGCTTGCAGCAGCGGCGCGAGGGTCGCGCGAGTACTTGAAGCACGAACCAGGAACGTATTGGCGGGAGACTTGGTCTCCTGCCGGTACGGCCGGTACACCACCATCGGTGCGGCCCTCCGCAGGCTCGTGTAACGGACGTCTTTGGCCACTCCGACGATCGTTGCGGACGCGCCTCCGAACAGCACCTGGCTGCCCAGTGGATTCCGCCCCGCAAAGTAGCGCCGTGCAACGCTCTCGCTGATCACCACAACCTTCCCCGTGCGATTGTCATCGCGGTCATCGAACTCCCGGCCCGCCAACATCGGGACTCCCATGGTCTCGAAGAACCGCGGTCCGACGAAGTTGTGGTAGACGGGCGCCCCTGACGTGGACTCCAGCTGGTCTCCTGGTACGCTGAGTCCTGCAGCCATCGACATCTCGCCACCGAGCGGCGTGTCCATCGAGAGGCTGACCGACCGTACGCCAGGCAACGCGCTGAACCGCTCAGACAGTTCATCGAAGAGGGCCCGCGAGTCGCCGCGATTCGCGAAGCCGCCTGACAGCGTCACCGTGAGCACCTGTTCCTTCCCGAAGCCGCTGTCGACGCCATGCAGTTTGTGCAACGTCCGCACGAACAAGCCCGCCGTTGTGAGAAGCAGCACCAGGAGCGCCACCTGTGCTGCAATCATCGTCCGACCCCAGGGACTTCTTCCGGTTTCGCTCGCGGCACCTTGCTTCAATTGCGGCTGGACGTCAGCCTTGGTGGCGCTGAGGGCCGGAAGCAAGCCGAAGAGCGCGGCGCTCAGGAACGTGACGGCTGCCGCGAACCCGAGAATGCGCGGATTCGGCGACACGTCGAGCAGAATTGGCTCGCGTCCGCGCGACATCATGGCGAGCAGAAAGTCGGTCAGCGAGAACGCAATCATGACACCAGCGATTCCGCCAGCAGCGGCCAGGAGGGCATTCTCGGTCAGCAGCTGCCGCACGATCCTCGCGCGTCCCGCCCCGAGCGACGTGCGAATTGCGATCTCCTGCCCTCGAGTACTCGACCGCGTAATCAATAGGCCGGCGAGATTCGCGCACGCCAGCAGCAGCACGAGAGCGACGGCCGCCATCAGAATGCGGAGCGGTAACGAGAACTCGTGACGAAGCTCGTTGAGCCCCTGCGCTCCAGCATCGACCTCCAGCGTGATGGGAGGACGCGCCCCTGAGGGACGCGGGTCTGGGAGCTGAGCCCATCGCGCGCGGAGCCTCGCTCGCGCCTGGTCGGGTGAAACACCCTCAGCGAGGCGTCCGAGCAGGTAGAGCCAGCGCGCGTTCGGCGGCAAGACCATCGTTCGGGCCGCAAGCGGTGCGGTCACGTCCACGTGTCGCCCGGGCTGCGTGCCAAAGAACTCGGAGGGCGTCACGCCAACAATCGTGAAGGACCGCCCTTGCATCTCGAGCATTCGCCCGACGATGTGAGGATCGCCCGCGAAGC